>ERZ761602.2543-NODE-2543-length-28166-cov-11.725801_pt1 | contig 28166 bp, 25 predicted proteins | sample MGYA00512165_ERZ761602 | MGnify/ENA primary metagenome ERZ761602 (study PRJEB28899, sample SAMN02445085) | bioreactor sludge metagenome | biome: EBPR sludge; isolation source: Thorneside wastewater treatment plant | place: Australia: Brisbane, Thorneside...
GGCCGCTCCCAAGCGCTCATACCGGAGCCCTTCAAGGGCGAAGGTACTCCGGTGAACGGGACGGCTCGTCTGCGGCCCGGGCGCGGTCGATCGCCATTGACGCCGCGTCGCGGTGACCAGAACATCCGGCCGCGCCGGCCGCGGCACGCAGGGGCTGCCAGGAGGGTACGATGAGCGAGGGCTTCGCGATCGAGCGGCTGGGCGAGGGGGTGATCGATTCGCCCTTCGAACTCGGCACGGTTCCGGGCGACATGATGGTGGACTTCGTCGATGACGGGGCACGCATCGTCGCCGACCTCGACATCGACACCATCGCGGCGCACCTGCGCTCGGGCAGCCTGCCTCCCTCGCTGGAGATCGCCGGGCCGCGCCAGAGGATCTTCTTCGACCCGACCGATCTCGGGGTGGGCATCGTCACCTGCGGCGGCATCTGCCCCGGGCTGAACACCGTGATCCGCGGCCTGGTGATGACACTGTGGCACGGCTATGGCGTGCGCATGATCCACGGTCTGCGTTACGGCTTCGCCGGGCTGTCGGCGCGCGAGGGTCATCAGCCGATCGCCCTGACCCCCGAGTTCGTGCGCGACATCCACAACCTCGGCGGGACGGTGCTCGGCACGTCGCGGGGCCCGCAGGACCCGCAGGAGATGGTCGACACGCTGGAGTGGCGGCGGATCCGGCTGCTGTTCGTGATCGGCGGCGACGGCACCTTCAAGGGGGCGCAGGCGATCCATCGCGAAGTGGCGCGCCGCGGGGCGAGCATCGCGGTCGTCGGCATCCCGAAGACGATCGACAACGACATCCCGCTGGTCGACAAGACCTTCGGTTTCGACACCGCCGTCGGGCTGGCCGCGGGCGCGATCAACGCGGCCTACGCCGAGGCGCAGTCGACGGTCAACGGCATCGGGCTCGTCAAGCTGATGGGGCGTTACGCGGGCTTCATCGCCGCCAACGCCGCCCTCGCCATGCGCAACGTCAACCTGGTGCTCATCCCCGAAGTGCCCTTCGACCTGGAGGGCGAGGGCGGCCTGTACGCGTACCTCGAGTCGCGCTTCGCGCATCACAAGTTCACGGTGATCGTCGTCGCCGAGGGCGCGGGCCAGCAGCACGTCGCCCGGGCCGGCGGCACCGACGCCTCGGGCAACGCGCTGCTCGGGGACATCGGCCAGTTCCTGCGCGACCGGATCCAGGAGCGATTCGCCGGGCGCGTCAAGCTGTCGCTCAAGTACATCGACCCGAGCTACATCATCCGCTCGGCGCCGCCCTGCTCGACCGACTCGATCTTCTGTGGTCAGCTGGGGCAGGCGGCGGCACACGCCGGCATGTCGGGGCGCACCGGCATGGCCGTCGGGCACTCGCACGGGCGGCTGACGCACATCCCGCTCGAGCGCCTCGTCGGCCACCGACGGCAGGTGGATCCGGAAGGCGAGCTGTGGCGCTCGGTGCTCGAGTCGACCGGCCAGCCCGCGTTCCTGACCAACGCGGCGAAGCGCGGCGCCGGCGTGGTGCGCTGAGGCCCCGCACGGGTGCCGCCCGGGGGAACCGGGCGGCGCCGGAGCGCCGCGCAGGGCGATACTGCGCCATCCCGGATCACGCGCCCCGCACGATGAAGATCTACCTCAGCGCCGACATCGAAGGCATCACCGGCATCGCCGACTGGCCCGAGGCCGACCTCGCGCACGCCGACAATGCCGAGTTCCGCGAACGGATGACGGCCGAAGTCGTGGCTGCCTGCGAAGGCGCGATCGCCGCGGGGGCCGGCGAGATCCTCGTCAAGGACGCTCACTGGACCGGCCGCAACCTGCTGGCCGAGCGGCTGCCTCGCCAGGCGCGCCTGTGGCGCGGCTGGAGCGGGCACCCGTACAGCATGGTGCAGGGGCTGGACCGCAGCTTCGCCGCGGCGCTGTTCATCGGCTGGCATTCCGGCGGCGCCAAGGGCGGCAACCCGCTCGCGCACACGCTGAGCTCGGGCAACCTGCTGGGCATCCGGGTCAACGGCCAGTGGGTCTCCGAGTACCAGCTGCACGCCTGGACCGCGGCCCTGGAGGGCGTGCCGGTGGCCTTCGTCAGCGGCGACGAGGCCTTGTGCGCCGAGGTGCAGGCCCTGGACACCGGTGCCCTGACGGTGGACGTGATGCGCGGCCACGGCGCCGCAGTGCAGTCGCGCCATCCGGCCGAGTCGCGCGAGCGCATCCGCGACGGCGTGCAGCGCGCGCTGTCGCCGGTGGCCGCGCGGCCGGCGCGGCTGGCCGAGCGCTTCGTGGTGGAGGTCGTGCGCAAGGACGCGCGCGATGCCTACCGGCGCGCCTTCTACCCCGGCGCACGGCTCGTCGATCCGGTGACCATCGGCTTCGAGACGCGCGAGTGGTTCGAGGTGATGCGGCTGCTGCAGTTCGTCTGCGGCTGACCGGGCCGTCCCCGGCGGCCGGGTCACCCGGGAGCACGCATGAAGACCCCGGCTCTCGTCGCGGCCGTCGGCGTGCCGCTCGTCGCATCGCTCGCCCTCGCCGCGCCTGCGCGCGTCGACAGGCTCGAGCTGCCGGCCGGGCACCTGCAGGGCCGGCCGCTGGCGGCGCTCTTCCTGGCCCCGCCGTCCTCCGAGGCCGGGCCCCGCCCGGCGGTCGTGATGCTGCATGGCTGCGGCGGCGTGGGCGCCCGAGACGAACCGAGCGCACGGCATCGCCTGTGGGCGGACTGGCTGGTCGAGCGGGGTTACGCGGTGCTCTTCCCGCTGTCCTTCACCTCTCGCGGGTTGACCCAGGTGTGCACGGTGCCGTACGCCGAGCGCAGCGTGCGCCCGCGCGATCGCATGGCCGACGCGCTGGCGGCGCACGCGTGGCTCGCGGCACGGCCCGACATCGACGCCTCGCGCATCGTGCTGTGGGGCTTCTCGCACGGCGGCAGCACGACGCTGGCCACGCTCACCGCCGGGGCGGCGGCCCGGGGGCGGTTCAGCCTGGCCATCGCGTTCTATCCCGGTTGCTCGGCCTTCGCCCGGGCTGCCGAACGCGGCGAGCGGCTGCAGCTGGCCGCGCCGCTGCACATCTTCATCGGCGAAGCCGACGACTGGACCCCGGCAGCTCCTTGCCATGCGTGGGTCGCCGCGCTCCAGCGTGCCGGCCAGCCGGCGGCGATCGTCGGCTATCCGGGCGCGTTCCACGACTTCGACAACCCCGCCGGCCGCCTGCGCGTGCGGGCGGACGTGCCGAACGGCGTCGACCCGGGCAAGGGCGTGACCGTGGGCCCGGACCCGGCAGCCCGCGAGGACGCCAAGCGGCGCCTTGCCGAGCTGTTGCCCGCAGCTGACGCCGGAACCGCCGGACGCTGATGCGCAGCCGCAGCAGCGGCGGGGAACGGCGAGCCGCTGCCGCCGTGCCCGAGCGCCTGGTGCCGGGCTGCACGGGCGACGACGCGTCGCCGTGCGATCAGGGCGTGCCGGGCCGGCCGTCGAGCAGCCGCTGCGTGTGGCGGGCGATCGTCGCTTCCTCGTCGGTCGGGATGGCCAGCGCGATCACCGGCGAGTCCGGCGTGCTGATCTGCGGGCCGCCGCGAGCGTTGGCGGCCTCGTCGCAGCGCACACCGGTCCACGCCGCGTCGTGCAGGATGCGCGCGCGGATCGGCGCGGAGTTCTCGCCGATGCCGGCGGTGAAGACGATCGCATCGAGCCCGCCCAGCGCGGCGACGAGCGAGCCGAGCTCGCGGCGGATCCGGTAGGCGTACAGCTCGATGGCCAGCCGCGAGCGCGGCGCGTCCGAGGCGAGCAGGGTGCGCATGTCGCTCGACAGCCCCGAGATGCCCAGCAGGCCCGACTCGTGGTACAGCAGCTTCTCGATGGCCCGCGCGTCCAGCCCGTGTCGGTCCATCAGGTAGAGGATCACGCCGGGATCGAGGTTGCCGGTGCGGGTGCCCATCATCAGCCCGTCGACCGCGGTGAAGCCCATCGTCGTGGCCACGCTGCGGCCGCCGTCCAGCGCGCACATGCTGGCGCCGTTGCCCAGGTGCAGCACCACCGTGCGGCCTGCGGCGGCGCGTGTCGAGTGCGCCGGCAGCACACCGGCGATGTACTCGTAGGACAGGCCGTGGAAGCCATAGCGGCGGATGCCGTCCTCGAACATCGCGTGCGGCAGGCCGAACATCTGCGCGATGTCCGCGTTGCTGCGGTGGAATGCGGTGTCGAAGCAGGCCACCTGCGGCATGGCCGGCGCGCGCTCGAGCAGGCGGCGGATCGGCGCCAGGTTGTGCGGTTGGTGCAGCGGCGCCAGCGGCACGAACCGCTCGAGCGCCTCCAGCGCCTGCGCGTCGACGCGCACGGGCTGCGAGTACAGCAGCCCGCCGTGCACGACGCGGTGGCCCACGCCGCGGATCGCGCGGCCCTGCAGGGCCACGGGCAGCTCCTCGAGCAGGAAGTCCAGCGCGCCGTCGTGGCCGAGTTGCTGATCGGCGCGCCAGCGGCGCTCGGCACGCACCGCGCCGCTCGCGTCGCGCGCGAGGTAGTGCGGGGCGCTCGACAGCGACTCGACCTGCCCGCGCAGCACCAGGCCCAGGTCCGCCGCGTCGAACAGCGAGAACTTGATGCTCGACGAGCCGGCGTTGACGACGACGATGACATCGGACATGGCGGCGGCCCCGGCGTGTCGGCGGTGGTGGCCCTGGCGGGTCAGCGCGGCTGCGGCGGCTGGCGGCGGGCGTGCGCCACCAGTGCCAGCACGGCAGTCGAGGCCAGCCGCGAGCGCACGTTGTCGGCACGGCTGGTCAGCACGATCGGCACGCGGGTGCCCAGCACGATGCCGGCACTGTCGGCGCCGGCGAGGTACTGCAGTTGCTTGGCGAGCATGTTGCCGGACTCCAGGTCGGGCACGAGCAGGATGTCGGCCTGGCCGGCAACCGGCGAGACGATCTTCTTCGTCCGCGCCGCCTCCAGGCTGATGGCGTTGTCGAAGGCCAGCGGCCCGTCGAGCAGCCCGCCGCTGATCTGGCCGCGATCGGCCATCTTGCACAGCGCGGCGGCGTCGAGCGTCGACGGGATCTCCGAGGTCACCGTCTCCACCGCCGAGAGGATCGCCAGCTTGGGCTCGGCGATGCCGAGGATGTGCGCCAGGTCGATCGCGTTCTGCGCGATGTCGGCCTTGTCGCGCAGGCTCGGCTGGATGTTGATCGCCGCGTCGGTGATCAGCAGCGGCCGCGGGTAGGCCGGCACGTCGAGGATGAAGACGTGGCTGATGCGCCGGGCCGTGCGCAGCCCGCTGGCCGACGGCACGATGGCCGACATCAGTTCGTCGGTGTGCAGGCTGCCCTTCATCAACGCCTCGACCTGGCCGGCGCGCGCCAGCTCCACGGCCCGTTGCGCGGCGGCGTGGCTGTGCTCGGTGTCGACGAGCTCGTAGCCGGCGATGGGCGCGCCCTCGGCATCGGCCACGGCGCGGATGCGCGCGGCCGGCCCGACCAGCACCGGCACGATCAGCCCGCGCCGCGTGGCCTCCAGGGCGCCCAGCAACGAGTCGCGGTCGCACGGGTGCACGATGGCGCAGCGCACCGGCGCGATGCCCTCGCAGCGGCGCAGCAGCTTGGCGAACTCGTCGTTGCGCCGCAGGATCATCTCCGGCGTGGCCACCTGCGAGTAGCGGATGCGTTCGGTCGGTGCCCGCACGAGCACGCTGCCGTCGACCAGCACGGTGTCGCCTCGGCGCACGGCGCAGTCCAGCCGCACGAGTTGATCGGGCAGCAGTTCGCGAACGGTCACCTCGACCGTCAGCTCGTCGCCCGCGGCGATGACGCCATCGAAACGCAGCTGCTGTTCGAGGACGACCGTGCCCGGCCCCGGCAGGCGACGGCTGAGCATGCCCGAGACGATCGCTTCGGCCCCGACCGCGCGCGCGCAGACGCCGCGCGGGATGCTGCCGCCTTCGGCCTCGAAGTGGAAGGAATCGACGTCGCCGCTGACCATGGCCAGCGCCTCGACTTCGGTCGCGCTGATGGGCCGCGTGACCGAGGCGGTGGTGCCGACGCGCAGCTCGGCATAGGTGACGTTCTCGACGCTGTGCAAGGGCGGGCTCCCGCAGGCAGGGTTCGGACTCGCGGGGCGCCGTCCTCGCGGCCGCTGACGACGGTACGGCCGGCAGCTGCCCGCGGCGCAGCTCGCGGCGCGTTGGGGCGATGGCGCCGCGACCTGCCCTGGACGCGGCCCCGCGATGCCGCACAGTATGCCCAATGGCGCGAGCGGCATCCCGCCACGGTCGGCGGCCACGCGTCGGGCCGGTGGCCGCGGCAGGGCCGGCGCCCGGGCAGTTCGTCGGACCCTCCTTGATCCGCGGCAAGCGGGATGCGGCGACGCGTGACTAGAGTGTGGCGTCATGCGGCGCCGGCCTCGAATGGGTCCGTCGCCGTGCCGGCGGCTCTGGCCGGCCGGCAACCCCACCCAGAGCCGGCCGCGTCCGGCTCTGTTTCGTGTCGTGCGGGGTTGCCGGGCGCCGCCCGCCCATGGAGTCCTGATGAGCAAGTCCAAGCATCCGGCCGCAGCCCGCGGCCCTGTCCTCGATCGCCGCGGCTGGTTGCTGGCCGGCACGGCAGCCCTGCTGATCGCCGCGGGAGGCGGCAGCGCGCTCTACCTGCTCGGGCGCGGCGGCGACCCGGCTGCCCGCCCCGAGCTGGCCAGCGAGCACGCACCGGTGCTCGGCGGGGCCGAGGCGCGCGTGCGCGTGGTCGAGTTCATCGATCCGGCCTGCGAGACCTGCGCGGCCTTCTTCCCGGTGGTCAAGCAGCTGATGAGCGAGAACCCGGGCCGCATCCGGCTGGTGATGCGCCACGTCCCGTTCCACGCGGGCGTCGAGGAGGTGGTGCGCATCCTCGAGGCCAGCCGGGCGCAGGACGCCTACTGGCGCACGCTGGAGGCCCTGCTCGTCGAGCAGCCGCGATGGGTCTTCAATCACCGGGTCCAGCTCGATGCCGCGCTGCAGGTGGTGGCGGCCACCGGCCTGGACATGGCGCGGCTGGCCGTGGACATGCGCGATCCGCAGGTGGCCGAGCGCATGCAGCGCGATGCCGCCGATGCCCAGGCGCTGGGCGTCAGCAAGACGCCGGAGTACTTCGTCAACGGCCGGCAGATGCCCAGCTTCGGCCGCCAGCAGCTCGTCACGCTGGTGCGCGACGAGTTGCGCCGCGCTTACTGACGGGGCCCGCCGCTCGCCATGGCCCGATCCCCGCTCGTTGCCGTCGCCGGCCTGCTGGCCGGCCTGGCCCTCGCGTTCGCCGCGGCGCTTTCGCTGCCCGCCGCCGCTGCACCCTCGTCGGCAGCGCCAGCGGCCAGCGCTGCATCGTCGCCGCCCGCCGCCGCGGCGCTGCAGACGCTGGAGGTCTTCGTCCGCGAAGGCTGCCCGCACTGCGCCAAGGCCGAGGAGTTCCTCGCCCGGCTGGCGCGCGAGCAGCCCGCGCTGCGCATCGTGATCCGCGACGTGCTGCACGAGCCGGCGGCGCTGGACCGCCTGGTCGAGCTCGCGCAGGCGCACGACGCCGGCACGCCCCGCGTGCCGGCATTCTTCACGGGCGGGCAGCTGATCTTCGGCTTCTCCGAGGAGGCCGCGACCGACCGCCTGATCCGCGGCGCGCTGCGCGGTGAGCGGGCGGCCGCGGCCGCATCCGCGCCGGACGCGCTGAGCTGCGCCGCCCGCGAGGAATCCACCTGCCGCCGCGAGGAGACCCCTCCCGACGACCGTTTCGAGATCACGGTCTTCGGCCACACGCTCTCGCTGGACGATGTCGGGCTGCCGGCGTTCGCGTTCGCGATGGGCCTGCTCGACGGCTTGAACCCGTGCTCGATGTGGGTGCTGATCCTGATGATCTCGCTGCTGGCGACACTCAACGACCGCAAGCGGATGCTGGCGATCGCCGGCACCTTCGTGCTCATCGAGGGCATCGCCTACTTCGTCTTCATGGCGGCCTGGCTGAACCTGTTCCTGCTGATCGGCCTGTCGCGCACCTCGCAGCTGGTCATCGCGGGCATCGCCTTCGTGGCCGGCGCGATCAACATCAAGGACTTCGTGCGGCCAGGCGTCGGGCCCTCGCTGTCGATCTCCGAAGGCTCCAAGCCCGGCATCTATGCCCGCATGCGCGACATCCTGCGCGCCAAGAGCCTGCCGGCGGCGATTGCCGGCGTCGTCGTGCTCGCGTTGCTGGTGCAGGTGGTCGAGTTCCTCTGCACCTCGGGCTTCCCGGCGCTGTTCACGCGCATCCTGACGCTGCGCCAGCTCGACACGGCGAGCTACTACGGCTACCTGCTGCTCTACAACCTGGCCTACATGCTCGACGACATCATCGTGCTGGCCATCGGCGTGGTGACGCTGTCGCACCGGCGGTTGCAGGAGAACGAGGGCCGCTGGCTCAAGCTGCTCAGCGGCGTGGTGATGATCGCGCTCGGCGCGTACCTCGTGGTGGCCGGCTGAGCGGTCGACGTCGACGTGCCGCGGCCGTGGCGGCGGCGCCGGGGCCGCGCGGGGCTCAGCGCGGGTCGTCGCTGCCGCCCGCCGCGTAGTGCCGCCCGAGGGCCAGCAGCTCGGGCGTGCCGATCACCGCGTTCAGGCCGTCGAAGTCGAGCATGCGCTCGCGCCACGGCGCCGTGCTGCCGTGCGCCAGCAGGCTCGCGTAGTAGCCCTGCAGCGCATGGGCGAGCGCGCGCACCGTGCCGCCCGGGAAGATCGCGAGGCGGAAGCCCCGCTCGGCGAGCTCGGCGGCCGGCTGCACGGGGGTCTTGCCGCCTTCGATCATGTTCGCCAGCAAGGGCACGCGGTGCGCGAAACGCGCGCACGCGGCGTCCATCTGCGCGGGCGTGCGCAGGGCCTCGACGAACAGCGCGTCCACACCGCAGGCCAGGTAGGCCTCGGCGCGCTCGAAGGCCGCGTCCATCCCCTCGACGGCCAGCGCGTCGGTGCGCGCGAGGATCAGCGTGCCGGCACCCGCGCGCGCGTCCAGCGCGGCACGCAGCTTGCCGCACATCTCGGCGACGGGCACGACGGTCTTGCCGTCGAGGTGGCCGCAGCGTTTCGGGAAACCCTGGTCCTCGAGCTGGATCATCGCGGCGCCGGCGCGCTCGAGGCCGCGCACGGTGCGCTGCACGTTCAGGGCGTTGCCGAAGCCGGTGTCCGCGTCGACGATCACCGGCAGGTCCACGCGTTCGGTGATGCGCGCCAGGGTGTCGGCGACCTCGGGGTAGGTCGTCAGGCCCACGTCGGAACGCCCCAGGCGCGTGTAGGCGATCGAGGCGCCGCTCAGGTACAGGGCCTCGAAGCCGGCCTGCGCGGCCAGCAGCGCCGTCAGCGCGTCGTGGACGCCCGGCGCCAGCAGCAGCCGGCGTTGCGACAGCCGCTCGCGCAGGCTCATCGCGCCACCAGCAGGCCGTGCGCCGTGTGGGCGGCGATGAAGCCTCCGGCCACCGCGCTGAGCAGCCCGTTGCCCGAGAGGTAGCCCCATACCGCGTTGCCCGACACGCCACGCGCCGCGCCGCCGGCGGCGAGCAGGTTGGGGTGCGGCGTGCCGTCGGCCTGCAGCGCCCGGCAGCCTTCGTCGATGTCGATGCCGCCCTGGGTGTGGAAGAGTGCGCCGGTGACCTTGATCGCGTACAGCGGCGGCCGCAGCCGGTAGCGCGCGGTCGCCAGCGTGTCGGCGAGCGTGGCGGCGTCGCAGCCGATCAGCGTGGCCAGGCTGTCGATGCTGTCGGTACGCCGGAGCGCGCCGGCCGCCTCGGCGTCGCGGAAGTCCGGAAAGCCGCGGCCCAGCGCGAGCAGCCGCTCGTCGAAGACGTTCCATGCGACGCCGCCGGGCTGCGCCAGCACGTGCACGGCAGCCTCGGAGTAGCCCTGGGTCTCGTCGTGGAAGCGCCGGCCGGCCGCGTTGACCTGGAGGCCACCTTCGGCCATCAGCGCCCAGGTCACCAGCACGCCCTGCGGCACGGCCCACGAGCCATGGCCCTGGTAGCCGCCGAGGTCCGCCAGCCGCAGGCCGAGCGCGCGGGCCCACGCGATCGCGCTGCCGTCGTTGCCGACGTGACCGCCGAAGGTGGCCTCGCGCATCTCGGGCAGCAGCTCGGCGACCATCGCGCGGTTGCCGCCGAAGCCGTTGCAGGCCAGCAGCAGCACCTCGCAGGCGAGGTGCTCGATGCGCCCGTCGGGGCGCCGGTAGCCGATGCCGAGCACCCGGCCGCCGCCCGCGTCGCCGCTCGTGCACCACAGCTCGCGCACCAGCGCGTCGGTCACCAGCATCGCGCCGGCGCGCTCCGCTGCCGCAGCGAGCGCGCCGACCAGCGCGGCACCCGTGCGCTCGGCCAGCGTGTGCATGCGCCGCACGCCGTGGCCCGGGTAGAGGAAACCGTCGAGCAACTCGAAGCGCAGCCCGTGGCGCTGCGCCAGCGCGTCCAGCGCCGGCGAGATGGCCTCGGTGTAGGCGCGCACCAGATGCGGTGCCGCCGTCCCATGCGCCTTGGCCTGGATGTCGGCCGCGAAGCGCGCGGGGCTGTCGTCGGTCACGCCGGCGGCCCGCTGCACCGCGGTGCCGCCGGCCGGCACGAAGCCCGACGACAGCGCGGTCGAGCCCTGCGGCAGTGCATCGCGCTCGAGCAGCACCACCTCGACGCCGGCGTCACGCAGCATCAGCGCGGCGCTCAGTCCGCACGCGCCGGCGCCGACGATGGCCACGGGCACGGCCGGCGTGCCGGTCGGCATCGCCGCGGCGCGCACGACGCAGGGGCCGCCGTTGCGGCTCATCGCCTGCGCTCAGGCCGTCGGGCGGAAGAGGTACTTCCCGCCCGGCTTGCCGATCACCTGGCCGTTCTCGTAGATCCGGTTGCCGCGCAGGAAGGTCGCGTCCACGCGCGCCGACAGCTCCAGCCCCTCGAAGGGCGTGTAGCCCTGCGTCGACGGCGACTCCTGCGCGTGGATGGTCCAGGTGTGCGCGGGATCGACGATCGCGATGTCGGCGTCGAAGCCCTCGGCCAGGTCGCCCTTGCGGTTCAAGCCGAAACGCTGCGCCGGGTTCCAGCTCGTCACGCGCGCCATGTGGTTGTAGCCCATGCCGCGCCGGGTGCCCTCGCTGACCAGCGCCGGCAGCAGGTACTCGGTGCCGCCGAAACCGCTCTTGGCCATCCAGATGTTGCCGAAGTAGCGTCGCGGGATCTTCGTCTCGTGGCGGCAGCAGGCATGGTCGCTGACCACCCAGTCGAGCTTGCCGGCGAGCATCGCGTCCCACAGGTACTCGACGTCCTCGCGGGGGCGGATCGGCGGGTTGACCTTGGCCAGCTCGGCGGCCTTCGACGCCGTGTCGAGCATCAGGTGGCCGATGGTCACCTCGCGGCGGAAGTCGATGTGCGGAAAAACCTCGGCCATCGTCAGCGCGGCCTGCACCGCCTTGCGCGAGCTCAGGTGCAGCAGGTTGATGTTCGGCAGCGCGGTCTCGTGCGCGAGGTACGCGGCGATGAACACCGCGAGGCCCTCCGAGTGCGGCGGGCGCGACGCGCTGTACGCGGCGAGCCCCTTCAGGCTCTTGTCCGCCTCGACCAGCTTCGTGTAGGCGGTCATGATCTCGGGCGTCTCGCAGTGCAGCGACAGCGAGATCTGGCGCGCCTTGTCGGGGAAGCGCTCGCGCGCGGCCTGGATGCCGCGCATGATGAACTCGAAGTGCGCGAGATCGTAGCGCTCGTCCTCGCCGATCATCAGGAAGTCGCGCTGGCTGTCGCTGCGCCCGTGCAGCCCGTGCGAGCCGTAGAACATGAAGATCTTGAAGCTGGACACGCCGTGCTTGTCGATCAGCATCGGGATCTCGTCGATGTGCTCGCGCGCGATCGGCGCCAGGTGGTAGCCGTAGTCGACGTGGAAGCGGCCCTTGCTGATCTTCAGCACTTCGGGGTAGAACTTCTTGTACGGCCCGCCCTTGTTCAGGTAGTACTGCCCGGTGCGGAAGTAGTTCAGGCTCGAGGTGACCCCGCCCATCGCGGCGGCCTTGCTCTCGCTGACGGCGTCCTCGTCCAGCGGCGAGTAGATGCCGCTGTGCATGTGGGCATCGACCACGCCCGGGAAGGCCAGGCGGCCGCGGCCGTCCCAGACGCTCTTCGCCCGCGAGGGGTCGATGCCGGGCGCCACCTTCGCGATGCGCTCGCCGGCCACGGCGATGTCGGCTTCGAACACGACGTTGCCGTGCGGGCGCACGACGCGGACGTTGCGGATCAGCAGGTCGAACTCGGGATGGCTCATGGGGTCTCCGTGTCGCGCGCGCCCGTCCTCGCGAAGCGCGCCTTCAGTTGGGGCAGCAGGCCGCCCGCCTCGACCATGTCGAGCAGGAAGCCGGGGATCGGCTCGCAGGCCAGCACCTCGCCGTTCGCGCGCACGATGCGTCCGGCGCGTGCGTCGACGGCCAAGGTTTCGCCATCGGCAACGTCCCCGGCCTGCGGGCAGGTCAACAGCAGCAGGCCGACGTTGAACGCGTTGCGGAAGTACAGCCCGCCGTAGCTCGGGGCGATCACCGCGGCGATGCCCAGGTGCACCAGCACGCTGGCGGCCTGCTCACGCGACGAGCCGATGCCGAAATTGGGGCCGGCGACGATCACGTCACCGGGCCGCACGCCGGCGGCGAAGCCGGGGCGCACGCCCTCGAGGCAGTGCTGCGCGATCACGTCCAGACCGTGTTTCATCTGCCGGCCGGGCGCGAGCTGGTCGGTGTCGATGTCGGCGCCCAGCCGCCACGCCCGGTGGCGAAGTCCGGCGTTCACGGCAGCAGCTCCCGCGGGTCGGCGATCCGTCCGTGGACGGCGGAGGCGGCCACGGTGTACGGCGAGCCGAGGTAAACCCGCGCCGAGTCAGCGCCCATGCGGCCCTTGAAGTTGCGTGCGGTCGACGAGATCACGGTGCTGCCTTCGGGGATGGCACCGCCATAGCCCGCGCAGGCGCCGCAGGCGCTGGGCAGCAGCGTCGCGCCGGCATCGAGCAGCACCTGCAGCACGCCCTCGCGCTGGGCAGCCTCGCGGTCGCGCACGCTCGCTGGTGCCACCAGCAGCTGCACGCCGGCCGCGATGCGGTAGCCGGCGAGCACGCGTGCGGCGGCGCGCAAGTCGTCGAGCTTGGCGCCAGTGCAGGCGCCGATGTAGGCGACATCGATCTTGGTCGGCTCGAGGTCGTCGACGCCGCGTACGTTGGCCGGGCTGTGCGGCAGTGCGACCTGCGGCGCCAGCGTCGAGGCATCGAAAGCGTGGCGCACGCCGGGGGCATGCTCGTCGCCGTGCCAGCCTGCGACTTCGTCGTCGCTCACCTCGACGCCGGCTTCGCGCAGCCAGGCCTGGGTCGTGGCGTCGGGCGCCACCAATCCGACCTGGGCGCCGAGTTCGGCGCTCATGTTGCACAAGGTCATGCGCTCGGCCATGGACAAGGCCGCCACCGCCTCGCCGCAGAACTCCACCGCCTGGTACTGGCCGCCGTTCATGCCGAAGCGGCCGATCATCGCCAGCATCATGTCCTTGGCGCTCACGCCGTCGGCCAGGCGACCGATCCAGTGCATGAAGACGGTCTGCGGCACCTTGAGCCAGATCTCGCCGGTGGTGACCACGCCCAGCATCTCGGTGGCGCCGATGCCGAACATGTACGCGCCGAAGGCGCCGCCCGTCGGCGAGTGCGAGTCGCCGCCGACGCAGAACATCCCTGGCCGCAGGTGCCCGGCCTGCGGCACGACGACGTGGCAGATGCCCTGGCCGTCGTGCACGTGCGGCAGCGCCTGTTCACGCGCCCAGTCGCGTGCCAGGCGCACGATGCGCAGCGACTCCTCGTCGGCCGCGGGCACGTAGTGGTCGATGACGAGCACGACCTTGCGCTTGTCCCAGATCTCGGCGCCGAGCTCGGCGAGCATGGGCGCCAGGCGGCGCGGGCCGCTGGAATCGTGGAACATCGCCAGGTCGACGGTGCAGCTCACGATCTCGCCGGGCTGAACGTGCGCACGCCCCGCCGCCCGGGCGACGAGCTTCTGGGCCAGCGTCTGCGCGGCGGACATGCTCAGTCCAGCTTGGCACCCGACGCCTTGATCGCGCGCGCCCAGCGGTCGATCTCGGCCTGAACGAAGCGACGGAACTCGTCGGGCCGGCTGGCGACCACGCTCGAACCGCCATCGGCCAAGCGCTGGCGCACGTCGGGCTGGTTGAGCGCGGCGATGAGATCCTCGGCGAGCTTGGCGGTGATGGCCGGCGGCGTGCCCTTGGGGGCGAAGAAGCCGGCCCACGGTGCGGCGACATAGCCGGTGAAGCCTTGCTCGGCCACCGTCGGCACGTCAGGCGCCGCCGGCACGCGCTGCGCCGTCGTCACCGCCAGCAGCCGCACCTTGCCGGCGCGGGCCAGCGGCAGCGCGGCGGGCAGGCCGGTGATGCCGGCGTCGATCTGCCGGCCGGCCAGGTCCTGCAACATCGCAGCGCCGCCACGGTACGGGATGTGCACCAAGAACACCTTGGCCTCGGCCTTGATCAGTTCCAGGCCGAGGTGCGAGGCGGTGCCGTTGCCGTCGGAACCGTAGCTCAGGCGGCCCGGATTCCTGCGCGCCAGCTCGACGAGCTCGCCCAGCGTCTTGGCCGGCACGTCGGGGTGCACGGCGATCGCGTTGGGGAAGGCGGTGGCCTGGGTCAACGGTTCGAAGTCGCGCAGCGGGTGGTAGGGCATGTTGGGCACCAGCGAGACGTTGATGCCGTGCGATCCGGTGACGCCGAGAACCAGCGAATGGCCGTCGGGTGGGGCCTTGGCCACGAGTGCCGAGCCGACGTTGCCGCCGGCGCCGGGCTTGTTGTCGATCACCACGGGCTGGCCCCAGCGCGGCGCCAGCTTCTCGGCAACCAGCCGCGCCGTCAGGTCGGTCGCACCGCCCGGCCCGAAGGGCACGACGATGGTCACGGTGCGCGAAGGAAAGCCGGCCTGGGCACGGACGAGGCCGGGCAGCGCCAGCGTCGCCGAGGCGCCAGCGGCAAGACGGAAGACGGTGCGACGTTGCATGGGGGCTCCTCAGGTGGGCAGGCCGGCAGCAGCCTGCGGTGGGTCTTGCTCGACGCGCCGGGCCCAGGCAGCCATGGCCTCGTCGTCATCGGTGTAGCGGGTGAACTTGGCGCGGATGGCGTCGTCGTCGGGCTCGCAGCCGACGTCGCCGGCAACGGCACCCTGGCAGTGACACCAGTCCCGGCCTTGGGCGCGGACCTCGAGCACGGCGCCGCGTTCGGCACCCGCAAAGGTCCGCGCATCGGGCTCGATCGTCACCAGCGCCTCGAGCCGCCGCAGCAGCGCGTCGTGAAAACGCGGCGCGCGAAACTCCGCCGGTGAGAGATCGCCGAAGGCGAGCGCCGCGGCGACGCCGAAGCTCAGGCTGAACTGCGCGGCCAAGGGCGTGGCTGGCGCGCGATTGCCACAGTACTGCAAGGCCTCGGGATAGACGCGCAGCCGCAACGCCTCGATCGTTTCGGGCCGCAGGCCTCGAGCGCGCAGCTCCAGCGCTGCCGCAGCGCCGTAATGCAGGTGGCGCACGGCCGCGAACGGCTTCCAGTAGCTCTCGAGGATGAGCCAGCGGCCGGGAGCGATCCAGGTGCCGGTGGCCGCGCCGTCGAGCGCCAGCGCGGCGAAGTCGTCGACCGCCCCGTCGGGCGTCGCCAGCCCGGCGCGCACCGCCTGCGCGGCCTGCAACCCCAGCCAGGCACTGTGGCCGAGGTAGAGGTTGCGCACGTTGGCTCCCTGGCGCACCGGGCGCAGCAGCGTGAACGGCAGTTGCGTTGCTGCGGCCTCGACGGCCGCAAGCGCCTGTTGCCACGAGCCACCGCCGAGCCGCACGGCGGCAACCGCGGCACCGAAGGCTCCCCAGGTACCGTCCACATGCATGCCCGGCCGGATGCGCAGCCGCGCGCCCAGCCGCGCGGCGACTTCGTAGCCTGCTGCCGTGGCTTGCCACAGCCCGCCCCAGCTCGGCGCCGCCTGCGGCAGCAGCGACCACAAGGCCGCGACCACCGGTACGCCGGGGCGGCCGTGCGCCAGCGCCAGGCCTTCGCAGGCTTCGTCCCAGCAGGCGCCGAGCGCCATGGCCATCGCCGCGCCCGGCGCGCTCGCGCGCCGGGCGACCCCCGGCAGCGGCACGTTCCCGGCATCGCCTTGCGCGCACGCGGCCAACCAGCGCCGCGTTTCCTCGGCCCGCAGGCCCGAGTGGGCGCAGGCGGCGGTGTCCAGCCACAGCCGTCGCGCACGCTGTTCGACGGCGGCCGGCAATTCGTCGAGGGCCGACCACAGCCACGGCAGCGACTCGGCCAGCGCGCGGCTGATCGAGTCCTGCGGGGACGCGGGGGTGACGGCCATCGTGACCTCAATCGGGTGTCGCACCCGAGTACTTCACCAGCCGCGCCCAGCGCGGCACATCGGCCTTGACGAAGGCGGCGAACTCCTCCGGGCTGTTGCCGACGGCGGCGCCGCCGTCGGCCTCGATGCGCTTGCGCATCGCGTCGCTGCGGATCGCGGCGCGCGCGGCGTCGCTGATGCGGCTGGCGAGATCGGGCGCCATCCTCGCCGGTCCGAACAGGCCGAACCAGGCCGAGCTCTCGAATCCCGGCAGCACCTCGGCGATGGCCGGCACCGCGGGCAGCTGCGGCAGCCGCCGGGGGCTGGTGACGCCCAGCGCCTTGAGCTTGCCGGTGGCGATGAGCCCTCGCGCATTGCCGACCGCGGCGAACATCAAGGGCACGTTGCCGGCGACGACGTCGGCGATCGCCGGCGCGGTGCCGCGGTAGGGAATGTTGACGATGAACACCCCCGCCTGGAGCTTGAACGCCTCGCCGGCCAGGTGCAGCGACGAGCCGATGCCGCCGATGGCGAAGTTGAGCTGGCCGGGCCGCGGCTTGGCGTAGGCGATGAGCTCCCTGACGTCCTTCACCGGCAACGCGGGGTGCGCCACCAGCACCGAAGGCGAGGTCGCCACCATCGTCAGCGGCGTGAAGTCGGTCACCGGGTCGAAGGGCAGGCGAGGGTAGAGCGTGGCGTTGATGGTGTGGCTGGTGAAGCTCAGCAGCAGCGTGTTGCCGTCGGGCGCGGCCTTGGCCACGGCGTCGGCCGCGAGGTTGCCACCGGCACCGGACTTGTTCTCGACGATCACCGTGCGCCCGAGCGCGCGCCCCATCTCGGGCGCGAGCTCGCGTGCCAGGGTGTCGGTGCTGCCGCCGGGTGAGGCGCCGACCCAGATGCGGATCGGCGGTGCGCTGGTCTGGGCCTGCACCGCCGGTGCCGCGAACGTGGCGCCGAGGCTGATCAATAGCGGTCGTCTCTGCATGCGCGTGTCTCCTGTCTTGCCTTCGTCATGACCGGCGCGGCTACAGGCCGAGGTAGGCCCGGCGCAGCTCGTCGCTGGCCAGCAGGTCCTGCGGCCGGCCGCTGAAGCGCAGGCTGCCGTTCTCGAGCACGTAGGCGCGTTCGGCGATCTCCAGCGCCTGCCCGACGTTCTGCTCGACGAGCAGCACGGCCAGCCCTTGGTCGTGCAGGCGGCGGATGAGGCTGAACATCTCCTCGACGAGCAGCGGCGACAGGCCCAGCGACGGCTCGTCGAGGATCAGCAGCCGCGGCTCGGCCATCAGCCCGCGGCCGATGGCCAGCATCTGCTGCTCGCCGCCGCTCATCGTGCCGGCATGCTGTGCGCGGCGCTCGGCCAGGCGCGGGAAGGTGGCGAAGACCCGCTCGAGGTTGCGTGCACGCCGCTCGCGCCCGCGCGTGAACGAGCCGAGCTCGAGGTTCTCGAGCACCGTCAGGTTGGGGAAGATGCGGCGCCCCTCGGGCACCTGGATCAGACCGGCCTTGACGACGTCGCGGTAGTGCACGTTCGTCAGCAGCCGCCCGTCGAAGCTCACCTGCCCGCCCCAGGCCGGCACGATGCCGCAGACCGTGTTGTTCAGCGTCGACTTGCCGGCGCCGTTGCTGCCCAGCAGCGCGACGATCTCGCCCTCGTGCACCTGCAGGTCGACGCCGCGCAGCACCTCGACGCGGCCGTAGCCGCCGCGCAGGCCCTGGATGTCGAGCAGCACCGTCATCGGCCGCAACTCCGGTGCAGCCCGCGCCCGGTCGCCGCGGGGCCCGGCCGGATCGCGACCGCCCGGCACGGGATCATGCCGTCGCCCCCCGCAGCCGGGCCGCCGTGCCGTGGCCGAGGTAGGCCTCGATGACCCGATCGTCGGCGGTCACCTGCGCCGGCGTGCCGCTGGCGATGAGCTGGCCCTGCGCGAGCACCCAGACCTGCTCGGCCAGGTTCATCACCGCCTGCATCACGTGCTCGATCATCAGCACGGTGACGCCGCCGTGCGCCCCGTCGGCGACGATCGAGCGGACCACCGGGATCATCTCCGCGATCTCCTGCGGGTTCAGGCCGGCGAGCACCTCGTCGAGCAGCAGCAGCTTCGGGCGCGTGGCCAGCGCGCGGGCCAGCTCGAGGCGCTTGCGCCCCGCCACCGTCAGGTCGGCCGCGGGTTTGTCCAGCTGTGGCGCCAGGCCCACCTGCTGGGCGACACGCTCGGCGGCCGCCAGCGCCGCGGCGCGCCGCGGCTCGTGCAGGTGCGCGCCGACCGCGATGTTCTCGCGCACCGTCTGCGCCGCGAAGGGTTGCACGATCTGGAAGGTTCGCGTCATGCCGGCGCGCGCGTTCAGGTGCGGCGCGCGGCCCGTGATGTCGACCCCGTCGAACACGACGCGGCCGCTGGCGGGCTTCAGGAAACCCGACATCAGCGCGAAGAGCGTCGTCTTGCCCGCGCCGTTGGGGCCGATCAGCGCGGACAGCGTGCCGGGCTGCACGGCGAAGCTGACGTCCTGCACCGCGCGCAGGCCGCCGAAGGCGATCGACACGCCGTGCAGTTCGAGCAACGCGCGCTCAGCCACGGCCGCGCCTCCACAGCTCGCGCACCGAGCGGCCCATGCCGGACAGGCCGCGCGGCAGGAACATCACGATCAGCACCAGCACCGCGCCGTAGATCACCATGTTCAGCCCGGGCAGCTGGCCGAACAGGTTGCGCGTCAGGTCCGCCAGCAGGTGCAGCACGAGGGCGCCGAGCACGGGGCCCCACAGCGTGCCCATGCCGCCGACGATCGCCCCGACCAGCGCCTCGACCGAGACATGGGGACCGAAGGCGATGCCCGGGTCGATGTACTGGAAGACCTGCAGGTAGAACGCGCCGGCCGCGCCCATGAAGGCGGCGGACAGCGTGATGGCGCCGAGCTTGGTGCGGTACGGGTCGACGCCCACGGCGCGCGCGGCGTCCTCGTTGTCGCGCACGGCCTGCAGCTGCGCGCCGAATCGCGAGTGGCGCAGCCAGGCCGTCACCAGCAGCGCGGCGACGACGAAGCCGAGCACGACGCCGATGTAGCCCTTGCGCGAGCCGAACTGCAGGTTGGCCACCGACTCCTGCAGCGGCAGCATCAGCCCGACCCCGCCGCCGGTGAAGCTCGCCGACACCGCGAGGATGCGGAAGACCTCGGCGAAGGCCAGCGTGACCAGCGCGAAGTACGAGCCCTTCAGCCCGTAGCGGAAGCTCAGCGCGCCGACGAACGAGCCCACCGCGCCGGCCACGGCCACCGCCAGGCCCAGCGCGACCCAGGCGTTGAGCCCGCCCTGCAGCTGTGCGATGGCCTGCACGTAGGCGCCGCAACCGAAGAACAGCGCGTGCCCGAACGAGAACTGCCCGCCGTAGCCGCCCAGGATGTTCCAGGCCTGCGCGAGCAGCGTGGCGTACAGCGCGAGCATCACGAAGGTGAGCCAGACGCCCGAGTCCAGTGCCCAGGTCAGCGCGCCGACGGCGGCGGCGAACGCGGCGATGGTGGCCAGGTCGCGTCCCATCGCCGTCAGGCCTTGGAGCCGAACAGGCCCTGCGGGCGGAACAGCAGCACCGCGATGAAGATCGCGAAGATCCCGATCTGCCCGAGCGATTCGCCGAGGAACAGCCCGCCGAGCGACTCGACGACGCCGATCAGCAGGCCGCCCACCAGCGCGCCGGCGAAGCTGCCCATGCCCCCGAGCACGACGATCGTGAACGCGACGAGCACGAAGCCGCCGCCGACCTGCGGGTTGACGTAGTAGGCCGGCAGCAGGAAACACGCCGCCGCGCCGAGGCACGCCAGCCCGATGCCGAAGCACATCGCGTAGACGTGATCGACGTCGATGCCCATCAGCTTGGCGCCGTGCTTCTCCTTGGCCACGGCGCGGATCGCGCGGCCGAGGTCGGTGCGGGTGACGATCCACAGCAGGATCGCCGAGGCGGCCAGCGCGCCGGCGAAGGCGACGAGCTTGGGCAGCGCGATGAAGGCCGGGCCGATCGGCACCGTGGTCAGCGTGTAGGCGGTCTCGATCGTGCGCGTGTCGCTCTTGAAGAGCATCAGCGCCAGGTTCTCCAGCACGATGGACAGGCCCAGGGTGACGAGCAGGATGTTCTCGTCCTTGCCGTGGCTCGCGCGGTTGACGATGCCGCGCTGCAGCGCGTAGCCCAGCGCGAACATGCCCGGCACCACCAGCGGCAGCGCCAGGTACGGGTCGAGACCCCACTGCGTCTTGAGCAGGTACACCGCGTACAGCGCCACCATCAGCGCCGCGCCGTGCGCGAAGTTGATGATGTGCAGCACGCCGTAGATCAGCGTCAGGCCGAGCGCGATCAGCGCGTACACCGCGCCGGTCGTCAGGCCGTTGAGCACCGAGGGGAAGAGGATGCCGAACTCGAGCACGGTCGATCGGGGAGGAGGTGCCGCCGGCGCCCGGCCGCGCCGGCCGGGCTGCCAAGTGCGTGGCCGGCTTCAGGCCTTCAGCGGGAAGACGGGCTCGACCTCGCGGTAGTCGCGCGGCACGATGACCTTGATGTCGCCCTTGACGACCTGCGTCATCAGCGGCTGTGCCCCCTGGTTCTGGCCGTTGACGAACTTCGTCGGGCCGTAGGGCATGATGTGATCGGCGAAGGTGCTCTTCGACAGCGCGTCGATGATCGCGGCGCGGTCGGTGCTCTTCGCGCGCTCGATCGCGTCGGCCAGCAGCATCGTCGCGGTGTAGGTCATGAAGACCTCGTAGGTGAAGAACAGCCCCTTGGCCTCGACGCGCCGGCGCAGCGCCGCGCTGCGCGGGTCCTTCGGGTTGAACCAGTGGTTGCAGTCGATGATGCCGTTGGCCGCGTCCGGGAACTCCTTGACGAACTTGAAGCTCGAGGCCGCGCCGCCCAGCACGCTGTAGATCGCCTTGGGCACGACACGCTGCTGCTGCATCGTGCGCACCAGCAGCGCGTACTCGTTGTAGTAGTTGGCCGGGATCACGATGTCGGGGTTGACCGACTTCATGCGCAGCACGATGTTGTTGAAGTCGCGCGTCGGGTTGGCATGCTTGACGACTTCCTTGACCTCGAAGCCGTAGCCGGGCAGCTCGCGTGCCAGCAGGTTCGCGGTGCCGGTGCCGAAGAGGCTCTCCTCGTGGATGATCATCACCGTCTTGGCCGGCTTGCCGGCCACGGTGTTGAGCACGTGCAGGTTGTTGACGGCGATGTTGGCGCAGGTGGCGTAGCCGGGGCCGAAGCGGAAGGTGTTCTTCAGGCCGCGCTGCACGATCTGGTCGGCCACGCCGACATCGACGACGTGCGGCAGGTTGTACTTGGCCGCCGCCTGCGTCGTGGCCAGGCAGATCGCGCTGGCGAAGGCGCCGACCACGGCCGAGCAGCCGGCCTCGTTCATCTTCTCGATCTCGGCCGCGCCGGCCTGCGGCTGGCTCTGGGCGTCGCCGAGCAGGGCCTCGATCTTCGCGCCGCCGAGCGACTTGATGCCCGTGCGGTTGATGTCCTCGATGGCCAGCAGCGCACCTTCGCGGCACTGCTGCCCGGAGAACGCGATGGCGCCGGTGACCGGGTGCAGCACACCGATCTTGATCGGCCGGGGCTGAGCCCCGCCGACGAGCGGGAAGGCCAGCGCCGACGCGCCGGCGGCGGTGCTCTGCAGGAACTGGCGACGGTTGCTCATGGTGCGTTCTCCTCGGGGAATGAAGGATCAATGGAACTGCGCGGACAGCTCGGTGCTGACCCACAGCTTGGCGTCGATGCTGCCCACGCGGGACAGCTGCATGCGGTACTGGTAGCGGTCGGGGCGGTACAGGCCGTGCAGCCACTGCACGGGCGCCCCGGCCTCGTCGTGCACGACGCGCGTCACGGCCAGCAGCGCCGAGCCGACCGGCACGTCGAGCGGGCCCGCGGCCGACGCGTCGGCGAGTTGCGCCGAGATCGTCTGCACCGCGCTGCCGATGCGCACGCCGGCTTCCTCGAGCAGCACGAGCAGCGGCTTGCGCGCGAGCTCGCGGCGGCCGAAGCCCGCGGCCAGCGCGGCCGGCACGTGCGTGGTGATCAGCGACAGCGGGCCTTCGCCGGACGAGCGCACGCGCAGCGCCCTCTGGACCGGCGTGCGCGGCGCGATGCGCAGCGCCGCGGCGGCCTCGTCGCCGGCCGGCACCGTCTCGCACGAGAGCACGCGCACGGAGGTGCGCAGCCCCATGTTGACGATGTTCTCCAGCAGGCCTGTCAGCCGTGCGCCGTTGCGGCGTCCGGCTTCGGCAGCCGCCGGGCGCGGCGTGGTGCCGCGACCCGGGGCGCGCTCGATCAGGCCCTCGGCCTTCAGCTGCTCGAGCGCCTTGCGCACGGTCACGCGCGCGACGCCGAACTGGCCGGCCAGGGCCAGCTCGCCCGGCAAGCCGTCGGCGAAGCGTCCCTCCTGCAGCTGCTCGCGCAGCACCAGGTAGATCTGGTGGTACTTCGGCAGCGGCAGGCTGGCACCCATGGCGACTCATCAGAGCACTGTCCTAATGTCCTGTCAATAGGACAAATGCAGGGTCGCGGGCGGGGTTTGCCCGGGGCTCCGAACGCTCGCGTCGCCAGCATGACCGGCAAGCCGTGCCGCGTGCCGCCAGCGCGCTATGCTGCGCAGGCGCGCCTCCCGCCGCTCCCGCTGCCGCAGCGTCGCCCCACGCCATGAACCGCCGCATCCTGTTGACCCATGCCCTTCTGGCCCTGATCGGCTGGCCCGCAGGCACGGCCGCGCAGAGCGCCGTGGAAAGCGAACGCAAGGCCGGGCCGCCCCCGCCCATCGGCACCCGCCTTGCGGTGCCGGACCTGCTGCTGCTCGACGGACGCCGGATCCAGCCGAAGGATCTCGAGGCCCAGGTGGTGGTGCTGTACTGGTGGGCCAGCTGGTGCCCGTTCTGCGCGGTGCAGTCGCCGCTGATCGATCTCCTCGACAAGGCACACCGCGCGCGGGGTCTGCGCGTCGTGGGTCTGTCGGTCGACCGCAAGCCGGAGGATGCGGCAGCGTACCTGGCGCGAAAGGGCTACGGCTTCGCGTCGGCCTGGGTGACGGCCGAGGTCCAGCGCGCGCTGCCCAAGCCGAAGGGCCTGCCGGTCACCGTGGTGCTGGGACGGGACGGCCGCGTCGTGATGAGCGAGGCGGGCCAGCTGTTCGCGGAAGACATCGAGGCCATCGCGCGCTTCCTCTGAGGCCCGCTTGGCTCGGCCGCATCGGCCGGGGTCGTCTCCGGCGCGGATCAGGCGTCCGCCGCCTCGAGCCGCACCGGTTCGCCCGCCAGCACCGCGTTGCCCGACAGCGGGTCGCGTGCCGGGGTCAGCAGCGCGTTGAGGTTCGCACCGGGGCGCTGCGCGGCCAGCGACAGGCGCGCCTGCGGGTCGTCGTGTCCCCAGCCGTGCGGCAGGCTGACGACGCCGCGCATCACGGCATCGCTGTGTTCGACGACCACCTCGGCGCGGCCCGCGGCGCTGACGAGCCAGGCGTGCGCGCCGTCGGCGAGACCGGCGGCCGCGGCGTCGTCCGGGTGCACGAGCGCGGTGCAGCGCTGCGGCCCCTTGGCCAGCGTCGGCAGGTTGTGCATCCAAGAGTTGTTGCTGCGCACCTCGCGCCGGCCGATCAGCACCAGCGGCGCGGCGGGCGCGTCGAGGTCGGCCAGCGCCTCGTGCAGGTCGGCGAGCAGCGCCGGCGGCGCGAGCTCGACCTTGCCGCTGGGGGTGCGCAGTGCCTCCGGCAGCCGCGGCGACAGCTCACCGAGGTCGATGCCGCCGGCCGCCGAGCGCACGCGCTGCAACGACAGGCCGCCGGGCCTCAGGCCGAAGAGATCGCCGTACGGGCCGGTGCGCAGCGCGAGGTCGAGCAGCCGCTCGGGCCCCTGCAGCCCGGCCAGCGCCGCCAGCACCTGCGGCGTGCGCTCGCCGGCGAACTTGCGCACCTCGGCCTCGAGCAAGTCATCGTCCAGCGCCCTCGGGTCGGCCTGGGCGCCGAGCCCGCGGGCGATCGCCACGACGCGCATCAGCTGCTGCCACTCCGGCGGGTGCTCCGGCGCGGGCGGCAGCACCGCCTCGGAGAAACGCGCGTGGTTGCGCCACGACAGCTGCGGGAAGGCGACGTCGTAGTGGCTGTGCTCGAGCGGCGACTGCCCCGGCAGCACGACGTCGGCGTGCCGCGTCGTCTCGTTCAGGTAGAGGTCCAGGCCCAGCATGAAGTCCAGCTGGCCGAAGGCGCGGGCCAGGCGCGGGCCGCCGGGCGACGACAGCACCGGGTTGCTGGCGACGGTGATCAGCGCGCGCACCTGCCCGGGACCGGGGGTCTCGATCTCCTCGGCCAGCAGCGTCATCGGCAGCTCGCCCCAGACCTCGGGCGCGCCGCTGACGCGGCTGCGGTGGCGGCCCGTCGTCACGCCGCGCCCCGTGCCCGGCTGGCCGGCGGTGTTGTCGGCGAAGGCCGCCGCCTTCGGGAACATGACCCCGCCGGGTTCGTCGAGGTGGCCGGTCAGCGCGTTGAGCACCTCGACGAGCCAGCTCGCCGCGGTGCCGAATCGCTGCGTGCAGGTGCCCAGCCGCGAATAGACCGCGGCACGCGGTGCGGCGGCCAGTTCGCGGGCGAGGCGGCGGATCGCCGGGGCGGCGATGCCGCAGCGCGCGGCCACGCGTTCCGGTGCGAAGGGCATCACGGCTTCGCGCACCGCATCCACCCCGGCCAGCAGCGGCGCGAGCCGCCCGGTGCGCAGCAGCCCCTCGTCGAACAGCGTGTGCACCATGCCGGCGAGCAGGAAGACGTCGCCGCCGGGGCGGATGAACAGGTGCTCGTCGGCCGCCTCGGCGGTCTCGGTTCGCCGCGGATCGACGACCACGATGCGCCCGCCGCGCGCGCGCATGGCCTTGGCCTTGCCGCGGAAATCGGGCACGGTCCACATGCTCCCGTTGCTGACGGCCGGGTTCGCGCCGATCACCAGCAGCCAGTCGCAGCGCACGATGTCGGGCACCGGGTTGCTCAGCCAGCTGCCGAACATCAAGCCGTTGGCGAGCTGGCGCGGCATCTGGTCCAGCGTGCTGGCGGTGAAGACGTTGCGCGTGCCCAGGCTGCGCGCCAGCCGCGGCACGTACAGCAGCAGTCCCATCTTGTGCGCCGAGGGATTGCCCACGCTGAGCGCGACGGCATCGCGGCCGTGCTGCGCGATCAGCGGCGTCAGCCGCCGCTCGATCTCCGCGAAGGCCTCGTCCCAGCTCGCCGGCTGAAGCCGGCCGTCGCGGCGCACCAGCGGCGTGCGCAGGCGATCGGGATCCTCGTGCAGGTCCTTCAGCGCGTAGCCCTTCGGGCACAGGTAGCCGCGGCTGAAGACGTCGTCCTCGGCACCGCGGATGCCGACGATGCGCCCGCCCTCGGTGCTGACGGCCAGGCCGCAGCATGCCTCGCACAGCGGGCAGATGCGGTAACGGGTGGTGGCGGGCATCGCAGCGCTCCTCGTCGAGGCGCGCACTGTACTGCTCGGCGCGCCGTCCGCTGGCCCTTCGTCAGCTGCCCGAGTTGCCGGACTGCTCCCGCGCCGCGTCGTGCATGTCGGCGATCACCGCCTCCTCGAAGGCCTTGCGGCTCCAGCCGGTCAGCAGGTAGCGCCCGACCAGCGTCGCCGGCACGCCGGCCGCGCCCGTGGCCGTGAAGGCCTCGCGCGCGGTCTGGCTGCGCGTGATGTCGAAGACCTCGAGCTGGGCCGTCGAGCCCTTGAGCGCCGCCACCGCCTCGTCGCAGCTGCGGCAGCCCGGTGCGACGAAGACCGCGGTCTGGTTCTGGCCCAGCGGCAGCGCATCGGTGCGCTTGCGGACCTGCGGCGCCGTCGCTTCGGGCACGCCGCCGAGGAGCCGCGACGCGGCGCCGCGCTGGCGGTCCAGGAACTGGCGCCACGCGTCCTCGATCGGCCCGGCCTGGGCCAGCAGGGGCAGCGATGCGAGCAGGGCCAGGGCCGTGCGGGCGAGGGTGGGGCTCATCGGGTTCTCCGGGGTTGGGCGATCGCGGCGGCTGGCTCAGGGGTCGCCGCCGTCCGCAGCTTATCGCCTGAACGCGGGCGCAGCCCTCGCGGTGCACAGGGCCGGCGCGTGGCGTGCCTCTTGTGCGCTGCGAAACGCGGCGGGAGCGTCCGTCGCCGGCCGGCGAGAATGCCCATCGGCCGTCGACGGCGACGTCGCCCGCGCAGAGCCGGATCCGATCGGCTGTGCGACCGGCCCGGCGACCGGCCGGGCGACCGGCCGACCGAGCGACCGGCCGATCCACGAGCCACCCCACGAGCCACCGACCGAGGCACCCGATGAGCAGCGACACCCCCAGCGCAGCCCCGACCACCCCGCCGAAGGCCGATGCCGCGAAGGCCTCGCCCGAGGCGCAGGCCGTGGAGGCGCTGCTGCAGCGCCCGGCGGTGGTGTCGACCGGCTCGGTCACCCTGCACGACGGCCGGCGGCTGGACTACCGCACGAACTGCGAGTTCGTCCCGGTGATGCGCGGTGGCTTCGGCGACACCAGCGGCGAGCCCGACGCCGCCGTCTTCACCATCGCCTACCAGGCGATGGGTGCAACGGCTGCCGAGCGGCCGGTGTGCTTCGCGTTCAACGGCGGGCCGGGGTCTTCGTCGGTGTGGCTGCACCTCGGGGCGCTCGGCCCGAAGCGCGTCGTCGTGCCGGACGACGGCACGATGCCCGCTCCGCCGTACGCGGTCAGCGACAACCCGCTGACCTGGCTTGCGCATGCCGACCTGGTGTTCATCGACCCGCCGCACACCGGCTGGTCACGTGCCGCCGGCGACGAGGCGCGCAAGAAGCTGCTGTCGGTGGACGGCGACGTGGCCGCGCTCGTCGAGGTGATCCGCGTGTGGCTGACCCGCCACCGCCGCTGGGGATCGAAACTCATCCTGGCCGGCGAGAGCTATGGCACGACGCGCGGCGCGGCGATCGCCGATGCGCTGCTCGATGCGAACGTCTCGCTGGCCGGGCTGGTCCTCGTGTCGTGTGCGATGGACCTGCAGAGCATCTTCTTCTCGCCGCGCAACGACCTGCCGTACGCCACCTTCCTGCCCGCGCTGGCCAACGTCGCGCAGTTCCACGGTTGCCTGAAGGGCCGCCTGGCCGCGTCGCCGCAGGCGGCGCGCGACGCGGCCGAGGCCTTCGTGCACGACGACTACCTGCGTGCGCTGCACGCGGGCTCGAGGCTCGGCACGAAGGATCGCTCGCGCATCGCGCGGCGCATCGGCGAGCTGACCGGACTGGCGCCCACGCTGGTCGAGCAGCACAACCTGCGCGTCGGCGACAAGGCCTTCTTCTTCGAGCTGCTGCGCGATCGCGGCCTGCAGGTCGGGCGGCTCGACGCGCGCAGCACCGGCCCGCTGGGGGCAACGCTCGGCCGCGAGTTCCAGTTCGATCCGGGCATCGACGCGATCGCCTCGCCGTACGCGATGGCCGCCTTCGCGTATTTCCGCGACGCGCTCGGCCTCGGCGAGGAGCGCCGCTACGAGCTGCTGAGCGTCGAGGCCCACAAGGCCTGGAACTGGAACCGGGGCGAGGCGCGCGGCAATGCCTACTGCTCGACCAGCGACGACCTGTCGCGAGCGCTGCGCCGCAACCCGCACCTGCGGGTCCTCGTTGCCAGCGGCCGCTACGACCTCGGCACGCCCTACAGCGCCTCCGACTGGTCCCTGGCCCAGCTGGACGTGCCGGCGCCGGTGAGGGCGCGCATCGAGCACCACTACTACGACGCCGGGCACATGATGTACACGCGGCAGGCGGACCTGCAGAAGCTGCACGCCGATCTCACGGCGTGGCTCGCGCCGGCCCTCCCGGCCGGGGGCTGAGCCCGGCGCCGCGC
>ERZ761602.2546-NODE-2546-length-28102-cov-413.492923_pt1 | contig 28102 bp, 24 predicted proteins | sample MGYA00512165_ERZ761602 | MGnify/ENA primary metagenome ERZ761602 (study PRJEB28899, sample SAMN02445085) | bioreactor sludge metagenome | biome: EBPR sludge; isolation source: Thorneside wastewater treatment plant | place: Australia: Brisbane, Thorneside...
TGTTCACCGAGGCCCGCTACACCCGCCACCCGTCGCAGGCCGACCTGCACTCGCCGTTTCAAGACCATCCGCTGGCGCTCGAACACTTTCCCAGTGGCTCGCTGCTGTTGCCGCCCGCCCTGCTGACCGCCCGCCATGAACGTCTGGATCGAGCAACAGAAGTATCTGATTGACTTCACGCTTGCGTCACTCGCCCGGCGCAAGGCGAAGAATCTCGGTCTGCTGCTGGTTTACGCACTGATCGTCTTCCTGCTCGCTTCGGTGATGCTGTTGACGCACGCTCTCCGACAGGCGGCAGCCGAGTTGCTCGCCGGCGCTCCGGAAGTCGTTCTGCAGCGCATGGTCGCCGGCCGCCATGACCTCATCCCTCCGGGATATCTGGAGCGGATCGGGCGCCTGCGCGGCGTGCAGGAGAAGCAGGGGCGTCTCTGGGGCTACTACTACGATCCGGTCGTTCGCGCCAATTACACCTTCATGGTCGCCGAAGACCGGCTGATCACGCCGGGGACACTGGTCGTCGGCGCCGGGCTCGCGCGCACGCGCGGCGTCGCGCCGGGCAACCTCATTTCCTTTCGCGCCTATTCCGGAAAGCTGTTCACTTTCAGCATCGCCGACGTCCTGCCAGCGAAGTCGGAACTGGTCAGCGCCGACCTCGTGCTGCTGAGCGAGACCGACTTTCGCGCCTTTTTCGACATCCCGCCCGGCCATTTCACCGACATCGCGCTGCGGGTCGCCAATCCGCTCGAGGTGCGCAACGTCGCCAGCAAGCTGGCGCAGCAGTTCCCCGACTCGCGACCGATCCTGCGCGAGGAGATCCTGCGCACCTACGAGTCGATCTTCCACTGGCGGGAGGGCATCGTTCTCGCCCTCGCCGTGCTTGCCATCCTCGCCTTCGCCATCCTCGCCTGGGAAAAGGCGTCCGGCCTGTCAGCGGACGAGCGGCGCGAGATCGGCATCCTCAAGGCAGTCGGCTGGGAGACCGGCGATGTGCTGCGGATGAAGTTCTGGGAAGGTGCCCTGCTGTCTCTGAGCGCCTTTCTGATCGGCTACCTCGGAGCCTATGTGCACGTCTTCCACTTCTCGGCGTCGCTCTTTGCACCCGTGCTGAGGGGCTGGGCGGTGCTCTATCCGCGCTTCGAGCTGAGCCCCGTGATCGATGGCCTGCAGGTGGCGACACTGTTCTTCTTCACGGTCTTCCCCTACGCAGCGGCGACGCTGGTGCCCATCTGGCGCGCCGCGATCACCGACCCGGACGCGGTCATGCGCGGCTGAACCGACAATGATCGAGCTGAAACAGATTCACAAAGCCTTCAACGCCGGACGCGAGAACGAGTTCCGCGCCCTCAACGGCATCGACCTGCAGCTGCCGGCGCAGCGCGTGACCGCCTTCCGCGGCCCGAGTGGCTCCGGCAAGACGACCCTGCTGTCGATCATCGGCTGCCTGGCGCGACCGACGAGCGGCCGCGTCCGCCTGCACGAGCGCGACATCTCGGGCCTGCCCGAACGTTTCCTGACGGAGATCCGGCGCCGTACCTTCGGCTTCGTCTTTCAGCAGTTCAACCTGATCAGCGGCCTCTCGGCGACCGAGAACGTCATGCTGCCGGCCTACCCGCTGGGCGGCGACCGGCACGCACTGCGGGCTCGCGCCGAGCACCTGCTCGCCGGCCTGCGCCTGGCCCACCGGCGGACGACGCGCGTCGAGCTGCTCTCCGGCGGCGAACAGCAGCGCGTGGCGATCGCCCGCGCGCTGATCAACGAACCGCCGGTGATCATTGCCGACGAACCGACGGCCAACCTCGACACGGCGCTGGCGATGGAGTTCATGGCGATCATCGAACAGCTCGCCGATGCCGGGCGCACGGTGCTGCTGAGCAGCCACGACCCGCTGCTCGTCGACTCGTCGCTGGTGGACCGGGTGATCGACATGCGCGACGGCCGCATCGTCGCCGCGCCAGCGCACGCCGGGGATGGCGAATGATCTTCCAGCCGGCGATCATCGCCCTGTTGCTCTCGTCGCTGCTCTGCATCGGGCTGCTCCTGGCTGCGGCCCCGTTTGCCGTCGACCTCATCCGCCACTGGGACCTCGGCAGCGGCAGCGAACGGCAACTGCTGCGCGAACGCCGCACCTACCTGCTGTCGACCCTGCTCGCCTTCGTCTTTGCCACGCAGTTGCTCGCGCTCCTGCTCTTCGTCTTCAATGCCGATCGAATGGCGTCGCTGTTCGTCGGCGCGATGTGCGCGGTGGGTACGCTGCAGGTGAATGCTTTCGGCTTCCCAGCGCTGCTGGCGCAGATCCTCGTCTTCTTCCTCGCCGCCGTCTGGCTGGTGATCAACCACGTCGACACGCGCGCTCCCGACTACCCGCTGCTGCGCATCAAGTACGTGCTGCTGCTCTGCCTGCTGCCGGTCCTGCTCGCCGCCGCGCTGCTCCAGTGGCGCTACTTTCTCGCGCTCAAGGCCGACGTCATCACGTCGTGCTGTGGCAGCCTGTTCTCCGACGCGGCACCCGGAATCACCGCCGACCTGGCGGCGGCGCCGCCGCTGCCGACGATGCTCGCCTTCTATCTCAGCCTGGCGCTCGCCGGTGGCGGCGCCCTGCTCTACCGCCGGTGGCAGCGCGGCGGCTATCTCGTCGCACTCTTGTCGGCACTCGCGTTTGCCGTCACCATGGCGGCTGTACTGGCCTTCATCTCGCTCTACGTGTACGAACACCCACACCACCACTGCCCTTTCTGCATCCTCAAGCCGGAATACGGCTACCAGGGCTACGCACTCTATGGCCCGCTGTTCATCGGTACGGCCGCCGGCCTCGGTGTCGGTGCGGTGCAGGCCTTTGCCAGCGTCCCCAGTCTGCGGTCCGTCGTTCCGGCCGTGGCAGGCAGGCTGGCCGGGCTCTCGGCAGGCATGTTCCTGGCCGTCGCCGTCGTCGCGTCGCTGATCGTCATCAACTCCCGCCTGCTGCTGCTCGCGACTTGAACGCCCTGCACCGGAACCGCCTAGTGATCGCCCTGCTCGCCCTCGTCGCGGCTGCCTGCGATGAGGGCAGCGCTGTCCGGCTGAACGTCGGTGACGTGGCGCCGGCCTTTGCCGCTCCGACCCTCGACGCCGGCCCTCTCGCTTTCCCCGGCGAATTGCGCGGCCGGCCGGTGGTCATCCGTTTCTGGGCCGACTGGTGCCGCTTCTGTGCCGACGAAATGCAGGCGATCGAAGGCGTCTGGCAGCGTCACCGCCAGCAGGGGCTTGTCGTTCTGGCGATCAACGCCGGCCAGAGCCGGCAAGAGGTCGAGGCCTTCATTCGCCGCATCGGCGTCGGCTATCCGGTGCTGCTGGACGAGCAGGCGGCGATCTCGCGTCGCTACGGGGTCGTCGGCCTGCCGACAACCTATTTCGTCGATGTCGATGGCCGCATCCGTGGCAAGCTTCTCGGCGAAGCCGATGCCGCGACCTTCGAGCGTCTGGCTGGCGAGTTGCTGCGATGAACGAGCAAGGCGGCTGCCACCTGTGCGGCCTCGACTGCGGCAAGAAGCCACTGCTGCTGCAGACGGCGGCGGCAGAGCTGCGCTTCTGCTGCGAAGGCTGCAAGGGAATCCATCTGATGTTGCACGATATCAAGGAAGCGCCGGCGAATCCTGGGCACGCTGGCGGGAACGAACCGAACGGCTGACAGGGAGAGATGCGGTGATTAACGGAGGAACGATGGAAGCACTTGGACATGTGATGAACAGGCCGGCCGCACAGGCGGCGGCGATCGGCGGCGCCACCGCCGGCGGCGTCGTCGCGGCGCGCACGCTGCTGCTCAACCCGCTGGCCCTGCTCGCGGTCGGCGCCGCCGGTGGCGTGGTCGCCGGCTTCCTGCTCTACCGCTACCGCAAGGAGATCGCGCTGTCGGTCTCGCGCGCCTGCGGCATGAGCAAGGATTTCGTCCTGCAGCAGAAGGAAAGCCTCGCCGACCTGCTCGAGGAAACCCGAGAGCGTGAGGCGGATGCTGCCGCGCCGGCTGGCGAGGCCAGCGACTCCGACGGTCCGCCGAAGACGGCCGGCTGAATCCGGTACCAGCGCAGGCAGCCATGAGGCCGTCCACCGATTCTGCCGACGAGTTGTCGCGCCGGATTTTCGTTCGCTACCGTGCAGCCGGCCACCTGCGGCTGGAACTTCCGGCGGCGCTCTGTTCGCCCGCCAGCGCACGCTGCATCGAAGCGGCCCTGCTTCGCCAGGAAGGCGTCTATCGCGTCGGACTGCATGCCGGCACGCGCAAGCTGTCGGTGTTCTACGACGAGCACGTCTGTGACGCCGGCGCCATCGCCCGCAGCCTGCAGCGGGTGCTGCCGCACCTGCCGGCAGCCGATGCCGGGCTGCAGACCGCGACCGGCGACGCCACCGGCACGGCGGCGGCAGCGGCGGCGCCAGCGGGCAGTGGCGAACGCCAGGTCGGCGCGATGACGCCGTTCGAGGCAGCCGCCCGCCGTTCGCTGCGCCGCCTGCTGCGCAGCATGGACCGCTACCCGCAGTTGCAGGGCGTGCGCACCCGCGTGCAACCGGTCCTCGAAAGCGCGCTGAGCGAACGGGCGATCCTCAACTTCCTCAACGACCTGCTGGCTTTCTATCTCATCCGCGTGCACTGGGATCTGATCACCCAGCAATGGCTGCGCGACCCGCTGAAGTTCCGCGCCGCCTGGCTGACGATCTTCTACCTGGTCTTCCTGCTCGTTCGCTACCGCAAGGGTGGCGAACGCAGATGAGCTCCGGCGGCTACCGCAACCTCCGCGTCGTGCACCGGTTGCGGCGCCGGGTGCGCGTCATCGCGCCCCCGCTGGTGCGGAACGAAGAGCGCAGCTACATCCTGGAGATCCTGCTGCGCAAGCGGCCCGAAATCAGCGACGTCCGCGCCGTTGCCGCGCTCGGCTCGCTGGCGATCCACTACGATCCGCGGTGCCTGCCGGAGGCCCGCCTGCTGGCCAGCGTCGACGACATCATCGACCGCCTGGCCGCCTGCCCGCCGACACGAGCGCCGACCGTCGGCGCGCTCGCCGGCGATTCGCCGCTGCTGGAATCCTCGCTGGCCATAGAAGGCATGAGCTGCGCCTCATGCGCCCTGCTGATCGAGCTGTCGCTGCGCCGTGATCCGCGCGTCCACCTGGCGAACGTCAATTTCGCCGCGCAGACGGCGGTCGTCCGCGGCACGATCAGCCGTGACGAGGTGTTCGCAATGATCACCCGGCTCGGCTACCGGGCGCAGGCGATGGACACGCTGGCGCAGCGGCGCCTGCTCGTCGCGCGCGCAAAGGAGAGACTCGCGCTGGCGAGAAAGCGCGTCGTCGTCGCCGCTGCCCTGAGCGCACCGGTGATGCTGCTCGGCATGGCGATGCATCGCTCGCCGGCACTGCGCCTGCTCGAGGTCGCACTGGCAACGCCGGTGCTTTTCGGCCCCGGCCGCGACATCTTCGCCAAGGCCTGGCAGATGGCGCAGCAGAAGAGCGCCAACATGGACTCGCTGATCGCGATCGGCGCCGGCTCGGCTTACCTGTACAGCCTGCCGGGCCTGCTGCAGCCGTCGCACCACGTCTATTTCGAGGCCGCCGCCGGCATCGTCAGCTTCGTCCTCCTCGGCCGCTTCCTCGAGGAGCGCGCCAAGGGGCAGGCGAGCGAGGCGATCCGCAAGCTGAGCGAGCTGCAGGTGACGACTGCGGTGCTCCTGCGCGACGGCCGCGAGGAGGAGGTGGCGATCGACGAGGTCGTCGTCGGCGACCTGCTGCGCGTGCGTCCCGGCGAGCGCATTCCGGCCGACGGCGTCGTCGAGTCCGGCAGTTCGGAGGTGAACGAAGCGCTGCTCAGCGGCGAGTCGCTGCCGGTCGGCAAGGGCTGCCGCGATCGTGTGTACGCCGGCTGCGTCAACGGCAACGGCAGCTTCACGCTGCGCGCCACTGCGGTCGGTACCGACACCGTGCTGGCGGGAATCGTCCGCCTGGTCGACCATGCACAGGGCAGCAAGCTGCCGGTGCAGAGGCTCGCCGACCGCATCTCGGAACGCTTCGTTCCTGCCGTCGGCGGCGTCGCCGGGCTGACCTTCGGCGGCTGGCTGCTCGCCGGCAGTCCGCCGGCGACGGCTCTGGCACACGCCATCGCGGTCCTGCTCATCGCCTGTCCATGTGCACTCGGGCTGGCGACGCCGACGGCAATCATGGTCGGTACCGGCCAGGCAGCGCGGCGCGGCATCTACATCCGAAACGGCGAGGCACTGGAAAGCGCTGCCTGGCTGAACACGGTCGTCTTCGACAAGACCGGCACGATCACCGAAGGCCGACCGGTGCTCACCGATTTCTTCCCTGCCGCCGCCGTCGACCGGAGCAGGCTGCTGGCAATCATTGCGGCTGCGGAGGCTGGCTCCGAGCACTTCCTGGGCCGGGCGATCACTGCCTGGTGCGCGGCACAGGTGATCGCGCCGGCAGAATGCAGCGAGTTCAAGGCGATACCCGGGCGCGGTGTGCGTGCCGTCTGCGAGCACCATGCGGTGCTGATCGGCAACTCGGCGCTGCTCGCGGAGGCCGGCATCGACTGTGCCGCCAGCCTGGCGCAGGCGGCGGCGCTCGCTGACCAAGGCCGGACGCCGGTCTTCGTCGCCCTCGACGGCCGTCTCGTCGCACTGCTGGCAGTCGCCGACCAGCCGCGTGCCGGCGCGCGCGAGGCAATCGCACTGCTGCATCGCCTCGGCATCGAGACCGTGATGGCCACCGGTGACGTCGCCGCCGTCGCCCGCCAGATCGCCCGCCAAGTGGGCATCGGACGCGTCGTCGCGCGCGCCACACCGGCCGACAAGCTGGCGTTGATCCGCGACCTGCAGCGGCTGGGCAGGCGCGTCGGCATGATCGGCGACGGCATCAACGACGCGCCGGCGCTGACGGCTGCCAATGCCGGAATGGCGATCGGCAGCGGCGCCGACATCGCCCTCGAAGCAGCCGACATCACCCTCGTCGGCGGCGACATCGGGCGCGTCGCGGCGGCGATCGATCTCTCCCGACAGACGATGCGAATCGTCCGTCAGAACCTCTTCTGGGCGCTCGGCTACAACGTCGTCGCGATCCCGGTAGCAGCTGCCGGACACCTCAGCCCGATGATCGCCTCGGCGGCGATGGCCCTCTCGTCGCTCTCGGTCGTGAGCAACTCGTTGCGTCTGCAGAAGAACTGAGGCTTGGAGCACGCGCACCATCAGACGCTGGTCGAGTTCTCTTACTGGCTCGCCTTCATGACCGGAATCCTCGGCAGCGGCCACTGCCTCGGCATGTGCGGCGGCCTCGTCTCGGGCTTCTTCATGAAACTGGGCGCCAGGAGCTTCGCCCCCTACCTCGCTTACCATCTGACGCGCGTCGCCGTCTATGCGCTGATCGGTCTGCTGGCGGCGGCCCTCGGCACGGCCCTCGTGCAGACCGGCTCCTTCGGCAGGCTGCAGGGACTGCTGCAGATCGTCGCCGGTGGCATCGTCATCCTCCTCGGCCTCGACCTGCTCGGCCTCTCACCGTGGCGCAACACGCTCGCTTTCGCGCCGGTCAACTGGCTCCGCCGCCAGTTCGTCGACGCCAGCGCACGCGGCGTGCTGCCGGGAGCGATCATCGGCGGCGCGATCAACGGTCTCATGCCCTGCTCGATGACGATGGCGATGGCGATCAAGGCGACGACCGCGCCTTCGGTCGTCGAAGGCGGCCTGCTGCTGCTCGCCTTCGGCGCCGGGACGCTGCCGTCGATGCTCTCGGCGAGCTTCCTCTTCGGCAGACTCGGCGTGCGCACGCGCGGCTGGCTGCTTCGGGGTGCCGCGCTGTTCGTCATCGTCCTCGGTCTGACCACCGTCTGGCAGGGAATCCGCTACTACCTCGTGATGCAGCGGCTGCTCGGCTGACGGTGAGCGCTGCCGCGCCGGCGGCGGCGTCGCGGGCGCCCGCCCAGCACGCTCCGCGGATCCGCGACGAGGTCGTGGCAGCGCCGAGGGCACTGCCCGAGGGGCGTTGGCAAGCGACGCTCTGCCGGCAGTGCCAGCGAGCCGGTAGCTCTCCGCGGCTGCGACGATTTGCCGCAGTTCGCCGCCCTGCAATGGTCCTACCATGCGCCGTGACGCCACCTCTTACTGGCACCCCTTCATCCCCAGACAGGAGAATGATCGTGAACCGCCGTAATCTGCTGAAACTCTCGCTGGCCTCGAGCGGCCTGCTTGCCACCGGCGCACGAGCGCAAACAGCCTGCGCCACCGACGGCACGCCTGCCCAGTTCATCCCGAAGAAGGCGGCCGATCCCCGACCCTTCGAGAACGACCTCGAGAAGTTCCCTAAATGCCCATACTGCGGCATGGATCGCCGCCAGTTCCATCACTCGCGCATGCTGCTGCAATACAGCGACGACCTGCCCGACGGTGTCTGCTCGCTGCATTGCGCCGCGATCAGCCTGGCGGTCAATGTCGACCGCGAGCCGAAGAACATCTGGGTCGCCGACAACGCGTCAAGCGCCGAGATCAAGCCGCTGCTCGTCGTCGACCAGGCAACCTTCCTCATCGGCAGCCGCGTCAAGGCGGTGATGAGCAGACGCAGCAAGGTGGCGTACGGCAGTGAAGCGGCTGCGCGAGCGGCGATGGCGGAATACGGCGGCGAGATCGCAAACTTCGACCAAGCGCTGCTCGCCGCCTACAGCGACATGTCGCAGGATGTCGCGATGATCCGCAAGAGCCGTGAGGAGCGGCGACAGCGGGCGGCCGGCCGCCCCCACGGCTAAACGCTGCCGCCATGTTGCCACGACTGCCGCAGTGGCTCGCTGCCGGCGCGATCTGGCTCGCCGCCGGTCTCGCGATGGCCGGTGCGCTGCCGCCGAAGCCGGGCGAGCGGGATCTCTGCCCCGTCTGCGGCATGCTCGTCTCGCGCTACCCGCACTGGATCGCTGTCGTCGCCTACCGCGACGGGCATGCGCACTTCTTCGATGGCGCGAAGGACCTGTTCAAGTACCTCGGCAACCTGCCACGCTACGCACCCGGGCGCAGCGCCAGCGACATCGCCAGCATCTGGGTCACCGAGTACTACGGGCTGACCCGAATCGACGCCCGCCGGGCCTTTTACGTCATCGGTTCCGACATACCCGGGCCGATGGGACACGAGTTCGTTGCCTTCGCCACGCGCGCCGACGCGGAAGACTTCCTCAAGGAACATCGCGGTCGGCGCATCCTCGCCTTTGGCGAGGTGACGGCAGAACTGGCGGCACGCCTCGACAAAGGACTGTTCGACTGAAGCAACCGTGGCAGCAATGGTCACGGCAGCCGCGCGCCGGCTCAGGGCAGCGTCAGGATCCAGCGCACGAGAATGCGGATGTTGTCCATGCCGGCGCGCTTGTTGGCCGACATGTAGTCATTCCCCCAGGCGCCACCGCCGCCCTCATACACCTTCTTGACGAGGATGTCCTCGACTTCGGGTTGGCCGCGATAGCGCTTGGCAACGTCACGCCAGGCGGGGCCGCGCAGCGTCTCATCGACGTCGTGGCAGGTCAGGCAGCGGCTTTGGTCAGCCAGTTCGAGCATTGCCGGATCGAGCGGCGGCGGCGCTGCCAGCGTCATTGACGGCAACAGCGTGATACAGAGAATCAGGGCCTTCACTTTCATCGCTTCTCCTGTCGGCAGACGGCCAGGTACTGCCGCGTCCGCCGCACCATGAAAAAACGGGGGGCCGCAGCCCCCCGTTCGCTTCGACTGCGGTCTTAGCTCAGTAGATGTCGTGCTGCGTGTTATACACGTTGAACTTGCCGGTCGGTGTCACGAGACGCGGATCCTTGATCACGTTCTTGACGGTGCGCGTCTTGTCATCGAGGACGACGATCGCCGACGGCTCGGTCTTGTTGCCGGTCCACACGGAGAACCAGATCTCGTCGCCCTTCTCGTTGTACTCGCCATGCACGACGCGCTGGATTCCCTTGGTCTTGCCGAGATTGGCGGCGGCGGCGAGATCAAGGACCTGCGGCTTCGGATCCGGGTTGCCGAGGTCATCGATGTTGTAAACCGTCACCGAACCGGCCAGCTTCGGATCCGGGTTCAGCGGCGCGTCGGCCCACAGGTTCTTCGACTTCGGGTGCGTCTTGACGAAGAGCGAGTTGGCGCCGTGGTTCTTGACTTCCTGCACCACCTTCCAGGCATGTTGCGGGTTTCTCGCCGGATCGGTGCCGATGATGCTGATCACGTCGGCGCCCAGGTGCGAGGTGGCCCAGACCGGACCATACTTCGGATGGTTGAAGTTGGCGCCGCGACCCGGATGCGGGATCTTGGCGGTGTCGACCAGCGCCGCCAGCTTGCCTTCCTTGGTATCGACGACGGCGACCTTGTTGGAAGCGTTGGCGGCGACGAGGAAGTAGCGCTTGGAGGCATCCCAGCCACCATCGTGCAGGAACTTGGCCGAATTGACGGTGATTTCCTTCAGGTTATTGATGTCCGAGTAGTCAACCAGCTTGATCATGCCGGTTTCCTTGATGTTGATCACCCACTCGGGTTTGTCGTGCGACGAGACGATCGAGGCAACGCGCGGCTCCGGATGGTATTCGCCGTCGACCGTGACGCCACGGGTCGAGATCAGCTTCAGCGGCTCGAGGGTTTCGCCGTCGAGAATGGCGTACTGCGGCGGCCAGTACGCGCCGACGACGGCATACTTGTCCTCGAAGCCCTTGTACTTGGAGGTGTCGACCGAGCGCGCTTCGTAGCCCGCCTTCATCGTCGCGACGATCGTCGGCTTCTCGTACCACATGTCGATGAGATCGTAACGACCGTCACGGCCAATCACGTGCACATAACGCCCGGAAGCGGAGAGACGCGAAATATGCACCGCGTAACCGGTCTTGACGATGCCCCAGATCTGCTTCGTGTCGCCGTCGATCAGCGCCACCTCGCCCGAATCACGCAGCGTCACGGCAAAGATGTTCTTCAGATTGATGTTGTTCATCTGCTTCGTCGGCCGCTGCGCGACCGGCACGTGCAGCTTCCAGCTCGCCTTCATGTCCTTCATGCCCCACTCGGGCGGGGCTTCGGCAGGCATCTGGATGTAGGCCGCCATGTTGGCGAGTTCCTTCTTCGACAGGATGTCGTCGAAGTTCGGCATGCCGCCTTCGGTGCCGTAGGCCATGATCTTCTCGAGACGCGAGCTGCCAAGCTTGGCGGTGTTCTCCGGCTCGAGGTTCTTGCCGGTGGCGCCCTTGCGCAACATGCCGTGGCAGCCGGCGCAGCGCTCGAAGTAGATCTTGCCGGCAGCGGCCTTGTCTTCTGCGGAAAGCGTCGGCCCTGCCGCCGGAGCGGCGCTGGCCGCTGGCGCCGCGGCCTTTTGGGCCGGTGCGGCGAACGCCAGGTTCATGGCCAGCGGCAGGCTTGCCAGCATCAGTACGTTGCGGATTCCCTTCTGCATTATTCGATTCCTCTCCTCTTGAAGTTGCTTGTTGAGCGCTCGCGGTCGGACCCTTGTCAGACTCCGCGCAGGATGACACGCCGGCCGGCGATGGATCCTTGACTTTTATCAAATCGTGCAGCACCTGCGGCAGGCGTCTACGGATCAGTTGAACATGCCGGCGGGGACGCTTATGCTTGCGCCTCAACGAAGAATCGGGAACAGTGCAATGAGTCAATCGCGTCCGTCAGCAGCATGCGGCACCGTCTATATCGTCGGTAGCGGGCCGGGCGATCTCGACCTGCTGACGCTACGCGCCGCACGCCTGATCGGCGAAGCCGATGCGATCGTCTACGACCACCTGATCGCCGACGGCGTGCTCGAACTGGCGCGACCGGATGCCGAGAAGATCTACGCCGGCAAGGAGAGCTCGAATCACAGCGTACCGCAGCCGGAGCTCAACCGGATGCTCGTGCGCCTGGCGCGCAGTGGCAGGAACGTGGTCCGCCTGAAGGGCGGCGACCCCTTCGTTTTCGGGCGTGGTGGCGAGGAGATCGAAGCGCTGGTCGACTCGGGAATCCCCTTCGAGGTCGTCCCGGGAGTCACCGCCGCCGCGGGTTGCGCCGCCTATGCCGGCATACCGCTCACCCACCGCGATCACGCCCAGGCGGTGGCCTTCGCCACCGGCCACCTGAAGGACGGCACGATCAATCTCGACTGGCCGTCGCTGGCGCGGCCGCGGCAGACCGTCGTCTTCTACATGGGAGTCGGCGGGCTGGCCGAAATCTGCCGCCAGATGATGGCCCACGGTCTGCCCGCCGAGCACCCGGCGGCGATCGTGCAGAACGGTACGACGCGACGGCAGCGGGTGCTGACTGCCGACCTTGCGACCCTGCCGGCGAAAGTGGCAGCCGCCGGCATCAAGTCGCCGGCGCTGATCATCGTCGGCACGGTGGTTCGCCTGCAATCGACGCTCGCCTGGTTTCCCCGCCCGGCCAGCGACCAGACGAAGGCCTAGGGCACTCGGGCGAGCAGCCCGACGGCGAGCAGGAGGGCAAAGACCAACTGCAGGCCGGCAGTGCCGGCGAGCAGTTGGTTGAACGTGGGCCCTGCCGCGCGCCGGAAACGTGCGATCTGGCGCAAGCCCAACGGCAGCGCCAGACACGGCAGGGCAAGCCAGGCGCCGCGGCCACTCAGCGCGGCCAGCCAGGGCAGAAGCGCGAACGGCAGCAGTATCTCGCCAGCGTAGATGCAGCAGGCCGCCCGCCGCCCGCAGAGAACCGCCAGCGTTCGCCGTCCGGCACGGGCGTCGGTTTCGCGGTCACGCGTGTTGTTGACGGTGATCAGGGCAGCGGCGAGCAGGCCGACGATGGCACCGGCAAGCACGGCGGCCGGCAGCAGCGAAAGAGTTTGCAGATAGTAGCTGCCGCTGACCGCCAGCAGACCAAAAAAGAGCAGAACGAAGAACTCGCCGAGAGGCGTGTAGGCGATCGGCAGCGGCCCGCAGGTGTAGGCCCAGCCGGCCGCCAGCGAAGCGAGACCGATGACGATGATCGGCCAGCCACCGTGATGGGCGAGATAGACTCCGAGATTGAACGCCAGCGCAAAGGCGACCCACGCGCCGCGCCGCACCGCCGGCGCCGGCAGCCAGCCCATGGCCGTCGCGCGTGGCGGCCCGAGGCGCTCGGGTCCGTCGGCTCCGCTCTCGAAGTCGGCGACATCGTTGTGCAGGTTGGTGCCGATCTGGATCAGCAGCGCGGCGAGCAGCGCGACCATTGCCGGCAGCCAGTGGACGACCGCCTGCTGCGACCCGGCCAGCGAAGTGCCGACGAGCACCGGTACCAATGCAACGCCGAGCGTCTTCGGGCGAATCGCGAGCCACCAGGCGTAGCACCGGCCCGGCGTCGTACCGGCCTGGCTCACCGCCATCGGAGGACTGGCACCGTGTCGGCAACAAGCGGCCGCCCGGCGGTTGCCAGCAGATCGACTGTACGGCCGACCGGCAGCGCTGCCCGCTCGCTCACTCGCCGCCTATCCACTTGCCATGGGTCGCCTTCGCTCTCTCTCGCCGCACGTCCCGGCCTGCTCGCGACGCTTCCGTCGGCACCCTCTGCCCGCAAACCTGCGGCGTCGTGCCGCCACACCGGATGCTATAATCCGCGGCTTTGCGGTCACGGGTTGTACCGGTGTGTCGTGGTGCCGAGAGGGGGAATCGAACCCCCACGCCTTGCGGCGGCGGATTTTGAGTCCGCTGCGTCTACCGATTCCGCCATCTCGGCCTGTGCGCGCTGTCTGCGCGTGGCAGGAGGCGGCGATTATCGCGCATTCCCCGGCGGCGAACAAGCCGGCAGCAACGGCGCGCACGCTGCCGAACAATCTCCCGCCTCGCTGCGATGCTGACACTCGACGACTTTGACTTTGACCTACCGGCCGAACTGATCGCCCAGCAGCCGGCTGCCGAACGCAGCGGCAGCCGGCTGCTGCGGCTGCTCGACACGGGCATCAGCGACCATCGCTTCAGCGAGTTGCCAGCGCTGCTCACCGCCGGGGACCTGCTGGTGTTCAACGACACGCGCGTCATCCGCGCCCGCATGCTCGGTCGCAAGGCGAGCGGCGGCCGCATCGAAGTGCTTTTCGAGCGCATCGTCGACGCCCGCCATGCAGTCGCCCTGATTCGCGCCAGCAAGTCGCCAAGGCCCGGCAGCCGGATCCTGCTCGAGGGGGCAATCCCGATGCTCGTCGGTGGTCGCAGCGGCGCGCAGGGCGAGTTCTTCGCCCTCGAACTCGCTACCGACGGCGACCTCTGGAGCCTCGTCGAGCGTCACGGGCGGCTGCCGCTGCCACCGTACATCACGCACGCGGCGGCGGCGGACGAGGCGCGCTACCAGACGGTCTTTGCCCGCTCGCCGGGCGCAGTGGCGGCGCCGACCGCCGGCCTGCATTTCGACGAAACGCTGCTGCAGCAGCTCGCCGACCATGGTGTCGGCAGTGCCTGGCTGACGCTGCATGTCGGCGCCGGCACCTTCCAGCCGGTGCGCGTGCGCAACCTGGCCGAGCACCGGATGCACAGTGAGCGTTTCGACATTCCCGACGCGACGGTCGAGTCGATCGCCCGCACGCGCCGCGGCGGCGGTCGCGTGATCGCCGTCGGCACGACCAGCCTGCGGGCGCTCGAGGCTTCGGCGCGCGACGGTGAACTGCGCGCCGGCGCCGGTGAGACCGATCTCTTCATCACCCCTGGCTACGAGTTCCGGGTCGTCGACCGCCTGCTGACCAACTTTCATCTGCCGCGGTCGACGCTGCTGATGCTCGTCGCAGCCTTCGCCGGTCACGCGCCCGTCCGTCGTGCCTACGAACATGCGATTCGCGGGCGCTACCGTTTCTTCAGCTACGGCGACGCGATGCTATTGACCCGCCAGTGAGCTTCACCCCTTCATCGACCATTCTGAGTTCCGGAAAACCATGCTCAGGAACCTGCTGAACAGCGCCGCCATCGACCAGCTCGAAACCCTCGGCCTGGCTCCCGACACGCACCGGGTCGCGCTCGCCTGCGCGCTGCTGTGGGCCGGCCGGTCGGCAACCGACGTGCAACGGCTGCTGGTCGTCAGCGGCCTGAAGACGAGAAACGGCCATGCCTTCAGCCTCGCCGACGTCAGGAAGGCCTGGCTGCAGTTGGCGGAGCGGGATCTGCTGCTCGAGGATCGGTCGCGGCACGGTGTTTTCCAGCTGGTGGACACGCTGCGCGCGCCGCTGTACCGCCAGTGGCTCGAGAGCGCGACGGGCAGCACGCTGGTTGGTCTGGTCTGTCAGGTCGATCGTTTCCACCCGAGCCAGTCCAGTCAATACTGGAGTACCGGCAGCATGGCAACGACCGTCGCCTACGTTCGCGCCAAATACTTCAGCGGTGCGCCGACGACCGAACTGCAGTCGATCAGAAGCGCCGTGTCGCGCGCGTTCAACTGGGAGAGCATCGTTCTCCAGGCGATCCTGCCCTGCTTCGACGGCCCCAGCTTTGCCCGTATCGACGGTCCCGAACGCTGGTCTCTCGCCTACCAGGCGACCGTCGGCGTCTGCCTGAGCTACACTGAAACCTACTTGCCGATCGTCGATTGGGCGTGCGCAGAACTCGCCCGGGACGCGACCGTCGTGCCCGAACACCTGCGCCTCGTTCTCGCCGACCTGGCGTTGCTGCGCGCCGATGCCGACCTGCTGCAGGCTGCTCTGCTCGGCATCGACAATGGCTGGGTTGCCGGCATCCGGGCAGCGCAGCGGGTACTCGAAGGCGACTGGGCTGTCGGGCAGACAGCCTTCGAAGCGGCCCTCAAGCAACGCCGGTCCGAGATCGGCGGCAGCAAGCACTTCCTGTCCGCCGGCATCGCCTGGTTCTACCCCCTGTCATTGCTCGCCCAGGCGACAACGCGCCATCTCGAGCTGGCGCGCAAGTTCTGTGCCGCCGAGTCCGGCCGACGCCAGCCCGAGCCGGAATCCGGCTGGGGTCGCTGGGTGCACGCGATCGACGTCCGTCTCGGCCGGGCTTCACTCATCGGCAACGCCGTCCTGCCCCTCCGGACTTCGCCTGACACGCTGTTCGGGGCGCCGTTGGACACCCTGTGGGGAGTCCTTCTCGCCGCCTGGCTGAGCAGAGAAACCATCACGGGTTTCGGGGCAGCCGACCCGCAGCAGGCATGGCGGGATCCGATCGCACTGCTGCGCGGCAAGCTGCGCGCCTGCCGGATGCAAGCGCTGTTGCGCCAGCTCGACGACGCCGCTGCGGTACTCGAGGGGCATGATCCGCCGGCCGGCTCCTTCATCTCCGGCAGCAGCGAACACTGGCACGAAGTCCTCGTCACGCTGCAGTCGCTTGGCGGCCAGGGCGGCGAGGCGGCGGCCGGTGCGGCCACCAGACTGCTCTGGGAAGTCGATATCGGCAAGCGGGGGCAACTCGCCGGCATCCGCCCGCTCGAGCAGAAGCGCGGCCAGCGCGGCTGGAACCGGCCGCGCGCCATCAGTCTGGCGCGACTCGTCGACAACCAGCAGCTCGCGGCGGCCGACGCCAAGGTAGCCAAGGCGATCCGCCTCGAGCCCGGCTACAGCAGCCGCATGTACCTCGACTTGGCGGCGGCGATCGTCGCCCTCGTCGGACACCCGACGGTCTTTCTGGCAAACGCGCCGGAGCAGTTCGTCGACCTGACCGAAAGCCCGCCGGAACTCGAACTGATCCGCGATGGCGACCGCTACCGGATGCGCATCGATCCGCCCCTGCGGCTCCACACCGGCATCGACGTCGACGCTTACTACCTGGACGGCGAGCAGCTTCGCGCGGCCGAAGCGCTGCGCCTGATCACCCTCATTCCAGACGGCCCGCAGCGATTGCGGCTGGTCCGCTTCTCGGCCGAACAGCAGCAGGCCGCGCGGCTCGTCGGCGGCCACTTTGCCATTCCCGCCAGCGCCCCTGGCGTACAGGAAGAGGTCGAGAAGACGCTGCGCGCGCTGGCGGCGCGCTTTCAGGTTCATGCCGACGCTGCACAGGCGACACGACAGGTCGCCAGCGACTCGCGCCTGCGCGCCGAGCTGGCGCCCGTCGATGCGGATCTCTCGCTGCGCCTGGTCGTGACGCCCCTCGGCAGCGATGGTCCGCGACTGACGCCGGGCAGCGGCCGCAGGCAGTTGATGGCGGTCATTGGCGGCGAGACGGTCGGCACCGAGCGCGATCTGGTCGGCGAGAGACGACATCTCGAGGCGATCCTCGACGCCCTGCCCTTCCTCGACGGCAGCGAGCGCAGTTGCGAATGGCTGATCGACGATGCGGAGAGCGCTCTTGCCGCAGTCGAGAAGTTGCCAACCCTGCCCGAACTGGCCGCCGTCGAATGGCCGAAGGGCAAGAGCGTGCGCGTCGTCTCACTCGGCCCGCGGCAGCTCGGCATGCGCGTCACTCGCGAACGCGACTGGTTCCGGCTGGACGGTGAGGCCACCGTCGATGAAGGTCTGGTGCTGCAGTTGTCAACGCTCCTCGGCGCCGCGCGCAACCGGTCGCGTTTCGTGCCGATGGGCAACGGCATCTACGCGGCGCTGACGCGCTCGCTGAAGCAGAAGCTCGCCGATCTCGCGGCGGTGCTCGAGCCCGACAAGGATGGCGGCAAGGCACCACTGATCGCCGCTGCCTGGCTCGACGAAGTGCTCGATGGCACCGAACTCAGCGCTGGCCGGGATTTCCGCCAGGCGATCGAGCGTCTGCGCAGTGCCCAGGCCATCGAGCCGCAACTGCCGAAGCTGCTGCAGGCCAGTCTGCGGCCGTATCAGGAAGATGGCTTCCAGTGGGCGACGCGCCTGGCGACCGCCGGCATGGGCGGCTGCCTCGCCGACGACATGGGTCTCGGCAAGACCCTGCAGGCGCTCGCGGTACTACTCGAACGGGCAGCAAGCGGGCCGGCACTGGTCATCGCGCCGACCTCGGTCTGCGGCAACTGGCTCGCCGAATGCCGACGTTTCGCACCGACGCTGAACGCCCGCATCTACGGCGAGGCGGGCGAGGGCGAACGTGAGGCGCTGGTCGGCGACGCCGGGCCGCAGGATCTGCTGATCGTCTCCTACACGCTGCTGCAACTGGCGCAGGAGCGCTTTGCCGGCCGCAACTGGCACACGCTGATCGCCGACGAAGCGCAGGCAATCAAGAACGCCGCCGCCAAGCGCTCGCAGGCGGTCTTCGAGCTGAGCGCGGATTTCCGCCTGGCACTGACCGGCACGCCGGTGGAGAACCGCCTCGCCGACCTCTGGTCGATCATGCGCTTTGCCAACCCCGGTCTGCTCGGAACGAGCAACCGCTTCAACGAGCGCTTCGCCGGGCCGATCGAGCGCAACCGCGACCGCGAAGCGCAGCATGTGCTGAAGCGACTGGTCGGCCCCTTCGTCCTCCGGCGAACGAAGTCCGAGGTGCTGCAGGATCTGCCGCCGCGCACCGAGCTGATCCTCAGCGTCGCCGCCGAAGCCGCCGAAGCGGCGCACTACGAAGCCCTCCGCCGCGAGGCGGCGCGCGAGATCGACGCCACCCTCGAGGAAACCCCGGAAACGCAGGCACGCTTCAACATCCTCGCGCAACTCACCCGCCTGCGCCGCGCCGCCTGCGACCCGCGGCTGTGCAGTCCGGAGTTCGGCATCGCCGGCGCCAAGGTGCAGGCTTTCACCGAACTCGCCGGCGAGCTGATCGCCAACGGCCACAAGGCGCTGGTCTTCAGCCAGTTCGTCGATTTCCTGCAGTTGCTGCGCGCGCCGCTCGACGAAGCCGGGCTCAGCTACCAGTACCTCGACGGGGCCACGCCGGCAGCCGAACGCAGCCGCCGCGTCGCTGCCTTCCAGGCGGGCGAAGGTGACCTCTTCCTGATCAGCCTGAAGGCCGGCGGCTTCGGCCTCAACCTCACCGCCGCCGATTACGTGGTCATCACCGACCCGTGGTGGAACCCGGCTGCCGAGGACCAGGCGATGGGCCGCGCGCACCGCATCGGCCAGCTACGGCCGGTGACCGTCTATCGCCTGGTCAGCAAGGGCACCGTCGAGGAACGGATCGTCGACCTGCACCACGACAAGCGCGCCCTCGCCGAAAGCATCCTCGCCGAAGGCGACGCCAGCGCGCTGCCGTCGACCGAGGACCTGGTGGCGCTGATCCGCGGCGAGTGAGCGCCGCGCCTGCTGGCCGCGCCGGTCGATGCGAGGCGGCACCCGCGTCGCTGCCGCCGGTCGACTAGGCCGCCGCTTCGGCAAGCTCTGCCCTGGCGCTCATCGCCACGGCCCCGTCGGGCGCCTGCGCCGCGAGGACATAGCCCCCATCCTGCGGGGTGCACAGCAGGCGAAACGGCGCCAGGTCGAAGAGCGGTGCCAGGCCGCGGAAACTGTACTCCTTCACCGGCCGGGTCACCTGCCGTCGCAACAGCTCCATCAACAACACCGCAGTCAGCGGGCCATGCACGACGAGACCGGGGTAACCCTCCTCGTCGATCGCGTACGGGCGATCGTAGTGAATCCGGTGTGCGTTGAAGGTCAGCGCCGAGAAGCGGAAGAGCAGTCGCGGATCGGGGGTGACGATACGCGCGCAGGCTGCCGCCGGCAGCGGCGGCCAGTCGAGAAGCTGCGGCGCGGGTATCGCCGCTCCGGGTTCGCGGTAGACGATGTCCTGCTCTTCGTCGATGCACAGGCGATCGTCCTGATAGTAGCCGTAGTGCAGCGAGACGAAGGCAAGCGAGCCCGAACGTCCCGTCTTCAGTCGAACATCGCGAATGGTGGCGACACGCCGCGCCGACTGCCCGATCAGCAAAGGCGCGTGAAAGCGCAGCCGGGCGCCGGCGAACATCCGTCGCGGGAAGGGAATCGGCGGCATGAAGCCGCCGCGCTGCGGATGCCCGTCGACACCGAGGTTCGCCTGCGGCACCCGCGGCAGGAAGTAGAACCAGTGCCAGAGCGGCGGCAGCGCGCTGCCACAGACGAAGCTCGCCGAGCTGTCGTCGAGCGTCGCCGCGGCTGCCCGTGCAGGCGCCAGCCCGAGATCGTCGTCAGTGCTTTCCTGACGACCGATCCAGGCGCTGAAGTCGGTGCCGACCTCGCCCATCTACTTGCCGGTAGCCTCGCGCTTCTTGCGCGAGGTGGGCATCAGGGTCGCTTCACCGTCGATGACGACCTTGTCACCGACAGTGCAGACGGTGTCGAGCACCACCCGGCCCTTGTCGGCGATCACTTCCTTGACCGTCACCTTGGCATGCACCGTGTCGCCGGGACGCACCGGCGCACGGAAGCGCAGCGACTGGCTCATGTAGATCGTTCCCGGGCCGGGCAGACGGTTGCCGAGAACCGCCGAGATCAGGCTGGCGGACAGCATGCCGTGCGCGATGCGGCCACCGAAGATCGTCGTCCGGCCGAACTCCTCGTCCATATGAACCGCATTGACGTCGGTGGAAACGCCGGCAAAGAGGACGAGGTCCGCATCGGTAATCGTCTTCGCTGTTTCTGCACTCATGCCGACCGACAGGTCTTCAACATCGTAACCATTCTGGGGATTCATGGTAGTCCTTTCTGGTGATCATCGGTGCGGGTTTCTCCGCACCAGGAAAAACGGCGCCCGCTGCTGCCAGCGCCGATCGATTGTCTCGCGGTCTGCCGATGCGGTGTACCTGTTTCGTCGCCAAGACAGGAACGCAGCCGGCTGACCGCGAGTGTGGATGGATTCCCGGCAAATGACCAGCGCCCGCCGCCCGTTGCCGCGCTGGCGCCGCGTATGCGTCGCTCGCGCCGGTGATGCGTGGCCGCAGTGGTCAATCGCCGACGATGGGCAAGCTGGCGCATTGCTGAGCCTCAGTCGACGGTGAGGACCAGCTTGCCGGTGGACCTGCGCTGCAGCAGCTGCTGCAGCGCTGCCGCCGCCTCGGCCAGCGGATAGGTCGCCGCGACATGCGGCATGATCGCGCCTTCGGCATACCAGTTCATCAGGCGCTGCAGACTCTCGTTCATCACCCGTGGTTTCAGCTCGGCATAGGCCGGCCAGTTGAGTCCGATGACGTCGACGTTCTTGACGAGCAGATGATTGGCCGGAATCTGCGGCACGCTGCCGCCAGCAAAGCCGATGACCAGGATCCGTCCTTCAAAGGCGATGCTGCGCAGCGAAGCGGTGAACAGATCGCCGCCAACCGGATCGTAGACCACGTCGGCGCCGCGCCCGCCGGTCAGCTCGAGAATCCTCCCTCGCACGTCCTGCTGGGCGGAATCGATCAGATGATCGGCGCCGTGTTGGCGCGCCACCTCGAGTTTCTGCGCACTGCTGGCAGTGGCGATCACCGTCGCACCGAGCAGTCGGCCAAGAGCGACCGCAGTCAGGCCGACGCCACCGGCTGCGCCGTGGACGACCAGCGTCTCGCCGGCACACAGGCGTGCCCGATGCCAGAGCGCAACATGCGAGGTACCAAAGACCACCGGCAAGGCGGCTCCGTGCTGCCATGGCATCGCATCCGGCATCGCCACGCAGCGGTTGCCATCGGCGACGACCTGCTCGGCATAGCCCCCACAGGGAATGATGGCGACCACGCGCTCGCCGACGCTGAGCCCCTGCACGCCGGCAGCGAGTTCGAGAACCTCGCCGGCGACTTCGAAGCCCGGGCTGAACGGTGGCTGCGGCTGCTTCTGGTACTCGCCGCGGGTGATCAGGCTGTCGGCAAAATTGACACCGCAGGCGCGCACGCGGATACGCACCTGGCCCGGGCCGGGGCGTGGCTCGGCAATCTCATCGAGACGCAGCGCGTCCGGGCCGGTGAGGGAATGACAGACGACGGCGCGCATCGTGGGAAACCCCCCTTCGTGTGTGAAAGGGGCTCCCTGGCGGTCGGAGAGGGACGTTCAGGGAACCCCGGGAACCCCCTCCCGAGCGCGGGAGGGGGTCGCTTGCCGCGATCGTGACCGAATCGCGGCCTTTACTCGCCGATGATCTTGCGCACGACGTCGGTCATCGAGATCACGCCGACCGGCTGATCCTTCTCGGTGACCACCAGGCGATGCATCCGCCGACCGGTCATCTGGCTCACCGCCTCGCTCAACAGGATGTCGGCATCGCAGGTGGCGCAACCCGGCGTCATCACCTCACTCACCGGCATCGCTCGCGCCTGTTCCGAGGTGCGGCCCTGCCGCGCCAACACCATGTCGGTTTGCGATACCACGCCAACTGCCTTGCCGCCATCCATGACAACGACGGCATGGATTTCGTTGTCCACCATGAGTTTCGCCGCTTGGCCGACGGTATCGCCCGGCGCGCAAGAGATGATGCCGCGATGCATCAAGTCCCTGACCTTGCTGCCATCATCGGCAATCGTGATCGGCTCCGCCTCGCCGATGCTGGGCAGCGGTTCGGACATCGGATAGGGATGCGGGGTGGTATGCACGTCGTCCTTCGGAAGGGTGGGATGGATCATCGCGACCGGCGCCTTGCCGCTGGCACCGAGGCCGTACTCTGTAGCGCCCACGAGTACCGCCATGTTGCCATGCGGGTGCTTGTTCTCGTACATCAACTGGTGCACGTGCGGAATGTCGGTGTAAGGGAAGGCGCGCGACAGGCAGGGATCGAGCAGGCCGCGCAGCGCCAGTTGGTTCATCTCGTTGGATTGCACGGTGTTGGCAAAATGGGAGCCCTGCAGGCGCTTCTGCCGCATCCACAGGTAGCGCAGATCGACCGTCGCATTGTAACCGGTGGTACCGGCGCAAACGACGACCATGCCACCCGTCTCGCACACGAAGATCGACGTCGGGATGGTGGTTTCGCCAGGATGCTCGAAGACGATGTTCGGCGCGCGCTTCTCGCCCAGGATCTCCCAGATCTTCGAACCGAACGCGCGCACGCCCTTCAGCCACTTGGCGTAGCCGGCGTTGTCCTTCCAGTGCGGCAGCATTCCCCAATGGTCGAATTGATTGCGATTGATACAGCCCTTGGCGCCGAGTTTCATGCAATAGTCGAACTTGTCCTCGCCGGAGACGATGGCAACGGCTGTGGCGCCGGCAGCCTTGACGATCTGGATCGCCATCGAGCCGAGCCCGCCCGCGCCACCCCAGATCAACGCGACGTCGCCCTTCTTCACCGAGTTGACGCCCCAGCCGTGCAGCATCCGCCACGCGGTCGCCGCGACCAGCGTGTAGGCCGCTGCCTCTTCCCACGTCATGTGCTTGGGTTTGGGCATGCACTGCTGGGCCTGCACCTTGGCGAACTGCGCGAAGCTGCCCCAGTTGGTCTCGTAGCCCCAGATCTTGTAGGTGGGCGAGTACATCGGGTCGCCGCCATTCTTGACCCACTCGCAGTCGCGACTGTACTGACCGCAGTGCATGACCACTTCATCGCCGACCTTGACGTTCTTGACGTCCTTGCCGACCTTGTAGACGATTCCGGAAGCGTCGCTGCCGCCGATGTGGAATTCCTCCTTCTCGCCGGCCTTGTTGCGCGCCCCGATCACGTTGACCGGAATTCCCAGACCGGCCCAGACGTTGTTGTAGTTGATCCCCGCCGCCATGACGTAAACCAACACCTCGTCGTCGGCGATGGGCGGCGTAGTCACCACCTCCTGTTGAAACGCCTGCGTCGGTATCCCGAAGCGTTCGGGGCGGATCAGCCAGGCGTGCATTGTTTCCGGTACTTCGCCCAAGGGGGGCAGTTCGCCAAGTGCATACAGTTGCTTGCTCATCAGATGCTCCTTTTATGGTGAAAGGGTCGGTTGATTGACCGACAGCAAACGGGAAAGAATATGCTCTCGCATACGTTCGTACTCCTCAAACTGGCTCGACCGATACTCGCCCAGACGTTTCTCGATGGCGGCGCGGCCGCCGAGCAGTTCGAGGCCGAAAGTGCCGAACTCCTCCTTCAGCAGCCGCAGCACCCACGCACTCTGATGCTGGCTGCGCTGCCGCGCGAGGAGACCGGCCGCAACGAGGAACCGGCGGTGTCGATCGAAGTGCGCGTGAAACTCCTTGATCCCGGTCTGCATGGTCGCGCTCAGCAGACAGACCGGGTAATCCCACCCCTCGCGGCGATCCTGCCGCGGGGCACTGCGACCGATCTCGTTCGCCGTCTTGCGTGCCGCGGCGCCCAGGTCGGCCTTGTTGACGGCGAAGATGTCGGGAATTTCGATGATGCCGGACTTGAGATACTGGATGGTGTCGCCGGACGCTGGCTGCGCCACATAGCAGACGGTGTCGCCGATCTCGGCGATGTCGATTTCCGTCTGGCCGACGCCGACGGTCTCGATGACGACGATGTCGAAGCAGGCGAGCATCAGCCAGCTCATCGGCCAGACCTCGCCGGCAACCCCACCGAGCTGGTTGCGATTGGCGAGCGAACGGATGAAGAGTCCATCATCCTGCGCCGGGGTCTTGATCCGGATGCGGTCACCGAGGAGCGCCCCACCGCCCAGCTCGGGCCGGCTCGACGGGTCGACCGCCAGCACGCCGACCGTCGTGCCGGCCAGTCGCCATTCGCGGATCATCGCCGACACCAGCGACGACTTGCCGGCACCGGGTGGTCCGGTCACCCCGATCAGGTGGCCAGCGCTCAGCCAGCGCTCGCCGGAGAGGCACGCCAGCAGCCGCACGGCGCGGCCGCGCGCGGCCGGCAGCCGGTTGTCCAGCAGGTTCAGGCCGCTGGCAACGGCTGCCCGCTCACCGCGCAGGATGCGCGCCGCGAGCTGTTCGGGATCGGGAAGGCCGAGGTTCGTCATCTACCTCTCAAGACAGCAAACCCAAGCGCTCGAGCCCGTTCGACTCGCGCACCACGTCGACGATGTCCCCCATGATCGCGTTCAGGCTGAAGTCCTTCGGCGTGTAGATCGCCCGCACCCCGAGCGCCATCAATCGCTCGGCGTCCGCAGGCGGGATGATGCCGCCGGCAACCACCGGCAAGCCCGCCAAGTCGCGCGCACGCAGCTCCTGCAGCACCGACCCGACCAGCTCCATGTGGCTTCCCGAGAGGATCGACAGCCCGACGACATGGACCCCTTCCTCCTGCGCCGCCTGGGCGATCTGCTGCGGCGTCAGCCGGATGCCGTCGTAGACGACCTCGAAACCGACATCCCTCGCCTTGACGGCCACCTGCTCGGCGCCGTTCGAATGGCCATCGAGCCCCGGCTTGCCGACAAGAATCTTCAGCGGTCGACCCAGCGCGTTGCCGGTACGACCGACTCTCTCCCTGAGTTCGGTCACCTGGTCCTTGCGGCCGAGCACCTCGCGACTGTCGATGGCGATGTCGACCCCGGTCGGCGGACGGAACTCGCCGAAAACGGCGCGCAGCGAGTCGCCCCACTCGCCGGTGGTGACGCCGGCGAGCGCGCAGCGAATCGAACTCGGCATGATGTTGTCGCCGCTCTTCGCCGTATCGCTGAGCCCCTGCAGGGCCGCCCGCACATCGGCATCGTTGCGCTGCCGGCGATGCTCCTGCAAACGTTCGATCTGTTGCCGTTCAGCCGCCGGATCGGACTTCATGATGGCGCCGTCGCTGCCCATCGTCAGCGGCGACTCGGCGGTCTCCTGGAAGCAGTTGACGCCGATGATCTTCAGCTCGCCCGATTCGATCGCGCGCAGGCGGCTCATGTGGCTGCCGACCAGCTCGCGCTTGATGTAGCCGGATTCGATCGCGGCAATGATCCCGCCCTGCGCTTCGACGTTGTCGATCTCGCGCCTGGCACCAGCGATCAATTCGCTGACCTTGGCGGCGATCACCGGCGAGCCGTCAAGGATGTCCTCGTACTCGAGGAGGTCGGTCTCGAAGGCCATCACCTGCTGCATCCGCAGCGCCCATTGCTGATCCCACGGGCGCGGCAGCCCCATCGCCTCGTTCCAGGCGGGGAGCTGGATGGCGCGCGCCCGGGCGCGCTTCGACAGCGCGACGGCCAGCATCTCGAGAACGATCCGCTGCACGTTGTTTTCGGGTTGCGCCTCGGTCAGCCCGAGCGAGTTCACCTGCACGCCGTAGCGGAAACGGCGCAGCTTGGGATCCTCGACCTGGTAACGGCTGAGCGTCAGCTCGTCCCACATCTCGCCGAAGGCGCGCAGCTTGCAGCACTCCTCGATGAAGCGGATGCCGGCATTGACGAAGAACGAGATCCGCTCGACGACCAGCGGAAACTCATCCGGACCGATCTCGCCCGACGCCTTGACGCGATCGAGAACCGCCATCGCCGTGCACAGCGCGTAGGCAAGCTCCTGCACCGGCGTCGCGCCCGCTTCCTGCAGGTGGTAGCTGCAGACGTTGGTCGGGTTCCACTTCGGCACGTGCCTGATCGTGTAGTTGATCGTGTCGGCGATCAGACGCATCGACGGGCCGGGCGGATAGATGTAGGTGCCGCGCGACAGGTACTCCTTGATGATGTCGTTCTGGGTCGTCCCGCTGAGTTTCTTCGGGTCGATCCCCCGCCGTTGCGCCAGCCCGATGTACAGCGACAGCAACCAGGCGGCGGTGGCGTTGATCGTCATCGAGGTGTTCATCTGGTCGAGCGGGATCTGGTCGAACAACTGATCCATGTCCTCGATGTGCGAGATCGGCACGCCGACCTTGCCGACCTCGCCGCGCGCCAGCGGACTGTCGGCGTCGTAGCCGGTCTGCGTCGGCAGGTCGAAGGCGACCGACAACCCGGTCTGCCCCTTGGCGAGGTTGGTTCGATAGAGGGCGTTGGACGCCCTGGCCGAGCTGTGACCGCTGTAGGTCCGCATCAACCAGGGTTGATCGCGATTCTTGCGCGGGGCAACCATGACTATCTCCTCTTTCTGATCAAGAGGCGCCTCTCGATCTCAAAAATCTTCTCGTCGATCTTTTCCTTGCCCAGTTCCTTCTTGTCGTTCTCCTTGATGAACAGATCGGCGCCATACCTCGCCAGCGCGCTGGCGGCGCTGATGTTCTTGACGCCGATGAGCTGGAAGCTGACGATTCCGAAGCCGGCGGCGAGTTCGCCGGGAGCGTCCTCGCTGGCCAGCACGCGCGACAGCGCCGCAACGGTGTCGCCGGCGATCGACGGCTGCGTGTGGTAGCCCTCGGTGAAGCCGAGTTCCCAGACGCTGTTGTCACTGACATCGCGGCTGGCGAGTCCTTCGAGCCAAGCGAAGACGAGACCGCCATAGACGATCGGGTCACCGCTCATCTTGCCCGACAGGCCGGAGCTGAAGACGCGGTCGAAGTGCAGCGGATGGGTGTTGCCGACCGCATAGGTCAGCGGCAGATGCTCGTCGGTGATCGTGCGGCCATTGGCATGGACGATGATCTCGCCGACCGTGAAATCCTCGCAGCAGGACCGCGGGCCGGTCAGCCCGGCGGGCAGGACATCCGGGAAACGTGGCAGGAAGACCTCGGCGTCATCGACCCACGGGAAGGCTGGCATCCGCCCGTCCGCCGACGCCGGCAGCGGTGTCGTCGACGGCCGCCCGCCCTGCCCGGCGACCATGATCTTGCGCTGGTACTGCAGCACGACCTCGTCGTTCTGGTTGATTCCCAGCGTGCGGATGGTGACGATCCCCGGCTTGCCGGCACCGCGCTCCTTGCGGTCGATGACCTTGGTCAGCGAGCGGATCGTGTCGAGGGCATACACCGGCCGCAGATACTGCGCATCGTAATAGCCGAGGTTGGCCATCGCCTTCTCCGAATCGTTCTGCACGCCCAGCGAGAGAACGACATTGAAGACCATCTGCGGCGACGCCGGCAGCCCCGTGAAGCCGCTCGCCCTGGCGAACTCCTCGTTGAGGTAAAGCGGATTGCACTGCATGTACGTCCGGGCAAAGGCTTCCATCTGCGCCCGGAAGAAGGTGAAACCACGCGGGTGGACGAAGACCTGTCCGGGTTCGAACTCTTCCAGATAGCGGCCATAGTGCGGATGGCGGACCTTGCCGACGTCCACGCCGACCTTCTGGGCGAGTTCGACCTGCGGTCGGAAACGAATTGCCTGCGACATTGAAACCTCCTTTTCGCGAAACCCGGGGTGCCGGCTGCAGCCTGTGCTATACGGCGTCGATCAGTGAGCGGGCGATGACTTTCAGCGCCAGGGTTTCCTCGGCGCCCTCGAAAATCGACAGCACCCGTGCATCGAGGAAGTAGCGGCTGACCGCCGTCTCCTCTGCATAACCCATGCCGCCGTGAATCTGCATTGCTTCACGCGTCAGCCACTCGGCAGTGCGGCAGGTGAACAGCTTGACCATGCTCGCTTCCATCTGCCCCTGACCCTGATCCA
>ERZ761602.2548-NODE-2548-length-28094-cov-10.810300_pt1 | contig 28094 bp, 23 predicted proteins | sample MGYA00512165_ERZ761602 | MGnify/ENA primary metagenome ERZ761602 (study PRJEB28899, sample SAMN02445085) | bioreactor sludge metagenome | biome: EBPR sludge; isolation source: Thorneside wastewater treatment plant | place: Australia: Brisbane, Thorneside...
GCGATGCCGTCGATGGTGCCGATGATGTCGGCGATGCGGCGGCTGGAGTCGTGGATGCCGCGCATGGTGTCCACCACCTGCGCGACCACCTCGCCGCCCTGCTGGGCGACGCAGGAGGCTCTCTGGGCGAGCTCGTTGGCCTGGCGTGCGTTGTCGGCGTTCTGGCGCACGGTGGAGCTGAGCTGTTCCATGGTCGCGGCGGTCTGCTGCAGCGCGCTGGCCTGCTGCTCGGTGCGTCCGGACAGGTCCTGGTTGCCATGGGCGATCTCGGCACTGGCGGTGGCGACGCTGTCGGCGTTGCGGCGCACCGTGCCGACCACCTTCGCCAGGCTGTCGTGCATGCGCGCCATCGAGCGCATCAGCTCGGCGATCTCGTCCCCGCCCCGCGCCTGCACACGTTGCGTGAGGTCCCCGTCGGCCACGGCCGCCGCCAGGGTGGCAGCCTCGCGCAGCGACCGGGTCGTCGTGCGCGCGACCGTCACCAGCACCCAGGCTCCCGATGCCGCCAGTAGCAGCACGCCGGCTGCCACCCCGGCCAGGAGTCGCTGCTCGTGCGCGATGCTCGCGTCCAGCATGGCGTCCAGCAGCTTCAGCGCCTCTTCGATCAGCGCGTACTGGGCATCGATGGCCGAGGTCGTGGCTGCGAAGTAGTCCTGGGCCGGGTACTCGAGCGCCAGCCGCTGCATGATCTGCTCGTCGACCAGCTTGGCGACCGCCTGCGCGGCCTCGGCGGCACGCTGTACCCGTCCGTCGAGGGCCGACCGGACGGCCGGATCGTGGCGCCCGGCCAGCCCGAGGGACTTCTGCGCCGCCGCCAGGCTGGACGCGGCGCGCTGTTGCAGGGCGGCCAGCTGGGCGCGGTCGGCCGCGCTGGCCTCGCCCCGCGTGAGCACCGCGGAACCGCGCGCGCGCATCTGGCCGAGGGCCTCCGTGACATCCGGCAGGTTCAGCAGCACGCCGTTCTGCAGGAAGTAGCCCCCCGCCTGCGGATGCAGCACGATGCCACTCACGTGGGTCACGTCCTGCAGCAGGGCCAGTTGCCGGGCGACCAGCGCCGTGTGCCGGTTGAAGCTATCGGCCCCTTGGAGGGCTCGCGCATCGACGGCCTGGACCAGGGCCTGCCACTCGGACCGCATGCCCTCGTGTCGCGAGCTCAGCTGCGCGTCCCCCAGGCCCTGCAGCGCCGGCAGGACGGCCGCCACCTGGGCGGCAACCTGATCACGCACGGCCTGTCGCTGCTCGGCCATGCCGGCGTTGCCGCCCAGCACGGCCGCGGACAGGCCCCGATGCTGCTGCGTCAGCTGGATCAGTTTCAGGAGGGCGCGGGCCGGTTCGATGCCGGCGAACTCCGCCTGGGCGAAGCGCACGGCGGCCACGCGATCCTGGATGAGCACGATGCTCGGCAGGGCGAGCATCATCAGGGCCAGGGCGGCGAGCAGCATGAACTTGCGCGACAGCGACAGCTGGTCGATGAAGGTCCTCACGGCGGGTTCTCGTCGGGTGTCTGCAATCGTTTCGAAGGGGCGTCGTCGAGTGCCGGGGGCTGCGGCGCCCGGGTTCGTCAAGCGGTTGTCGGCACCACTTTGGGGATTCTTGACTGCCGCCAGGATCAGCAGGGGGGTCAGGCCGTGGCGGCGGGGCATCGGCGTGGCCGGGCCGCTCGTCGCCCTTGCCACCGGCCATCCCCGGGGCGATGATGCGCCGATGGACGACTTGCCACGACAGATCCTGCATCCCGCGCCGATCGACCCGGCGCGCCTCCGCCAGCCGGGCCTCGGCCGCCGCGACGTCCTGAAGGTGGGTGTGGGTTTCACCGCTGCGCTCGGGGTGGCCGGCCTGCTGGGCGGCTGTGGGGAGCCGGCCCGGTCGCCCGCCAAGGGCCTTGATTTCCTGCGGGCCGGCGACGTGGAGCTCTTCAGTGCCCTCGCGCCGGCGGTGGTGAGCGACCTGGCCGCGCTGGACTCCGCCCAGCGCGCCGCGCGCGTCGGCGAGGTCCTGCGCAACCTGGACGCCACCTTCGCCGCGATGGGGCAGGCCAGCCAGGCGGAAGTGCGCAAGCTGCTCGACCTGCTGGGGGTCGCGCCGCTGCGCTACGTGCTGACCGGTGTCGGCGCGTGGCGCGAGGCGAGCCTCGACGAGCTGCAGGCCTTCCTCGCGCGCTGGCGCGGCAGCCGCTTCGCGACGCTGAACGCCGGCGGCAACGTGCTGGTCAAGCTGATCGCCGCGAGCTACTACGTGCTGCCCGTGAGCTGGCCCGCCTCGGGATACCCGGGGCCGCTCCAACGGGTCTACCAGGCCGTCAACTCCTGAGGGCGTGCCATGGCCATTCCGGACATCTACAAGCAGGGCATCGCGTCGGGCTGGAAGGTCGTCGACGCCGCCACGCTCGTCTCGCCGACCACGCTGGAGGCCGACGTGGCCATCGTCGGCAGCGGCGCCGGCGGCGGCGTGGCCGCCGAGATCCTCAGCCTGGCCGGCCTGAAGGTCGTGCTGCTCGAGGAGGGCGGGCTGTTCACCTCGGACAGCTTCCGCGACATGGACGAGGCGCGCGCCTACCGCGACCTCTACCAGGAGGCCTCGGCACGCGCCACCTCGGACGGCGCGATCTCCGTGATGCAGGGGCGATCCGTCGGCGGCTCCACCACGGTCAACTGGAGCTCCAGCTTCCGCACGCCGCCACAGACGCTGCAGCACTGGGCCTCGCAGCACGAGGTCGTCGGCCACGGGGTGGACGACATGGCGCCCTGGTTCGCGCGCATGGAGGAGCGCCTGGGCATCGCGCCCTGGGCGGTGCCGCCGAATGCGAACAACAACGTGCTCAAGGCGGGCTGCGACAAGCTCGGCTGGGAGTCGCACGTCATCCCGCGCAACGTCAAGGGCTGCTGGGACTCGGGCTACTGCGGCTTCGGCTGCCCGGTCAACGCGAAGCAGTCGATGCTGGTGTCGACGATCCCCGTCGCGCTGCGCAACGGCGCGACGCTGGTGCACCGGCTGCGCGTGCTTCGGCTGGAGCACGCCGACGGCCGGATCACCGCCGCCGTCGGCGAGGCGCTGCGCGCCGACGGCCGCACGCCCAGCGGCGTCGCCGTGACGGTCCGCGCGCGGCATGTCGTCGCCGCGGGCGGGGCGATCAACACGCCGGCACTGCTGCTGCGCTCGCGGCTGCCCGACCCGCACCAGCTGCTGGGCAAGCGCACGCTGATCCACCCGGTGGTCGTCTCGCTGGCCCTGATGCCCGACCGCATCGACCCCTACTACGGCGCGCCGCAGTCGATCGCCTCCGACCAGTTCCAGTGGACGGCCGGCGCCACCGGTCCGATGGGCTACAAGCTCGAGGTGCCGCCGATCACCCCCGGCCTCGGCTCGGCCGTGCTCAACCTCTTCGGCGACGCGCTGCGCCGCGAGGTGGCCGCGATGCCGAACACCAACGCCCTGCTGGCGCTGCTGCGCGACGGCTTCGTGCCGCAGAGCGAGGGCGGCAGCGTCCGGCTGGCCGACGACGGCAGTCCCGTCCTCGACTACGAGCTCAGCGACTACGTCTGGGACGGTGCGCGGCGCGCCTACCTGAGCATGGCCGAGGCGCAGTTCGCCGCCGGTGCCAGGCAGGTGCGCCCGGCACACCTGGACGCGGTGTACTACTCGAGCTGGAGCGAGGCCCGCAAGGCCATCGCCGAGCTGCCGATGAAGAAGTTCCGGGCCTCGCTGTTCACCGCGCACCTGATGGGTGGCTGCGCCATGAGCGAGAACCCGGCCCGCGGTGTCGTCGACAGCCGCGGCCGGCACCACCAGATCGCCAACCTGTCGATCCTGGACGGCTCGGTCTTCCCGACCAGCATCGGCGCCAATCCGCAGCACTCCATCTACGCGCTGACCGCGCAGAACGCGACGGCCCTGGCCGCCGAGCTGCGGCGCTGAGCCGCGGGCGGCAGCGGTCGCCGAGCGGTCGCGAAGCTGGCGGTCGCGGCGGCAACGGCGGCATCGGCTGCGGCGGCCGCGGGAACCGCCCGGCCTCTGGCGCCGCAGACGCCATCGCGCTGCGACGCCCGCGCGGCACGCCTCAGCGCCCGGGTGTTGCCAGGGCTGCGGTGGCGGGCAGGGAGAGCAGAGCCCCCCGCAGGTGCACGATCAGCAGCTTGACGAGCCGGGGAACCGTGCGGCCGGCCGTGACGGCGAACAGCGGCCAGGTCGGCGTGTTCAGGTCGGCCAGCACCGGCGCCAGGCGCCGTGCCTGGACGCTGCGGGCGGCGAGGTGCTGCGGCAACAGGGCGACGCCCCGCCCGTCCTCGGCCAGCCGGCACAGCAGGGCGACGCTGTTGGCGGCCAGCACACAGCGGCCGGGGGCGGACTCCCAGTGCGCCGCGCCGACCCTCCACGGCATCGAGCCCCGGGCGGTGCGCAGGTCCAGGCAGGGCAGGTCGGCCAGCTGTGGGGCGGCGGTGACCGGAGGCAGGCGCCGCAGCAGGGCGGGCGCGGCGTACAGGCCGCTGGTGAGCTCGCCGATCCGGCGGGCCACCACGCGATCGTCCATCGGCCGGCCGATGCGCAGCGCGAGGTCCACCGGATCGCGCAGCAGGTCGACCGCGCGCGACGACAGGTCGAGCTCGACCCGAAGGCCCTGATGCGCGTCCGCGAAGGCCGCGATGGCCGGGCCGAGGACCTCCACGCCCAGGTCCACGGGCATCGCGATGCGCATCCGCGCCTGCCGCTCGTGGCTGCCGACCAGGGCGGCCTGCGCGCGTTGCGCAGCCTCCAGCACCTCCAGGCATCGATCGAAGTACGGCCTGGCCACCGAGGTCATCGCGACGCTGCGCGTCGTGCGCACGAAGAGCGCCACGCCCAGCCGCGCCTCCAGCGCGGCGATGCGGCGCGACAGCGTGGAGGGCGGCATCTCCAGGCGGGCGGCGGCGAGCCGGAAGCTGCCGCTGCGCGCCACCTCGACGAAGAGCGCGACGTCGGCCAGCGTGCGGTGCGATTGATCCATTTCCGGGATTCTGCATGGCACGAACGGTGATCGTGCCGGCCGCGCGCGGCCCTAGGCTCGCGGCCGTCGAGACACGGCCACGGGCCTGCCAGGAGAACGCCATGACCCGATTCACGCTGTCCGGCGCCGGGCTGATGATGCTCGTCGTCGGTGCGCTGCATCTGATCGACCCGCAGATGATGATGCGCGAACCCGGCATCGAGCTGGTTTCGACCAACCACGTCCACGTCGTGCGCGCGGCCTACGGCGGGGCCTATCTCGGCATCGCGGCGGTCTTCCTGGCCGGCCTGTTGCGGCTCGTCGATGTGCGAGCGGCACTGGCCGCCGTCGCGCTGATCTTCGGCGGCTTCGCGCTCGGGCGCGTCGTCAGCATCGCCATCGACGGCGTGCCGGTGCCGCTGTACCTGGGCGTACTGGGCGCCGAGGTGTTCTTCGCGGCATGTGCCGTGTGGGCGTTGCGCTCGACGAGCCGGTCGTGACGGGCCCGCCGGCTCAATCGGCGTAGCGCACCTGCACGTACCGGCCGGGCGCCTCGGGCAGCGAGGGGTCGTCGAGCGTGCGTGCCGGGACGCTGCGGCCCTCGCCGTGCGCAAGCAGCCAGGCCTGCCAGGCCTCCCACCACGAGCCCTCGCGGCGCGGCGCCCGGGCGACCCAGGTGTCCGGATCGATCCACGGGTCGCCGGGCTGGCGCGTGTGCAGCGCGTAGTGCCGCCCGGGGTGCCCCGGCTCGGTGACGATGCCCGCGTTGTGCCCGCCGTTGGTCAGCGCGAAAGTCAGCTCGGTGTCGGTCAGCAGGTGCAGCTTGTAGACCGAGCGCCAGGGCGAGACGTGATCCTTCTCGGTGCCGACGAGGAAGATCGGCAGCCGCACGTCGGCCAGCGAGACCGGCCGGCCTTCCACCGGGTAGCGCGACTCGGCAAGCTCGTTGTGCAGGTAGCAGCGGCGCAGGTACTCGCTGTGCATCGCGGCGGGCATGCGCGTGACGTCGGCGTTCCAGGCCATCAGGTCGTTCGGCCGCAGCCGCTCGCCCATCCAGATCTCGCGCAGCGTGGCCGACCAGACCAGCTCGCGCGAGTGCAGGAACTGGAAGCTGCCGGCCATCTGGCGGCCGCTGAGGTAGCCGCGCTCGGCCATCAGGTCCTCGAGCATCGCCACCTGCGACTCGTCGATCAGCACGCCCATCTCGCCGGGCTCGGTGAAGTCGGTCTCCGCGGCGAGCAGCGAGACGCTCGCCAGGCGCGGCAGCAGCGCCTCGCAGCGCACCTTGTCGGGCCGCGACAGCGCGGCCGCCGCGATGGCCAGCAGCGTCCCGCCGAGGCAGTAGCCGACGGCGTGCACCGGCGTCGACGGGATGCGGTGCGCGATCGCGGCCAGCGGCTCGAACACGCCGAGCTCGAGGTAGTCGTCCATCGACAGCAGCGCGTCGCTCTCGTCGGGGTTCTTCCACGAGAGGATGAAGACGGTATGGCCCCGGCCGACCAGCCAGCGCACCATCGAGTTGTGCGGCGACAGGTCGAGGATGTAGTACTTCATGATCCACGACGGCACGATGAAGACCGGCTCGGCCTGCACCTGCGGCGTCTGCGGCTGGTACTGGATCAGCTCGACGAGCCCGTTGCGGTAGACCACCTTGCCGGGCGTGACCGCGAGGTCGACGCCCGGGCGATACGCATGCTCCTGCGGCTGCAAGGGATCGAGCCCCTGGCGCAGCCGCCAGTCGTCGACCGCGTTGGCCACGCCCTGGACCAGGTTGGCGCCGCCGCTGGCGATCGTGCGCTCGAGCACCTCCGGATTGGCCAGCCCGAAGTTGGCGGGCGACAGCAGGTCCAGCCACTGGCGCGCCGACATGCGCATCACGTCCTTGTGGTGCTGGTTCATGCCGCGCAGTTCGGCAGCCTGTTTCCACCACGCCTCCGTCGCCAGGTAGTGGCGCGCCGCGATCGAGAACGGCCAGTGCTGCCAGGCGGGGTGGCTGAAGCGCAGGTCCTCGCCGTGCACGAGGCCGTCGTGGGCGTTCAGGTCCTGCATCGCGCAGGCCAGCCCGCGCTGCAGGGCCTCGAGGCACAGCGCGCCCGACGCCGCCGGCTGCGTGCTCCAGTGCAGCCACCAGTCGGTGGCGGCCAGCGCCAGCGAGTTCGGCGACAGGCCGCCGGTCAAGGGCGCCACCGCGGCGTGCAAGGTCCCGTCGAGCGTGGCGGCCGCGCTGCGCGCGGTCGGCGCGACGACGGCGGGGAACGAGGAGGCGACAGGCATCAACATGGCGGGCTCCCGAAGCCGACGAGCTTGATCATGCTGCGGCGCAGCATCCCGCGTGTGAACTTCGTGCGCCGGGCTTGATCTGCCGCAAGCCACGGGTGCCCGGCAGCGGCGGACACGCCCCGCACCGGCCTTCGCCAGGGGCTCCCGGACGTCGTGGTGCCGCTGCCGCGGGGCCGTGCCAGCGCTACAGCGGGTTCCAGGACCGCTTGCGGCGGTAGTGCACGTAGCCCACGCTCGCCCCCGCGCGGAAGCCGACGCCCAGGCGGATCGGCGCGAGCGTGATGTTGCGCAGCCGCTGGTAGTTCACGCCGACGCCGCCGATGTAGTACAGGCTGCCGTCGACGCCGGGGAAACGCTCGAAGATTGCACCCGTGCCCGGCAGGTTGTAGACCAGCGTGAAGACCTTCGCCGCGTTGCCGCCGAAGTCGAAGCCGATCGAGGGGCCGCTCCAGTACACCTGGACGCTGCCGCCGCCTTTCATCTGCAGCACGCCCTCGCCGTAGCGCACGCCCACGGTGATCGCCGCGGAGGCTTCCTCGCCGCGGATGGTGGCGTTCGGGCGGCCCTGCTCCTTGAAGACCTTCTCGACGACCCTGGCCAGGCCCTCGGTGCTGGTGCCGAAGAAGTCCTGCGCGGCCTTCAGCACCGAGTCCTCGTCGTAGGTGCGGCCGTCGTCGGCCGCGAGGGCCGTGGCCGACGGCAGCGCGATCCAGGCCGGGGCGCTGCAGGCAGCGGCCTGCACGAGCACGCGGCGCCGCGTGGGGTTCGAGGGGTTCATCGCGGGATCCTCCGTCAAGGTCGGACGAGGCACCCCCGGCGCAGCCGCCGGCGGGTTGCACCCAGGGCCCGGCGCGTGCGCCGGGACGCCAGGTCATTCTGCGCCCGGTGGGCGGCCGATCGGCGCGGGGCGGCCCTGCGTGACGCCGGGCCTTTCAGAGCAGCCCGTCGAACAGCCAGACGTCGACCATCCCGCCTTGCGGCACCGAGCCCTGGTCGTGGCCGAGCACGACCAGCGCGTTGGCCTCGCTCATGCTGCGCAACACCCCGGCACCCTGCGAGCCGGTCAGGCGAACCTCCCATCCGCCGTCGGCCGCGCGGCCGACGATGCCGCGCTGGAACTCGGTGCGACCCGGGCGCTTGCGGATCGCCGCGGCGCTGCGCGCCTGCAGCATCGGCACCGGCTCGGGCGTCGCGCCGGCCAGTTGCAGCAGGGCCTCGCGGGCGAAGGCGTAGAAGGTGACCAGCGCCGCGACGGGGTTGCCCGGCAGCCCGAACAGCCACGAGCGCCGCCCCCCGGGCCCGTTCAGCGGGCCGAAGGCGAACGGCCGTCCGGGCCGCATCGCGACCTTCCAGAACGCGACCTCGCCCATGCGGGCCAGCACGTCGCGCGTGTAGTCGGCGTCGCCCGCGCTGACGCCGCCGCTGGTCAGCACGACATCGGCCTCGCGCAGCGCCCGGTCCAGCGTGGCCTGCAGCGCCTCGCGGTCGTCGCGCACGAGGCCCAGGTCGACCACCGTCATCCCCAGCCGCTGCACGGCCGCGGCCAGCGCGAAGCGGTTGCTGTCGTAGATGCCGCCCGGCGGCAGCGGCCGGCCCGGCGCGACGACCTCGTCGCCGGTGGAGAACAGCGCGACGCGCAGGCGCGGCCGCACCGCCACCTGCTCGAAGCCGAGCGATGCGGCAAGCCCCACGTCGGCCGGCCGCAGCACGCGGCCGGCGTGCAGCGCGGCCTTGCCCCGGGCCAGGTCCTCTCCCCGGCGCCGGCGGTTCTCGCCGGGCTTGATCACGCCGGGCTCGAGCTGCACCCGGTCGCCGTCGGCGCGGCACAGCTCCAGCGGCACGACGGTGTCCAGCCCGGGCGGCATCACCGCGCCGGTCATGATGCGCACGCACTCGCCCTCGTGCAGCGTGCCGGCGAACGGCGCGCCAGCGAAGACCGTCGCGACGCTGCGCAAGCTCAGCGCCGTCCCGGCCTGCAGCGCCGAGCCGTCGAAGGCGTAGCCGTCCATCGCCGAGTTGTCGTGCGCCGGCACGTCGATCGGCGAGACGACGTCGGCGGCCAGCACCCGGCCGACCGCGTCACGCAACGCGACGGTCTCGATGCCGCCGATCGGCGCCAGCGCGCCGCGGATCGCCGCGCGCGCCTCGTCGACGGCGATGTTGCGCTCGCCGGCAGCCAGGGGGTTCGGGCCGAGTTCGGTCACGCTGCACGCTCCATCCTGAAGGGGGACCCGCGCCGGCATTCTGCATGCCCCCGGGCCCGCAGCTATGAACGTACCGACATATCGATCGCCGTCCGGCCCGCCGGGACAATCCGCGCCTTTGTCCGCCACCCCCGATGAGCACGATCGCCGACAGCCTCACGCTGGCGCTGGGCCTGATCTCCAGCGCCGATCGCGAGCTGCTGGGCATCGTCGGCCTGTCGCTGCGGGTCAGCGGAACGGCCTGCCTGATCGGCGCGGCCGCCGGGCTGGCCATCGGCGCCTGGATCGCGGTGGCGCGTTTCCCGGGCCAGCGCGCCGTCGTGCTGCTGCTGAACACGCTGCTGGCGATGCCCTCGGTCGTCGTCGGCCTGCTCGTGTACCTGCTGCTGTCGCGCGCCGGGCCGCTGGGCTCGCTGGGCATCCTCTTCACACCCGCGGCGATGGTCGTCGCGCAGACCATCCTCGTGGTGCCGCTGGTGGCGGCGCTGTCGCGGCGGCTCGTGCTCAACGCGCTGCGCGACGGTGGCGACCAGCTCGCGTCGCTCGGCGCCTCGCCGATGCTGCGGGCGGCGTTGCTGCTCGTGCACGAGCGCGTGGCGGTGCTGACGCTGCTGCTCACCGCCTTCGGGCGCGCGATCGCGGAGGTCGGCGCCGTGATGGTCGTGGGCGGCAACATCGCCGGCGTGACCCGCGTGATGACGACCTCGATCGCGCTGGAGACCAGCAAGGGCGACCTGCCGCTCGCCCTGGCGCTGGGCATCGTGCTGCTGGCCGTCGTCGGCCTGCTCAACGTGATCGTCGGCTGGCTGCAGGGCGGCACGGCGGTCGAGCGCGAGGCGCTGGCATGACCCGCCGGCCGGAAGGCCCCACGCGCGGATGCGCGACCGCGAAGCCCGCCGGCGCCGGCGGGCACCGGCAGCGTCGCCACCGCCTGCGCAGGCCGCTGGCCGCGACCCGGAGGCCGGCCCGGTGACCGCGGCCGCGTCCCCGGCGCTGCCCTGCGCCGCGCTGCTGCAGCTGGTCGACGCCGGCGTCAGCTTCGGCGACGTGCAGGCGCTGCGCGGCGTCGACCTCGAGCTGCACCGCGGCGAGCGCCTGGCGTTGATCGGCGCGAACGGCTCGGGCAAGACGACGCTGCTGCGCGTGATGCACGGGCTGCAGGCCTGCACCGACGGCCGGCGCCTCGTCCCCGCCGGTCCCGACGGACGGCCGCCGCGCCAGGCGATGCTGTTCCAGCGGCCGTTCCTGCTGAACCTCAGCGCGCGGGCGAACATCCTGCTGGCCCTGTGGCTGCAGCGTGTGCCGGCGCCGCAACGCGCACGGCGCTGCGCCGAGGCGCTGGAGCGCGTGGGCCTGCTCGACCAGGCGCGCCGGCCGGCCCGCGCGCTCTCGGGCGGCCAGCAGCAGCGCCTCGCGCTGGCCCGTGCCTGGGCGCTGCGCCCGGACATCCTGTTCCTCGACGAGCCGACAGCCAGCCTGGACCCGGGCGCCAAGCGCGAGGTCGAGGCGCTGATCGCCCGCTTCGCCGAGGACGGGCTGACCGTCGTGATGAGCTCGCACAACCTCGGCCAGGTCAAGCGCCTGGCCACCCGCGTGCTCTATCTCGAGGCCGGCCGCGTGGTCGTCGACGCACCGGTGGGCGACTTCTTCCGGGATGGCGTCGCGCACGGCGCGGCGGCGTTCCTGAAAGGCGAGCTGGCCTGGGCCTGAGCCCGCTGGGCCCGGCGATCTCAGCGCTGCGGCATCGGGTGCGCGAGGTCGCGCACGTGAACCGGCCCGGCGACACGGGTCACCTCGGCGGCGACCCGGCGCATCAGCCCGGCGCCGCTGAGCAGCTCGAAGGCGACGAACATCGGCCCGACCAGCAGGTAGACCGGGCTCTGCCAGGTGGCCGGGCGCCGGCCTTCGTAGTAGTGGCCGGCCATCTGCAGCAGGCTCGCGAGCACCAGCAGCCCGAGCGAGCCGGCGAGCCAGGGGGCCAGGCCGAAGACCGGCACCGCATGCGCGGCGAACACCAGGGCCCCGACCAGCGCGCTGGTCGCGAGCCCCAGCGCGAACTGCCCGCGCGTCAGGTACCACGCGCTGACGAGCGCGAAGGCCACCCAGGCCGGTGTCAGCAAGGCCGGGACCTGCCCGACCAGCGGCCCGCGCATCAGCAGCGCGACGCCGACGATGCCCACCGGCACGCCGACGAGGTGGGTCTGGATGTTGCGGCGGTCACGGTGCACGCGCGCATAGCCGACGAGCAGCTCGAGGGCCGGACGGAAGAGGCCGGGACCGGCGGAGTGCCGGCCCGAGCGGCTGGGGGAGGCCAGGTTCATGTCGGCGGCGGTGTCATCGGGAGGTCACGCGCGCGATGCTACCCTAGCGGCCCGGCGCCGATGTAAGCGGCTGCACGGCCGCGGCCGCTCCCTACAATGGCCCCCGGCGCACCGGACATCACCGAGCGGCCGCGCCCCCCGCATGAGCATCAAGAGCGACCGTTGGATCCGCCGCATGGCCCAGGAGCACGGCATGATCGAGCCGTTCGAGCCCGGCCAGGTGCGGCAGGCTGCGGACGGCCATCGCATCGTCAGCTACGGGACCAGCAGCTACGGCTACGACATCCGCTGCGCGCGCGAGTTCAAGGTCTTCACGAACATCCACAGCACGGTGGTCGACCCGAAGAACTTCGACGAGAAGAGCTTCGTCGACATCGAGGGCGACACCTGCATCATCCCGCCCAACAGCTTCGCGCTGGCGCGCACGGTCGAGTACTTCCGCATCCCGCGCAACGTGCTGACCATCTGCCTGGGCAAGAGCACCTACGCGCGCTGCGGCATCATCGTCAACGTCACGCCCTTCGAGCCCGAGTGGGAGGGCTTCGTGACGCTGGAGTTCAGCAACACGACGCCGCTGCCGGCCAAGATCTACGCCGGCGAGGGCTGCGCGCAGGTGCTGTTCTTCGAGAGCGACGAGGTCTGCGAGACGAGCTACCGGGATCGGGGCGGGAAGTACCAGGGACAACGCGGCGTGACGCTGCCGAAGACCTGAGGCGCGCCCGCGCCGCCCGTCCAGGCGGCGGCCGCACCCAGGCGGGGCCACAGGAGCGAACGGGATGAAGTGGGAAGGGCACGAGCAGAGCCGGAACGTCGAGGACCGGCGCGGCAGCGGGGGCGGCCTCGGTGGCGGCCTGCCGCGCATCGGCGGCCGCGGCATCGGGCTCGGCACCATCGTCATCGCGCTGCTGGCCAGCTTCATCTTCGGCATCAACCCGCTGACCGTGCTGAGCGTGCTCAGCGGCGGCGGGCTCGACCAGCCGGTGGCCACGCAGCAGCAGGGTCCGGCGCCCGCGCCGCCGCCGCAGGACACCGCGGCGGCCTTCGTCTCGACGGTGCTGCGCGACACCGAGCTCGTCTGGGGCAGCCTCTTCCAGGGCAGCGGCGGCGGCTACCAGGAGCCCCGGCTGGTGCTCTTCCGCGGCGTGCAGCCCACGGCCTGCGGCATGGGCCAGTCGGCGATGGGCCCGTTCTACTGCCCGGGCGACCGGAAGGTCTACATCGACCTCGACTTCTTCGAGACGATGCAGCGTCGGCTGAACTCGCCGGGCGACTTCGCGCGGGCCTACGTGATCGCGCACGAGGTCGGCCACCACGTGCAGCACCTGCTGGGCATCACCGACAAGGTCGATTCGATGCGCGGCCGCGTCTCGCAGGCGCAGATGAACGCGCTGTCCGTGCGCGTCGAGCTGCAGGCCGACTGCTTCGCCGGCGTGTGGACGCACCACTCGCAGAAGAGCAAGGCCTGGCTCGAGCAGGGCGACATCGAGGAGGCGCTGAACGCTGCCGCGCAGATCGGCGACGACAACCTGCAGCGGCAGTCGCAGGGCATGGTCGTGCCCGAGAGCTTCACGCACGGCACGAGCGCGCAGCGCATGGCCTGGTTCAAGCGCGGCCTGCAAAGCGGCAGCGTCCAGCAGTGCGACACCTTCAACGCCCGCCAGCTCTGAGACCATGCAAGCCCACGGCATGACGCGCGGCCCGCGCCGCCTCCCGGCCCTCGTCGACGCCTGGTTCGACCTGCTGCCCGACAACCAGCGCGAGACCGCGCAACGGCTGCACGCGGCGATCCTCGCGGCGGTGCCGCAGGCCGAGCTGCTCGTGCGCAGCGGCAACCTGTACTACGGCCGGCATCACGACCACGTGATCGCGCTCGCCCCGCACCGCACGCACGTGCACCTGCAGGTGCTGGTCGCCGCCGAGCCCTCGCCGGCCTTCCCCGAGCTCGTGCGTGCGGGCAAGGGGCTGATGTGGCGCTTCAAGCTCGGCGAGCCGGTCGACTCGCCCACCGTGCAGCGCCTGGCCGCGATCGTCTTCAGCCTGCTGCCGCCGGCGCGCGGCTGAGGCGGGCGGCCTCGTCCTCGCCGACCCAGCGCCACTGCCCGGGTGCCAGGTCGGGCGGCAGCTCCAGGCCACCCACGGCGCTGCGCTGCAGCGTCTCGACGCGGTTGCCCACCGCGGCCAGCATGCGCTTGACCTGGTGGTACTTGCCTTCGGTCAGCGTCAGCGACAGCGTGTGGCTGCCGGTGGCGTGCGCGGCCACCGCGCGCACGGGTTGCGGGCTGTCGTGCAGGACCACCCCGGCGCGCAGCGCGGCGAGCTGGGCCTCGTCCACCGGGTGGCGGCAGCCCACCTGGTAGACCTTGGGCACGTGATGGCGCGGCGAGCTCAGCCGGTGGATCAGCGCGCCGTCGTCGGTCAGCAGCAGCAGGCCGGTGGTGTCCTGGTCGAGCCGGCCCACCGGCTGCACGCCGCGCAGCCGCAGCGGCAGCGGCAGCAGCCCGAGCACCGACGGATGGCGACCGGGCCGGGTCGAGCACTCGTGGCCGGCCGGCTTGTGCAGCATCACCAGCGCGCGGGCGTGGAACGGCCAGGGCTCGCCGTCCACCTCCAGCACCAGGCCCTCGGTGGGCAGGTCCTCGTCGGGATCGTCGAGCGTGCGGCCGTGCAGCCGCACCTGCCCGGCGGCGATGCGGGCCGCGCACTCGCGCCGGGTGCCGAAGCCCTGGCTGAAGAGGATCTGCGCCAGCCGCATCGATCCGCGCGCCCGCTCAGCGCCCCGCCGGCTCGCGCAGCGCGGCGGCGACGTGATCGCGCCGCACCCGGGCGCGCGGCACCGGCGTGTCGAACCACTCGCGCACGTCGGCCTGCAGGCCGATGCCGTGCATGTAGTTGTAGACCGCCTTCTTCAGCCCCACGCCCAGCGCGTCGTGGTCGACACCGGTGGGGTCGACGAAGCCGACGTCGTTGCGCGCGAAGGGCGACGGCGGCAGCGGCAGCAGGCGCACGCCGTAGGCCTGAGGGTCGCGGCCCACCGGCGAGTGCACGGTGCAGGCGAACCGGTGCCAGAAGCCGCTGTGCAGGCAGCCGGCGGCGAACAGCTGGCGCACGAGCTCGAGCGAATCCACCGTCTCCTGCACCGTCTGCGTCGGGAAGCCGTACATCAGGTACGCGTGCACCATCACCCCGGCGTCGGCGAAGGCGTGCGTCACGCGCGCCACCTGCGCCACCGAGACGCCCTTGCGCATCAGGGCCAGCAGCCGGTCCGAGGCCACCTCCAGCCCGCCGGAGACGGCGATGCAGCCGCTGCGCGCCAGCAGGGTGCACAGCTCGGGCGTGAAGGTCTTCTCGAAGCGGATGTTGCCCCACCACGAGATGCCGCTGCGCCGGCGCAGCAGCTCCTCGGCCAGCGCCTTCAGCGCCTTCGGCGGCGCGGCCTCGTCGACGAAGTGGAAGCCGGTCTGCCCGGTCTCGGCGACGATGGCCTCGATGCGGTCGGCCAGCACCGCCGCCTCGGCGGTCTCGTAGCGGGCGATGTAGTCCAGCGTGGTGTCGCAGAAGCTGCACTTCTTCCAGTAGCAGCCGTGCGCGACGGTCAGCTTGTTCCAGCGCCCGTCCGACCACAGGCGGTGCATCGGGTTGAGCATGTCCAGCAGCGAGAGGTAGCGCGCCAGCGGCAGGCCGTCCCAGGTGGGCGTGCCGGTCTCGGCGAAGGGCACGTCGGGCTCGGGGAAGTTCAGGTACTGCACGGCTTGCGCGTCGGCGCTGCGCACGAAGGTGCGCACCAGCCGCGAGCGGCCGCGGCGGCCCTGCAGGTGCTCGACCAGCGCGAGCAAGGGGCGCTCGCCGGCGTCCAGGGTCACGAAGTCGACATGGTCGAAGAGCCGCGGTTCGTCCAGCTCGCGCAGCTCGGTGTTCACGTAGCCGCCGCCCAGCGCCACCGCGATGGCCGGGTCCGCGGCCTTGACCGCCTGCGCGATGCGCAGCGCCGCGTAGACCGTGCCCGGGAACGGCAGCGACACGCACACCAGCGTCGGCGCATGCTCGGCCAGCGCCGCCCGGGTCAGCGCCTGCAGCGTGCGGTCGACCAGGTTCGGCGGCGCGGCCAGCGCCTGGGCCAGCGGATCGAAACTCGGCGCGCTCTGCGCGAGCGACTCGGCATAGCGCACGAACTCGAAACGCGGGTCGACCGCATCGCGCAGCACGTCGGCCAGGTCGTTCAGGTACAGCGTGGCGAGGTGGCGCGCGCGGTCGTGCAGGCCCAGCGCGCCGAAGGCCCAGGCCAGCGGATCGCCGCCCTGCGGATCGACGTAGGCCTCCAGCGCGGCGAAGCGCGGCCCCTCGGGCAGGAAGGCCCGGCCGCAGATGCGGTGCGCGAGCGTCGGATCGCGGCCCTGCAGGAAGGCGATCACCGCGTCGACGCTGTCCCGGTAGGCCTCGGCCTGCGCGAGGAAGTGCCGCACCCGCGCGCTGCGTCTCTTCGCGGGCAGCGCCAGCGCCTCCGCCTGCACCGCCTGCAGGCCGCGCCGGCTGAGCAGCTCGAGCGCGAGCGCCAGCGCCAGGTCTTGCTGCCGCGCGTCGATGCCGCGCGAGCGCAGGAAGCCGGTGAGGTAGGCGGTGGACGGATAGGGCGTGTTCAGCTGCGTCATCGGCGCGATGAGGCTGAGCACGCGCACGGGACGAGGGTCGGGCATGGCGCGGCGGTGCAGGCGCGCATTGTCGATGGCGGCGGGCTCGGCTTTGCGCGCGGGACGCGCGGCGCGCCATGCCGCGAACGACGGCATCCGCGCAGGACGGGTCTGCCGCCCCGCTCAGCCCGGGAACGTCCCCGGCACGAGGATGCGCCGGTCCACGTCGGTGAGCCTGGTGTGGCCGCAGAAGGCCATCGTGATGTCCAGCTCCTTGTGGAGGATCTGCAGCGCCTTGGTCACGCCCTCCTCGCCCATCGCGCCCAGGCCGTAGACCATCGCGCGGCCGATCATCGTGCCGCGTGCGCCGAGCGCCCAGGCCTTCAGCACGTCCTGGCCGCTGCGGATGCCGCCGTCCATCCACACCTCGAGCTTGTCGCCCACCGCCGCGACGATGGCCGGCAGCGCGGCGATGCTGGACGGCGCGCCGTCGAGCTGGCGCCCGCCGTGGTTGCTGACGACGATCGCGTCGGCGCCGGCCTGCGCGGCCAGCAGCGCGTCCTCGACCTCCATGATGCCCTTGAGGATCAGCTTGCCGCCCCAGCGCTCCTTGACCCAGGCCACGTCGGGCCAGGACAGCCGCGGGTCGAACTGCTCGTTGGTCCACGCGGCCAGCGACTTCATGTCGCTCACCTCGGCGACATGGCCGACGAGGTTGCGGAAGGTGCGCCGCCGCGTGCCCAGCATGCCCAGGCACCAGCGCGGCTTGGTCGCCAGGTTGACGAGGTTGCGCAGCGTCGGCCGCGGCGGCGCCGACAGGCCGTTCTTCAGGTCCTTGTGGCGCTGGCCGATCACCTGCAGGTCCAGCGTCAGCACCAGCGCGCTGCATTGCGCGGCCTTGCAGCGGTCGATCATGCGCGCCATCGCGTCGCGGTCGCGCATCATGTACAGCTGGTACCAGAACGGCGCTCGGGTGTGCTCGGCGATGTCCTCGATCGAGCAGATGCTCATCGTCGACAGCGTGAACGGGATGCCGAACTTCTCCGCCGCGCGCGCGGCGTGGATCTCGCCGTCGGCGTGCTGCATGCCGGTCAGCCCCACCGGTGCGATGGCCACCGGCATGCGCGCCGCCTGGCCGACCATGGTCACCGCGGTGCTGCGGTTCTCCATGTTCACCGCGACGCGCTGGCGCAGCCTGATGCGCTGGAAGTCGTCGGCGTTCGCGCGGTAGGTGCTCTCGGTCCAGCTGCCGGAGTCGCAGTAGTCGACGAACATGCGCGGCACGCGCTGGTGGTAGAGGGCGCGCAGGTCCTCGATGTTCGTGATCACGGGCATGGGCGGGTCTCCTCGGGCGTGCGGCTGCGGCAGTGCGCGACGGTCTCGGGCGCCGCTGCTCGCGGACCGGATGCTAACGACTGCGCGCGGCCGGCGGCTCAGCGCGGCGTGCCGGTGGCCTTGCTCAGGCTGCCCACGCGCACCCCCAGCAGCCGCAGCCGCCGGCCGAGGTCGACGCGTTTGAGGCAGCTGCCGGCCAGCCGGCGGATCGTCGCCGCGTCGGCCGTCGCCTCGGCGGCGGTGTGGTCGCGGGTGACGGTGGAGAAGTCCTCGAAGCGCAGCTTGATGCCGACCGTGCGGCCCACGTAGCCCTTGCGCTGCAGGTCGGTGGCCACGCGCTCGCACAGCTCGGTGAAGATGCGCGACAGCGCGGCCTTGTCGCGCACCGGGTGCAGGTCGCGCTCGAAGGTCGTCTCGCGGCTCATCGAGACCGGCTCGCTGCGGGTGACCACCGGCCGGTCGTCGCGGCCGTGCGCGGCCTCGTGCAGCCAGGCGCCGTAGCTGCGGCCGAAGTGCTCGACGAGCAGCGCGCGCGGCTGCGCGGCCAGCTCGCCGACAGTCGTGATGGCCAGCTGCTGCAGCCGTGCCGCCGCCTTCGGCCCGATGCCGTTGATGCGCCGCACCGGCAGAGGCCAGATGCGCGCCGGGATGTCGGCCGCGGTCAGCACGGTCAGGCCGTCGGGCTTGTCGAGTTCCGAGGCGATCTTGGCCAGCAGCTTGTTCGGTGTCACGCCGATCGAGCAGGTCAGCCCGGTGCGCCGCAGCACGTTGTTGCGGATCTCCTGCGCCACTGCGCGGACGCCGCCGTGCGGGTCGTGGCCGACGCTGTCCTGCGCGCCGGGCACCTCGCTCAGGTCGATGTAGATCTCGTCGATGCCGCGGTCCTCGATGACCGGCGCGATCTCGGCCACCGCGGCCTTGAAGAGGCGCGAGAAGTGGCGGTAGCGGTCGAAGTCGGTCGGCAGCAGGATCGCCCCGGGTGCGCGCTGCGCGGCCTTCATCAGGCCCATGCCCGAGTGAACGCCGTAGTCGCGCGCGGCGTAGGTCGCCGTGGTCACGACGCCGCGGCCGGCGTAGCCCTTCAGCGTCGCGAAGCGCAGGCTGCCGTCGGGCTGCGGCTCGGGCTGGTGGCGCCGCCCGCCGCCGATGACCACCGGCAGCCCGGTCAGCTGCGGATAGCGCAGCAGCTCGACCGACGCGTAGAAGGCGTCCATGTCGAGGTGGGCGATCCAGCGGCGGGCAGGGCGCATGGCGAGGGCTGGCGGCGACGGGGATGCGGGCGACGGGCAGCGGGCGACGGGCAGCGGACGACGAGGAGCGGACGACGAGGAGCGGACGACCGGGCGCGGGCGACGAGGAGCGGACGACTGGGAGCGGGCAAGGCGCATCGCGCGGCGGGCCCCGTCGCCCGCGCCACGAGCCGGCCCGAGGCCGGGAGTGTGCAGGACTTGCCCGCGTCCGCGGCGTCCCGGGCGTCGTGCCGGGCTGCCTGGCGCAGCCTGCCGACGACGACACTGTCTGACGCAGGTCATGGTCGACCGCGATGCCGCGGCACCAGAATCGTCGCGTCCCGAACCGGCCTGCGTCCCCACGGCGCGGCCATCGCGGAGCCAGCGCCAAGCCTCGGCGCGGCGTGTGGCCGACCCGATCGCCCAGCCGCCCAAGAGGCGGTGTCTGCCCCGCCTGGCACCACCCGAGGGCAGCGGAAGGGTCGTTCGCTCGTCAGAGCACCACCACGGAGGTTTCATGAACCATCGGTCTCCCACCCGGCTCGTCGCGTTCCTCGGCGGCCTGCTGGCCCTGCTGTTCACGTCGCTGTCGGCGCTGGCGCAGCCGCTCGTCGACGCGGCCTGGGCCGTCGCCAACATCGGCAAACCCGGGGTCGTCTTCGTCGACCTGCAGCCCGGGCCCGACTACCTGAAGGGCCACATCCCGGGCGCGGTCAACACCAACTACGGCAAGGACGGCTGGCGCGCGGATCGTGCGCGCGACAAGGTGCCGGACATGTTCCCGGAGAACATCGAGCCGCTGGTCGCGCTGATCGGCAAGCTCGGCATCGACAACGACACGCACGTCGTGCTGGTGCCGCCCGGCTACAACGTCACCGACATGGGCATGGGCACCCGCGTCTACTGGACCTTCAAGGTGCTCGGGCACGACAAGGTCTCCATCCTCAACGGCGGCATCAACACCTACACCAACGACGACAAGCGCCCGCTGCAGACCGGCCCGGTCACGCCGGCGCCGAAGGTGTTCAAGGCCAACCTGCGCCGCGACATGCTGATCACGATGGACGACGTCAAGAAGGCGCAGGCCGACGGCAAGCTGCTGATCGACGCCCGCCCCGAGGACCACTACGCGGGCATCAACCGCCACGGCAAGTCCACGCAGAGCGGCACCATCGCCGGCGCGAAGAACGTGCCGCACAACTGGATGGCCGTCAACGGCGGCGGCGTCTTCCGCCCGAAGGCGCAGGCCGAGCAGCTCTACGCGGTGGCCAACGTCCCGACGGCCGGTGAGCACATCCAGTTCTGCAACACCGGGCACTGGGCCTCGATCGGCTGGTTCGTCGCCAGCGAGATCGTCGGCAACAAGCAGTCGAAGATGTACGACGGCTCGATGGTCGAGTGGACGATGCTGAAGGGCGGGCCGGTCGAGGCGCGCGTCAAGCTCCAGTAACGCGCGTCCCGCGCTCCCCCTCCGCCACACCGGCGGTCTCGGCGGCCCTTGCGGCCGCCGCGGCGTTTCCGGCGGCCCTTGCGGCCGCCGCGGCGGTTGCAGCCGGGCCGTGCCCGGCGATGCCGTGGGAAGGGCGCGGCGTCACGCCGCCGGCAACAGCCCCAGCGGCTCCAGCGTCCGGTCGACGGCCTCGCTCCAGCCGCGGTTGGCGGCCGGGCTCGCGGGGCTGGGGTGCAGGATCTGCGCCACGCGCACCCGGCGCGCCAGCGCGCCGTCGACCTGGCTGCCCTGCAGCACGCCGCGCAGGCAGCGCTCGGCGAAGCCGCCGATGCCGATGGCCCACTGCGGTTGCAGGGCCGACAGCGCCGCCGCCAGGTGGGTGTTGCAGGCCCCCTCGACGGCGCGGCGTTCGGCGGCGGGCAGCTTGTCGGGCGTGAAGTTGCGGCCCGAGGCCTCCAGGAAGACCAGCGGGCAGTAGTTCAGCACGAACCAGTCGCGGAAGAAGGCCTCGGCCGGGCCGAAGCGCTGCGCGGCCCAGCCCCACAAACGCCGGCCGCTGACTTCCGAGCGCGTGCACGCGAAGCCCTCGATGCGGCGCTTGGGGTGCTCGTGCGCCGGGCGCTCGACGCTCGCCTGCAGGCCCATCCAGTCGCGCACCGCGGCCACTTCGCCGAAGGGCACGCCGGTCTGCATCATGCCGAACGGGCCGGGGTTCATGCCCAGCAGCACCACGCGCCTGGGCCCGGCGCCGTAGCGCCGCACGTAGGCCTCGTACGGCGCCCAGGCATAACTCAGCGGGTCGTACACATGCTCGACCGGCGGCGCGAAGCGCAGCGTGTCCAGGGTGCGCGAGAGCTCGCGGGCGGCATCGAGCAGGGCAGTGGCGGTGGCGGACGTCATGGCCCGGAGTGTGCGCCACCGGCAGGCCGCGCCGGCTCAGCGCGACCTGGGCACCACGCAGTGCCGGCTGCGCCGGGCGAGCACCGCCTCGAAGTCGACGAGCGCCTGCTGCATCACCGGCGTCGCGCCGTCGTGGCAGCCGAGGCAGGCGCCGACGCGCAGGATGCGCTGCTGCTCGGCCGCCGAGAACGGGCGCACGTCGTCGCGCGTGGAGACCATGCCGCTGCGCGTGCGGCCGAAGGCGGTCCACGCGTCGGCGGGCAGGCCGTCGTGGGGCGAGGGCGGCTCGGCGGCGCGAAAGCTCCAGCGGCGGGCGACCCGGTCGAAGCTCAGCGCGCCCTTGCCGTAGCCCAGCGCCAGCGGATCGGCGTGGCACGAGACGCACGGGCGGGCCTCGCGGCGGATCGTGTGCGCGAAGCTGTGCGCATGGAGCCGGCGGAAGACGATGTCGGGCCGGCCGCGGGGATCGCGGTTGCGGTCGAAGCTCATGATCATGCCGGGCACGACGGTGTCGACGAGCTCGCGGTGGCCGCCCGGCGCGCCGTGATCGGCCCGCACGCCCAGCGTCGGCAGCGTCGCCTCGAAGGGGCCGGCGCTCTCGTTCCAGGTGCCGCGCACCCACTGCTGCGCCGCGTGGTCGAAGCCCTCGCCGGCCGGGTCGAAGGCGGTGTGGCAGGTCGTGCAGCGCGGGGCCCAGGCCGAGTGGCAGCTCGTGCAGGCCAGCCGGGCGTGGCCCTGGCCGGCGGTGCAGGCCGCGGCCGGCGGCTTCAGCGGGTGCACCGCACCGCTGCGCTTGGCGCGCAGCGTGCCGCGCCCCTGCGGGTCGACCGTGACGTTGACCAGCACGTCGCCCTGGCGGCCGGCGCCCAGGCGCTCGCCGGGTGCCAGCGTCCAGCGGCGCAGCGCGAGCAGCGTGCGCGATTCGGGGTCGGCGTCCGCCAGCGCCACCGAGGCGAGCCGCGCCGCGTGGCAGTCGGTGCAGGTGATGCGCTGCTGGTCGCTCTTGCGCGCGGCGACGGCGCCCGAGCCCATCACCTCCCAGGCGGTGTGGCAGTCGATGCACTCCAGCCCGCGTTCGTGGTGCACGTCGGGTGCGATGTACTCCAGCGTGCGCCCGTCGGCGAGCTGGCGCAGCCGGGCGCCGGGCCGCGACGGCGCGCCGCGCAGCTCGTGCCAGCCCTCGTAGCTCAGTGCGATGCGGCCCGAGCGGCTGTGGCAGCCGAAGCAGTGGCCGTTGCCGGGGTTCAGCGTCAGCCCCGGGTGCGCGAAGGCCGCGGCTCGGGCGGCCGGGCCGTCCGAGGGCGCCGGAGTGGCGACGGCCGCCGCCGACGGTGCTTCGGCCACTGCCGCCGACGCCGCCTCGGCCGCCGCCGCAGCCGCCACCCGACGCGCCTGGTGATCCGCGCGCGCCTTCTCGTCGTAGACCAGGTGGCAGGCCAGGCAGCCGCCGCCCTGCGACGACTCGGTGATCGGCCCCGTCTCGTCCTTCGCCTGTCCCAGGTGGCAGCCCACGCACAGCTCGCGCAGGTGGCTGTCGGCGACGCCGTGGCCCAGGCGTGCGGCGTGCGGCGGGAAGCCGGGCGGCGCGGCCGGCTCGCCGAGCACGCGCCGGTTCACGTCGATCACGCCGGCCATCGTCGTCATGATCGAGTGCTCGACCCGCGCGAGCACGCCGTCGTGGCAGCCGCCCTGGCCGCAGGTGGCCGGCGCATCGGCGAGGTTGCCGGGGATGCGCACCAGGCCGGCGTGCGCGCGCGTGGCGTCGCTCGCGCTGCGGTCGCCGCCGTGGCAGGCGGCGCAACCGATGGCGGCGTGCGAGCCGCCGATGCCGCTGACCCGCGAGTGGCAGCCCAGGCAGCCTTCGGCCACCAGCGCCGGGCCGGGCGGCGGCGCCAGCAGCGTCGCCGCCAGCACCGCGACGCCCGCCAGCACGGCCAGCGCGACATGACGAAGCAGGCGCATCGTGGCCCCAGGATAGCCGATGGCCGGGGGGCGTCATGCCGCCTGCGGGACGTCCGCAGCCCGCCGGCGGGCACGGGCCCGCGCTCGATGGACGGCGCGCGGAAAGAACGGCCGCTGCCGGCGCAGGCTCGCGGGCCCGGCGCAGGCGACGGCGCGTCGCGCGCGGCGCCGCGGCCCAAGGGCCCGCGTCAGCCGAACAGCGGCAGCAGCAGGCCGAGGGCCACCGGCAGCGCGATCGCGGCGGTGCCCGCGGCCATCGCCAGGCGGTAGCGGCGGTCCAGACGCTCCCAGGCCGTCTCGGCCAGCCCGCGGTACACGCGCGTCAGGTCGGCCAGGGCCTCGCCCAGCTGGCCGGCGGCCTGCGCGTCGTGCAGCCGCTGTCGGGTCTGGGCGCCGAGCCAGCTCTCCACGCCGAAGGCGTCGCCCAGGCTCGCGCCCTGGCGCACCAGCGCCTCGAGCACCTGCGTGCTCGCGCGCAGCTGTTCGTTGTCCTGCAGCCGGGCCGCCAGCTCGAGGTTCTGCGCCAGCGGCAGGCCCGCGCGCTGGCCGAGCGCCAGGCAGCCGGCCAGCTGTGCCGTCGCGGCCAGCCGCATCGCCGGACCGGACAAGGGCTCGCGCAGCCGCAGGCCGTCCCAGCGCCGCCGCAGCCCGGCAAACGGGCCGGGCACGAAACGCAGCACCAGCCCCACGCCGGAGAGCGCGCCGGCCCACAGCAGCAGCCACGGCGCCCAGGCGGTGAGCGACTGGCTCGCGTCGAGCAGGCCCTGCGTCAGCCACGGCAGCTGCGGGGTACCGGCGAGGAAGCTGGCCCTGGCGGCCGGCACCAGGCCGAGCAGGCCCAGCGCCAGCGCCGCGGCCAGCATCACGGCCAGTTCCACCGGCCGCGAGCCGGCATCGACGATGCGCGCGCGCATCGTGCTGGTGAAGTCCTGGTGCAGCTCGAGGTGGCGGAAGCCGTCGGCTGCGCGGTCGTCGGCCTCGGCCTGGCGCAGCAGCGCGATGCCGAAGGCGTCGAAGATCTGCGGATGGTCGGCCATCGCCTCCCACAGCGGCGTGCCCTCCTGCACCTGCGCGCCCATGCGTTGCAGCGCCTCGGCCAGCTCGGGGTGGGTCGCCGAGGAGCTCAGCACGGTGAAGATCCGCTCCTTGGCGACGCCGCTGCGCAGCAGCGCGCGCGCCTGCACCGCCATCTCCTGCACGTCGGCCGGGCGCACGCGGCGGCGGCGCTGCAGCCAGGCGGCGCGCTGCCCGGCCGGCGCCGGCTGCGGCGGGAAGGGCAGGATCACCTCGGGCTGCACGTCCATCGAGGACAGTGCCAGGGCGGCCTCGCGGGCCGAGGCTGCCTCGATGATCCCGGTGCGGACGTCTTGCCGGGCATCGCGCCCGGTCCAGGTGAACTGCGGCATGGGTGGCGGATCGGGCAGGCCCGTGGGTGTCAGGCAGCAGGGCAGTCTAGGCAGCGCCCCGGCGCGCCATGCGCCGGAAAGCCGGCGCTTGCGCCGGCAGATCCTGCGATCGGCGTGCCCGGCCGGAAGTTCACCCCAGGCGCTGGCGGTGCCGCTCGATGGCCGCGCGCACCTGCACGGGTGCGGTGCCGCCGGCCACCTGGCGCGCGTTCAGCGAGCCGCGCAGCGAGATCGCCGCGTGCACGTCGTCGCCGATGGCCGGGTGGAAGCCCTGCAGCGTGACCAGCGGCAGATCGGCCAGGTCCAGCCCCTGCTGCAGCGCGATCTTCACCGCGTGCGCCACCACCTCGTGCGCGTCGCGGAACGGCAGGCCCTTCTTCACCAGGTAGTCGGCCAGGTCGGTCGCGGTGGCGTAGCCGCGGCGCGCGGCGCTCTCCATCGCCCCGGCCTTGACGCGGATGCCGCCGACCATCTCGGCCATGATGCGCAGCGTGTCGCGCAGCGTGTCGACGGTGTCGAAGAGCGGCTCCTTGTCCTCCTGGTTGTCCTTGTTGTAGGTCAGCGGCTGGCCCTTCATCAGTGTCAGCAGGCCCATCAGGTGGCCGATCACGCGGCCGCTCTTGCCGCGGGCCAGCTCGGCGACGTCCGGGTTGCGCTTCTGCGGCATGATCGACGAGCCGGTGCAGTAGCGGTCCGCCAGGTCGACGAAGCCGAAGTTCTGGCTCATCCACAGCACGATCTCCTCGGCCAGCCGCGAGACGTGGACCATGCAGATCGACGCGAAGGCGGCGAACTCGAGCGCGAAGTCGCGGTCGCTCACCGCGTCCAGGCTGTTCGCGCAGATGCCGTCGAAGCCGAGCTCGCGCGCCACCGCCTCGCGGTCCAGCGGGTAGCTGGTGCCGGCCAGCGCCGCCGCGCCCAGCGGCAGGCGGTTGGTGCGCCGGCGCACGTCGGCCAGGCGCTCGGCGTCGCGCGCGAACATCTCCACGTAGGCCAGCAGGTGGTGCGCGAAGCTCACCGGCTGCGCCACCTGCAGGTGGGTGAAGCCGGGCATCACCGTCTCGGTGTGCCCGGCGGCCAGCTCCACCAGCGAACGCTGCATCTGCTGCAGCAGCGCGGCCAGGCCGTCGATCTCGCCGCGCAGCCACAGCCGCACGTCGGTGGCCACCTGGTCGTTGCGCGAGCGCCCGGTGTGCAGCCGCTTGCCGGCATCGCCCACCAGCTGCGTCAGCCGCGCCTCGATGTTCAGGTGCACGTCCTCGAGTTCGAGCTTCCAGGCGAACGCGCCGGACTCGATCTCCTGCACGATCTGCGCCATGCCGCGCTCGATGTCGGCCAGGTCCTGCGCGGCGACGATGCCCTGCGCGGCGAGCATGCGCGCATGCGCCAGGCTGCCGTCGATATCCGCGCGCCACAGCCGGCGGTCGAAGCCGACGCTGGCGGTGTAGCGCTGCACGAGCTCGCTCATCGGCTCGGTGAACAGGGCCGACCAGGCCTGGGCCTTGTTGGCCAGCGGATCGGCGGAGGGTTGGGTGGCGGACATGGGCGGCGGTGGCGCGGGGCCGGCGACGGGGAACTCCGTATTATCGGCAGCACCCCCGGCGCCGAGCGCGCCGCAGGGCCCGACCTTGCCGGCCCCCGACACCCCGCGCCCAAACCCCGACGCCCCCGCGCCGGACCTGTGCCAGCCCGGCACCGCGCTGCGCGTGCTCGTCGCCTCGCAGGCCGCCGCCGCGGCGCTGGCGCTGCTGGCCGCGCCGCCGGCCGCCTGGCTGGCCGTGCAGTCGGCGGCGGCCTTCGCGACGCTGGTGGCCTCCGGGGCCTGGCTGGCGGGCCTGTGCGCCGTGCGCGCGGGGCTGGCGCGGCGCGGCGCTCCCGCGCGTGGCGCCGTGGCGGCGCTGTGGGGCGCGGCCTGTGCGCTGGCCGCGCTGGCGGCCGTGGCCTGGGCCGGGCTGGCCGAGGCCGGCGCCCGCCCGGCCGCCGGCGCGGCCGCCTGCGGCGCGCTGGGCGGCTGGGCGGCCTGGCGCGTGCTCGAGCTGCGCGCGCGCCTGGCGCAGCCGGCGCAGACGCAGGCCCGGCTGGCGCAGCTGCAGGCGCGCATCCGCCCGCACTTCCTCTTCAACGCGCTGAACGCGGCACTGGCGCTGGTGCGCGTGGACCCCGACCGCGCCGAACGCGTGCTGGAGGACCTGGGCGTGCTCTTCCGCCAGGCGATGGCCGAGTCCGGCAGCGCCGTGCCGCTGTCCACCGAGATCGAGCTGGCGCGGCGCTACCTGGACATCGAGCAGGTGCGCTTCGGCGACCGGCTGCGCATCGGCTGGGACATCGACGCCTCCGCCGCCGGCGCCCGCGTGCCGCCGCTGGTGCTGCAGCCGCTGGTGGAGAACGCCGTCAAGCACGGCGTGGAGCCCGCGCCCGAGGGCGCCGACGTGCACATCGCCGTGCGCCGCCGCCAGGGCCTGGTGCAGGTGGTGGTGCGCAACACGCTGCCCGACGAGGCCTCGGCGCCGGGCAGCGGCATCGCGCTGGCCAACGTGGCCGAGCGGCTGAAGCTGCTGCACGACGTGGCCGCCGACGTGCGCACGCGCATCGAGCCGGCCCCGCCGGGCACGCCCGGTGCCCCGCGCTGCTTCGTGGCCACCCTGACGCTGCCGCTGTAGCGCGATGACCCCGCCGCCCGAGACCCCGCTGCGCGTGCTGATCGTCGACGACGAGCCGCTGGCGCGGCTGCGCCTGCGCCAGCTGCTGGCGCAGTGCGCGCAGCCGCGCACCGAGGTGGCCGGCGAGGCCGGCCACGCCCGCGAGGCGCTGGAGCTGCTGGCCGCGCGGCCCTGCGACGCGCTGCTGCTAGACATCCGCATGCCCGGCACCGGCGGGCTGCAGCTGGCGCAGCAGCTGGCGGCGATGCGCGGCGCGCCGGCCGTCGTCTTCGTCACCGCGCACGAGGAACACGCGCGCGAGGCCTTCGACCTCGAGGCCGTGGACTACCTGAGCAAGCCCGTGCGCCTGGAGCGGCTGCAGCAGGCCCTGCGCCGCGTGAGCGAGCAGCGCGGGCGCGCCGCCGCGCCGCCGGGCGCGGCCGACGAGGCCGTGCTGCTGATCACCGAGCGACAGCGCACGCTGCGCATCCCGCTGCGCGAGATCGTGCTGGCGCGCGCCGGCCACAAGCTCGTGACCCTGGTGACCAGCACGCGCGAGCACGTCGTGGACGAGCCGCTGGCCGAGCTCGAGCAGCGGCTGGGCGCGGGCTTCGTGCGCGTGCACCGCAACGCGGTGGTCGCGCGCAGCGCCATCCGCGAGCTGCAGCTGCGCCCCGCGCCCGAGGGCGCCGAGCCCGCCTGGGCCGTGCGCATCGTGCCGCCGGGCCTGTGGGTGCCGGTGTCGCGCCGGCTGCTGCCGGCCGTGCGCGAGGCGCTGCGCGG
>ERZ761602.2550-NODE-2550-length-28067-cov-4.732650_pt1 | contig 28067 bp, 17 predicted proteins | sample MGYA00512165_ERZ761602 | MGnify/ENA primary metagenome ERZ761602 (study PRJEB28899, sample SAMN02445085) | bioreactor sludge metagenome | biome: EBPR sludge; isolation source: Thorneside wastewater treatment plant | place: Australia: Brisbane, Thorneside...
TCCCCAGGCGGCTGACGTGCGATCGACCGGTCCGCAGCGGCTTGAGGACAAGCCGTTCCACCTTTCCTGCGCCGACGGGAAGAAGTATTTCTCATCATCACGACTGCGTTTCGACCCAACGGGAGGAGCCGCCTGTCCCCAGGCGGCTGACGTTCGACCGACCGGTCCGCAGCGGCTTGAGGACAAGCCGCTCCACCTTTCCTGCGCCGACGGGAAGAAGTATTTCCCATCATCACGACTGCGTTTCGACCCAGCGGGTGGAGCCGCCTGTCCCCAGGCGGCTGACGTGCGATCGACCGGTCCGCAGCGGCTTGAGGACAAGCCGCTCCACCTTTCGGGACGGCCGTCTTCACGACTGATTGGAAGGCCGACTGCACGCTTCTGGCTGAGCGGCGGCAACGGCCACGGGGTGGCGGAGCCTGTCTTTGGCGCTGCGTGGGTTCCAGGGGCCGGCAGCCGTCCGGAGTGTCCCTGGCCGGGAACGACCTGGCAGCGTCCGGCAGTCGCCCCGGGCACCGCACGGCGTCCACACGAAAGTGGGATGACCTTTATGGTGAAAAGCGCGGCATCCGGGTCTTGCTTGCCCGACGTCCCCCCTGCCATGACCCGCCCCGTCGCACTTCCGCTGCTGCTGCTCCTCGTGCTGGCCCCCGCGCTTTGGTCCGCTCCGGCCCGCGTGCAGGTCGAAATCTGCGAGGAAGGCGTGCCGAAGGACAACCGGTGGCCGGAAGCCGCGCGGGCGACGGAGGTCTTCCAGGAAGATGCGTTCGGGCTTTTCGAGTTACCGCAGAAGTACGTGTCGACCGGCGTGCGGGCCGACCGCGCGTTTCCGACGCTGGTCCGCGCCTCGGCGACGGTGCAGCTTCCCGCGGGCCGGCACCGGGTGCTGTTGCGGTCGCGCGGCGCAGCCCGGCTGCGGGTCGACGGCACGATCGTGCTCGAGACGCCTTTCGACCAGCCCCGGCAGTTCGCGGTGGGAAATGCGGGTGAACTGCCGGTGGAGGAGCAGGACACGTTCCTGGACCTGGGCGCCGGCTACCGCTTCGCCCCGCCGGGCAACCGGGAGAACTGGGGCGAGGTGACGTTCACCGGCGCAGCCAAGGTGGTGCTGGAAACCCTGATTGGCGGCATCGAGCCGAAGAGCAAGCGGCCCTTCCGGCCGGAACTCGGCGAGACGGTCGTCGCCGTGGCCCTGGCCGGCACGAACGAGTGGCGCGTGCTCACTCCGGGCGGCGCGGGGTTTCGTTACACCGACCGAGCCTGGGAGGCTTACGTTGCGGAGCGGCGGATGCGCTTCGACGCGATGAACACCGCCGCGCGGGCGGAGCGCCGGCGCGAGCACGCCCCGTATTGGGAGCGACGCCGTGCCGCCGCCCGCGACTGGCTCGCCTCGACCCCGGAAGTGCCGGTGCCGACGCTCCCGGCGGGCTTTCCCGAGCACAACACGATCGACCGCTTCCTGGCCGCACGCATCGCCCAGATGCAGGCCGAACACGGTGCCGCGCGGCGCCAGGACGGCGTCGATTTTCACCGCCAGATCAAGCCCATCCTGGAAGCGCAGTGCTACAGCTGCCACCAGGGAGCCAAGGTGAAGGGCGGACTTCGGCTCGACCTGCGCAGCGAGGCGCTGCTCGGCGGCAATGCCGACGGTCCCGCCATCGTGCCTCATCAGCCCGGCGCCAGCGCGCTCCTGAAGCGCGTGCTCAGCACCGATCCCGATGAAGTGATGCCGGCCAAGGGTGACCGGCTGCCGGAGGCGAGCATCGCGCTGCTCCAGCGCTGGATCGCCGAAGGCGCCTCGTGGCCGGACTTCCCCCTCGACAGCGCGACGATGACGCCGCTGGCCGATGATCTCACCTTCCTCCGCCGGGTTTACCTGGATACGGTCGGCGTCACGCCCTCCGAGGCAGAGACCGCGGCGTTTCGCGCCGACCGCTCCGCGGACCGCCGCACCCGGCTGATCGATCGCCTGCTGGCAGATGCCCGCTGGGCGGATCACTGGATGGGTTACTGGCTCGATGTCCTCGCGGAGAATCCGAACCTGATCAATCCGACGCTCAACAACACCGGCCCGTTCCGCTGGTGGATCCACGAGTCGCTGCGCGACAACAAGCCGATGGACCTCTTCGTCACGGAGCTCATCCGGATGGAAGGCAGCGAGCGATTCGGCGGGCCCGCAGGTTTCGGCGTGGCGTCCCAGAACGACGTGCCGATGGCGGCCAAGGGCATCATCGTCGGCTCGGCTTTCCTGGGTGTGGAGATGAAGTGCGCGCGCTGCCACGATGCCCCCACCCACCTCTCGAAACAGAAGGACCTCTTCGAGATCGCCGCCATGCTCGGCGGAAAGCCGCTCAAGGTGCCCGCCACCAGCAGCGTGGTCGCACCCGCCTGGCCCTTTGCCGCGTTCTGCGATGAGCAGACGGCGGCGGCGCTGGCAGAGCGGCCGGACGCCACCCGCGACCGTCTGGCGGCCATGATCACCGCGCCGCAGAACGAGCGGTTTGCCCAGGTGATGGTGAACCGGATCTGGCAGCGTTTCATGGGGCGCGGCATCGTGCCGACGATCGGCGACTGGGAGAAATCCGCGCCCTCCCACCCCGAGCTGCTCCGCTGGCTCGCGCGCGAGTTCGTGCGGTCAGGTTACGACGTCAAGGCGGTCGCCCGCCTCATCCTCAACTCCCACGCCTACCAGCGGGCCGTCGATCCGGCCCTGAAGGAAACCGGGCCGCTCTTCGCCGCGCCTGCGCCGCGTCAGATCGGCGCCGAGCAACTCGTGGACTCCCTCTTCGCCGCCACCGGCACGCCGTTCCAGCTCGAGCGCGTGAACCTCGACCTGGACAGCGTCCGCACCATCGAGAACGCGCTCGACCTCGGCGACGCCCGGCGGGCGTGGATGCTCGGTTCGACGTCCAACGAGCGGGACCGGCCCAGCCTCATGCTCCCGCGCGTGCAGGCGGTGGGCGAGGTCATGGAAGTCTTCGGCTGGCGCGGGGCGCGACCCGACGCGGCCAGCGGCATCCGCGAGGCGGGCGCCAACGTGCTGCAGCCGGCGCTGCTTTCGAACGGGGTGATGATGACCTGGCTGACGCGGCTGAGCGAGGACCATGGCCTCACGCGATTCGCCCTGGAGGACCAGCCGCTGGAGACCTTCGTCGAACGATTGTTCGTGCGGCTGTTCACGCGTCCACCCACCGCGGAGGAAAAGGCGCTTTACGTGAGCGAACTGCGGCCCGGGTTCGACACCCGCATCGCGGGGCCGGCGTCGCCGCGGGCCGAATCGGCGCCGCGCCGCAAGTTCGTCGCCTGGTCGAACCACATGAAGAGCGAGGCCAACACCCTGCGCCTCGAGGAGGAGGCGGCCGCGCGCCGGGGGGAAGCTCCGACCGCGCGCCTCGATCCGGCCTGGCGCGAGCGTTTCGAGGACGTCCTCTGGGCCTTGCTCCACGCGCCCGAATGGACCCATGTGATGTAACCCCGACTTGATGACGCCACCATGAACCGACGCACCTTCCTCGCCCAGGCCGCCACGGCCGCGGCCGCCGCCTCGCTGCCGGCGGCCCTGCGTGCCCACACCGGCGCCGTCCCCGCCGTGATGCCCAAGGGCAAGGCGGAACACTGCATCTTCATCTGGCTCGGCGGCGGCATGGCGCAGATCGACACCTTCGATCCGAAGCAGCGCGGCAATTCCAAGACCAAGCCGTACGTCGCCGGCTCGGACTACCAGGCCATCGACACGGCGGTCCGGGGCGTGAAGTACACCGAGCATCTCGCGAAGACGGCCCGGCTGGCGGAACGAGTGACCGCCGTCCGCACGATCAATCACACCCTCGGCATCGAACACGCGCTCGCGACCAATTTCGTGCACACCGGCCGGCCGGTGAGCGGCAGCACCATCTACCCGTCGATCGGCTCCGTCGTCGCGCACGAACGCGGCGCCGCGAACGAGAATGTGCCGGCGTATCTGGTGATCGGTTACCCGAGCGTGAGCCGCGGCCCGGGATTTCTCGGCGCCAAGCACGGCTACATCTATCTCGTCGACACCGAGACGGGGCCGGCCGGCTTCACGCCTCCGGAGGGAATCGCGGGCGAACGCGCGGCGCGGCGGCAGCGGCTCCTGGCTCCGCTGCAGGGCCACGGCCCGGCCGACTCCAGCATCGGCGACTACGAGGAGGCGCAGCGCGAGGCCCTGCGGCTCGCGGGTCCTTCGTTCATGCGCAACTTCCGCCTCAGCGAGGAGCCGGGGTCCCTGCGGCAGCGTTACGGCGGCGAATTCGGCCAGCGCTGCCTGCTCTCGCGCCGCCTGGTGCAGGCCGGGGTGCGGTTCATCGAGGTCTCCCACAACCTGAATTTCATCAACGGCGCGGGCTGGGACACCCACAACGCCGGCCAGCTCAACCAGCACGTGCTCATCCAGGAACTGGATACGGCGCTTTCGGCGCTGATGACGGACCTCGACGACAAGGGGCTGCTGGACAAGACTCTCATCGCCATCGGCACGGAGTTTGGACGGCCGGGCCAGTTCGACGGCGGCGGCGGCCGCGGCCACCAGGCGGCGGCGTTCTCGCTCGTGCTGGCGGGCGGCGGGTTGAAACACTGCGGCGCGTACGGCGCGACCGACACGTTCTCGAACAAACCGGTGGAGCATCCCGTTTCCGTGCCCGACTTCCACGCCACGATCTACGCCGCCCTCGGCATCAATCCGGCGAAGGACCTGGTGAACGCCTCGCGCCCGGTGCCGATCACCGACGGCGGCAGGCCGATCGCGGCGCTGTTCGGGTAGGCACGGTTCGAGAGCGGAAGGGCGGCTGCCCCTGCCTGCGGCGGACGCCGCTCCCCGCCGGGAGAGCGATGGCCGGTGGAGGCCGCTCCGTCGGCGCCGCGCCGGTGACGGAGCGCCGTCTCCCGAAACGAGGCTTCCCGCCGGCATGATCGCGACGAGGCCCGGTCGCACGGACGCGCCTGCGGCGGGCGGCCCGTTCTCCCCCCGGTTCATTTCCGCGGGAGGCCGCCCTCCTGCCACAGCTGAAAAGAAAACGGCTGGTCGTGCGAAGCACGGACCAGCCGTCGGAAAAGCGCTCGAGTCTGCCCGCGTTACTTGGCGGAGCCGAAGACCTCGATCTCGCAGTAGTGGTTCAGCTCGTCGGAGGTGTTACCGTTGCTGTAGAGCCGAACGTAGCGACCCATGGTGCCCTTCGCGTCGAAAATGCGGCCGTGGTTAGTCTCCACGTAGGACAGGTCGCGGCCCTTGCCGAGCTTGGCGGAGTTGTCGTCGTCGTTGTTGTAGAGCGTGGTGACGCCCTTCTTGAAATCCTTGTCGTCCGAAATCTGGACGATGACGTCGTGATAAACCCGCGCCTGGGAGTGGAAGTGCCAGGCCACGATGGCGGCGATCTTCGCGCTGGCGCCGAGGTCGATCTGCACCCACTGCACGCCGGGCCCGAGCTCCACGTAGGCGCCGTCGATGCCGGTCTTGTCGCCGTCGGTGATGAACGACAGCTCGCCGATGACCGGCAGTGAATCGCTGCTCGTCACGGTCTTGCCCTTGGAGAGCAGCTTGGTGTCGGCAGGCACCTGCAGGTCGGGGCGCTTGGCATTGGCCGGCTCGAGATTGGCGAGCGAGATCGGGCGCGGCGTGCCCGCGAACAGCGGCTTCGGGTACTCGACCTTGAGCGGGACGGTGCTGGCGGCGTGCGCCACGGCCCCGAGAGCGAGAGCGGAGAGGAGGATGATTTTACGATGCATGACAGGAAGGAATGATGATGGGAGTTTTGAGCGCGGCGGGAGGTTGTCGGGCGCCTCATCCTTCGACGTTTCCGGCGGCGGATGGATTCACAAGATCGGCGACAATCGACACGCTCGCGCCGGCGCGGGCAGGCGGTTCAGACTTTGAAGTCCTCCGGCGCGAACGTGAGCATCTTCTTCGCGGCGATGGCCTCGTTGACCTTCAGGACGGTGACACAGGAGGCGAACGCCTCCTCGGCGGGGCAATTGAGCGAGGCGCCCTTGCGGACCGCGTCGAAGAAGTTCTCGAGGTGCGGCTGGTGGATCGCCTTGTCGAGCGTGACCGGGATATCCCAGGCCGAAAGCTGCGCGGTCTCGCGCACGTCGACCTTGGCGGCACCGCCCGCGGCAGCGCCGTCGGGGACCTTGCAGGGCATGGCCATGCGCTGACGGGGCTTGTCCCACGGCTTGAGTCCCACGGTGGCACCCTCGCCGGTCTCCGGGCGGGAGATAAGCTTGGCCGTGACCCACTGGTCCCACTCCGGCGCGCGGGCCTCGCGGTAGATCTTGGTGAACTTCGGGTTTTCGGACATCTTGAGCGCGCCCTCGTCGCCCATGAAATACTCATGGTACCCGCCGCCGGCACTCGTGGTCGTGAGCACGTCGTACTGGGCGCGCACGATGCCCTCCTTGGTGGGGTACTCGTAGATCGCGATCGCGTTGTCGTACCACTCGTGGGTCTTGTAGTAATCGACGCCGCCGCTCGCGATGCACATCTGCGGATTGGCCGCGAGCATCCAGTTGTAGATGTCGATCTGGTGCGCCCCGAGGTCCGAGATGGGGCCGCCGGCATATTTCTTGAACCAGCGCCAGTTCCGGAACTCGTGCATGTTGCGGTACCCGTACTTGGCCAGCTTCTCCGCGGACATCTCCTGGCCGCGAGGCGTGCCGAAATCGTCGGTCACCGCCCGGTGCCACTGACCGGTGATATTGGTGATGCGGCCCAGGAGGCGCGCGTCGCGGACGATCTTGTCCCGCGCGTGCAGGTAGCGCGGGTTGCTGCGACGCTGGTGGCCGATCTGCAGCAGCTTCTTCGTCTCGCGGGCGGTGAGGACCATCGAGCGGGCAGCCTCGACGGTGTGCGCCATGAGCTTCTCGCAGTAGACGTGCTTGCCCGCCTTGAGCGCCGCGTTGGTGTGCTCGGCGTGGACGAAGTCGGGCGTGGCCACCACCACGGCATCGATCTCCTTCTCGGCCGCGAGCATGTCACGGTAGTCCTCGTACGGCTTGGCTTCGTGGTTGTACTTCTGCAGGAGCCGGGAGGCGCGGGTGAGGTTGTAGGGCCAGATGTCGCACACCGCCTTGAATCGGATGCCCGGGATCGGGAGCATCGCGTTGGTGAGGATCAGGCCCTCGACGCCGCAGCCGATGAGCGCGACGTTGACGGTGTCGGCGCCGGGAGCGGCTCCCACCTCGGCACCGCGGGCAATGTAGGGAGCAGCGGCGAGGACAGCCCCGAGCTTCGCGCTCGTGCTGAGGAAATCGCGCCGGGAAAAAGGGGAAGGACGTGAGTCACTCATGGGTTAACGTCAAAGATAGAACCGGAGTCGGGCACAGAGGCAAACGGGGGCGAGCGATGAAACGCGGCGGCGGAAAGGGGAAACATCTCCGACCGGCTGGAAGAAGAAGGGGCGAAAGGGTCAGTCGAACCGGTCGCCGACCAGCGCGCAGCGGTTGTGGCGGACGTAGGTCAGCGCAAACGCAAACATCAGCACCTGCATGCCGATCCACGCCACTCCCTCGCCCTCCTGAACGGCCATGAGGCCGAATCCCAGTCCCACGTAGACCAGGCCACCGAGGAAGAGCGACGCGCGGGTCTTGATCCCGAGGAGGATGCCTGCGCCCAGGATGACGAGCAGGAAACCGAGGGAGAGCGCGAACGCCTTCGCCGCCCAGAGCGGGATCAGCGAGTAGTTGCTGATGCCGGTCGCCATGCGGGTCATGTTCTCGGTGTAATTGGAAAACGAGAAGCTCTTGTTGGCCTCAAACTTCTCGAGCCCGGCAATCAGGGTGCGCAGGCCCAGGAAGAGCCGGAGCAGGAGAAAGGCGGCCGTGTACTCGCCGCGCGTGGAGGAGGCAGGGGAAGCGGAGTGATCGTTCATTAGCTTTCGGGACGGATGAAAAGGATGGGATCCAGCGCGCGCGGGCACGAACCCGTCAACCTGACACGCGATGAACCGGGGAAATGCATCTCTGGAAGGAAACTAGTGACCCGATGCCCGCCCGGAAGGCAAGCCGCGGTCGCGGCCGGCCGAAATTTTTGGCGCCTCGGTTCCTGGCCCGTTCCACAACCAGACAAAAAAAGGGGGCCGAAGCCCCCTTTTGCAATTGGCGCCCGGAAGTGCCGGCGCGCTCCGGGCGGATGGCCCGTGTCGGACTCCGCCGGAGTCATGCAGTCGGCCTTCAAATCAGCCGTGAGAACGGCGGCACTGAAAGGTGGAGCGGCTTGTCCTCAAGCTGCTGCGTACCGGTTCATCGCACGACAGCCGCCTGGGGACGGGCGGCTCCACCGCCACGGCATCATTCCGGCTCAGGCGTTCACCAGACGCTCTTCACGCCGAACGTCCAGTTGGTGCCGTTGACCTCGTAGAACTGCACCACCGGGGCGTTGTCGCCCACCTGTTCCATGATCAGGTAAGGCTCGTTGAAGATGTTGCGCGCCGCGAAGAAGAAGCTGATCCGGGAGGTGATCCGGACGCCGCCGCCAATGTCGATGTTGGCGCGGTGGCGGTAGAAACGCGGATTGCCGGTGACCGTCGTCTGGTAATTGTCGCGCCAGTTCATGTTGGCGTAGGCGTTGAACCGCCGGTTGCCATAGCTGAGGCCCGCGTTCACCGAATGCGGGATCATGTTCGCCTTCGGAATGCTCGCGTAGCTGCGCGTGTAGCTGGCGCGCACGTTGAGGCCCTTGAAGGGATTCGGCAGGAACGACAACGCCTGGCTGTACTCGAGCTCCATGCCGCGGACGGTCACGTCGTTGACGCTGGCGGTCGTGGTGATGAATTCGTAGTTGGAAAGATCGAGGTCACCCGTGTAGCCGAACTCCGCCGCCGTGAGCCGATTCGTGATGAACAGGCCCTTGACGTTGTTCTGATAGACATTGGCGGCCAGGATGCCGACCGGCTCGAAGTAATACGCGATGCGGCCCGCGATATTCTTCGAGCGTTCCGGCTTCAGCGACGAATTGGGTGCGCTGACCGTGAGATTGTCGTCGTTGATCACCCATACGCCGGCCACATCGCGGAACGTCGGGCGGCGGATGGTCGAGCTGAACCCGATCTGGGCGTCGAAGTTCTGGCTGATCTTGTACTTCAACGACGCGCTCGGGAAGAAGTTGTCGTAGCCGCCCTCGCGGTCGATGCGGGGCTTGGAGAAATACTGGTACTCCAGACCCGGGATCGTGGTGGCGCGGCCGGCCGCCTCCGGGAAGCCGGCCGCGGCGAGTTCCGCCACCGAACGCGGATCCCACTCCGTGGCCACGCCCTTGGTATCCTCCCAGCGGATGCCGGCGCGGGCGACCAGCTTGCCCACGGTGGCCGTGCCCATGAAGAATGCCGCATCAATCGTCTCCTCGTAATAACGCCGGTTGCCGATGAACGCGTTATAGTAGTTGGTGGCGGTGATCGACTGGGTGAAATTGCCCGGATTCTCGCGGAACAACGTGCCCATGCGGACGAGATCCGGCATCCACACCGTGCCGCCTGAGATCGAGCGAAGGCTCGCGCTGGTATTGGTGCTGCCGACGTCGAAATCGAACGGCGACTTGTAGCCGGCCCAGGCGCCCCGCGCCGGAGCGTTGTTCAACGAATAGCGCAGCGACTCGGTATCGAGGCGGAAGTCGCGGACCTCATGACGTCGCTTCAGGCCACCCTTCCACACGATGGGCAGCACCTTGTTCGTGCGCAGCGTGCCGATGATCTCTCCACCGTATACGTCGGTCAGGGCGTACCGGCCGTCGTCGATGTTGAAGACCGGATTGGTGTAGTTGGCACCGTCCGCCATGTCGGGGCCCGCGATCTGCGTCACGCGCCAGTCGACACTGTTGAAAGCCGAGCGCTCGGCCCGCCAGGCCGCGCCGGTGATCGTCGGACCGCCGGCATCGCGAATCGACCCGCGCCGTCCCCGCGGGTCATACCAGCTGATCGAATTGGAGTAGGAGAACTTGCCCTCGAGCAGGAAATTGCCGACGCGGTACTCGAACTTCGGGACCGCCGACATCGTCTGTCCGAGCTTCACGATCGCAGCGGGATTCGAGGTGATGACCGACGCCGTGGAGGTCGTCGTGAACGAGCGGAGGGGATCCGCCCCCAGCACCGTGTTGCGCGCGCCGCCATTGAAGGTGAGCGCCCGCTGCGGATTGTTCAGGTCGGCGTAGTTGTACAGCAGCGTGAGTGACAGCACGAGGCGATCGGACGCCTTGAAGTCGCCGGTCAGGTTGACGGTGGAGCGCCGGTTGGTGCGCGGCGCATGCAGGAAGGCGATGGAGGTGGGCACCACCGGACGCGGATCGGCCGCCGTCGGGGTGTAGTTGTACGTCATCGTCGTCCGCGCATTGGCGGAGTACGCCATCGACTCGCTGATGTTGAGGTTGATGCCGAGGCGCCGGTTGAAGAAGACGTCGGAATAATCAAAGATCCCGCCGGGATGGATCTTCATCGATTTCCGGTCGTCGGGACCGTAGGAATCGTCGAGATTGAAGCGGGTGGAGAACGCCGTGACGTTGGCCTGCACCGACACGCGGCGGCCGGAGCGGTCAAACGCGCGTTTCGTCTTGAGATTGATCGTGCCCGCCGGGGCGTTGGCGTCCACGTCGGCGCTGATCGTCTTCGACACCTCGATCGACTCCATGCTCGCGAGCGAAACCTGCTCGAAGCTGAACGCCCGCGCGTTGCCGGCCGCGCCGGCGTTGGCGTCGGCGCTCGCGAGGGAGACGCCGTCCAGCGTCACCTGCGTGTATTCGGAATCGAGTCCGCGCAGCCGGATGGTGCGCACCTCGCCCTGCACGAGGTCGAGCTCGACGCCGGGCAGGTGCTTGAGGAACTCGCCGACATTGCCCTCCGCCACGTCGCCGAACACGTCGGACGCCACGGAATTGGTGATATCCATGGAATTCCGCTGCTGCATGATCGCCTTGGCGTTGCCCTCGCGCTCGCTCGACACCGTGAAGGCCTGGAGCTTCAGCGGCTGATCGGAGCTCACCCGGCTGTCGATCCCGCTCGCCATCTCGAAATCGCGGGAAACGGTGCCGCCGGCGGTCACGCTGACCGTCGCCGTCGCGGTCTTGTAGCCGGTGAACGTCACCGTGAGGTTCACGGTGCCGGGAGCCACCCCGGTCAGGCGGTACACGCCGCCGTCCTCCGACACGGCGGCGAGATTGCTGCCGTCGACCCGGATCTGAGCGTTGCGGACGAACTCACCGGTGGAGGGATTATAGATGCGACCGGTGATCGTACCGGTGTTGGACTGGCCGAAGGCCAGCAGCGGCAGCATGAGCGCACAGGCGCACACGCGAAGACAAAGCAGGGTTAGTTTGCGCATAGTCAGACGGCTGGGTGTGGGTTGACCCGTGGGGGGCGCCCGGGGGTGGCGCAGCGAAAACGCCGCCCCCTGCCAATTCACGCCCGCAGGTATCCCACTTTCGTGCGGAACTTGCCACGCAGCGCGGACTGCGCTGCCGATGGACCCGGCACACCCCGGCCGGACAAATCGGTACGGCGTTTTCAGCGGGGCGCCGGCCCGCTCACAGCAACAGAAAACAGGCGGTCATGATGGCGGTGGGCGCCAGCGCGGCGAGGAGCAGACCGCCCGGGGCGACGCCCTCGGGGAAGTAGCGCTGAAGGATGTTCTGGCCGGCCGGATTCGGCGCATTGGCGATGACGGTCAGGCCGCCGCCGGTGACGGCGCCGGCGACCACCGCATACTTGAGCTCATCGGTGAAGCCCGGCACCAGGGTCGCCAGGTAGGTGATGGCGGCGTTGTCATTGAAGGCCGTGAGGACCGTCGCGCCGATGAAGAGCGGGACTTCGCCGAGGCTCTTCAGGACGGGCTCGATCCACCAGCCCTGCAGGCCGCCATGGACGACGAGTCCGCCGAGAAAGAAACCGACCAGCAGCGGCGCCTTCAGGTCGAGTTTCCCCTGGTGGTGTGCGGTGGCCTGCGAGAACGCCAGGAAGAACAGGAAGCCGCCGACGAACAGCGGCGGATAGTGCGCGACGAGCACCGTGTACGCCATGAAGCAGAGCTGGACGATCGTAATCCACGCCGGCACGGGGGGATCGATCCGCTTTTCGCCCGCCCCCAAGGCGCGGCGGTTCTTCTCGAGCGTGGCGAACTCGCGCCGGAAGATGAAATAGTACAGCAGCGTCGAAAGCACGATGCCCAGCGCGGCCTTGTCGCCGAAATTAATGAACATGAACGGCGTGTCCCATCCCCACGGCCCCGCCACCATGAGCACCGGCGGCGCGGCGAAATGCGTGAGGGTGCCGCCGACCGACACGTTGACGAACAGGAGTCCGATGGTGGCATAGGCCAGCCGCGGCGAGGGCTTCAAGGCGTAGAACTGGCGCGCCAGCAGCAGCGCGGCGATCGTCATGGCGGCGGGTTCGGTGATGAACGAGCCGAGCAGGGGCGCGACGATGAGGATAGTGAGCCACCACGCCCCCGTCGTGCCGCGTCCGAGCGAGGCGACCACGCGGAGGCAGGCCTGGGCAAATTTCAGCACCGGCCGCGTGCCGGCGATCGCCATGATCACGACGACGAACATCGGCTCGGTGTAGTTTACCTTCGTGCCGATGTAGCCCACGACTGCCGGCAGGCCGTGGAACCAGGTGATCGCGCCCGCCAGCACCAGCACCCAGATCCCAAACACCGCCTCCACCTCGCCGAGGAAGTGCAGGATCTGGCCCTTGAAGCTTACCTCGTCGGGCAGTCCGTCCTCATTGGCGTCCCCGTCCCCCGCGCGTTCCCGCCGGCTCAGCCGCGCGGCATGCTCCTCCTCCGCCACGTGCGCCCAGTGGCGGAATCTCGCCGTGAGGAACGTGTGGCAGATCGCGAGCAGAAACACGACGGAGGCCACGACGTTGAAGGGTTCGGCGGCCGCGCGGCTCCGCAGCACGTCGAACACGCCGGCACCGGCCTGATCCGAATAGGACTCCAGCGCCCGCGGCAGCGGGACCGGGCCGGCGGGCGCTCCCGCCAGCGGAACCCCGGCGGCGAGCAGGAGCAGAATGAAGGCGCAGAGGACGGGACGGCACAGGGAGGACGACATGCAAGGGCGGGAGGCGGGGCCAGCGTAGCTCAGGAGGTGGGATAGCCGAGATTTTTCAGCGCAGTCCGCACGGCATCGACGGAGGCATCGAGCGGCTTGAACTGCAGCTCGGCGGGAAACTTCGCCACCCGGTGGCGCAGGCGCAGCGAGCCGAACAGCCAGGGATACAGCCCGCCGCGCGTGATCTTCACGACATCCGCCCGGGCCAGCCGATAGGTGCCGCGATTGCCCGAGAGCAGGAGCTCCGCGGCGGTGGCTTCGAGGAACGCCATGGGTTCCTGGCCGTAAGTGGCGCCGACGTGATCGGCCATGTGGCCGTGCCAGCGAAGAAGACCGGGAACGGGCGGCGAGGCGGGAAGCGCAGGGGACGGGACCGGAGCAGGGAGCGAGGCCATGGCAGTCGGGAGTTTTCCCGGCGGGCGCGCCCACCACGCCAGAAGCTGCGCGCCGGCGGTGGCCGGCGCGCCGGTCGGGCGCACGCCAGGGAAGGTGTGTGAGACAGCGGCCCGACCGTCCCGGAAACCTTCGAAGTGGCGTCACCCCGAACCCGCGGCCAAAGGGGCAGTGAAACCCGGCTTAGGCAAGCCCGACCGGCGTAATTCGCCGTCCGGGCCGGAACTTCGCCCCAAGCTTCCCTACTCCGCCATTTTCACGATGCCGCGCCGGATCGCCTCCGCGGTCGCCTGGGCCCGATCGTTGACGTCCAGTTTTTCGAGGATGTGGCTGACGTGCCGCTTCACCGTGTCCTCCGACACCTCGAGCGCGGCCGCGATCTCCTTGTTCGCCCGCCCGCTCGCGATCAGCGCGAGGATCTCGCGCTCGCGCGGGGTGATGGCCGGGCCGAGCCGAAGGGCGTTGAGCCGGCGCGCCAGCTCGGGGACGAGATGACGCCGCCCCTGCGCGACGCTGCGCAGGGCGGCAAGCAGCTCCTCCCGCGTCGCGGATTTTTGCAGGTATCCGAGCGCGCCGGCGTCGAGGGCCGCCTGCACCTCGTCGTCGCGGGCAAAGGTGGAAAAGATCAGGATGCGGGCCGCGCGGTCGTGCTCCCGCAGCGCCGCCGTCGCCGCGATGCCGTTCATGCCCCGGAGCTGCAGGTCCATCAACACCACCTGCGGCCGGCATTGCCGGTAGGCGGCCACGACGTCCTCGCCGCGCTCGGCTTCGCCCACCACCTTGATGCCGTCGTCCAGCTCGAGCGACGCCGCCAGTCCGCTGCGCACGACGAAGTGATCGTCGACGATGAGCACGTTGAGAGTCGAATCGGACATGAAGCAGGGCGAGCGTTCAGCCGGCGGACTGGACCGGGGCGCGCGCGGGCGGCGTCGGGTCGGCGGCCGGCGTCGCGACCGGGGTCATGCGCCGCGCCAGCGGGAGCGTCACCGCGACGGTCGTGCCCTTCTGCAGCACGCTCTCCCACGTGACGTCGGCGCCGATCTTGCTGCCGCGCTCCCGCATGCCGGCGCAGCCGAAATGGCCTCGCCGCCCGTGTCCCGCCGTCGCGGCATCGAAACCGCACCCGTTGTCGACGATCCGCACGACGATGCGCTCGGCGGTCGCCTCGGCCGCGATCGTCACGTGCGTGGCGCGACCGTGCTTGCGGGCGTTGTTCACCGATTCCCGGGCGATCATGCGCAGGTCGTGCACCGTCGCCGCCGGCAGCACCGGCAGCGGCGTCTGCACCTCGAGCCGAACCTGCACGTCGCCATCGCTGGCGTGCCGCGCCGCCACCGCCGCCAGCGCCGCGCGGAGGTCGCCCGCGGATTCCGCCGAGTCCCGGAGATCCGAGATGAGATCGCGCGTCTCGACCTGGATGCGGGTCACGAGATTGCGGGTGGCGCCCACGAGCCCGACGCCCTTCTCGTCATGGATCCGGGTGGCAAGCGCGTCGAGCCGCAGGCTGACGCCCGCGAGCTCCTGCTCGAGACTGTCGTGGAACTCGCGCGCGATCCGCTGGCGCTCCTCCAGCGCCGCCTCGGCCTCGATGCGATGCCGGAGGGCATCGGTCTGGCGCTGCACCTGGCGTCGCAGCACCGCGATCCAGAGGCCCGCCACGAGGATCACGCCGGCCAGCGCCGCGAACATCGCGATCAGCCGCCGGGGGGTCCACCAGGGCGGCGTGCGCAGCACCTCGAGCGCCGCCGGCGAGGTGGCCAGGAGGCTCACGAGCGCCGGGCGGCTGGCGAAGCCGGGGCCGATCGTGGCGGACTCCACCCGGCACACGCCGGTGAGGCTGACCAGCGAACCGTTGGGCGGGATCGCGGTGCCGTCGGGCACCCGCGCCTGCACGGTGCGGTCGCCGCCGTGAATGAGGAGCGTCGTGCCCTCCTCCGCCTTGAAGCTGTCGCGCACGACGCCCGCAAGGCGGACGAGCCGGCCGTCGTGCTTGCCCGGATGCTGTTCGTTGGGCCGGCCGAAGAGTTCGAGGGCCGAATCGATCTGCAGCGGCTCCGGCGCGGGGCCCGGCTCACGGGCGACGAGCTCGGCGTCGACCACCGTGGCGCTGAAGCGGTCCATCGCCGGGAATCCGACCAGGGACACGCGGTCACCCGGGGCCAGGTCGGCCGGGCGGCCGAAACGCACGGCAAACGCCAGCTCGCCTTCAACCAGGAAGACCTGGTCGGGCGCAAACGCCGCGGAGACGACGCCGTCGATGCGCACCCGCTGCTCCCCGAGCCCGCTGGCGTTGAAGGCGAGCAGATCGGCGGCGGAGATCCGCGGCACCTCGGACACCGGCGGCGCGGCCGCGACGACCTGAACGTCGTTCCAGTCGAGCACGCGGAGATACGGCTCCACGAGCTGGCGCCGCGGGGTGTTGATCAGGCCGGCAGCGAGACCCGTGACCCGCACCCGGCAATCCACCAGGCCGTGGTCGGCCGGCGGAGGCGTCTCGACCCGGACGTCGACGACCCGCGACCCCATCGCGAGCCGCAGCAGCGACCGGCCCGGCGCGACGGTCTGGAGGGAGCGTACGATGCCGTCCGCCGTCACCCGCTGGTAATGGAAGCGGCCGAAATGCAGGTCGTCGTATTGAACCGGAATACCGGGCGGCAGCGCCTTCCGGCCGAGGACCCGGTATTCGCTGAAATCCACCCCCGGAAGGTAAAGTCCCATCCGGGTCTTTCCCGTCAGCTCGATTTCGTCGCCGATCTTCGGCATCGGCGGCGTTCGTACGCGGAAGAACGTCGTCGACGTCTCGTCCTGCAGGAAGATCGCCGAAATCCCCTCGGCAAACACCACCACGCCCCGCAGCCGCACCGGGATGCCCCGCTCGGCTTCCGCGGGCGTGAGCGCCCGGATGTCCACGGCGCGCGTGATCACGCGTCCCTCCTCCTCCGCCGCGGCCACGCGGAACAGGGGACACGCGAGCAGGAAAAGAGCGGCGACGCGCGGGAGGAGGGGGTTCACCGGGTGAAAGGACGCCGGTGCGCGACCGGCGGCGGACCACGTTCCGCCGGGGTGCCGGCTGGCGTCAAGCCGATGGACCCGCCCGAAAGTGCGCGGGCGGGAAGGACGGCATCAGGACGCCCCGGTCCGTGGCGGGAAAGGCCCATCGCGGGCTTCGCGGCTGGGACGGAACGCAGGGTTCCGAGGGAGGAGACGCGGCAGCGCCTCACTCCCGGGCCGCGCCCTCCAGCAGGTCCCGGGCGATTTCGGCCCACTCGGCCTCGAGCGAATGCGACGCGGCGGGCCGCTTCCGGCCGGCGCGCGCGTACCAGTAACCCGCATTGCCCAGGTCGCCCTCCTTGCGATGCAGGTAGGCGTGCACCCACGCGCCGGCAGCGCCCTGGTCTTCCTGCGCGCAGGCGTGCGCCTGGTCCCAGTCGCCCCGGGCGTCGTGCCAGAGGGCTTGCACCGCGCGCGACGCCCCGGCGGGCGGGGCCGCGTCGCGCGTCACGGAGGCTTGCAGTTCGGCAAATGACATTTGCCCACCGTGGCGGAACGCTCTCTGATTTCAAACTCCCTCTCCCGCGTCCCGTTGCCGACTTCGTCCGCATGCCCTCCGCCGAACACGTGATCCTCCGCGAATTGCTGGGGCAGGAATCGAACTGGGTCTCCGGCTCCACGCTCGCCGCCAAGCTCGGCATCAGTCGCGTCGCCGTCTGGCAGCACATGGAGAAACTGCGCGCCGCGGGCTTCGCCTTCGAGGCGCAGCGGTCGCGCGGCTACCGGATCGCCGCGCGGCCGCCCACGCTGTACGCGCCGCTGATCGAGACGCTGGCAAAAGTGCGGCCCAAGGCGTTCTCCCTCGTCGTGCTGGACGAGGTCGACAGCACCAACGACGAGGCCGTGCGCCAGCTCTCGGCCGGCCGGCCGGCCCCGTTCGCGGTGCTGGCTCGGCGGCAGACGCGCGGCCGCGGCCGCTTCGGCCGCACCTGGCACAGCGAATCGCGCACGAGCCTGTACGCCAGCTTCGGGTTCCGGCCGCGCGTCGCACCGGAACGGATGCAGACCTTCACCCTCTGGATGGGCCTGCACGTCTGCGAGCTGTTGAGCAATTTCACCGGCGTCGCCCCCGGCATCAAGTGGCCGAACGACATCCTCTTCGACGGGCGCAAGGCGGGCGGGATGCTGACGGAGGCCCGCATCGACGCCGATGAGATCCGCGACCTGGTCTTCGGCCTCGGCCTCAACGTCAACCGGCCCGAGGAGGGCTGGCCCGGCGATCTCGGTCGCCGCGCGGTGGCGCTGTCAGACGTCACCGGCACGCCGCTCGACCTGAACCGGCTCGCCGCCGCCCTCATCGGCCGGGTGCTGCTGGCGTACCAGACGTTCGTCGAGGGCGCGCATCTCGAGACCTTCCCCGACCTCTGGCACCGCTACGATCTGCTCCGCGGAAAACCGGTCACGCTCGTCGAGGGCGGCCGCCGCCACCCCGGAGTGGTGAGCGGCGTGGACGACGAGGGCGCGCTGCTCCTCCGCGACAGCCAGGGCAAGGTGCATCGCTTCCGCGCCGGCGAGGTGACGCTGGAGAAGTCCGCGTGACGTCCGCTCCTTCCGGCGAGTCTCCTCCCGCTTGGTTTCTGCTCTAGCCAATCGCAAACAATCCGGCACCTTACGGGTCGAACCACCCATGTCAGAAACGCCACCCGCCATCGAAGTCTCCCACCTGGTCAAGGCCTACGGCGGAGTCACGGCGGTCAACGGCATCAGTTTCACCGTGGCCCGCGGCGAGATCGTCGGGTTCCTCGGGCCCAACGGCGCCGGCAAGTCGACCACGATGCGCATCCTCACGGGCTACCTGACGGCGTCGTCCGGCAGCGTGAACATCTGCGGCGTGCCGGTGGCGACGCAGCCCGACGAAATCAAGCGTCGCATCGGGTACATGCCCGAGAACAACCCCCTGCCGGAGGACATGCGGGTGTCGGAGTACCTCTACTTCCGCGGCCGCCTGAAGGAGGTCCCCCGGCGTAAACTGGGCCCGCGCATCGACGAGGTGCTCGAGGTCTGCGACCTGAAGCGCGTCCGGCACAAGATCATCGGCCAGCTTTCCAAAGGCTACCGCCAGCGCGTGGGCATCGCGGAGGCGATCCTCGCGGAGCCGCCCGTGATCATCATGGACGAGCCGACCATCGGCCTCGATCCCCACCAGATCCTGATCGTGCGCGATCTGATCGCCAGCCTGCGGGGTCGCATGACCGTGATCATCTCCTCGCACATCCTGCCCGAGATCGAGGTGACCTGCGACCGGGTGCTGATCATCAACCAGGGCCGCGTCGTCGCCCAGGGCACGCCGGCGGACCTGCGGCGCGAGATCTTCGGCCATTCGACCTACCGCCTCGAGGTCGCGGGCGAGGCCGCCGCGCTGCTGGCCGCCGCGAGCCGGGTGGAGCCGACGCTGCAGATCACCGAGGAGTCCGTTCCCGACCTGCACGGTTTCCGGCAGGTGACGCTCACCACCAGTCGCGCCGACGACCTCGGCGAGGCGCTGCTCCGCACGCTCCTCGCGCAGGACGTCCGCGTGCGCGCCCTGAAGCGCGCCCACCCGAGCCTCGAGGATGTCTTCCTCGCCGCCACCCGGCGAAGCTGGGATGCGGTCGCGGCCCCGGTGCGGCCGGCCGCCGGTGGCAACCGGGACCGCGGTCCCGAAATTCCCACCGGGGCCTCCTGAGCGGCCCCGCGCCTCTGTCCACCCGCCACCGCCTCTCCGCCCCTTCCCTCCCGCGAGTCGTGAAACACTTCCTCACCCTCCTGAGCCACGAGACGCGCATGCTGCTCGTCAGCCCGGCGACCTACATCGCGGCCACGCTCTTCCTCGCGTTCATGGGGCTCATCTTCACCAAGATCCTCGAGCTGTACAGCGGCACGCCGCAGGAGCTGTCGCCGGCCAGCGTGTATTTCCAGCTCTTCTGGCTGCCGGCGTGCGTGATGGTGCCGCTGCTCACCATGAAGTGTCTCGCCGAGGAGCGCCGGCTCGGGACGATCGAGACGCTCCTCACCACGCCGGTCACGACCACCGAGGTGGTGCTGGCGAAGTTCGGCGCCGCCTACTTCCTCTATGCCGCGCTCTGGGGCTCGACGGTCGGCTTCTTCTACATCCTGCGCAAGTTCTCCGGCGACGCGCGCTACCTGGACTCCGGGCCGCTGCTCGGCGGCTTCCTCTTCATCGCGGTCTCGGGATTGTTCTTCGTCGCGATCGGCGTGTTCGCGAGCTCCGTCACCAGCAACCAATCCGTCGCCGGCATCCTCGGCTGCGTGATGCTCGCGACGCTGATCCTCGGCGGCAACGCCCTGTCCGATTCCACCTGGCTGCAGCAGGGCGTGCTGAAGCCGGTGCAGTCCGTGATCGAGTACGCCCATGTCTTCGGACATCGCGACGACTTCGCGCGCGGGGTCGTCGACACCCGGCACCTGCTCTTCTACTTCAGCGGCACCGCCCTCGCCCTGATCTTCAGCATCTTCAGCGTGGAGGCGAAGCAGCTGCACGCCTGACCCGGCGCCGGCCGTCCTCACCCGCCCCGAACTTCACCGCATGGCCCTGACCGACAGTTTCCGCGCCGTCCGCTGGCTCCGCACGCTGAACCTCGTGCTGCAGGCCGTGCTCGTCGTCACCTTCTTCGGCGGCCTCAACTACGTCGCGAAGAACCACGCCTGGCGCTTCGATCTCACGCAGCAGCGGAAGTTCTCCCTCTCGCCGGAATCGCTGTCCTACCTGAAGAACCTGCCGCGGCCGGTGCACATCGTCGTCACCCTCGGCACCGAGGAGGACAATCCCGAGGTCCGCGGCCTGATCGACGAATACGTCTACGCCACCGAGGAGCGCACCGCGGGACGGATCACGAAGGAGTTCCTCGACGTCTACCAGAACCGCCGCCGGGCCGAGGAGCTGGGCGTCGACCAGGCGGGGATCCTCATGCTGCTTTCCGGCGACAAGCGCCGCGTCGTCACGCTCGACGAGCTCTACACGCTCAAGGACAAGAAACGCGACCTCTTCCGCGGCGAGCAGGTGCTGACGTCGGCGATCCTCGACGTCTCGATGCTGAAGCGCGAACGCATCTACTTCACCTCGGGGCACGGCGAGCTGCGGGTCGACAACACCGACGCGCAGACCGGGCTCTCGACCCTGCGCGCGCAGCTCAAGATCCGGAACTACGACGTCGAGCCGCTCGACTTCACCGCGATCCGCAAGCTGCCGGCCGACGCCTCGCTGCTCGTCATCGTCAACCCGCAAAGCGCCTTCTCGCGCGAGGAGCAGGAAATGCTCCGCCAATACCTCAGCGCCAGCGCCGGCCGGCTGCTGCTCTTCCTGCCCGTGGGCAAAACCACCACCGCGCTCGGCCTCGACGACCTGCTGCTCGATTGGGGCGTGCTCGTGCATCACGATTTCATCATCGATCCGGATAACCTGACGGAAAACTACGAGCTGCTCGTCCGCGCCTTCACTCCGTCGCACCCGATCACCAAGAGCCTGGTCGACAGCGGCAGCCAGCCGCTTCGGCTCACCGCCGCCCGCACGGTCAATCCCGATCCCGGCCGTTCGCTCGGCGCGGGGCTGAATGTCGTGACGCTCGCCGCCACCTCGACCAACGCCTGGGGCGAGCGCGGCTTCCGGCCCAACGAGGCGCCGCGCTACGATCCCGGCGTCGACACGCGTGCGCTTCCCGGCATGGATCCGCCCAACCGCCTCGGCATCATCGTCGCGTCCGAGCGGCTCGCGGTCCGCGACAACCTCCCGTTCAGCGTGCCCGGCGGCAAGCTCGTCGTCTTCGGCAACGGCGACCTCGTGGCCAACGGCCGCCTCGACAACGCCGCGATGCTGATCGCGCTCAACGCCGTCAACTGGGCGGTCGATCGCGATCACCAGCTCGCCATCCCGCCGCGCCCGATCGAGCGCTTCCAGCTCGCGCTCTCCGCCAGCGACTTCACCCGCCTGCGCTACGCGCTGCTGCTCGGCCTGCCCGGCGCCGCGCTGGTGCTCGGCCTGCTCGTGTACTGGACCCGCCGCGCCTGAGCGCCGGCCTCACCGCCCTTCCCGCGACGACCACCGCCCTCCCGTGAGAACCAAAGTCACGCTCGTCCTCATCTTTCTCAACGTCGCGCTGTTCTTCTTCATCTTCAAGTTCGAGCGCCGCTGGCGCGTCAACGAGGAGCAGCTCGAGGCGCGGCGGCGCGTCTTCGGCCCCGAAGCCGCCGACATCCGCTTCCTCCAGGTGAAGAGCACCGCGGCCACCGGGTCGTTCACGCTCGTCCGCCAGCGCGACACGTGGTCGCTCACCGCGCCGATCGACTGGCCGGCCAACCCCCACGCCGCCAGCACGCTCGTCAACGAGCTGCAACTGCTCGAGCACGAGACTTCCTTCGCTGTCGCCGACCTGGGAAAAAACAACCTCTCGCTCGCCGACTACGGCCTCGAGCAGCCCAAGGTCACGGTCGAGTTCACCTCCCGCGACCCCGCCGCGCCCGGTCTCACCAGCCGTGCCAACACGGTGCTGCAGATCGGCGACATGACGAAGGACGGCAAGCGGCTCTACGTCCTTTCCCCCGACCGGCAGCGCGTGCACATCGTCAACCGCAGCCTGCTCGACAGCCTCTCCCTGCCGCTCGAACAACTCCGCGCCGACACGCTGCTGACCATCCGGGTGTACGAGGCACGCTCGCTCAGCCTCGTCCAGACCGCGTCCGCCGAACCCGCGCGCGGCACCGCCCCGGGCGTGCGCGTGCGCATCCGCAAGGATGGCACGCGCTGGCGCTTCGAGTCGCCGCACACCGCGCTCGCGAGCAAGACCGCCGTCGAGCTGGCGATCAACAGCCTCAACAGCCTCCGCGCGCGCGCGTTCCCGTCCCCCGCCCCCGCGCCGGCCACCTCGCCCCTCCTCCGGGTCACGCTCGAGGGCACCAACCGGCACGAGACGCTTTTCATCGGCGAACCGGTGCCGCCGCCCGCCGCCGCGGCGCCAGGCGCCGCACCTGCCCCGGGCGCTCCGGCGGCGGCGCCCGCCGCCGCCGAGACGGTCGAGCACTACGCGCAGCTCGAGGGCCGCAACACGGTCTTCACCCTCCCGATTCCGGTGTCGCTCCTGCACGACCTCCGCAACGCGCAGGAACGGCTCCGCGAGCGGCGCATCCTCGATTTCGACGCCACCGCGGTATCGAAGATCGACCTGGCGTCACCGATGCAGCCCAACCAGCCGCCGATCACGCTGCAGCGCCTCGAAGCGCCCGCCGGCCAGGCCGCCAGCGCGACGCCACCCTGGCAGGTGGTGCGTCGCGGCGAGGGTGCGCAGGGCCCGCAGACGCTGCCCGCCGACCGCGGCGCGGTGCAGCGGCTGCTCGAACAGCTCACGCTGCTCTCCGCCCGCACCTTCAAGAGCGACGCCCCGACCAGCGCCGACCTGGAGGACTGGGGCTTCAATCGTCCCCTGCGCGAAATCACGCTCTCGTTCGCCGGCAATACCCCTCCCCTCGTGCTGCGCATCGGCACCGACGCCAATCGCACCGCCTATTACGCGCGCGTCGGCACCGCGGCCGATCCCGGCACCTCGGTCTTCGAGATCGGCCCGGAGTTCGAGGCGGAACTGCAGCTCTCCCCCCTGGCGTGGCGCGACCGCGCCGTCACGGATCCGCTGCCGGCGGGCGCGCGGCTCACGTCGCTGAAGCTCACGGATCTCGAGACGCGGCGCGTCATCTATGAGACGAGCTTCGATGCCGCCGGTGCGGCGGCGACCGCGCCGCGCGATCCGGCCGCCTTCGCGGCCCTCGTCGCGGCCCTCCGCTCCCCGCGGGCCCGGGCGTTCGTGCCGGGCGGCTATGCCGACCGCGTGTCCGCCGCCGGCGACGACCGGCCCTGGCGCTACCAGCTCGACGTCGCGCTTGCGGTCCCGGGGCTGGGCGGCGTGGAACAGGCCGGCTCCCTCACCTGGACGCTGACCGAGCGGCTCGGCGGCACCCAGCAGTTTGCGGGTTCGCGCGAACTCGACCTGATCTTCGCCCTGGAACAGCCGGTGGTCGACGCGCTCTGGACGCTGACCTACGGGGCCCGTGACCCGGGGGCGCCGCCGCGCGAACAAAACCGCTAGGCGCGGTGTCGTTGGTTCCGGCCCGCGACCCGCCATGTTCCGCCTGCCCTCCGCCTCCGCCACCTCCGCCCATGCCGCGCTGGATTGAAGTTTCCTGGCGCGCCGTGCGGGCGGTGGCGGACGCCCTGTGGTCGTTCGTCGTCTGGACGATCTGGCTCGGCCTGGCGCTGCTGCTCGGCCTGCAGCTTTATATTCTCAACGTGAGCGAGCTCGAGCTGCCCGGCTTCGTCCTGCGGCAGCTCGAGCAGCGCGTCGCCGAATCCGGCCTGCGCGCCACGTTCAAGCGCACGCGCTTCGATCCGACCGGGCGCGTCCTGCTCGAGGACGTCGGGTTGTCCCCTGCCGGTTTCGAGGACCCGGTCCTCCGCGCCCGCTCGGTCTACCTGCGGCTCAACCTCTGGTGGCTCACGATGGGGCGGGTCGAGCTGCACGAGATCCAGCTTGCGGATGTCACCGTCGCCGTGCCTGCGATGCTCTCCGGCACCGGGCGCATGGAACCGCTCCTGACCGGCCTCCAGGCCACGCTCGAACCGGAGCGCCACGCGATCGAGATCCGCGCGTTCAGCGCGCGCGTCGGCCCCGCGGTCGTCACGGCGCACGGCCGGCTGGCCCTCCGGCCCCGGGGCGCGAAAGAGGCGCCCCCGGACCTGCCCGCGCTGGTCGCCGCGCACTTTCCCGAATGGTGCCGGCAGGCGATGGCTGCGTCGGCCCGCCTGCAGCAGCTCGAGGAACCCGCCGTGCACCTTGCGTTCGCCCCGTCCGCCGGCGGCGCCGCGGGCATTGCCGTCCAGGTGCTCGCGCGCAGCGTCCGGTGGGACGGGCCGGTGCCCGGCGAAGCCAGCGCGGTCCGCGCGCAGACGCGCTTCCTGCTCTTCGGCGAGGCGCCGCCCTCGGACCTCGAGGTCGCGGTGCGCCGCGTGGAGTTCCCGGGCGTCGCGACCCTCGACGGCGTCGACGCGCGGGTGCAGGGCCGCCTCCGCCTCGACGGCAGCGGCTTCGACCTGCGGGAGGCCGTCGTCACGGTGGACCGGGCCGTGGCGTCCGGGATCGACGCCGGCACGCTCTCCGCGCGCGTGATCCCGCGCGGGTTGCCGCAGGTCGAGGCCTCGGTCGTGATGCGGCTGCTCGGAGCCCCGCTCGCAGTGCAGGCCGAGGCCGACCTCGGGGTGCGGCGGGCGCGCGCCGCGTTTGCCGGGGAGGTTTCGCCGCGGGTGCTCGACGTCGTGAGCGAACGGGTGAAAACCAACGTGCGCCGCTTCTACGATTTCACCTCGATCACCGTGGAGCGCGGCGAGGTCGTCCTGGACCGGGACTGGCGCTTCGAACGTCTGACGGCGCGGGTGCGGGTGCCGCGGATGTTGTCGTACGGCTTGGAGATGGAGGACGGCCGCACCCTGGTGGAGCTCACGCCCACGCGTTTTCATTCGCCGGAGGCCTTTGCCCGGATCGGGGAAAACTTCGCCCAGGGCTCCTACGACCACGACCTGCTCACGCATGCGCACCGGTTCCTGCTCGAGGGGCGCCTGCGCCCGCTGGAGATCGCGCGCTGGTTCCGGCCGTGGTGGCGGGAATTCTTTTCCCAGCTCGAATTTCCACTCGGGCCGCCCGACGCCAGCATCGACCTGCGCGGCGTCTGGCGCGACGGCCGGCAGTCGAACATCTTCGTCTTCGCCGACACCACGCGCCCGATCGTGCGCGGCACCGAGCTCGACCGGGTGCGCACGCGGCTCTTCATCCGGCCGGGCTGGATCGACGGGCTCGAGCTGCTGGCCGCCCGCGACCAGGGCAACGCCCGCGGCACCTTCACGCACCGGATGGACCCCGACGGCGGCGGCTGGCGCACGGTGGACATCGCCTTCGATTCCACCCTGGAGCTCGACGTGGTGCGGCGCCTGCTCGACCCGATCGGCACGCGCGTGCTCGCGCCGTTCGAGGTCCACGCGGCCCCCACGGTCCATATCGAGGGACGTTTCTCGAGCGCCGCGGAGGCCGGCGGCGCCAACGCCCGCCTGCAGCTCGAGGCCACGGTCCCGGGCGAGTTTCGGTTCCAGGGTTTCCCGCTGCACGACGTGGCGTTCACCGCGCGGCTGGACCGCGACGAACTGAAGCTCGACCGGATCGCGGGCCGGTTCGCCGGCGGCGCGATCGCCGGCAGCGCACGCGTGTGGGGCGTGGAGCAGGACCGGCGGGGGGGATTCGACGTCGCGCTCACGGACGCCAGTCTCGGACAGGTCGCGGCCGAGCTGAGCGCATTCGTCGCCGCACGGCAGGGCGTGCCCGACGCTCCGCCGGACAAATTCGTGCAGGAAAAGGCCAACGTCCGGCTCACGCTCTCGGCCTCCGCGCAAGGCCGCTACGACAACATCCTCAGCTACCGCGGAGACGGCAGCGCCCTCCTCGCCGGCGCGGGGCTCGGCGAAGTGCCGCTGCTCGGCACCCTGTCGGAGCTGCTCAAGTTCACGGCGCTGCGCTTCACGGAGGCGCGCACGAATTTCCGCCTGGAGGGTCCGAAGGTGGCCTTCCCGGAAGTCACGATCCGCGGCGCCAACGCCGCCATCGATGCGCACGGCACCTACGCCCTCGACACCCGCCAGCTCGACTTCAACGCGCGGCTGTTCCCCTTCCAGGACAGCGACAACCTCCTCAAGACCGTGGTCGGTGCCGTGCTTTCCCCGCTCTCCAGCGCCTTCGAGGTGAAACTCGTCGGCACGCTGGGCAAGCCGCAGTGGTCCTTCGTCATCGGTCCCACCAATCTCCTCCGCTCGCTTGCGCCGGGGGCGGAGTCCGGCTCCAAGCCCGGTGAACCCGCCCCCGCGGGGAGCGAGCGGGCGCCGTCCGCTCCCCCGGCGCCCGCCGCCCCGCCTCCGTAGGTAACGCTCCCCCGGCGCGCTCCGCGATTTCCGCCCGGGAACGGCGTTGATCCGCCGGCGTCCGGCTGCACGCTGGGGAGAAAGCCTCAATGAGCGCGCGTCCCACCCCTTCGCCTCGCTCCGCACTCGCGCGCGCCTCGCTCGGGCTCGCGGCAGCGTTGCTGGCGACCAGCCTCGCCCTGCTCTGGCTCGGCGCGTCCCCGCGCGCGGGCGCGCCCCGCTCCGGGCCGGAGCTGATTCTGCTCGGCGGAGCCGGCGTTGCTTTCCTCCTCGGACTCGGCGTGCCGGTGGCGTATCGCGTGCGGGAGGGTCGCCGCACCGCCGAAGCCGAGGCCGCGCTCCTGCGCCTCGAGAACGAGCGGCTGCGCGATGCGGAACGGCGGCTGGCGCTGGCCGAGGACCGGCTGCGGCTCGCCCTCGAGTCCACTCAGGTCGGGATCTTCGAGTGGAGCGTGCCCGTCGGTCACGTCTACTACAGTCCCGCTTTCTGGGCGATGCTCGGCTACGACCATGCCCGCATGCCTTCGACCTTCGAGGCCTGGCAGGCGCTGATTCATCCCGAGGACCTGCCCGCATGCCGGCGCCGGATCGAAGCGCAGCTCAAGGGTCTGGTGGCGTACATCGAACCCGAGTACCGCGTCCAGGCCCGCGACGGCGGCTGGCGCTGGGTGCACATGCGCGCGAAAGCGGTCGCGCTCGACCGCGAAGGCCGGCCCGTGCGGATCGTCGGCACCGTGCACGACCTGACCGCGCGCGTGGAGACCGAGGATCAGCTCCGCCGGGCGAAAACGGAGGCGGATGCCGCCTCGCAGGCGAAGAGCGAATTCCTCGCCACCATGTCGCACGAGATCCGGACGCCGATGAACGGCGTGATCGGCATGACGAGCCTATTGCTGGACACGCCGCTCAACCCGGAGCAGCGCGACTTCGTGCACACCATCCGCACCTCGGGCGAGGCGCTGCTTGCGGTGATCAACGACATCCTGGACTTCTCCAAGATCGAGTCGGAGCGACTCGAGATCGAATCCGCCCCCTTCGAGCTCTCGCTCTGCCTCGAGGAGGCGCTTGACCTGTTCGCGCTGACCGCTGCCTCGAAACGGATCGAGCTAGGCTACCACATCGCCGCCGACGTCCCCGGCGCGCTGCTCGGGGACGCCACGCGGCTGCGGCAGATCGTCGTCAACCTGGTGAACAACGCCGTGAAGTTCACCCCCGGCGGCAGCGTGTCGGTCGAGGTGCGCCGGCTGCCCGCGGGTCCCGCCCCCGAGGAAGGAATTCCCGCCGGGATGCCGGCCGCGGACCAGGTCCAGCTCGAGTTCACCGTGCGCGACACCGGCATCGGGATTCCCGCCGCCCGCCTCGAGCGGCTCTTCCAGCCTTTCACCCAGGGCGACGCCTCCACGACGCGGAAGTACGGCGGCACCGGCCTGGGCCTCGCGATCAGCCAGCGGCTCTGCCGCCTCATGGGCGGCACCATCCGGGCCGAGAGCGAACCCGGTCGCGGGACCGCGTTTGTCTTCACGATCCGGACGGCGGCGGCCTCGGGCACGAGCGATTCCGGCCTGTCGATCACGCCCGCGCCGCTGCGTGGCGGCTGGGTGCTGTGCGTCGAGGACCACCCGGTGACGCAGGCCC
>ERZ761602.2552-NODE-2552-length-28059-cov-5.567276_pt1 | contig 28059 bp, 21 predicted proteins | sample MGYA00512165_ERZ761602 | MGnify/ENA primary metagenome ERZ761602 (study PRJEB28899, sample SAMN02445085) | bioreactor sludge metagenome | biome: EBPR sludge; isolation source: Thorneside wastewater treatment plant | place: Australia: Brisbane, Thorneside...
TCCGGCTCCGCGACCGGCTCCGCCTCCGCGACGGGCTCCGGCTCGGCGACCGGCTCCGCCTCCGCGACAGGCTCCGCGTCCGCGACCGGCTCCGCCTCGGCGGGCTCCGGCTCCGCCTCGGCGGGCTCCGCCTCCGCGACCGGCTCCGGCTCGGCGACCGGCTCCGCCTCCGCCACGGGCTCCGCGTCCGCGACCGGCTCCGCGTCCGCGACCGGCTCCGCCTCCGCGACGGGCTCCGGCTCCGCGACGGGCTCGGCCTCCGCCTCGGCGGGCTCAGCCGGCGCAGGCTCCCGCGCAGAAGGCTCGGCCTGTGCATGCATGCCGAGCGGATCGTCGTCGTCGTCCTCGCTGATCATCGCGAGCTCGACGTGGATCGGCGCGAGGGGATCGGTCTGGAAGACGCGCAGGAGCTTGAGGCGCGCCATCTCGAGCACCGCGAGGAAGGTGATCACGAGATCGAAGCGCGTGAGCGTCCGGCCCTCGGCGAGCTCGAAGAGCTGCTCGAAGGGCATCGAGCGCCGAGGCTTGAGCTTGTCGGTGAGCTCGACGATGCGATCCGAGATGCTGATGCGGTCGAAGTTGATCTCGTGCTCGACCTTCACCTTGCTCTTGGTGAGCAGCTTGTTGAAGGCGTCGAGCAGATCGAAGACGCCGAGCGGCGCGAAGGGCGCGGGCCCCTCGACCACGGGCTCGCTCGAGCCACGCAAGAAGACCGAGTTGCCGAGCGTGTCACGCTGGTTGAGGTCCTCCGCAGCCGACTTGTACTTCTGGTACTCGAGCAGCCTGCGCACGAGCTCCGCGCGCGGGTCGAGCTCCTCTTCCTCGAGCCCGTCCTCGGCGCCGTCCTTCGGCACGTCGGGAAGGAGCATCTTCGACTTGATCAGCGCCAGGGTCGCCGCCATGACGAGGTACTCGCTCGCCACGTCGATCGTCAGGTGCTGCATGAGCTTGAGGTACTCGAGGTACTTCGAGGTCACGAAGCCGATGGGGATGTCGAGGATGTCGAGCTCGTGCTTCTGGATGAGGAAGAGCAGGAGATCGAGCGGCCCTGCGAACACCGGCAGGTCGACGACGTAGCTGTCGGCGTCGAGCTCCTCCTTCGTCGCGATGAGCTTGCCGCTCGCGTCGCGCTCGAAGATCGGCCCGCGCTCCTCCTCCTTCTCCTTGCCCTTCTTGGCCGGAGGCTCCTTGTCCTTCTTCTGGGCGCCGCTCCGGGTCTTCGCGACCGCAGACGCCGGCCCGGCCTCGGGCTCGGAGGCTGCTACCCCCTGCTGCGCGGCCTCCGACGCCGGCTCGCCCGGCCCGGCCGCGCTTCGGCCGGAGCCCCCCACCTGCTCGCGGCCCTTGGGTGTACCGCGTACGAGCGAGGGCCCGCTCTCTGCGTCGCCCCGCGCGACGGGAGCGCCTTTGGGGGCCTTGGTCACGGCGGCGGACGCTAGTCGGATGCGGGGCGAGCGGGTACTGCCTTTCTGCTAGGCTCTCGGTCGACGCGATGCGATGGCTCCGAGGGCTGCGACCATGAGCGCGGCGGCTCCGGCGAGGTCCGGAGGCCGCACGTGCCCCTCGTGCGGCGGCGCGTACGGGCCGGACGTCCTCTACTGCCCGGTCGACGGCATCCCGCTCTCGATCACACGCTCCTTGCTCGGCTCGTCGAGCGAGCTCGACCCTTACCTCGGCCTCGAGCTTCCGGGGCAGATCGAGCTGCGCGCGCTCGTCGGCGTCGGCGCGATGGGGCGCGTGTACCGCGCCTTCCAGGCCGGCGTCGACCGCTTCGTCGCCGTGAAGATCCTCCACCGAGAGCTCTCGGGGAACCCGGAGCTCGTCGCGCGCTTCCACCGCGAGGGAAAGATCGCGAGCCGCCTCGTGCACCCGAACGTCGTGCAGGTGCTGCTCACCGGTGCGCTCCCGAACACCGACGACGGGCGCGCACGCGGCGAGCTCTACCTCGTCATGGAGTACCTCGACGGCATCTCGCTCCTCAGCGCGCTGTCGGCCTCCTCGAGCGTCGAGGCCGGCGCGATGCCCCTGCCCCGCGCGCTGCACATCGCGCTGCAGCTCTGCGGCGCCGTCGGTGCGGCGCACGAGCGCGGCATCATCCACCGCGATCTGAAGCCCGAGAACATCATGCTGGTCGAGCGCGCCGACGACCCCGACTCGGTGAAGGTGCTCGACTTCGGCATCGCGCGTCTCGACGAGCTGCACGAGGCCCACGCCACGCAGGCCGGGCTGATCTTCGGCACCGCGAAGTACATCTCGCCGGAGGGCGCCGAGGGCAAGCAGGTCGGCCCCACGGCCGACGTCTACGCCATCGCGACGATCCTCTACGAGTGCCTCGCCGGCGTCACACCCTTCGACGGCGACTCGCCGATGGCGATCCTCGTGAAGCAGATCCACGCCGCGGTTCCGGAGCTGCGCGGCCTCGAGCGCGCGAGCTACGTGCCGGAGGAGATCGCTGCGGTGATCATGAAGAACCTCGCGAAGGATCCGAGCCAGCGTGCGCGCGACGCGGGTGAGCTCGGCCACGAGCTGCTCCGCGCGGCGGAGGCGGCGGGCCTCGACGTCGACGCGCTCACGAGCGCGCGCGGCGACCTGCGCCTCGCCTCGAAGCAGCGTACGCGCCAGCAGAGCTTCGCGAAGCTCGCGCACGGCGCCGGCCTCACCGAGATCCCGACCGACGGCGACGACACCCTCGTCGGCAGCTCGCCCGTGCCGCTCGAGGCGCCCGTCGCGGGCTCCGCGAGGCCCAAACCCACGGGCGCCGCCGAGCCGCTCGCGGGCGAGCTCGACGCGGCCTCCAGCCCGGCGCTCGCTGCGCAGGTCTCCATCCAGCCGTCCATCGGGGCGCCGCGCGCCTCGCGTACGGAGCTCAGCGCGCCCGCCGAGCGAGACAGCGCGCCTCCACCGAGTTCGCTCGTGCCGCCCCTGCCGGCGTCGGTGATCCGGCGCGCCGACGCGAGCCGCAGGCTGGGCAGCATCTGGATCGCGGCGCTCGCGCTCGTGCTCGTGCCGGCGGCCGCCGTGGGCTCGGTCTACGTGCTGCGCCAACCGAGCGAGCTCGAGCCGCAGGGCGAGCTCGAGGAGGCGCTCGAGGCCGCGCAGTCCTCGATGCGCAGGCGCGCGTGGGACGCCCCCCAAGGCGACAACCTGCGCGAGCACACCGATCGCGCGCTGCGCCTCGCGCCCGGCGAGTCCCGCGTGCTCGCGCTGCGCCGCGAGGGATCCGAGCGCATCCTCGCCGACGCGCTCGAGCGCAAGTACGTCGGCGAGCACGCCGAGGCCCTGCGTCTCGCGCGCCTCGCCGCAGAGCTCTCGCCCGAGCTCGTCGCTGCGACCCACCTCGTGAGCGATCTCGAGAGCCGACTCCGAGAGAGCGCCGGCGCTTCGGCGAGCCCTGGCCCCACCGAAGCCGTGACCGCCCCCGAGCCACGTTCCCCGACGCCCACCCGCGTCGATGCCCGCGTCGCCGTGCGCTCCGGCGCCGCCGCGCCCGCGAGCGCCGGCGTCGCAGCCTCGGCCCGACCTCCGAGCAGCGGGAGCAGCGCTCCACCGAGCGCGCGCCCCTCGAGCTCGGTCGCGCTCGCCCCGAGCGCCTCCGAGAAGCCTCCCTCGCCGCCTCCGGCCCCCGCGCCGACGGCCGACAAACCCATCGCCTCCCCCGCCCCCACCCGGCCTTGGCTGTGAGCACCTGCCGGCATGACGAGCGCGCCCCGCGCAGCGCTTGCTCGAGCGCTTGCTCGAGCGCTCGCTCGAGCGCCGGCTCGACCACGCGCTGGCTCTACGCGGGCGCGGTGCTCGTCGCCTTCGTCACGCTCGCGCCGGACGCCCGGGCCCAGGACACCTCCCGCGGCGCGCGTCGAGCGCTCGCGGCGCGCGAAGAGGGCCGACCGCACACCGTGCTCGAGCTGGGCGCGGGCCTGCTCGCGCTGCCCGCCGCCGAGGTCTGCCCCACCTCGCTCGACGCCTGCAGCACGGGCGAAGCCAGCCTCGGGCTCGGCATCCACAACATCTACCAGTTCGGCGTGTGGGGCATCGGCGCGGGCATCCTCTGGGGGACGACGCTGCGCAACGACGCCGCGCGCGGCCTCGAGGACCTGGAGCGCGATCACGCGCGGCGGTACTTCCTGGCCGAGGTGCTGCTGCGATACACCTTCCTGCGCACGCCCGAGTACGAAGCCTGGGGTGGTGCCACCGTCGGAGGCGTGAGCGTGCTCGACGCGTGGTCGGTGCGCGCCGACCGCGAACCCTACAGCGACGTCGCCTTCGTGGGACCTCGCTCGCTGTCGGTCGGCACCGAGGGCTTCGCGGCGAGCATCGGCGGCGGAGGTCATTGGTTCTTCTGGGACAACCTCTCGGTGGGCGGGCAGCTGCGCTACGGCAACTGGTTCCTGCCCAGCGAGCCCGCGACCTCCCCGCTCGGCGACGTCGCCTCGCTCTCCGGCCGGGTCGACTTCTTCGACCTCTCGATGACGCTCGCCTACCGCCTCGCGCTCTGACTGCGCGCTCGCCGAGCGAAGGCTCGCCCGAGCGCCGGTCGCTCTCCCCCCGCCCCGGCCAGGGAACATCGCCTGGGTGGCCGTGGTTGACGCGAACTCCGCAGGTCGATACGTGGACGCTCGTCCCCGACCCTCTCCCGAGACACGCATGCCCCTCGATCCCACGACCGTCGGCCAGAGCTCGAGCGCCCACGACTACCGCTACGACTGGCGCACCCTCGCGACCTACGCGCTCGGCGTCGGCGCGCGCAGGAGCGAGCTGTCGTTCCTCTACGAAGGCACCGAGGGTGGCATCCGCGCCCTGCCGACCTTCGCGGTCATCCCCGTGCAGCCTCCGGTCTTCGAGGTGCTCGAGAAGACGGGCGGAGACTTCGCGATGGTCGTGCACGGCGCACAGACGATCCGCGTGCACCGCGCCCTTCCGCCCGAGGGCCGCATCCGGTCGACGGCCACGATCTCGGGAATCTACGATCTGAAGCGCTTCGCGCAGGTCGTCGTCGACACGAAGAGCGAGCTGGTCGACGAGGCCGGCCAGCCCGTCGGCGAGGGGCCGATCTTCGAGACGAGCTGGTCGATCATCTACCGAGGCGCGGGCGGCTTCTCCGGGCCGCGCCCGCCCGAGAACGACGCGCCCTCGGTGCCGAAGGACCGCGCGCCGGACTTCGTCTTCGAGCAGCCCACGAGCCCGGAGCAAGCGCTTCTCTACCGCTTGAGCGGCGACTACAACCCGCTCCACGCCGACCCGGTGCTCGCCGAGAAGGTCGGCTTCCCGCAGGGTCCGATCCTGCACGGGCTGTGCACCTACGGCGTCGTGGGTCGCGCCGTCGTGCACGAGGCCTGCGGCGGCGATCCCAGCCGGCTGCGTGTGCTGTCCGCCCAGTTCCGCAAGCCCGTGTGGCCAGGCGATACGCTCGTCGTGCAGGGCTTCCGCCTCGACGACGGCCGCATCGCGCTGAGCGCCCTGGTCAAGGAGCGCAGCGAGGCCGTGCTCGGCGGCGCCTACGCCGAGCTCGCGCCCGGCTGACCGACACCCGATCGAGGCCGCGGCGGCGCGGCGCAGACGAATCAGCGCGCGCCCCCGGGCGTGGCGCCATCGACGAGGAAGACATGGCGAAGGAAGACGACAAGAAGAAGCCCGAAGAGGAAGAAGAGCGCGACGAGGAGCTCGACGAAGAAGAGGGCGACGACGAGGAGGACGAGGACGAAGGCGACGACGAGGTCGCCGAGGCCCGCCCGCCCCACAGCCACGCGCCGCCGCCGCCACCGCCGCCCGCCGTGAGCGACGAAGACCCGACCTGGTGGGTCCCGCACGCCGTGCTGACGACGCTCGTGCTCGTCGGCGTGCTCGGCTTCTTCGGAGCCTTCAACACCTGGCTGAAGCCGCTCTTCGGGCCGCCCACCGCCTTCGGTGCGGCCGCCTCGGCCTCCGCTCAGGCCGCAGCGCCCGTCGCGCCCACGCCGCAGCCCCAACCCCGCCCACAGACGCCGCCGGCCCAGGCCGAGCAGGGGCCTGTGGAGCTCTTCGGCGCCAAGCACCTCATCGTGCAGTACAAGGGCTCGACGCGCGCGCCGGCCACGGTCACGCGCACCAAGGAAGAGGCGAAGGCCCGCACCGACGAGGCGCTGAAGAAGCTCAAGGGCGGCGCCAAGTGGGAAGACATCGTCGGCGAGTACTCCGACGAGCCGGGCGCGGCGAAGCGCGCCGGCAACCTCGGCAACTTCCGCAAGGGCTCGATGGACAAGCGCTTCCAGGCGGCCGTCGAGGCGCTCAAGGTCGACCAGATGAGCGAGGTCGTCGAGAGCGACTTCGGCTTCCACATCATCGTTCGCACCCGCTGAGCTCCGGGCGCGCCAAGCGCTGGACGCCCTCCCGGCCTCGCGCAGGGAGGGCGTTCTTGCGTTCGAACCCCCACGTCGAACTACGCAACGGTTGCGGAGGGCGTTTGAAGGTCGAGGTGGGAGAAGCGCCGCCCCCTACGCACCGCTGATCGCGCGTATCTCGGGCGGTTTGGGCGCCCCCCTCCCAAGCGCAGGGCTTGGCTCGCTCCCTGCATGAGGTAGCCCAGCCCCATGGCTTCCGACCCCTGCACCCTGCAAAGCTTGCGAGGTACCCGAGCGGTCTCGATCGGCGCCTCGCGCGTGGTCCGGGGCTTCACGCTCGTGGAGATGATGGCCGTCGTTGCGATCATCGCCACCATCTCGGCCCTCGCCGCCCCCTCGGTGATCCGCCAGGCGCGCGCCCGCCGCGCCCAGCGCGACGCGCTCGAGGTGCTCTCGCTCATCCAGGAGGCGCGCAGCCGCGCGCTCGGCAGAGGCGGAGCGACGCGCGTCCTGTGGAACGGCACCGAGCTCTCGATCAGCGAGCGCATGATCGACGTCGACCCTGGTGGGGCGGGCGGCGGCGGGGCGACCCCCGACATGCCCGCGGGCTCATGCGCCGAACCCGGCGGCCAGTGGATGCCCTCGCGACGATGGTTCCGCCCGCGCCCAGACGACGGCAACACGCTGACGGTCCGCAACTGCGACGCGACCGACTGCACCGGAGCCACCGTGCCCTACCTCGAGGTCTGCTTCGCGCCCCGCGGGCAGACGCGCTTCCGCCTCGCGAACAACGCTGCGTGGCTGCCGCTCACGCAGGTCTACGGCTTCCAGATCGGCACGACCGAAGGCGCCGCGACGGTGAGCAACCGCTTCGTCTTCCTCTCTCCCAACGGGCTCGCCCGGCTGCGCCTGTGAGCGGAAGCAGCCTGTGAGCGGAAGCGACCTGTGAACGGAAGAGGCCTCTGAGGTTTGGAGCAAGCTTCGATGACGATGAACGAATCCTCCCGTCTCTCGGCGACCGAGCGCCGATCGTCGCTTCGGCCAGGCTACACCCTGGTCGAGGTGATGATGGCGCTGGCCGTCTTGACCGTCGGCGCCTCCGGCATCGTCGCGATGCAGAAGTTCTCCCTCGGCGGCTCGCTGCAGGCTCGCAACCTGACGGCAGGCGTCAACGTGAACGCCGGCTGGCTGGAGCGTCTCAACACCGAAGCCGTGCTGTGGAACGACGCGAACAACGCCCCTGGGGACCTCGCCCAGATGGGCACCATCAACGCGGTCGGAGCGCTCCCGACCGGGGCGAACGTGGTCGGCAACTGGGTGCGGCTGGGCGCGACGACGCTCGAGGGCGACGACGCCGACCTGGGCGGAGCGGCCGCCTATTGCACGCACCTCAGGCTGAGCTGGATTGGTCCCCCCGCCACCTCGGACACCTTGAAGGTCGAGCTGCGGACCTTCTGGGCGAGGACGGGGCGCGACGTCAACGACGAGTGCAACCCCGGAGTCGCGATGAACGGCTGGACCAACGCGATCAACGACCCCGCGCAGACGGTCGCCATCGGCGGCATCGCGCGGCGTCGCGACGACTACGGCTGGGTCTTCAGCACAGGCACGCTGCGGAGGCACCCGCTATGACCGCCCATCGAACGCCCCGAGTCCGCGGACACCGTCGTGGGTTCACGCTCATCGAGCTGATGGTCGCGCTGGCGGCAGGGCTCGTGGTCGCTTCCGCTGCCTACATGCTGGCGAAGAACTCGCTCGAGGCCTTCCAGCAGGAGGCCCGCATGCAGGCGACGCAGTACGGCAGCACGCTGGGGCTCAACCGCCTCGCGAACGACCTACGCCGCGCTGGATACATGGCTACGCCCGACATCGGCAACGACCCCCTTCGCTGCGGCCCCGCGCCGACGGGGCCCGCGCTGCAGATGCTCCGCGGCGTGCGTGTGGTCCAGGGTGGCTCCGCTGGTTACGCCACCGACTTCGCGGGCGGCAGTAGCTACACCTACGACCCTCAGCTCACCCAGGCCAGCAACGGCCGCGCCCCCGACCGCGTCACCTTGGCCGGCAACTTCAACTCTGGGGAGCTCTTCCAGGTGGCATCCGTGGAGCCGACGCGGATCTTCATCCAAGACAGCTCACCCGCCGTCGCGCGGGTGCGCGCCCAGGCGCTCGAGGGAGGTCCCTCGGTCTGCAACATCTTTCGTCCGGGCGGGAGCGACCAGTTCGCTCGCATCGTCGATACGGTGGGGCTCGAGCGCTACGTGATCATCACCGCCTGCGCGGAGACCGCCGACGACACGGGTGCCTACCCCACCTACCGAGACATCGAGCTCAGCTACGACAACCCGCCCGGGTGGAGTACGGCGCCTTGCGTGCCCGCCGTGATGGTCAACGCGACGATCAACCCGGTCAACGTCGTCGACTACGCCATCGTGAACGTGCGAGCGCCTGCGGCGCGCACGGCCTGGGGCCTCAGCGCCTCCTACGGCGCGATGCTCTCGTCGCAGACGACCGACGAAGCCACGGTGACCGGTGACGCGAACCGCACCGAGCTCGTTCGTCGCATGTGGGACGCGGATGGCGTGGTCATCCCGGGGAGCGGTGAGATCGTGAGCGAGTTCGCGGTCGACCTCGCCTTCGGCATGTGGCGGATGAGCGGCGCTGGCACCGCGGCGAACCTCGAGTTCCGCCCCTACAAACACGCCGACATCCCCGGGACCCCAGTGCAGCGAATCCGTGGGCTGCGGGTCCGCCTGAGCACGCGCGCCCGAACCCCCGACCGGATCGACGGCCCCGACGGCAACGCGCCGGACGCGGGGCTGCCGTTGCGACGGTTCAACGTGTTCGCCGAGGCGAGCAACGTGCGACAGCGCTTCGCGCGGGTCCGCAACGCCTTCGTCGACGTCAACCTCCACAACCTGAGGAACGCCCAATGGTGAACTCGCTCGTACCGCGTCCCGCCGGCCTCCAGCGAGCGCTGCCGCCGCGGCGAGCCCGACGCGTTGCACGCCGAGGGGCCGCGATCTTCGTGGTCATGCTCGTCATCGCGGGCTTGAGCGCGGCGGGTATGTTCGCGGTGCGCGCATCACTCAGCTCGCTGGACAGCGCCGGCCGCCACCGCCAGATGGTGCAGACACAGCAGGTCGCCGAGATGGGCATGACGATGGCCATCTCCGAGCTCACGCGCGACGGGCAGCGGTACAAGGGGCAGCTCGTCGCGGACTACGTCGCCCCTACCGGCACGCAGCGTGACTGCAGGGCGGCGTCGCCCGCACGCAAGCAGTGCGCGCGGATCGGAAAGCAGCAGCTCCAAGCGGCCAACCCTGTGGTGCCGCTCGTCACCACGAAGTCCGGGACCAGCCCGAGTGGCCTCGGCTTCGGCGACGTCTCCGCGAACTTCGGGTCCGAGATCGTCGACCTCACGGTGGGCCCACCCGCCCCCGGATACCCGATGAGCTCGATCACTTCGAGCATGGCCTTCTACCGCTTCACCGTCTCCACGACCGGTCAGATCGTCCCCGACGGCGTCGGCCTGAACGACGCGGCCGACCTCAAGTTCGCGGCCAGCAACGTCGAGTCGAGAGCGCACGTGCTCGTCGGCCCACTCCACTGATCCCCTCGGCGACCCCGGATCGGCGCACCCGCCCAAGCGTCTCCTCAGGCTGCCCCAGACTTCACGATCCTTCCAGCAGGCAAGCACCATGAACCACGACGGCAAGACCCACCTCGCTCGCCCACTCCGGCTCCGGTCGTCACTCCGCTCGCGAAGGGCGCTCGTCTCGCTCTACTCCTTGGGCTTGTTCGGCGTCGCGTCGCTGACGTTCAGCTCCTCCGCCGAGGCCCAGAGCGTCGTCAACGTGAAGGAGCCCAACGTGCTCCTCCTGCTCGACACCTCCGGTTCGATGGCCTGGGCCTACGACGGCACGAGCCTCAACAACCAGAGCTGCGCGTCAGCGGGCAAGAACACCCGCTGGTCGGCGCTCGCCGAGGTGCTCACGGGCAAGATCAACAACCTCACCTGTGGTCGTGTCCGACAAGGCAGTGACAGCTCGAACCGTACCGAGCGTTGGGTGCCCCTCGCGTCGAACCAGTGCGCCCCCAACGTCTACGACCACCCACAGATCCTCGACGCCCTGCAGGCGAACCCGGGCGCGTGGCCGAACCGAGGCGGCCCCGGTACGAAAGACCATCACAAGCAGCCCGTCGTGTTCATGAAGAACTACGGCTGCAACGGCGACCTCTGCCCCATCCCCAACTCCGACAGCGACATCTGCGAGTTCAAGAGCGGTGAGTGGGACCAAATCGACGACGGCCTCATCGACGCCTTCGCGGGTCAGATCCGCTTCGGCATGATGACCTTCGACACCATCCAGCGCTACGGGGCGAGCGCAGGGTGCGCCGCGCTCGAGATCCATGACAGCAACAACTGGGTGCACGAGGCCGGGCCCTATGGGACCGGCTATGCCGAACCATTCGGCCCGCGCTTCCCCGCCTGGCGCTCGAACCGCTGGGGGAAGGCCTCGAGCGCGGGCTTCCAGCTCTGGCGCCAACACCATCTCGGCTCCTACTATGTGTGGGGGTCCGGCGCATACGGAGTGCGGAGCGGGCTGTCTCCGTCGTATGACGATGACCCCTACGTCTGGCACACGTTCAACAACCAGTGGTTCCCTCTCGAGTTCAGCTACTGGTACCAGTCCTCGAGCGCCAACTGGACCACGGGCTCACGAGACTATTCGTCCGAATCCATCGGCCCGCTCCAGTGCATCTACGCGACCGGCTGCTCGAACAGCGGCCAATGCGTCGCCGCAAACCCGGTCAACTGCGCAGACGGCAGCTGCCGCTGCAGCGGCGGCAACTGCGTAAGGACGATGACGGCACCGGACACCGGCGACATCGGAGGCCGCAACTCCGAGGCCCCGCCCTGGATGGGACGCCTCATCGGCTTCGACCCCGACCTCGCCGAGAACAGCAACCAGCGCCGGGAGCACAACGAGATGGTGCAGCTCGGTGTGCTCGCCGCCGGACCGTACGCGGGCTCGACCCCGCTTGCCGCGCTGATGCGAGACGCGAAGGAGTTCATGCTCGAGGATGACACCTCGCGCGGCGCGTACCTGCCCGACGGACCGCTCGTCAAGCTGAGCCCGAGCCAGGATTCCTCCTTCACCGACAGCCCTCGCTGCCGCCAGAGCCACGTCGTGCTGATCACCGACGGCGAGCCGACGTCGGACCTCACCGTTCGCCCCTCGGTCTACGCAGCGCAGATGTGGGCGGAGCAGGTCAAGACCTACGTGATCGGCGTGGGGCTGTCGCGCGCCATCTACGACGCCGACGGCAACGGCAGCCTCGCCAACGACACACTCATCAACTGCGGTGACCTGCGTGACGTCGACCTGGGGCCAGGAAAGATGTGCGAGACGAGCGGCGGACTCTGGAAGTACGCAGACGTCACACCCGGCCCGCTCAGCAATTCGCAGCGCACCGCGTTGCGCGCCTGCTGTACCTTGCTCGATACGGCAGTCTCCGGCGGCAGTGAGCGCGCCTACTTCCCGGAGAGCCAGTCGGACCTGAAGAGCGAGTTCAACACGCTGCTCTCCAACATCGCGGGTGGCACGATCAGCCGCACCGTGCCGGTATTCGCACCGGCGATGGCGACGGCGATCGCCAACAACGGAGCCAGCAACGCGCCCTCGGTCTTCTTCGAGCTGCGCTCGTCGATGGACGTGCCCACGTCGGGCGGTCTCTGGCAGGGTCACCTCGAGCGCGTGCGCTACATGTGCGACGCGACGACCGACCTGCCCACCCGTCAGCCGATCGACGCGAGCAAGGGAGACGTCTTCGAGAAGAACCTGGAGGACGGCACGCTCTTCCCGAAGAAGCTGTTCACGGTCGTCACCAGCGATCCGAAGGACATGGCCAAGTCGCTTCGGCCGACCAACGCCGACGTCTGGTGCCCTGCCTGCGATCCGGACCCGAGCGCGGAGGACTCTCTCTCCAGCGTCAGCTACACGAGGCTCGGGGGAAGCCTGACCCAAGACGCTCCTCAGACGCTCGACAACTTCCCGACCGCGATCGACGCCATCGTGAACGTCGAAGACCTGCTCGACATCAAGGGCGGAGATCGGCCAGGGTGCGACAAGCAGCTCGACGACGACGCAGGCGCCAACATCGACGAAGAGACCTGCGCCCGGCGCGCGATCAAGTGGTGGTCCGGACACCAGGATCCCTGCGAAGGGGCCACCTCGCCTTGCCGCACCCGCCCGCGCTTCTCTCCCGACGGCTCGCAGCTCGGCGCGATCTATCGTTCGAACCCGATCATCGTCGCGCCTCCCGCGCCCGACTCGGCCGATCAGACCTACTCGAACGAGCGCGCTGACGGCGTCTCCGACAACTTCGTGGGCGAGCACGGGCTCCGTCCGACGATGCTCTACGCGCAGTCGATCGACGGGCAGCTCCACGCCTTCACGATGTCGAAGAACCTCTTCACGGGGACGTCTCGCTACAACACCGATGTGCCCAAGGGCGACGACGGCAAGAACAACGAGCTGTGGGCCTTCGCGCCGCCGATCGTGATGCCGACCTTGTGGAGCAGCTTCAACACCCACTCCCGACTGCTCGACGGACCGCTCACCGCCGCCAACGTCGTCTACCGCCGGACCTTCGGCGACCTGGCCGTCGGAGCCTCGCGGTGGAGCACCGTCGTGGTCGGCTCGGGCGGCGTGTCGGCGCTAGGAGCCTATTACTACGCGGTCGACGTCACCGACCCGACGCGTCCGCGCTTCCTGTGGCAGCTCACGCGCTCCGGCAACAAGAGGCTCTTCGGTGACTACGCGGGCGGCGCGGCGATCACGCACCTGGTGCTCGATCGCGACGGCAGCAGCACGCCCGAGGTCGTCGCCGTGGCGGTGCTCCCCGGCGGTGCTCCGAAGTCGGTGCCCGACAAGCACATGGACCGCGAGACCGACGTCGCCGCGATGTGGAACGGCGTCGGCTACGAGCCCCGTCGCAAGATCCGCAAGTGGGACAAGGACGAGGAGTCGCGCAGCCTCACCTTCGTCGAGCTCGCGACCGGGCGTGTGCTCGCTCGCTTGCACGGCCGCAACGGCGACACCGAGACGGGCGGCGGCGACGGGATCGACGCATCTCTCGTGCACGACGCGCCCTTCGACAGCCCGATCAGCGGCATCCCCGCACCGTTCCCCTCGGCCGCGGGTGAGCCGGCCCGCCAGATCTACGTCGGCGACTTCGACGGCACGATGTGGAGGGTGGACGTCTCGAACTCGAACCCAACCCAATGGAGGGCCGAGATCGCGTGGGATGCCTACAGCCGGAGTGGGAGCGAGCACGCGTTCAAGAACGCTTGGGTCGGCAACGGCACGGCGACCTACGACAAGCGTCTCGGGACGGTGATGAGCACCCCGAACGACAACGACGCCGCCGACATCGGACAGCCGATCCAGACCGCGCCCATCATCTCGCTCAACGAGCAGGGCTCACCTGTGATCCTGTTCTCGACTGGCGACCAGGAGAGCTTCACGACCGCGAGCCCAGGCATGGTGAACTTCGTGGTGGCCTTCACCGACGAGCCCAACTTGACCGGCACCGGCACGAGCAGGTGGTCACCGCGCATCGACGACGGCGGGCTCCCGGCCCCCGGGCAGGCTTCGCGCGGCGTGAACGTGGCGTTCCTCGATGGGGCGCGCGCGACTGGCCCGTTGTCACTGTACGATGGACAGCTCATCTTCTCGTTCTTCGACCCGAACGTGGGCGGGACGTGCACCGCCGGTAGCGGTGGCGCCTGCGCGATGGCCTACGACCGCCGGGAGGATCAGACCTCGCAGCGCCCGATCCCCTTCATCGACCTCGACAACAGCGCGGGTGCGCCGACGACGAGCGACATCTGCGTGACCTACACGAACCAGTTCGTGTTCGGCATCGCGGTCAACCAGGTCCCCTCCTGCGGAGTCTCGGAGGCGAATTTCAACGATCCGTGGCTCGCGGGTGGATACACGTCCCAGACGACGTCGAACTCACCTGGGTACCAGCTCGTCATGCACACGGGCGAAGGCGGCGCACCGGAGGATCCCGGAGGTGTCACCAACTCGCGGCGCATCGCCCTGCCCACGCCTCAGATCGCGAGCCGCATCAGCTCTTGGGTGACCGCCCTCGAGTGAGGACCTGATGGGGATTGCCCGGTTGCGCTTGGGGTTGGCGCCCCAAGCGCGGCGCGCAAGACCTGGCGAGTCGGAGGCTCTCCTGTCCTCGATCTGTCCAGACGCTCCACCAGGTCCCGTGGAGCCCACAAGGCTCGCCTCGTCCGTTCGGCCGTCGCGTCGACGACTCCGCGGGGAGCCGAACGACACGCGAACGCGGGCGTGAGCCACCTCGAAGCTCTCCTCCAAATTCCGCGTGCGATTGCACGCACCACCCAGACCAGAGCATGTCCGTCCGCGACTCTTCACTCTTCTTGTGCGCCGCCGCCAGCCTCCTGTGGGGGTGCTCTCAGGCTCCCTCGGAGCCGCCTCCAGTTGCCTCGGGTGCGAGCGCCCCGGACACACGCCCGGAGGGGCTTCCAGAGAGCGCCGACGTAGCGCTCGGATTGCGGCTTCCGGTGCGCGTGAAGCTCGCCAAGCGCACCGACACCTTCGCGGAGTTCACCGTGGCGTCGACGCCCGCCGAGGTGAGAGGCTTCCTGGAGCGCCAGCTCAGCGAGACGAAGGTGACGCCGCTCCAGAACGGAGGCTACGAGCTGCTGGGGCGGCTCACGGCTGGAGAACCTGGCCCGATCCTCCATTGGGTAAGCATCACGAAATATCAGGGGCTGGTGCGGGTGCTGGTGCAGACGCGCCCAGACCCTCGACGGTTCGTGCCGCCTCCGCGTGACGGTGAGAGGCTCGAGGGAGGTGAGGTCGTCATCGCAGGCAGCGCTGGCGAGGGTGGGAGCCCTCCAGTTGGAAGCCTGCCCAACGTCGAGGAGCTCATCGACAAGCAGCGTGAGACAGGGGCTTCCCCTTGAGCGCGACCGCGATGGCCGCTGGCGCCCCCCCCCCCGCGCGGCCACGCGTCCGACCAGCTCCTTCATTGCACGAGCGCTTGCTTCAACCACTCGCGCTTCGCTTCGCTCGCGAGCGTGAGCTTGCTGCGCTCCTCGGGCGTCATGCCGGTGCGAAGCACGCGCAGCTCGTCGAGCACACCCGCGAGCCTCGCGCCCTTGCGCGCGAGCACGAGCTCCGCCTCGAGCGGGCCCTCCTTCAGGGTCAGCCGCAGGGCCTCGTCGCCGAGGCCGTTCAGCTTCTCCCCGCCTGCGAAGGCGGCGAAGGCGGCCTTCGCGGCGGCCTCGTCGGCGTGCACTGCCGCGAGCACGCGGTAGCGGCGCTCGCCGTCGCGGTGGTAGCTCATCGCCATCGGCCCGGCGCCTTTCACTCCGAGGGCGTCTTTCAGCACGCTGCGCACGCCGAGAGGCAGGCGATGCTCGCTCGGTAGGAGCGCGACCGCGGGCGGCAGCGCGCCGTCGCCGGGCAGGGCCCGGGTGATCGCGGCCGCGAGCGCCGGGAGCAGGCGCTCCCCGGCGGCCCGCAGCTCGGGCTCGCTCGCCGCGTCGTCGTTGTAGGTGAGCTCGACGAGGTAGCTGCCCTTCACGAGGTAGGCGTTGCCGATGCCGATGGCCGCGCCCGCGGCGCCCGGCACCTCGAGCGGCTTCGAGGTCGGCACGGCAGGGTCGGCATCGCCGACGGTGCGCTTGGTGAACATCGCGTAGGCCGAAGCCGGCGCGTCGAACTCGCTCGCGATGACGCCGACGCTGGCCGGCTTGCCCGAGGCGTCGACGTAGCCGAGCTCGACGACGCGGCGCACGCCGAGGTCGAAATAGACCTGACACTCGCCGTCGAAGAGATCGCAGACGCCCTCGAGCGGCTTCTTCGCTTCGGCGCCGAAGCTCGCGCCCGGCTGCTTCGGGTCGAGGCAGAGGCCTTCGCTCTTGGCGGGGAAGAATGCCTTGGTCTTCGCATCCTCGATCTCGGTGCGACTGCAGTCGGCCTTCGCGGTGGCGGAGCCCGCGGCAGGTGCCTGCGCGGTCGCCGCTGGAGGCGGAGGCGCCCCTCGGCGCTCCTGCGTGGGCGGAGGGCTCGAATCGCAGGCAGAGATCCACAGGAGGGCGGCAGGCAGGGCAGCGTTCCGCATGCGGAGCTGATTAGCACGGCCGCGCGCGAGGCGTGGAGAGGCCAGCCGCCAGAGGCCAGAGGTGATTTCCATCCGCCGCGCTGCTATCAGCTCCGCTCGTGAGCGACGCACCCTCGGCCACGACGAAGCAGAGCCCCCTCCACGAGGCGCATCTGGCGGCGAAGGGGCGCATGGTCCCCTTCGCGGGCTACGAGCTGCCCGTCCAGTACGCGGGCCTGGTCGCCGAGCACACCGCCGTGCGCACCGCGGCAGGCCTCTTCGACGTCTCGCACATGGGCGAGCTCGAGCTGCGCGGACCGGGCGCGCTCGGGGTCGTCGACCGCGTCGTCACGAACGACGCGAAGAAGCTCGTCGACGGGCAGGCGATGTATACTTGCTCGTGCAACGAACGCGGCACGATCCTCGACGACCTCATCGTCTACCGCAAGGGCGCCGAGGAGTGGCTCGTCGTGTGCAACGCCTCCAACCGCGAGAAGATGGTCGCGCACTTCGCGGCCGAGGCCGCTCGCTCGAGCGGCTGCGACTTCGTCGACGCCTCGGACCGCACCGCCCTCGTCGCGCTGCAGGGCCCGAAGGCGCTCTCGATCGCCGGCCGGATCGGCGGCGAGGCGCTCGCAGCGCTCGGGAGCTTCCACTTCGCCGAGGCCACGCTCGGCGGCGTGAAGGTGCTCGCCTCGCGCACCGGCTACACGGGCGAAGACGGCCTCGAGATCTTCTGCGCCCCGGAGGGCGCAATGCAGCTCTGGAACGCCCTGCTCGAGGCCGGCGCGCCTCTCGGCCTCGTGCCCGCGGGGCTCGGCGCGCGCGACACGCTGCGCCTCGAGGCGAGGCTCTCGCTCTACGGCAACGAGATCGACGAGACGACCAACCCACTCGAGGCCGGCCTCGCCTGGGTGGTGAAGCTCGACAAGGGCGACTTCATCGGGCGCGACGCGCTCGTCGCCGTCAAGCAGGCCGGGCTCGCGCGCAAGCTGGTCGGCTTCGAGGTCACCGGCAAGCAGATCGCCCGCCACGGTTACCCGCTGCTCGACGCCTCCGGCGAGGTCGTGGGCCAGTGCACCAGCGGCAGCCCGGCCCCGACGGTCGGCAAGAACATCGGGCTCGGCTACCTGCCCGCCGCGCTCGCCGCGATCGGTACGGGCTTCGCCGTCGACTGTCGAGGTCGCAAGGCCGAGGCCGTCGTCGTGAAGACGCCGTTCTACAAGGCCTCCTGAGAGTCCCCCACCCGCTCGCCGAGCCCACGTGCTCGGCGAGCCCACGCTGCGTTTCGAAGCCACCTCGGCCGCGCCCACGAGGCGCCCCCGCACCAGAGACCCCGAAAGCCATGAGCGACGTCAAGACCGATCGTAGCTACACCAAGGATCACGAGTGGGCCCTCAGCGAGGGCGGCACGCTGAAGGTCGGCATCACGCGCTACGCCGTCGAGCAACTCGGCGACATCACGCTCGTGAACCTCGACGTGAAGGCCGGCGACACGGTCGACTCCGGCAAGGCCTTCGGCACGATCGAGAGCGTGAAGACGCTGAGCGATCTCTTCTCGCCCGTGGCCGGCAAGGTCGTCGCGGTGAACACCTCGCTCGACGATCGACCCGAGCTCGTGAACGAAGACTGCTGGGCCGCGTGGATGGTGGAGATCGAGCCCAGCGGCGAGGCCGAGGGCCTGCTCGACGCGGCGGCCTACGAGGCGCTGCTCGCCTCGCTCGATCACTGACCCGCCTCTGCTGCTGGCCCCACAGGGCGCTGTGGGGCGGCAGGCGCCGCGCTCTGCAACTGGCCCCGCAGGGCGCTGCGGGGCGGGCTGCCTGGCGAACTGCGCGCTGGCGCGGGTTTGGCCCACCGGGCTGGGGGCGTGCTAGTCGATGCCCATGCGCAAGATGCTGCGCTCGCTGCGGCACCACGCCATCGAGGCCTCGGCCTTCGCACGGCAGGCGTGGCTCTTGCCACGCGACACGCTCGCGCCGGTGGTGCCGCGACACGTGCACCCCGGGGAGGACGTCGTCGTCTTCATGCACGGGCTCTTCGCTTCGGCGGGCGTGCTGCGGCCGATGCGTGAGGCCGTCACACGCCACAGGGGCATCCACGACGCGGCGCTGAGCTACGCGCCGGGTCCCGGGGCGGAGGCGCTCGCGGAGCGGCTCGCCCGCCTGCTCGATCACGTACCCGACGCGGCCCGCGTGCACCTCGTGGGGCACAGCCTCGGCGGCATCGTCGCGCGCCACTACGCGACCACGCGCGACGACGCGCGCGTCGTACAGACGATCGCGCTGGCGAGCCCCTTCGGCGGCGTACCGGCGGCCTCGGTGCTCGGCTTCGACAGCGCGCGTGATCTCTGCCCCGACAGCGCGGTGCTGCGCCGCCTGCGTGTCGCCGAGCCCTCGCGCGAGGTGCCTCACCTGTCGATCGTCGCCGGCGAAGACGTGCTGCACCGCGCGCCGGTGTCGCACGCCTTGCCCTCGGGGGAGCTCGTCGTGCTCGAGGGCCGAGGCCACAACGCGGTGCTCTTCGATCGCGAGGCGATCCGCATCGTGGAGCGGCGCGTGCTCGAGCTGCGCGCGCGCCACAGGGCCGCCGAGGTCGCGCCGAGCGCCGAGCACGCGGCGCGCTAGCGCTTCGCGTCGCCCGGGTGTCCGTGGTAGCAAGCTCCGCGATGCGCCTCCCGGCCACCTCGCTCGCGATCTCCGCGTTCGCTCTCGCGCTCTCGAGCGCGACGGCCCACGCCGACACGAGCGCCTGGGCCTCGCTGAGCGCAGGCCCCTCGGTGCTCAGCCACGACGGCGGCGAGGCGACGCTGCGCGCGGCCATGGCCTTCGACGCCGGCGTGGGCACGAGCCCGAAGGAGCCGCTCGTCTTCGGTGGGCTCTTCCGCATCTCGCCCACGATCGAAGAGGGCACCGATCTCTCGCTCGTCGCGCGCGGCGCGACGCGAGGCTTCCAGACGGGCGACTTCGGCCTCGCGGTCGACCTCGGCGCCTACCTGCGCACCTTCGGGCCGAGCTCGGGCGGCTTCGTGGGCGGCGTCGTGCTGGGCGCGCCGCCCGGGCTGCAGCTCTCCGTGCTCGGGCACGTGGGGGGAGCTGAGGCCTTCGGCGTCTCGACGCTGCTCGGTGTCGATCTCCTGCGGCTCACGGTCTACCGACAGTCGCTGCTCGAGTGGTGGCCGAACCCCTCGTCACCGAGCGAGATCGTCGCTTCCCCCGTGGCCGCGAGCCCGGCGCCGAGCACGCCTCGCGCGAGCATCCCGGCCGGTGCGCTCGCGCCGCTGCGCTGAGCCGCACCCCCGGGGGTCACTCGAACTCGAGCGGCTCGCCCTCCTGGCCGAAGCCGAGCATCTCGAGGATCTGGCGCACCTCGGACTGGGCCTCGACCTCGGGGTGCGCGTCGAGGAAGCCCTCCAGCTGCAGCCTGGCTTCGCCGCGTTTGCCGCGCGCAGCGAGCGCGAGCCCCAGCGCGTGCATGGCGTCGCCGTCCTTCGGGAAGCGCTCGAGCGCGACGCGGGCCTGGCGCTCGGCCTCTTCGAGCGCGCCGAGCTGACGCAGGCAGTTCGAGAGCCCCACCCGCGCGCCGAGGAAGTTCGGAGCCAGGAGCACGGCCGCGCGGAAGGCGTCGCGCGCGGGCTCGAGCTCGCCGATCTCCCAGAGCGCGTTGCCGAGCAGGTTGAAGGCGTAGGGGTTGTTCGGATCCTCCGAGAGGATGCGACGGAGCTCGATCAGCGCCTGCTCGAAGCGGTGCTCGAGCAGCAGCTCTCCCGCCTCCTCGATGGCCTCCCAATGCCTGCGGTCGCGCTCGTCGCGTGTCTCTGCCATGACGAGCTCGAGCCTTGGTCGGCACCGGGCCGAGCGCAAGCGCGTCGCGCGCAGGCTCCCGGCCGGCGCAGCCGCTCGGGCGCAGGCGTTTGGAGCGCAAGCTGCCGCGTGTTAGCGCCGCCGATGCGTGAAGCTCTACCTCGCTCTCTCGCTCACGCTCACGCTCGCGTTCGGGCTCGCCTTCTGGGTGCCGGCGGCGCTCGCTGCGCCCGGCTGGAGCTTCGCGCCGCTCGACGACGTCTACATCTACTTCGACTACGCGCGGTCGACGGCGCGTGGCTACCCGCTCAGCTGGAGCGAGGGCAACGGCTACTCCACCGGCGCGACCAGCCCGACCTACGCGCTCGTGCTCGCGCAGGGCTACCTCGCGGGCCTGCGTGGCCCGTGGCTCGCGCTCTGGGCGGCGATCGTGGCGATCGTCGCGCTCGTGGATCTCTCGGTCTCGCTGCGCGCGCTCGCGCCCGCGACGAGCCGCGCGAGCTGGCTCGCGCCGCTCGGCGTGCTCATGGTCCCGCTGCTCGACTGGTCGTGGTTCTCCGGCATGGAGGCCGCGCTCTTCGGCGCGCTGCTCGGCCGCTCCGTGCTCGCCGTGGCGCGTGTGGCCGAGTCCGGGCAGGGCGAACGCGCCTCGGCGCAGTGGCGCGCGGGCGCCTGGCTCGCCGCGATGGCCCTCACGCGCCCCGAGAGCCTGCCGCTCGCGCTCGCGCTCGGCGTCGCGAGCGCACACGCCTCGGGCCGGCTCCCCGTCGTGCCGGCGCTCCTGCGCTCCGCCGCGCCGACGATCGGCGCCGTCGCGGGCATGGCGGCGCTCGCGAAGCTCTGCACGGGCGAGGCCGCCGCGGCGGGCGCCGTGCGCAAGCTCATCACGACCGATCCCTACGCCGCGCCCCTCGACCTCGCGCTGCGCGCTCTCAACCACTCGGTGCGCCTCGCCACCGAGGGGCTCGAGGCCGGCGTGGGCGGGCGACTCGCCTTCGCGCTGCTCTCGCTGCTCGCCTGCGCCTCGCTCACGCACGCGCGCTCGCGCAGGCTCGGCCTCGCGCTCGCCGTGGGCGCCGCCCTCGCCTTCGCCCTCGTCACGCTGAACGCCACCGCACCCTTCCAGAACTTCCGCTACCTGGTGCCGACGCTGAGCTGCCTGCTCGTCGCGGCCGAGCTCGGCCTCTACGCGCTCGAGGCGCGCGGCCCGCGCCATTTCGCCGTCGGCGCGCTCGCCCTGCTCAGCGTGGCCGCGCTCGCGCTCCGCGACCTGCCGCGCCAGATCGACCACTACGCGCGCTCCTCGAAGAACGTCGCCGAGCAGCAGGTGGCCGTCGGTCGTCTGCTCGCGGCGATGCCAGAGAGGCCCAGGCGGGTCTTCGTGAACGACGCCGGCGCGATCCCCTACCTGTCGGATCTGCCCGCGCTCGACGGCCTCGGGCTCGGCGGCTACCACGACTACCCCTTCGCGCGCGCGAGCGTGCACGGCTGGCCTGCCGTCGTGGAGCTGGTCGAGCGCATGCCCGAGGGCGAGCGCCCCGACGTGCTCGCGATCTACGACAGCTGGTGGCCCGGGCTCGGAGCACGCTTCGGCGCGCGCATCGGCGCCGTGCGCGTCGACGACAACCTCATCCTCGGCCACCCCGAGAAGGCGCTCTACCGCGCCGATTGGTCGCTGCTCCACCGACCCTCGCCCGACCGAGCGAGGCTCGACCGCCTCGACCTCGCCGATCTCGTCGACGAGCGCGAGCACGCGCTCTGGTTCACGCGCCCCCGCGGCGGATACGTCGTCGAGGCCACGCTCGAGGACCAGAGCGGCGCGCGTCGATGGGAGGCCGGGCGCGTGCTCGCCGAGGGCCAGCGCCTCGGCTTCGAGCTACGCGGCCTCTTCGCCGGCACGAGCGCCACGCTGCACCTCCGCACCGACACCCCCGAGGCACGGGTGCAGCTCCGGCTGCGCGAGGAGCCCGCGATGGAGCTCTCGACGGAGGGCCTGCCCTCGCCCGGTCGCTGGTCCGAGCTCCGAGCGGAGCTCGGCTACGTGATGCCCGGCGACGCGCTCGAGCTCGTGGTGACGCGAGGCAGCCTGCGCGTCTACGTCGTCGAGCTGGTCGAGAGCGAGCTGGGCGCGCCGCGAGAGCGCCCTACATCCCCTTGATCCCGCACCCGCCAGGCGAGCCTCGTGGCATCCTGGCGACGACCCCGTCCCGGTCCGAACCTTGAGCCGCACCAAACGAGACACCGACCAGCCGAGCAGGGAGGGAGACCTCACCTCGCGCGACGGCTTCGGCCACTCCGGCGACGTGCCGGGAGGCGGCACCCTGCCGCTCGCGCCTCCCGGCGCGCGCGAGTCGACCCGCGCCCCCGACGGCCTGCGCCTGCTCGAGCCCATCGGACGTGGCGGCATGGGCAAGGTCTACCGCGCCGAGCAGCTCGAGCTCGAGAGGCAGGTCGCCTACAAACGCATCAAGCGCGGCTCGAGCCGCATGCAGCGCGAGCGCTTCGCGCGCGAGGCGCGCATCACGGCGCAGCTGGACCACCCGAACATCGTCCCGGTGCACACGCTCGAGCTCGACCGCGACGGCGGCGCGAGCGGCTACGTGATGAAGCTCGTCGAGGGCAAGACGCTGCGCACCTTGCTCGCCGAAGCTGCGGAGGCCTACCAGCGCGGCGAGCCCATCGACGAGGAGCACGCGCTCTCCACGCGCCTCGAGCACTTCCTCAAGATCTGCGACGCGGTCGCCTTCGCGCACGACCGAGGCGTGATCCACCGCGACCTGAAGCCCGCCAACCTCATGATCGGCCGCTTCGGCGAGGTCTACGTGATGGACTGGGGCATCGCGCGCGCCATCGGCGCGAGCGAATCGCGCGAGCGCAGCGACGCGCCGGGGGCCATGGAGCCCGATCTGACGGCCGACGGCGAGATCGTGGGCAGCGCCTCGTACATGTCACCCGAGCAGGTGATGGGGCAGAACGAGCTGCTCGACGGGCGCAGCGATCAGTACGTGCTCGGGCTCATCCTCTTCGAGATGCTCACGCTCAAGAAGGCCCGCGAGGCCGCGAGCACCGAGGAGCTCTACCTCGCCGCGAGCCGAGGCGAGATCGCGCCGCTCGAGCACGTCTCGAAGAAGGAGCGCATCCCGCGCGATCTGGCGGCGATCGTCGCGAAGGCGACGACGCTGCGCCCCTCCGGGCGCTACCCCTCCGTGCAGGCCCTCGCCGACGACGTGCGCCGCACGATGCGCGGCGAAGCGCCGACGGCCCGCCCCGACGGCGCGCTCGGCAAGCTCGCGCGCTGGATGAGCCGCCACCGCTACCGCACGCTGGTCGCCTTCGCGCTCCTCGTCGCAGGCTCCGCGGCGGTGGTGAGCGCCTCGCTCTACCGGCAGGCCACCGCCGAGCTCGTCGAGCGACAGCGCGGCGAGCGGCGCACCGAGCTCTACATCGACGTCGCGGCTCGAGCGCACCGCATCGACGCCCAGTTCCAGAGCATGGTGCAGGCGCTCGAAGGCCTGCGCGTGGCGGCGGAGTGGGCGCTCGACGGCCCCGAGCCGGAGCCCTCGCGCGCCACGGTGTACTTCGACACCGACTTCGCCGACCCACGGCGTCGCCCGAGCGACTTCGGCGGCGGGACCGCCTACCGCTGGCCGGTCTCCCTCGAGTACCCCGTCGTCGGCGTGCCTCGCTCGGTGGACCGCGAGGCGCTCTTGCCCAAGCTCGCGCGCCTCGCGCCGCTCCGGCACCACATCCGCTCGATGCTCGCCGCGACGGCCATCGGCGCGGAGGCGCGCCCCTCGGACGAGGAGCTGCGCGCCCTGCTCGCCGCGCGCAAGAGCCCCATCGACTACGCCTACGTCGACCTCGCCGAGGGCGCGCACATGGTCTACCCGGGCGTCGACGCGCTGCCGCCGGACTACGACGTGCGCACCGCGGGCTTCTACGCGATGTCGCTGAACCAACGCGGCTCGCGCTGGGGCCGGCCCTACGTCGACTCCACGACCGACCCACTCGGCGACGATCTCGTGCTGCCCTGCACCGCCGGGCTCTGGTCGCGCGCCGGGCAGTTCCTCGGCGTCGCGGGTGTGGAGATCACCGTGACGAAGCTCGTCGAGGGCGCGATGCAGCTCGAGGGCCGCGAGGTGCTACGCGCGAGCCTGCTCGACGGCGACGGGAACAAGGTCGTCGACTCGCGCGACGCGGGCAGGCGCTTCAAGCCCTCGGGCAAGGACGAGTACCTCGAGCTCGAGCCCTTCGACCTGCCCGAGGTCCTGAGCCTCGTGCGCGAGAAGCGTGAGGGCGTGCGAGCGACGAACCGTGATGGGCGCGCAGAGCTCGCGGCCGTGGCGCGCCTCGACGTGCTCGGCTGGTACTACGTGGTCGAGGTCGACGCCGACACGCTCGGGCGCCGCTGAGGCGCAGGCTCGACCGCCGAGCGCGCGCGAGCCGAGCCGCTTTCAGGGCGCGGGGATGGTTCCCGGCGCGCCCGACAGCAGGCTCGCGAGGAACCCAGCGGCCTGGGCGCGCGCCGCAGGCACGTCGAAGACCACGAAGTGGCCGTCGCGAGAGCCCGGGTCGAACTGGGCGAGCACCCCGGTCGCGGCGCCGTTCGCCAGGTTGGCGCGGAGCCCCTCGGGCGGGATGCTCACCCGCTCGAGACCGCCCCAGCTCGCATCGGGGGGGAAGCGCACCACGGGCTCGGCGATCGGCAGGCCGATCGCCATCGCGAAGGCCTCGCAGCCCCGCGGCGGCGCGTAGGAATCACCGCTGCCGTCCGGGGCGATGCCCTCGGTCTGGTAGATGCTCTTCGGCGTGCCCGTGTGCGGCTCCCGCACGAGGTAGCGGGCGTAGACGGCCGGGTCGACCGGGTCGACGAGCGTCTGGGCCAGCGCCAGCGGCGGGTGCAGCAGGGTGACCTCCTTGGCCTCGTCGTCGTTCAGTTGCAACACCAATGATTTCACGAGCGTCGCCACGCTCGGCGCCGGCTCGGTCTTGTCGACGAGCGTGATCTGGATGAGCGCGCTCGCGCCCGAGAGCACGCCCCCCTTGGCCGCGTCGCTCCCGGCGAGGAAGAGCGGCCCGTTGAGGCTGCCCTGCGAGTGACCGAAGAAGCCGAGCCGATCGCCGTCGAAGCGGATCGCCGCCCCCGTGGCGCTGATCGCCGCCGGCACCTCGAGCGCCGACTCGGTGTAGAGGCGCGCGCGCTGCACCTCGTCGAGCCCGCTCTGGCGCAGGTTGGTGCGGGCCGCCTCGATGTTGAGGAAGTTGAAGAAGAGCCGCTCGATGCTCGTGTCGTTCGCGGGCGCGCCCGGGCGCTCTCCGTGCAGGATCTGGTCGACGCCCATCGAGGCCACGCAGCGTTCGGCGAGCGAGCGCGCGGTGCCGTCGGCGACGTAGGAGCGGTAGTCGCCGGTGGTCCCGTGCGCGTAGAGCACGATGGGGTAGCCGCCCGCGGGCATGGGGCAGGCCTCTGCCTTGGGCACGGAGAGCGAGAAGCGCAGATCGAACTCGCTGACGACCTGCGGCACGCCCTGGGCGTCGAGCACGAAGCCGCCACCATCGCCGAAGCCCGAGTAGGGCAGCTTGCCCTCTTGGTAGTTCGGGCTCGGCCCGTACCAGCCGGTGTACTCGTCCATGTAGCTCGTCGACTCACGGAGCTCCCAGCGCGCTGGATCGGCCGTGGGCGCCTCGATCTGGCTCGGCAAGGCGTCGGCGGCGGCGAGGTACTCGGCCGCGGGATCGTTGGTCGTGAAGCTCGTGAGGTGCACGATCCTCGAGGCGGGCACACCCGCCTGCTCGAGCTCGGCGACGATCGGAGCGAGCGCCGCGCGCGAGGCCTCGGCCACGCTGCCGGCGCTCTGCTCGAGGCCGAGCGCCTGCCGGAGCTCGGGAGCGGCCTCGACCGACCCGCCGCCTTCGGCGCGCACGGCGTCGGTCACCACGAGCGCGTAGCTCGTCTTCGGGCGCAGCGGGAAACCCGGCAGCGGCATGAAGGCGAGGGTGTACGCCTGCCAGTACACACCCGGCTCGCGCACGAACTGGAGCAGGACGCGCCGCCGCTGCCCACGCTCGGGTGAAGTGGGGTCGACGTCGACGAGCTGCACGCTCGCGGCCGGCTGGAGCGCCTGGCCCGGATCGGGCAGGCTCGAAGGATCGAGCGCGCCGTCGAAGCGCAGATAACCCGAGGCGAGCGTGGAGTAGCCGTCGAGCTTGCCCTCGATGAAGCCGATGTACTCGTCGAGCAGGAGCACCGTGCGTGGGTTGGGCCAGCCGCGCAGGCTGACCTTGCCCTCGACCAAACGCAGATCACTCGGCCAGGGGTGCTCGAAGTAGCGCTCGCCGTAGAGCTCGTCGAAGCCGGCAGGCAAGGCCCACAGCGAGCGAACGCCTCCCTCGGTGGACGCGGGCGGCTCGCCGCAGGCCGAGGGCAGGAGCGCGAGGCCCGAGAGCAAGCCGAGCGCGAGCGCCGCGCGCGAGCAGATACGTCGTAGGTGCAGCACACCCCGAGCATAGCCGCGCCGGAGCGGCGCGGCGCGGAGCTCGTGCTCAGTCGTGGAGCGCCGCGACCACCTGGATCTCGACGAGCGCCTCGCGCTCGACGAGCCCGGCGACGCCGAGCAGCGCCATCGCCGGGTAGACCTTGCCGAGGCGCTTGCGCCACACCTCGCCGACCTCTTTCTGTGCGCTCCGGTAGGCGTCGAGGTCGGTCACGAAGATCGTCATGTTCACGATCTGCGCCGGGCCTGCGCCCGCGGCGTGCAGCACCTCGACGACGTTCGCGAGCGCCTGGTCGAGCTGGCCGACGAAGTCCTTCGCCTCGAAGACGCCGTCCTTCGTCCAGCCGATCTGACCCGCGACGTGCAGGAGCCTGCCGCTCGAGATCACGCCGTTGGAGTAGCCCTTCGGCCGAGGCCAAGCGGGCGGGTTCACCATCGAGATCGTCATGCCATCACCTGTCCACCGTCGAGCGGGATCGCCTGCCCGTTGATGCCACGCGCGCCCTCTTCCACCAGCGAGACCACCAGGTGCGCGACCTCCTCGGCCTCCATGAGGCGCTTCTGCGGCGACATGGCCGCGAGCGTCGCCTCCGCCTCGGCGGCGGAGCGCTTCGTCTTCGCCGCGATGCGCGCCACGGCGTCACTCGCCATGTCGGTGCGCACCCAGCCCGGGCAGACCGCGTTCGACGTGACGCCGCTCCTGCCCAGCTCGACGGCGAGCGCACGCACGAGCCCGACCAAGGCGTGCTTCGAGGCGCAGTAAGCCGAGGTGTAGGGGTAGCCCACGCGGCCGGCGTTCGAGGCGATCGCCACGAAGCGCCCCCATCCGCGCTCGACCATGCCGGGCAGGAGCGCGCGCGAGAGCACGAAGGCCGAGCGCACGTTGATCTCCATCGTGCGGTCGTAGTCTTCGTCGCTCGTCGTCGCGAGCGGCGCGCTCGTCGCGACGCCGGCGTTGTGTACGAGGATGTCGACCTGGCCGAGCTCGGAGGCGAGCCTCGCGAGCAGCGCGTCGAGCGAGGCGCGGTCCGCGAGATCGGCGCGCATCGCGACACCGCCGGTGAGCTGCGCGACCTCGTCGAGCTCGGTGGTGGAGCGGCCGGTGACGACGACCCTCGCCCCTCGGGCAGCCAGCGCCTCCGCGATCGCGCGCCCGATGCCGCGCCCACCGCCGGTCACCAGGGCCGTGCGCCCCTCGAGGCTGCGCGTGCTCGTCGCCGAGGTCTCTCCCATGGAGCCTCGTCTAGCCCGAGCAGAGGGGCGCGTCGCCCGGCCTCGCGGCGCGGCCGTCAGCTG
>ERZ761602.2553-NODE-2553-length-28059-cov-4.893551_pt1 | contig 28059 bp, 27 predicted proteins | sample MGYA00512165_ERZ761602 | MGnify/ENA primary metagenome ERZ761602 (study PRJEB28899, sample SAMN02445085) | bioreactor sludge metagenome | biome: EBPR sludge; isolation source: Thorneside wastewater treatment plant | place: Australia: Brisbane, Thorneside...
TCGAGGCCCGCCATGAACTGCGCCTCGCCCTGAAGAAGCTGCGCTATGCCGCCGACTTCTTCGCCGGCCTCTATCCGCGCAAGGCCGCGAAGAAGGGCCTCAAGGTGCTCGCTGCGCTGCAGGAGGCGCTGGGCGGCTTCAACGATGCCGCCTCGGTCGACGCCATTCTCGCCCGCGTCGTCGCAGCCGCGCCGTCCGTCCGGCGCCCTGCGCTGGAACGTGCGGCGCTGTTCGTCTCGGGCTGGGCGGCGCATCGCGGGGCGCTCGCCTGGCAAGAGGCGCGGCGCTGCTGGGCCGCCTTTGCGGACGACGGCGCTTTCTGGCGCTAGAGGTCTATATTGGCGGCGAATCGCCTGCCCGAGCCACGGATCGCCGAATGTCCAACCACCCCCTCGATGTCCTCTTCGCCGAGATCAAGGCGCGCAAGGGCTCCGATCCCGCCAAGTCCTATACCGCTAAGCTGCTGCAGGGTGGGCCGCCCAAGATCGCCAAGAAACTGGGCGAGGAAGCGGCAGAGACGATCATCGCCGCGCTGGTCGAGGACAAGGCGCACTTCGTCGCCGAGTGCGCCGATGTGCTCTACCACCTTCTGGTCCTCATCGCCGCCCGCGATGCGACGCCCAAAGACGTCTACGCCCAGCTCATTCGCCGCCGCGCCCAGTCGGGACTAGACGAGAAGGCCAGCCGCAAGACCGTCGCCGTTGCCGCGATCAAGGCGAAGGCGCCGGCCCGCAAGCGCAAGAAGGCGAAGGCCTAGATCAGCCCGGCCGCGAGGTCCTTCAGCGAGACGATCGGCCGCGGCCCGATATGCGAGATCACCTCGCCGGCGGCCAGCACGCCCAGACGCCCGCTGACCGCGAGGCCGAGGCCATGGGCGACGCCGTAGAGGAACCCGGCCGCGAACTGGTCGCCTGCCCCGGTCGTGTCGACAACGGTGACGCCTGGGATCGCGTCGATCAAGTGCACCGCCGCGCCCTGGCAGATGACGGCGCCCTTCTCCGAGCGCGTGATGGCGAACAGCTTGCCCGTCGCGCGCGCGTTCTGGAACGCCTCGTCGAAGATCTCGGTCTCGTAGAGCGAGGTGATCTCCGCCTCGTTGGCGAAGACGATGTCGATGTCGGTCTCGATCAGCTCGATGAACTCGGCCCGGAAGCGCCCGACGCAGAAGGCATCCGACAGGGTGAGCGCGACCAGGCGGCCGGCCGCCTTCGCCGCCGCGACCGCCTTTCGCACCGCGCCCTTCAGCCGGTCGGTGTCCCACAGATAACCCTCGACATAGAGGATCTTGGCCGCGCCGATCGCCGCCGCGTCGATGTCGCCCTCGTCCATCTCGACCGAGGCGCCCAGATAGGTGTTCATCGAGCGCTGCCCGTCCGGCGTCACCAGGATGACCGAACGGGCGGTCGGCGCGCCTTCGGTGGCGGCCGGCGTGTCGTAGTGGACGCCGATCTTTTGCGTGCCGGCCGCGAAGCCCTCGCCCAGCCAGTCGGCGTGGACGCGACCGATAAAGGCGCCTTCGCCGCCAAGCGAGGCGATGCCGGCGATCGTGTTGGCGGCCGAGCCGCCGGGCACGATGGTCGTGTCGGCGAGCGCGTCCTCCAGCACCTTGGCGCGGTGGGCGTCGATCAGCGTCATGCCGCCCTTGGCGATGCCGTGCTGGGCGAGGAAGCCGTCGTCGGCGCGGGCGATGACGTCGACGATGGCGTTGCCGAGGCCGATGACGTCGAAACGGGCGGTGGTCATGAATCGTCCGTGCTGGAAGGGAAGGGGACCCTCTTCGGGTCTGGCGGCGCGCCGGTCAAGCGGCTTTCGTCTTGGCCTTGAAGCGGCAAAGGTCGGCGACCGGGCAGCGCGGGCAGAGCGGCTTGCGCGCCAGGCAGGTGTAGCGCCCGTGCAGGATCAGCCAGTGATGGGCGTGGCGCAGGTACTTCGCCGGCACCCGCTTCATCAGCCTTTTCTCGACCTCCAGCACGGTCTTGCCGGGTGCGAGGCCGGTGCGGTTGGCGACCCGGAAGACATGGGTGTCGACGGCGATGGTCGCCTCGCCGAAGGCGATGGAGGCGACGACATTCGCGGTCTTGCGCCCGACCCCCGGCAGGCTTTCCAGCGCCGCCCGGTCCTGCGGCACCCCGCCGCCAAAGCGCTCGATCAGTTGCTGCGACAGCGCGACGACGTTCTTCGCCTTGGTGCGGAAGAGGCCGATGGTCTTGATGTAGTCGCGGACTTTTTCCTCGCCCAGTGCTGCCATCTTCTGCGGCGTGTCGGCGACCGCGAAGAGCGGCCCTGTCGCCTTGTTGACGCCTTTGTCGGTCGCCTGCGCCGAAAGCACCACGGCGACCAGCAGCGTGAAGGGGTTGACGTAAGCGAGCTCGCCCACCGGCTCGGGATTCGCTGCCGCGAGGCGGGCAAAGAAGGCGTCGACGGCGTCCGGCTTCATCATCGCTTTCTTATGCGACAGCCGGCCTGTCATTGGCAAAGCCCCCTCGACGCTGGAGAGCGCGGATTCTAGGTTGCCAGCGATGACACCTGCCGTCTTCTTCGACGCCACGCTGCGCCCCAACCGTTCGCTCGACCGGCGCGGCTTTGTGCTGCTGCTGTCGCTGATGACGGCTCTCAATCTCGTCGTGGCGCTCAACTTCGTGCGCGCCGGCGGCTGGCCGATCCTGCCCTTCCTGGGGCTCGATATTGCCGGTCTCATCCTCGCCTTCGCCTTGAACTACCGCGCCGGCCGCCTCGCCGAGCACATCCGCCTCGACGAAGGCGGGCTGACCGTCACCCATGTGGCGCCCGGTGGCGTGGCCAGGGACTGGACGTTCGAGCCGGCCTGGGTACGGGTTGCGGTGGACGAGATGGCCCATGGGGCAGGGGGCGTCACCATCACCAGCCACGGCAAGGGGGTGCGGCTCGGCGAGTTCCTGACGCTCGGCGAGCGCCGCGAGGTGGCGGCCGCACTTGACGAGGCGCTGCGCCGGCGCGCCGCGACGATGATCGCCGCCTGAGGCTCAGGCCAGCGCGTCGATATCCTTGTCGCTCAATGAGCCTGGCACGATGGTTACCGGAATGGGAAAGCCGCTCGCCCCGGAGGCGGCGGCGGCGACCAGCGGTCCCGGACCTTCGCGGCTCGAGCCCGAGGCGAGCACCAGAATGCTGATCGCCTTGTCGTCGCGCAGAAGGCTCAGCAGCGCGTCGCGCTTCTTGCCTTCCAGCATCACGACCTCGGCCGGCGTGCCGGTGATGTCGAAGACGTACTTCGCCGCCTGATAGAGCGTCGCCTCGGCCTCGGCCTCGGCCTCGGCCCGCATCAACGCCTCCACCCCGGCCCATTGCTGCGTATCGGGCGCGGGGACGATATGGGCAAGACTGACCACGCCGCCTGTGTGCTCGGCCCGCCGCGCGGCGAAGCGCAGCGCGACGCGGCACTCCGGCGTCTCGTCGACTACGACGAGGAATTTCCGTCGGCGGATGAGGCTCATGGGTTCAGCTTACGCTGGCGTCAGGCCGGCTCACAAGAAGCCGGCCGCCTTGCGGGTTTCGGCCAGGATCGGCATGGCGATGGCGCGCGCGCGCGCCGCCCCGTCCTCCAGCACCCGGTCGATCTCGGCCTTGTCGGTCAGCAGCGCCGCCATGCGTTGGCGGATCGGTCCGAGGACGGAGACGGCGAGGTCCGCCAGCTCGTTCTTGAAGGTCGAGAACTGCGCGCCTTCGAATTGCTCGAGGATATCCGCCTTGGGCTTGCCCGCCAGCGCCGCATAGATGCCCAGAAGGTTCGAGGCCTCGGGCCGGGCGTCCATCTCCTCCATCGTGCCGCCGATCGGCTCGGGATCGGTTCGGGCCTTGCGGATCTTGGCGGCGATCTCCTCGTCGCTGTCCTTCAGATTGATACGGCTGAGGTCGGAGGCGTCCGACTTCGACATCTTCGCCTTGCCGTCGCGCAGGCTCATCACCCGCGGCGTCGGCCCCAGGATCAGCGGCTCGGGCTGCGGGAAGAAGCCCGGCACGTTCAGATCGTTGTTGAACTTCTGCGCGATATCGCGGGCCAGCTCCAGATGCTGCTTCTGGTCCTCGCCGACCGGCACGTGTGTCGCCCGATAGGCGAGGATGTCGGCTGCCATCAGCACCGGATAGGCATAGAGGCCGACACTGACCCGCTCCTTGTGCTTGCCCGCCTTGTCCTTGAACTGGGTCATGCGGTCCAGCCAGCCGATTCGCGCCACGCAATTGAGGATCCAGGCGAGTTCGGCATGGGCCGAAACGCGCGACTGCGGGAAGACGATCGACTTCTTCGGATCGATGCCGCAGGCGATATATGCCGCCGCGATCTCGCGCGTCTTGTCGGCGAGGTCCGGCTCGAAACCCGCCGTGATGGCGTGCAGATCGACGACGCAGAAGATCGACGGGCGCTGGTCCTGCAGCGGCACCCAGTTGCGGATGGCCCCGAGGTAGTTGCCAAGATGCAGATTGCCTGTCGGCTGCACGCCGGAAAAGACGCGCTCGGGATGGCCGGCGGGGTTGCTGGTCGCGGGCGTTTGGACGGCCTGGTCGGTCACGTGTCGTGTCCTGTTGGAGGGGACGGGGCGGGCTCTATCGCGCGCCCGGCGCCGACAATCAAGCCGTGTCCGCCGCCGGCTTGGCCCGTTCGCGGCGGAACTGCTCCTTCAGCTCGCCAAGACTCGTCGCCCCCAGCGCGAAGGCGGCGGCCGCATAGACGGCGAGGCCGCCGAGGCAGAGCACCGCGAGCGCCGCGGCCTTGCGCGTCGTTCCCATGTCGAGCCAGGGCCCGACGACCAGGAGAAGTCCGATCAGCGCCGCCCCCATCACAAGGCTGGCCAGCACGATGCGGCCGATCCGCGACAGCGTGCGCGCGTCGGCGCGGAAAAGACCCCGCGCCCTCAGGGCCGAGGCCAGCAGGCCGCAATTGATCCACGCCGCCGCCGCCGTCGCGATGGCGATGCCGATGACGCCGAAGGCGAAGAAGAGGCCGACCGCCAGCGCGAGGTCGATGATCAGCGTAATGACGGCGAACTTCATCGGCGTCGCGGTATCCTCGCGGGCGAAGAAGGCCGGCGTCAGGACCTTGTTGAGGATGAAGGCCGGGAGGCCGACGCCGAAGGCGACCAGCACATGGCCGACCGCCAGCGACGAAGCGCGGTCGAAGGCACCGCCTTCGAAGAGGGCGATCGAGATGGGCGTCGAGATGATGACCAGCGCCACCGCGGCCGGCAGCGTGAGCAGCATCGCGAGCTCGATGCCGCGATTCTGCCAGTAGAGCGCCAGATCCTCGCGCCCGCTGCGCAGGTGCCGGGCGAGGGTCGGCAGCAGGACGACGCCCATCGCCGTGCCGACGATGCTCAGCGGGAACTGGTAGATGCGGTCGGCGAAATAGAGGATCGCCGGCGCGCCGGCCTCCAGGCTCGCCACGATGGTCGAGACGAAGATCGAGATCTGGCTGACGCCGCCGGCGATGATGCCGGGCACCATCAGCACGAACATGCGCCTTGCGTCAGGCGAGAGGCGCGGCATGTGCAGGCGCAGCCGTATGCCGCCCCGCGCCAGCATCCACATCAGATAGAGGAACTGCATCGCCCCCGCGACGACGCAGCCATAGGCGAGCGCCATGCCCCAGATCGGATCGCCCGGCGCTGGATCGAGCGCGAACTGGGCGACCAGAGCCGCTGCGAGCAGCCCGATATTGAGCAGGCTCTGCGCCGCCGTCGCCGCCGCGAAGCGGCCATGCGTGTTGAGGACGCCCGAATAGAGCGCCACCATCGACATGAACATCAGATACGGGAAGGCGATCTTGGTCATGTCGGTCGCCAGGGCGAACTTCGCCGGGTCGCCGGCGAATCCCGGCGCATAGACCTGCATGATCCATGGCATGGTCAGCATCGCGAGCGCCGAGATCGCAAAGAGGATCGGCAGCATGACGCTCTGGATTTCTTCCGCCAGCCGGTCGGCCGCGCCCCTGCCGTCGCCTTCCAGGCGCTTGGCGTACATCGGTACGAAGGCGGAATTGAGCGCGCCCTCGCCGAGCAGGCGGCGGAAGAGATTGGGAAAGCGGAATGCGACGGCCCAGGCGTCGGCGACCCAGCCCGTTCCGATTGCGCGGGCGATCACCATGTCGCGGGCGAAGCCGAGAATGCGGCTGACGAGGGTCCAGCCGCCGACCGTGAATGCGCCGCGCAGAAGGCTCATGGGATGTTTCGGATCAGGGTTTCAATGAAGCCGTCTGGGAACTCGCCGCCTGGCGCGCCGGCTTGATGCCACCGCCGCCCATTGCGGCCAGCAGGGCGCGCTCGATCGAGGCGATCTTGCCCTTGTGCGCGATCTTATGGCCGAACAGGTCCTTCACATAGAACACGTCCACCGCCTGTTCGCCATAGGTGGCGATCACCGCAGAATGGATCGAGAGCTGCGCGGCGTTGAGCGCACGCGTCAGATCGTTGAGCAGGCCCGGCCGGTCGCGGGCGACGATTTCGACCACCGTGCAGACATTCGATGCCTCGTTGTCGAAGACGACCTGCGGGGCGACGGCGAAGGCCTCGTCGCGGCTCTTCACGCGTCGCGCATCGATCTGCGCACGGGGCAGGATCTCGCCCTTCAAAGTCTTGATCAGCGTCTCCTTCAGCCGCCCGACGCGGCTGAGGTCGAAGGCCTGGCCGTCCGCGTCCTGGACCCAGAAGACATCCAGCGCCATGCCGTCGGTGGTAGTGAAGATCTTGGCATCGACGACCGACGCGCCGGCCACCGCGAAGCCGCCGGCAAGGCGCGAGAAGAGGCCCGGATGGTCGCCCGTATAGATGGTGATCTCGGTCACCGCGCGGAACGGATCGGCGCGCGCCTCCAGGGCCAGCATCTCGGAGGCTTGTTCGGCCTGGGCGACGAAGTGGGCATGGCGGACGTGCATTTCGGCCGGCAGGGTCAGCCAGTAGGAGGCGTAGTGGCGGCCGAGCGCCCGCTCTTCGTCGGTTTCGCGCCGCCTCGGGCCAGCCGGCCAGCGCCGCGCCCAGCCTGTCGCGGGCGGCGCGGACGCGGGCGCTCTGCGACACCTCGATCCGCCCGCCCAGCATCTGTTCCTCGGCGGCCGCGTAGAGATCGCGCAGCAATTGCCCCTTCCAGCCGTTGAAGACCCCAGGGCCGACCGCGCGGATGTCGGCGACGGTCAGCACGAGGAGGAGGCGCAGCCGCTCGGGCGTCTGCACGATCGCCACGAAATCCTCGATCGTCTTGGGATCGGCGAGATCGCGCTTCTGGGCGACGTCGCTCATCACCAGATGGTTGCGCACCAGCCAGGCGACCGTCTCCGTATCGCCCTCGCTGAGACCGAGCCGCGGGCAAAGCGCGCGGGCGATGTCTTCGCCCTCTTCGGAATGGTCGCGCTCGGTCCCCTTGGCGATATCGTGCAGCAGCATGGCGACATAGAGCGCCTCGCGCGACTTGATCTTGTGGATCACCTGCGCGGCCAGCGGGTGTTCGGACTTCGACAGGCCGCGCTCGATCTTGGAGACGTTGCCGATGGCGCGGATCAGGTGCTCGTCGACCGTATAGTGGTGGTACATGTTGAACTGCATCAGCGCGACGATGCGTCCGAAATCGGGCACGAAGCGTCCAAACACGCCGCACTCGTTCATCCAGCGCAGTTCGGGCTCCGGATCGGCGCGCGAGGACAGCACCTCCAGGAACAGCCGGTTGGCTTCGGGGTCGGCGCGCAAGGCATCGTCGATCAGGTGCAGCGAACGCGTCGCGGCCTTCAACGCGACAGGATGGATGTGGACGTTCTTCTGGTCGGCCAGATGGAAGAGCCGCAGCAGATTGACCGGATCGCGGCGGAAGACGTCGTCGCTTTCGATGGTCAGGCGGCCGCCGTCGATCAGGAAGCCCGGCGCCACCGCCTGCCGCCGGTTGCCGAAGCCGAGCAGCCGGCCGAGGCCCGGCGCGCTCTTCTTGTGCTGGTCCTCCAGCACGGCGCAGAAAATGCGCGTCAGGTCGCCGACTTCCTTCGCGGCAAGGAAGTAGTCCTTCATGAAGCGCTCGATGGCGGCGGTGCCGTCCTCGCCATACCCGAGCCGCCGCGCCATCTCGCGCTGTACGTCGAAGCTGAGGCGCTCCTCGGCCCGCCCGGTCAGGAAGTGCAGGTGGCAGCGCACGGTCCAGAGAAAGGCCTCGGCGCGCTGGAACGCGGCCAGCTCGTCGGCGGTGAAGACGCCTTTGGCGACGAGTTCGCTCGTATCCTCGACCCGGTAGATATACTTGGCGATCCAGAACAGCGTGTTGAGATCGCGCAAGCCCCCTTTGCCCTCCTTGACGTTGGGCTCCACCAGATAGCGGCTCTCGCCGGCCCGCGTGTGGCGCTGGTCACGCTCGGCCAGTTTCGCCTCCACGAAGTCCAGCCCGCCCTGGCCGATGATGTCCTTCTCGAAGCGCGTCTTCAGTTGGTCGAAGAGCGCCCGGTCGCCCCACAGATAGCGGGCCTCCAGGACGCTGGTGCGGATGGTCATATCCGACCGGGCAAGGCGGATGCACTCGTCGACCGAGCGCGTCGCATGACCAACCTTCTGCCCCAGATCCCACAGCGCATAGAGCATGAACTCGACCGCGCTCTCGCCCCAGGCAGTCTGCTTGTAGGGAAGCACGAACAGCAGATCGATGTCCGAGCCAGGAGCGAGCGGACCCCGGCCATAGCCACCCACGGCAACGATCGCGATGCGCTCGGCGGTCGAGGGATTCTGCGCATAGTAGACGTGCTTGACGGTGAAGTCGTAGAGCGCCCCGATGATCTCGTCTTCGGCGGCCGCGAGCCCCCGCGCGGCGTCGAGGCCGGAACCGCCGGCCTCCAGCAGCGCTCGCGCCGCCTCGCGTGCCTCGCTCAGCGCCTGCTTCAGGACGGCGACGGCGGCCTTGCGCAGGATCTGGGCGTCGGTGCTGTCGGACGCGTGAGCCGCCGCGGTCAGGCTGTGGCGCAGCGCCACGCCGTCGATGGGCGCTGAGGGGACAATGGGGGTGGCCGGCAAGTTCATGGACTTCAGGATAGTGGGTTTGCGAAGCTATGCCCAATCCTTCCAAGGCCGGCGGAGGCGGCGGCATGACCAACCCATTTGGACTGGGGCGCGGCGGCTGGGCGCAGCTCGTCCCGGTGACGTTGTCGGCCTTGTTGGCGATCGGCCTCGTCCGCGCGGGGCTTCAGATCTCAAGCTGCACCGGATCGTTCCCGCAGACGCACGCGCTTCTCGCCTTCTGCGCGGCCGTCCCGGTGTTGATCCCGCTTCTCAGCCCGCGGCGCTGGTTGAATGCCTGTCTCGGGCTCGCCTACCTCGCCGCGCTCTTCATCTATCTGGGCGTCAATGCCGGCCTGCTCGACCTGCTGATGCTCCTGCCCGATCAGGCCTGCTGATCGCCCGCCAGCCGCTTGAGTTCGTAGACCAGATCGAGAGCCTCCTTCGGTGTCAGGGTGTCCGGCTCGGCCGCCTTGAGCCGTTCAAGAGCGGGGGAAGAAGGCGCAGCATCGGGGGCCCCCGCCCTCTCTGCTGCCGCGCTGAACAGCGGCAGATCGTCGATCAGCGTGCTGGCGCGCCGCCCGGTGTCGCCCTTTTCCAGCGCCTTCAGCACGGTCTCGGCGCGCTTCACCACGGCGGCGGGCAGGCCGGCGAGCTTGGCCACCTGGATGCCATAGGAGCGGTCGGCGGCGCCCGGCGCCACTTCGTGCAGGAAGACGACGTCGCCCTTCCATTCCTTGACCCGCATCGAGACGCAGGCGAGCTGCTCCAGCTTGGCCGCGAGGCTGGTCAGCTCGTGGTAATGGGTGGCGAACAGCGCCCGGCTGCGGTTGATGTCGTGCAGATGCTCGATCGTCCCCCAGGCGATGGAGAGGCCGTCGAAGGTCGCCGTGCCCCGCCCGATCTCGTCGAGGATGACCAGCGCGCGCGGCCCCGCCTGAGTCAGGATCGCCGCCGTCTCCACCATCTCCACCATGAAGGTCGAGCGCCCGCGCGCCAGATCGTCAGCCGCACCGACCCGGCTGAAGATGCGATCGGCGACGCCGATATGGGCGCGTGTCGCCGGCACGAAACTGCCCATCTGGGCGAGGATGGCGATGAGCGCGTTCTGGCGCAGGAAGGTCGACTTGCCGGCCATGTTGGGACCGGTGACGAGCCATAGCCGCCCGCGCCCTGCGTCCGACAGGTCGCAATCATTCGGCGTAAAGGTCTGCCCCTCGCGCTTCAGCGCCGCCTCGACCACCGGATGACGGCCGCCCAGGACGGCGAAGGCGGCGCTCGCGTCCACCTCCGGCCGCGTCCAGCCTTCGCGGTCGGCGAGTTCGGCAAGACCCGCCGTCACGTCCAGCGCCGCCAGCCCGGCGGCGATCGTGCCGATGTCGTCGGCGAGGCCCCGCGCCTCGGCGGCAAGGCTTTCGAAGAGCGCGAGCTCCAGCTCCAGCGTGCGTGCTCCCGCCTCCAGGATGCGCGTGGCGAGCTCCGACAGCTCGGCCGTCGTGAAGCGCGCCGCGTTGGGTAGCGTCTGGCGGTGGATGAAGCGCGACCTCAGCGGCTCGGCGAGCAGCTTGGGCGTGTGCGCCCCCGTCGCCTCGACGTGATAGCCCACGACATTGTTGTGCCGGATCTTCAGCGAGGCGATCCCGGTCTCCTCGCGCAGCCGCGCTTCCAGGGCGAGGATCACCCGCCGGGCGTCGTCGCGCAGTCCCCGCGCCTCGTCGAGCGCCGCATCGGCCGCCGCCGCGATCAAGCCGCCGTCGCGCGCCTGCAGTGGCAGCGTCTCGCTCAAGAGCGCCGCGAGCCGCCCCGCGAAGGCGGCGCGGGCGTCGCCGCCGCTGCGCAGGGCGGCCGCGATCTCCTCCAGTTCGGCCGACGGCGCGGTCTCGGCCTCCAGCATGCGCCCGATCGATGCCGCCGCCGCCAGGCCGTCGCGCAGGCTGGCCAGATCGCGCGGCCCGCCCCGCAGCAGCCCCAGCCGCGACAGCGACCGCGCCATGTCGGGAGCCTGGCGCAGGGCCGCCCGCAAGGCGTCGCGCAGCTCGCGGCCTTCGACCAGATAGGCGACCGCGTCCAGACGCCGCCCGATGAGCGCGGGATCGGTCGAGGGACCGGCCAGCCGGTCGGCCAGCGCCCGCGCCCCCGCCGCCGTCACCGTGCGGTCGATCGCCGCCAGCAGCGCCCCCTCGCGCCCGCCCGCCAGCGTCTCGGAGATTTCGAGGTTGCGCCGCGTCGCCGGATCGATCTGCACCACGGCGCTCTCGGTTTCGGCGCGCAGCGGCGTCAGCCGCGCCGCCCGGCCCTTCTGCGTCACCGCGATATAGTCGGCGACCGCCCCGGCCGCCGCCAGTTCGGCCCGCCCGAAGGCCCCGAAGGCGTCCAGCGTCGCCACGCCATAGAGCCGCTTCAGCGCCGCTTCGCCATTGGCGCTGTCGAAGCGCGCCCCTGCGAGGATCGTCGCCCGTGCCCCCAGCGCCCTCACCGCGCCCTGCAGCGCCCCCTCGGCCGCCAGCCCCTCGCTCACCAGCAGTTCGGCGGGATCGATCCGCGCCAGCGCCGCCGCCGCCTCGCCGGGCGCGAGCCGCAGCACCGCGAAGGCCCCGTCCGTCAGGTCGGCATAGGCGAGCGCCATCTCGCCGCCCGCCTTGGCGAGCGCCGCGAGGTAGTTGCGCCGCCGCGCGTCCAGCAGCGCGTCCTCGGTCAGTGTGCCGGGCGTGACGAGCCGCACGACGGCGCGCGCCACCACCGACTTGCCCCCGCGCTTCTTCGCCGCCGCCGGATCCTCGGTCTGCTCGCAGACCGCGACCTTGAAGCCCTTGCGGATCAGCTTTTCCAGATAGGGCTCGGCCCCGACGGCCGGGACGCCGCACATCGCGATGTCAGCGCCCAGATGCTGACCGCGCTTGGTCAGCGCGATGTCCAGCGCCGCGCTTGCCTTTACGGCATCCTCGAAGAACAGCTCGTAGAAATCGCCCATCCGATAGAACAGCAGCGCCTCGGGGTGATCCGCCTTGATGGCCAGATACTGGGCCATCATCGGCGTCACGCGGGCGTCGGGCTGGTTGGGCGTCAGGTCGTTCATCGGCGTCGGTTCTAGCGCGCCCGGCGCGCTGCGCCCATGGCCGCGATGCCCGGGCGTTCCGCAACGATATTCTGTAGATGGCCTGTTCTACGCAATCTTGTTGAGAAGATCGCCGCCATCGGGCACAACGCCCGCCTTATGTCCAAGCGCCGCCCCTTCACCGACCAAGACGCCCTCGACTTTCACAGCCAGGGCAAGCCCGGAAAGCTGGAGATCATCGCTTCCAAGCCGATGACCACCCAGCGCGACCTCTCCCTCGCCTATTCGCCGGGCGTCGCCGTGCCGGTGCGGGCGATCGCCGAGGACCCCTCCAAGGCCTACGACTATACGTCCAAGGGCAATCTCGTCGCCGTCATCTCGAACGGTACGGCGATCCTCGGCCTCGGCGATCTCGGCGCGCTGGCCTCCAAGCCGGTGATGGAAGGCAAGGCCGTCCTCTTCAAGCGCTTCGCCGACGTCGATTCCATCGACCTCGAACTCGACGCCTACGACGTCGACGCCTTCGTCAACGCGGTGCGCTATCTCGGCCCCTCGTTCGGCGGCATCAACCTTGAGGACATCAAGGCCCCCGACTGCTTCATCATCGAGCAGCGGCTGCGCGAGCTTCTGAACATTCCGGTCTTCCACGACGACCAGCACGGCACCGCGATCATCACCGCCGCCGGCCTCATCAACGCGCTGCACCTCACCGGCCGCGACATCCGCACCGCGAAGATGGTCGTCAACGGCGCGGGTTCGGCCGGCATCGCCTGCCTTGAACTCATCAAGGCGATGGGCATGCCGCACGAGAACGCGATCCTCTGCGACACCAAGGGCGTCATCTGGCGCGGCCGCGCCGAGGGCATGAACCAGTGGAAATCGGCCCACGCGGTCGAGACCAGGGCCCGCACGCTGCAGGAAGCGGTCGAGGGCGCCGACATCTTCCTCGGCCTTTCCGCCAAAGGCGCGATGACGCCGGCGATGGTCAAGGCGATGGCCGCGAACCCCATCATCTTCGCCTGCGCCAACCCCGACCCGGAGATCACGCCGGAGGAAGTCGCGGCGGTGCGCGGCGACGCGATCGTCGCGACCGGGCGCTCCGACTACCCCAACCAGGTCAACAACGTTCTCGGCTTTCCCTACATCTTCCGCGGCGCGCTCGACGTGCGCGCCTCGACCATCAACGAGGAAATGAAGATCGCCGCCGCCGAGGCGATCGCCGCGCTCGCCAGAGAGGACGTGCCCGACGAGGTCGCCGCCGCCTATGCCGGGCCGCGCCCGGTCTATGGGCCGGGCTACATCATTCCGGTGCCGTTCGACCCGCGCCTCATCAGCCGCATTCCGGTGGCGGTCGCCAGGGCGGCGATGGACTCGGGCGTCGCCCAGAAGCCGATCGAGGATCTCGAAGCCTACAGCCACGCGCTCTCCGCCCGGCTCGATCCCATCGCCAGCGTCATCCAGCGCCTCGTGTCTGTGGTGCGCGCCAACCCCAAGACCATCGTCTTCGCCGAGGGCGAGGAAGAACCGATCATCCGCGCCGCCATCGCCTACGAAGGCAACGGCCTCGGCACCGCGATCCTCATCGGCCGGCCGGAGCGCATCCAGACGACGATGCGCGCCGCCGGCATCGAGGATCCCGGCATCCAGATCATCAACCCGATCGAGTCGACGCTCAGCGCCGGCTACACCGACCGCCTCTATGCGCGCCTCCAGCGGCGCGGCGCGCTGCATCGCGACTGCAGCCGCATGGTCACCTTCGACCGCAACGTCTTCGCCGCCTCGATGGTGGCGGCGGGCGACGCCGACACCATGCTGACCGGCTACACGCGCAACTATTCTGTGGCGCTGGAAGGCGTGCGTCAGGTGCTCGCCACCAAGCGCGGCCAGCGGGTCATCGGCCTTTCGATGATCCTCAGCCGCGGCCGCACCGTCTTCGTCGCCGACACCAACGTCCACGACATGCCGACCGCGGTCGAAACCGCCGATATCGCGCAGATGGCGGCGGGCGTCGCAAGGCGGATGGGCTTCGAGCCGCGCGTCGCCCTGCTCGCCTATTCGACCTTCGGCTATCCGACCGGCGAGCGCTCGGCGATCCAGCGCGAGGCGGTCGAGATCCTGGAATCGCGCGACGTGGATTTTGAGTTCGACGGCGAGATGTCGGCCGACGTGGCGCTGAACCCGCACGCCATGGCGCTCTATCCGTTCTGCCGCCTGAAGGGCCCGGCCAACGTCCTCGTCATGCCGGCCATCCATTCGGCTTCGATCTCGACCAAGATGCTGCAGGAGATCGGCGGCGCGACGGTCATCGGCCCGCTTCTGGTCGGCCTCGAGAAGTCGGTCCAGATCTGCCCGATCGGCGCCAAGATGTCGGACATCGTCAACATGGCGGCGATGGCCGCTTACGACATCAACTCTTAAGGCGCGCGGCCTCCGTCACCCAGGTCCGGAAGGCGGCGAGCGCGGCGTCGTCGGCCGCTTCGGGCCGGTGGATCAGGTACCAGCCCCGCCCGTTCGGCACCGACAGCGCGAAGGGCCGCACCAGCCGTCCCGCCGCCAGATCGTCGGCGACGAACGGGCCGCGGGCGATGGCGACGCCTAAGCCATCGAGCGCCGCCTGCAGCGCAAAGGCCGGATAGTCGAATTGCACCGCCCGGCCGAGATCGAGCTCGACGCCGGCCGCTTGGGTCCATAGCCGCCAGTCGCCTGCCGCGCTCGCCGCCTGCAGGATCGGTACCCGCTTCAGATCGTCCATGGTCTTCAGCCCGGCCGCGAGGTCGGGCGCGCACACCGGAAAGAGATCGGCGGTGAAGAGGAAGTGCGCGGGAAAGCCAGGCCACGCGCCGTCGCCCAGCCGGATCGCCGCATCCCAGTCGGGCCGCATGGGCTCGGCCCCGGCGATCGCTGTCGACAGGCGCACGTCGATCTCCGGCTCGGCGGCATGGAAGGCGGTGAGGCGCGGGATCAGCCAGCGCATCGCCAGCGTCGGCCCGGCTCCCACCACCAGCGCCCGGCGCGGGCCGGCGGTCAGGCGCTGCGTCGCCTCGCCGATCCGCGCGAAGGCGGCCGTCACCTCGGCCAGATAGGCCGCCCCCCGCTCGCTCAGCGCCAGTGCGTTGGGCAGGCGGCGGAACAGGCGGACCCCCAGCCGCTCCTCCAGCAGCCGCACCAGGCGGCTGACGGCGGACGGCGACACGTTCAATTCGCGCCCGGCAGCGACATAGCTGCCGGTGCGCGCCGCGGCCTCGAAGGCGCGCAATCCGTTGAGCGGCGGAAGAGGCATGATCGACCCGCAGTTTTCCTGAGCCTACGCCTTCGCTCTCTCTGCGCGCAACCATTGGAAATCGGGCGTATCAGCGCCTCATGTAATGAGGGCGCGCGATGCTGGCGGCACTTCCCCTTGGGGTCTGGATTTTCGGAGCGGTGATCGTCACCTCGGCGATCTCGGGAGTTTTCGGGATGGCCGGCGGGCTGATCCTGATGCTGATCCTCGCCCAGTTCGTCGCCGTCGCGCCGGCTATGGTGCTGCACGGCGTCGCCCAGTTCGTTTCCAACGGCTGGCGCGCGGTGCTGTGGCGGCGCTGGATCGCCTGGCGGATCGTCGGACTCTATGCGCTGGGGGCGGCTCCGGCGATCCTCCTGCCGCTGGTCGTCGCCTATGTGCCGGACAAGGCGACGATGCTGATCCTGCTGGGCCTTGTGCCCTATGCAGCGCTGGCGCTGCCGGAAGCCGCGAAGCTCGACGCTTCGCGGCCCGTTCATGCCGTGCTCTGCGGCTTCTTCGTCGCAGGGACCCAGCTCCTGGCGGGCGTCGCCGGGCCGCTGCTCGATGTCTTCTTCGTGCGCTCGGCGCTCGACCGCCGCGTCGTCGTCGCCACCAAGGCGGCGACCCAGGCGATCAGCCATGTCGCCAAGGTCGGCTATTACGGCGCCCTTCTCACCGGGGCCGCGATGCCCGGTCCAACCGTCTTCGGCGCGGCGATCCTCGCCGCCCTCATCGGCACGACGCTCGCCGGCCCGCTCCTCGAAAGGCTCTCCAACGACCAGTTCCGCCGCTGGACGCGGGCGATCGTGCTTGCGGTCGGCGCGCTCTCGCTTCTTCAGGGGTTATGGCTGCTGGTCACGCGCTAAGCGGAATGCCCGGCTCGGCCGGCACGAACAACTCCTTCGCCGCACGCACCCCGCGCAGCGCGTGGTGGCCGAGCGAGACGACGCGGGCTTCGCCGGCCAGCGCCGCGAAGGCCGCCGACATCAGGATCGGCTGGCCCAGCGTCTTGGTCATCGCCTCGATGCGGAAGGCCTCGTTCACCGCTGGACCGATCAGTGTGAAGTCCAGCCGCGCCCGGCTGCCGACATTGCCGAAGGTGATTTCACCGGCATGCAGCGCGAAACCGGCTTTCAGCGGCCATACGCCGTCCGGCAGATCGCCGGGCGCCAGCGCCGCCAGCGCTGCATGGGCCTTGCGCACGGCCTCGGCCGCGCCGCAGGCGATGGCACATTCGGCGGCGGCATCGCTTCCTTCGGCAATGGGAAAGACGGCCAGGATGCCGTCGGCGATCATCTTCACGATGTCGCCGCCCGCCGCCAGAACCGGCTCGCTCACCGCGTCGTAGTAGGTCGACAGCGCGCCGAACACCGCATCGGCATCATGGCTGTCGGTGAGGCGCGTGAAGCCGCGCAGATCGACCGCCAGCACGATGGCGCGGATCGCCTGGCCGCGCACCCGGCGGACCTCGCCGCTCAGCACGCGCGGCGCGGCATAGGCTCCCAGATAGACCTCCAGCACCTGGTCGGCGAGCTGGCGGGCATATTCAACCTCGATGCGCTGGCGCAGTTGCGGCAGCAGCGATTCCAGATAGGCGAGCTGGTCGGCATGAAAGCCGTCTTCGGCGTCGCTGGCGAAGGCGACGAACTGGCGCGAACCGTCCGAGAACAGCAGCGGCAGCGCGACATAGTCGGTAACCCCGTCGGCCGCCAGTTCCTGCAGCACGGGGAAGTCGGTCTGGGCCGAGGGACCGCTCAGGCGGCGGCGCAGGGCGTCCGCCCCCTCGGCGATCACCCGGATGGGACTCTGGGCAAAGACCTGGTTCACGACCTGCACGTAGCGGCGATCGACCTGCTCCGAACCGCGCCCGCGCCGCCAATTGTACTGCCGGCCGACGAACTCCGGATGGTAGTCGCGCAGCGCCACGGCGATCCGCACCACCGGCACGTCTGACTGCATCAGCCGTTCGCCCAGATCGCTCATCAGTTCGGTCAGGACCGTGCGGCGGCCGCCATGATCGGCGAGCCAGACGGCCAGTGCCCGGCGCGCCTGGCCGATCTCCGGCGTCCGGGCGAGCAGGCTGGAGGGCAGGTCCTCGACGAAAGCCATGATCGCCTCGTGGTTGTTTCGTGGCGGCAGGACGCCCCATATAGGGCTCACCTCCCATCCCGGCCATAGGCCCGCTTATGTTCATCCAGACAGAGACCACCCCGAACCCGGCCACGCTGAAATTCCTGCCCGGCCGCGATGTCGCCGGCGAGGGCGCGCTCCATGACTTCCCGGACGCCGGCGCGGCCGCCCGCTCGCCGCTTGCCGCTGCGATCTTCGAGGCCGGCCCCGTCGCCCGCGTCTTCTTCGGGGCGGACTTCGTCGCCGTCACCAAGGCCGAGGGCGAGTGGCAGCACCTCAAGCCTGCGATCCTTGGGGCGATCATGGAGCACTTCCAGTTCGGCCGTCCGCTGATTGGCGCGGCCGCTCCCGAAGGGGAAGCGGCCGGGTTCGGCCAGACCGCCGCCGGGGACGAGGACGTGGTGGAACAGATTCTGGAGCTGCTGGAGACCCGCGTGCGCCCCGCCGTCGCCCAGGATGGCGGCGATATCGTCTATCGCGGCTTCGACAGTGCGTCCGGCACCGTCTATCTGAACATGCGCGGCGCCTGCTCGGGCTGCCCGTCGTCCTCGGCGACGCTCAAAGGCGGCATCGAAAAGATGCTGAAGCACTATGTGCCTGAGGTCAGGACGGTCGAGGCGGTCTAGGATCGCCGCGAATCGCTCCTGAAGGACCCCATGACGCACCAGCCGCTGCCCGACGCCTCGCTTGACCAGATCTTCCGCACCGCCCGGACCCAGAACGCCTGGACCGACGCGCCGGTCTCCGAGACCATGCTGCGGGCCGTCTACGACCTGGCGCGCATGGGGCCGACGGCGGCCAATTCCTGCCCGGCCCGGTTCGTCTTTCTGACCAGCGAGGCGGGCAAGCAGCGCCTGTCCCCCTATCTCTCCGAGGGCAACCGCGCCAAGACGATGAAGGCCCCGGCGATCGTCATCATCGCCACCGACACGGTTTTCTATGAGAAAATTCCGCAGCTCTTCCCGCATGCGCCCGCTGCCCGCGACTGGTTCGCAAACGATCCGGCCGGCGCGGCGGTCTCCGCGGCGCGCAATGGTTCGTTGCAGGGCGCGTACTTCATCGCGGCTGCCCGCGCGCTGGGGCTGGATTGCGGCCCTATGTCCGGGTTCGACAACGCAGGTGTCGACAACGAGTTCTTCAAAGACACCCCCCTCCGCTCCAACTTCATCTGCGCGGTCGGCGTCGGCGATCCGGCGGCGGTATTTCCCCGCCTGCCGCGGCTCTCGTTCGAGGATGCCTGTCAGATTCTCTGACGGACGGGTGGTGGCGTGATCTGTCTCGGCATCGACACCGCGCTTGGCGCCTGTTCTGTGGCGCTGGCCGATGAAGGCGGTGTCCGCGCGCGCCGCTTCGAACTGATGACGACCGGCCATGCGGAGGCGCTCGCTCCGATGACCGAGGCCCTGATGCGCGAAGCCCCCTTGTCTTTCGCCGTGCTGAACCGGATCGCGGTGACGACCGGCCCGGGCACTTTTACAGGACAACGGATCGGTCTTGCCTTCGCGCGCGGCTTGGCCGTCGCGCTTCGAATTCCCTGTGTCGGCCTGACGACACTCGAAGTCATTGCAGCTGCGGCCCGCACCGAAAGTCCTGGCCGGCCGGTTCTCGTCGCCAGCGACGCGAGGCGGGGCGAAGCGTATGTCCAGGCCTTCGCGGCCGACGGCACAGCGCTGTTGCCTCCCGCCTTGGTAGCACTTGAAGCGGCGGCGGACGTGGCGCGCGGGTGCGGAGCAGGACTGGTGCTTGCGGGAACGGCTGCGGCCGCGATCGGCGGCATCTTGGGAACAGCGGCGCATGACATCGCGACGGCGGATCAGCCCGACGCAGCGTTCGTGGCGCTGCTCGGGCTGATCGGGCCCGAGCCGGAAGGGCCGCCGGCGCCGCTCTATCTGCGACCGCCGGACGCAAAATTGCCGGGGCCGCTGAAAGCCCCGCCGGCCCGGTTCCGGGCGAGAACATGACAAGGCTTGCCATTGCCCGAGCCGGGACCGCCGAAGCAAGCCGCCTCGCGGCGCTTCACCGTGCCTGCTTTGCCGAAGGCTGGGATACGCCCTCGATCGCTCGCCTGATCTCTGGCCCTGGCGGCTTTGCTCTCATCGCCAGTGACCGGAGGCGCGATGTCGGCTTCGCATTGCTGCAATGCGTTCCGCCGGAATCGGAGCTGCTGTCCATCGGTGTGGTGCCCGGGTTGCGCCGGGCCGGTATTGGCCAGGCGTTGCTCGCCCGGGCGGCGGGCGATCTGCTGGCTGTCGGGGCCGAAACGATGTTCCTCGACGTTGCGGCCGACAATCAGCCTGCCATCGCCCTTTACCGGGCGCGCGGATTTGGCGACATGTCGCACCGGGCGCGCTATTATTCCAATGGGGTCGATGCCATCGTGATGCGGGCGGCGCTCACGGACATCGTGGTCTGAGACGGAAGGAATGCTCATGCCTCACCGAATCGAGAAGCTCTGCATCGACAAGGGCCTCAGGATGACCGAGCAGCGTCGCGTGATCGCTCGCGTGCTGTCGGAGGCCCAGGACCATCCCGACGCCGAGGAGCTGCATCGCCGGGCGGCGGCGATCGACAGCCGTATCTCGATCGCCACCGTCTACCGTACGGTCCGCCTGTTCGAGGAGGCTGGAATTTTGGAGCGCCACGACTTCCGCGACGGCCGTTCGCGCTACGAGGAGGCGCCGGAAGAACACCACGACCATCTGATCGACCTGAGCACCGGCAAGGTCATCGAGTTCCGCGACGAAGAAATCGAGCGGCTGCAGCGGCTGGTCGCCGAGCGTCTCGGCTACAAGCTGGCCGACCACCGGCTTGAGCTCTACGGCACGCCCATCGACGCCAAGCCGAAATCGTGAACGACGCCGTCCACGCCGCTCCGGGAAGCCGCCGCCCGCGCCTCGACGCGGGAGAAGATGTCCTGCCGATCAACGCGCTGACCGCGACGCAAAGGCTGCGCGGCTATGTCCGCCTGACGGGCTTTGTCCTGCTGACGCTGCTGATCATCCCCGTGCAGTGGACGATGGTGAAATTGCGCCTTCCGGGCCGCAAGGCCGTACCCTTTCGCTACCATCGTTTGGTGTGCCGCATCATCGGCATGCGGGTGAAGGTGACGGGCGCCATCGAGAACGGCGGCGGAATCCTGATCGCCTCGAACCACGTATCGTGGCTGGATATCGTCTCCGTTTCCAGCGTAGGACCGATCAGCTTCATCGCCAAGAAGCAGGTCGATACTTGGCCGTTCTTCGGCTTGCTCGCCCGGCTGCAGGAAACGGTCTACGTCGAGCGCGAGCGGCGCTCCAAGACTGCCGAACAGCGCGACGTCATCAAGGAGCGCCTGGGGCGGGGTGACACGATCGTGCTCTTTCCGGAAGGCACCTCCAGCGACGGCAATCGGGTCCTGCCCTTCAAGAGCGCGCTTCTGAGCGCTGCCGAGGGGGCCATCAAGGGCAAGGACGGCGTTGAAAGACCCATTCGAGTGCAGCCGATGTCGGTCGCCTACACAAGGCTTCAGGGCCTGCCGATGAACCGCGAGTTCCGGCCCTTCTTCGCCTGGTACGGCGACATGGATCTGGTCCCGCATCTGTGGGAGGCCTTTCGCCTCGGACCGATCGACTGCGAGATCACCCTTCACCCGCCGATGACGGTCGAGGAGGTCGGCTCCCGCAAGGCGATGACGCAGAAATGCGAGGCGATCATCTCGGAATCTCTTGCGCGCAGCCTGGCGGGGCGAGGCTGAAGGTTTGCGCCGGACCCCCGATCCGAGTCATAAAGCGCGCCCTTTGATGATCGGGAACTCCGCCTCGTGACCCGCAAGGTCCACATCAAGACCTATGGCTGCCAGATGAACGTCTATGACAGCCAGCGCATGGCCGACGTCCTGGCGCCCATCGGCTATGTGCCATCGGACGAGGCGGAGGGCGCGGATCTGGTCATCCTCAACACCTGCCACATCCGCGAGAAGGCGGCCGAGAAGGTCTATTCCGAACTGGGCCGCTTGGCGAAGCTGAAGAGCGAGCGCGACGGCATGATGATTGCCGTCGCGGGCTGCGTCGCGCAGGCCGAAGGCGAGGAAATCACCCGCCGCGCTCCCGCCGTCGACATCGTGGTCGGGCCGCAGGCCTATCATCGCCTGCCGCAGATGATCGCCGAGATCCATCGCGGCGCCGGCCGCGCCCTCGACACCGAGTTCCCGGCCCTAGACAAGTTTGACGCCTTGCCTGCGGAAAGCGGTCAACACGGCATCGCGCGCTTTCTGACCGTTCAGGAAGGCTGCGACAAGTTCTGCACCTTCTGCGTCGTGCCCTATACGCGCGGCGCCGAATACTCGCGGCCGGCCGCGTCGATCATCGCCGAGGCGCGGCGCATGGCCGAGACCGGCGCGCGCGAGATCACGCTGCTCGGCCAGAACGTCAACGCCTACCGGGCCGATGGACCTGATGGAAAGGACTGGGGCCTCGCCCGCCTCGTCCGGGCGCTCGCCGAAATCGATGGCCTCGCCCGCATCCGCTACACGACCAGCCATCCGCGCGACATGGACGACGATCTCATCGCCGCCCATCGTGAGGTCGCCGCGCTGATGCCGTTCCTGCATCTGCCGGTGCAGTCCGGCTCCGATCGCATGCTCGCGGCTATGAACCGCAAGCACACCGCCGACGACTATCGCCGCTTGATCGACCGGCTGCGCACGGCCCGGCCCGATCTCGCCCTGTCGTCGGATTTTATCGTCGGCTTTCCGGGCGAAAGCGACACTGACTTCACGGCCACCATGGGTCTGATCCGCGACATCGGTTTTGCCCAAGCGTTCAGCTTCAAATATTCGCGCCGTCCCGGCACGCCGGCCTCGGCGATGCCGAAGCAGGTCGCCGAGGCCGAGAAGGATCAGCGGTTGAAGGAGCTGCAGGACGAAGTCGTCCGCCAGCAGACCGCCTTCAATATGAGCCGGATCGGCAGCCGCATCCCGGTCCTCTTCGACCGCCCCGGCCGCCACCCCGGCCAGATCGCCGGCCGTTCTCCCTGGCTCCAGGCTGTGCACGTGGACGGCGAGGCGGCATTGATCGGACGGGTTGCCCAGGTGGCTGTGGCGAGCGCCACACAGAACTCGCTCAGCGGCGCTCTCGTCCGCACGGAGGCCGCATGACGCGCCGTTCGAAATCCGCGACGCCCACCACGCCGAATCCGGCGACGGTCGAGCGCAGCGTCGAGGCCGTCGACAATCGCAAGCTCGGCGCCCTGCTGGGGCCACTCGACCGCTTCGCCGTGCGCCTTGAACAGAAACTCGACGTGCGCGTCGCCCGGCGCGGCAACCAGATCACGGTCAGCGGCGCGGCGCATGAAGCTGATGCCGCCATTGCGGCGCTGCGGGCTCTCGAAACCCGGCTTGACCTTACCGGCGAACTGGCGATGGCAGACGTCGATGCGGCGATCAAGGGCGCGCTGCAGGGCGAGGCCGGCGTTCCGGCCGGTGTCATCCGCACGCCGCGTCGCACGATCGCGGCACGCGGCAGGGCGCAGGCCGGTTATGTCGATGCGCTCCTCACCGAGGACATGGTCTTCGGCATAGGTCCTGCTGGAACCGGCAAGACCTATCTCGCTGTCGCCGCCGCCGCTTCCTTCCTCGCCAGCGGCCAGGTCGAGCGCATCGTTCTTTCGCGCCCGGCGGTCGAGGCGGGCGAGCGTCTCGGCTTTCTACCCGGCGATCTGAAGGAGAAGGTCGATCCCTATCTCCGCCCGCTTTATGACGCGCTGCACGACTGCATGCCTGGTAAGGACGTGCAGCGCCGCATCGAGGTCGGCGACATCGAGATCGCCCCGCTCGCGTTTATGCGCGGCCGCACGCTGGCTCACAGCTTCGTCATCCTCGACGAGGCGCAGAACGCAACGCCGATGCAGATGCGCATGTTTCTCACCCGCTTCGGCGAAGGATCGCGCATGGCGGTAACGGGCGACCCGACCCAGAGCGACCTGCCACGCGGCCAGATGTCGGGCCTCGACGAGGCGCTGCGGGTGCTGGAGGGTGTCGATGGCGTCGCCATCCGCCGCTTCGCCGCCGCCGATGTCGTCCGCCACCCGCTGGTCGGCCGCATCGTTACCGCCTATGAGCGCCATGGCGACGCTGCCGGAATCTGAACGCGCTGTTGCGATCCGCAAGGCCGCCTGGCGAACGCATGTGCCGGGCCTCGCCCGCCTCGCCCGCCGGCTGATTGCCGTCGCCGAAGCCGAGGCCATCGCCGACGGGGCTAGCCCGCTTGCCGGCGAAACCACGCTCGCCTTCGTCGGTGATCGTACGGTCCAGGCATTGAATTATTCGTTCCGGAATCAGAACAAGCCCACGAACGTGCTGTCCTTTCCATCTCCTGCGGGAGGCGGCGACGTCATCCTTGCGCTTGAGACCGTGCTGCGTGAGGCGGAGGAACAGGGCAAGACGGCGGAAGCCCACACCGCCCATCTCATCGTGCATGGGATTCTGCACCTGATGGGCTATGATCATCTGGCGCGTGGGGAGGCGCGGCGCATGGAGATGCTTGAGCGCCGCGTGCTGGGCCGGTTCGGCATCGGCGATCCCTATGCCTGAAGGAAGAGGTCGATAGCTAAAGAAATGAGCGACGCCGCCCGCGAGACGACGCCGCAGCCTGCGCCTGCGAAGCCTGCCGAAGAGCCTCCGAGTAGAGAAGTCCCGGCCCGGCCGCTACTTGGCGGCCTGTTTGCCGGGTTGGCGTCCTTCCTGCGCGGTGGCCGCCGTGACAATGACGTCAAGGAGTCCATCGAGGACATTCTCGAGGAAGAGGACGCCGAGGAGGCGCTGTCGCCCAAGGAGCGGGCGATGCTGCGCAATCTGCTGAAATTCGGCGAACTGAAAGTATCGGACCTGATGACGCCGCGCGCCGATATCGTCGGCGTCGAGGTCTCGACGCCGTTCGAGGACGTCATCAAGATCTTCGCCGAGGCGCAGCATTCGCGCATGCCGATCTTCCGCGAGACGCTCGATGAACCTCTCGGCATGATCCATGTGAAGGATATGATCGCCGCCATCGCCGATCCTCAGGCGCGCGCCGATTTCGACCTGATGAAGCTCAAGCGTGACATGCAGTTCGTTACGCCTTCGATGCCGGCCCTCGATCTGTTGCTGAAGATGCAGGCGACCCGCAGCCATCTGGCACTGGTGATTGACGAGTATGGCGGCACCGACGGCATCGTCTCGATCGAGGACCTGGTCGAGCAGATCGTCGGTGAGATCGAGGACGAGCACGACACCGACGAGGAGCCGAGCCTGACTTTGTTGCCCGATGGCGGTTTCGAGGCAGATGCTCGCGTGGCGATCGAGGATCTGGAGAAGGCGGCCGATGTGCGGCTCACGATCGATGGCGAACCCGCCGAGATGGATACGGTCGGCGGCTTGATCGCCGCCCTTGCCGGCCGTGTTCCGCAGATCGGGGAAATACTCCGTCATCCTTCGGGCCTCGAATTCGAGGTTGCCGACGCCGACCCGCGCCGTGTCAAGCGAGTGAGGGTGCGCCGCTGGATACAGCCCGATCCGGAAACCAGCGCCGCCTTATGAGGCGCCTGACCCGCATGGCCTTGGCCGCGCTGGCAGGGTGCGCCGCGGTTTTCGCAATGGCGCCATTCAATGTCTGGCCTTTGGTGGTCGTAGCGCTGGCTACCCTCTTCTGGCTGGTTGAGGGCGCTCTGGACGGCGCTCGGCCGGTTCGTACTGCGGCCTGGACGGGCTGGGCATTTGGGTTCGGCTATTTCGGCGGCGGGCTCTATTGGATCGGCGAGGCATTCTATGTCGATCCATCGACGATCTGGATGATGCCGTTCGCCGTCACCCTGATGCCAGCCGGCATGGCGCTGTTTCCTGCCCTCGCATCGGCTCTGTCCGCCGCCATGCCGCGCCGAGGGGCGGCATTCGCATTGGTTTTCGCCGCGGTCTTCGCGGCGGTCGAATTCGTCCGAGGCTTCATCTTCACCGGCTTTCCGTGGAATCTCTTCGGCGCGTCGTTCATCGATACGAGGATCGCCGAGGGCGCGGCGATGATGGGCGTCTACGGCCTCACGTTTGCAGCGCTCCTGGCCGGCTTTTCATTGCCGCCTATGCTGCGAGACAGTAGCAAGTCGCGCTTCATCCCCTTTCTTGCCGCGCTGATCCTGCTCGGCGGGTCATACGTCTTCAGCCATCTGCGCCCGCCTCCGGAGCCCGCAGGCGATGTCACGCGCCTTCGGATCGTGCAGCCTGACAACCCGCAGAGCGACAAGGCGCAGCCTGGATATCTCCGGCGCCTCTGGCAGCGACTGGTCTCGCTCACTTTCGATGAAGGCGCCTCGACGATAGACGTCTTCATCTGGCCAGAAGGGGTCATCTCCTTTCTCGACGAGAGCCCCGAGGCCCTGTCGGTCATCGGAGCGCGCATGGAACCGGGTCAGGTCCTGTTGGCGGGGTCGGCGCGGCGGGAGCTGACCGATGCGGGCGGGACGCATTATTTCAATGCCTTGCTGGCGATCGACAGCGCCGGCACGGTGGTTGCCACGTACGACAAGGCCCATCTCGTGCCGTTCGGCGAGTACCTGCCGGCCCCCGAGGCCTTCCGGGCGCTCGGCATCGCCAGCCTGACGGCCCGCATCGGCGGGGCCTTCACCCCCGGCCCCGGACTGCGGACCATCCGCCTGCCCGGGGTCCCGGCCTTCGGCGCCCTGATCTGCTACGAGGCGCTGTTCCCGGCCGATGTGGTGGCGCCCGGCGACCGGCCGCGCTGGCTGGTCAACCTGACCGACGATTCCTGGTTCGGCACCCAGACCGGCCCGCACCAGCACCTCGTCGCCGCCCGCTTCCGGGCGATCGAGGAGGGGCTGCCGGTGGTGCGCGCCGCGACGACCGGGATTTCGGCGGCGATCGACGCGCGCGGCGCGCTGTTCGCCAGCACCCGCCTGCAGACCGCCGCGGCGATCGATATCGACCTGCCGGCCGCCTATCCGCCGACCCTGTTCGCGCGAATCGGCCACACCGGCTTTTTCGTCATGATCGCGCTGGCCTTTGCCGGCGGATGGGTGCAGCGTCGCCGTCCCGCAACCTGAAACGCCGAGTTATCGTCAGATAATCCCAGGTTATTTTGACGCGAACGTCAGAGTTATATCAGGCGCAGTTGACGAAGGCCGATTCAGCCGCTTATGCGAGTTCGATCCATTCGTGATACTTAAATCCGGGCCTCCCGGCCGGTCCCTGGAAAGCTTCCCATGCCGAAACGCTCCATGAACCCGATCGACGCACATGTCGGCGCCCGTGTGCGTTTGAGACGCATGTTGATCGGCATGAGCCAGGAGAAGCTGGGCGAGCTGCTCGGGGTCACGTTCCAGCAGATCCAGAAATACGAAAAGGGCGCCAACCGGATCGGCGCCAGCCGGCTCTACGAGGTTTCCAGGGTCCTCGACGTGCCGGTGCAGTACTTCTTCGACGACATGCCGGCCGACGGGGATCGTCCGGTCGCCCGCCCGCACGGCTTCTCGGAAGGCGACAGCGAGCCCTTCGTCATGGATTTCGTCTCCAGCTCGGAGGGCCTCGCCCTGAACCGGGCCTATACCCGCATCAAGGAAGGCAAGCTGCGCCGCGGCATCCTGGACCTCGTGCGGGTCATCGCAGGGTCCGACGAGGACGCCGATCAGGGGGCCTGAAGACGGGCCCTGCCACGGGGCCCCGACGCTGCAGACCGCTTGACCCCTTTGGGCGGCTTTGACAGAACGTCGCAGCGAGCGGCGGGATCGACCCGGCGCAACCGTCTTTCCCACTTTGCCGTCTCAAACGGGGGCCTCAATGGCGCGGTCGTCTTACCTGTTCACGTCCGAGAGCGTCTCGGAAGGCCATCCCGACAAGGTGGCCGACCGGATCTCGGACACCGTCGTGGACGCCTTTCTGGGCGCCGACCCTTACGCCCGCGTCGCCTGCGAGACGATGGTGACGACCCAGCGCATCATCATCGCCGGCGAGGTTCGCGGCCCCGGCGAGGTCATCGCCGGGCTGGAAACCAAGATCCGCGCCGCGGTGAAGGACATCGGCTACGAGCAGAACGGCTTCCACTGGGCGACCGCGCACTATGAGTGCCACCTGCACGCCCAGTCGGCCGACATCGCGATGGGCGTCGACGCGGCCGGCAACAAGGACGAGGGCGCCGGCGACCAGGGCATCATGTTCGGCTATGCGACGAACGAGACGCCCGAGCTGATGCCGGCGACGCTGCAATACTCGCACAACATCCTCAAGGTGCTGGCCGAGGCCCGCCATTCGGGCAAGGAGAAGGGCCTCGAACCCGACGCCAAGAGCCAGGTGACGCTGCTCTACGAGAACGGCAAGCCGGTGCGCGCGACCTCGATCGTGCTCTCCACCCAGCACAAGGCCGGCCTCACCCCGGCCGACATCGCCGACATGGCCAAGCCCTATATCCTGAAGGTCCTGCCCGAAGGCTTCGTCACGGCCGAGACCGAGTGGCACATCAACCCGACCGGCAATTTCGTCATCGGCGGCCCGGACGGCGATTGCGGCCTGACCGGGCGCAAGATCATCGTCGACACCTACGGCGGAGCCGCCCCGCACGGCGGCGGCGCGTTCTCGGGCAAGGACCCGACCAAGGTCGACCGCT
>ERZ761602.2555-NODE-2555-length-28052-cov-4.231739_pt1 | contig 28052 bp, 32 predicted proteins | sample MGYA00512165_ERZ761602 | MGnify/ENA primary metagenome ERZ761602 (study PRJEB28899, sample SAMN02445085) | bioreactor sludge metagenome | biome: EBPR sludge; isolation source: Thorneside wastewater treatment plant | place: Australia: Brisbane, Thorneside...
GGCCGATACGATCTTCTTCTCGGCCGACGGCACGGCCGGCTTCCTGGACGTCTGGAACTGGCCGTCCGCGATCCGCTGGGACCGGATCTTCGGGGGGGTGGAGTGAAGCCGCTCGACGCCCTGCAGGCGACGCTCGGTCATCGCTTCGACGACCCGGCCCGCCTTACCGAGGCGCTGACCCATGCCAGCGCCGACGCGAAGCGCTCGAACGAGCGGCTCGAATTCCTCGGCGACCGCGTCCTGGGCCTCGTCGTGGCCGAGGAGCTCATCCGCCGCTTCCCCGGCCTTGAGGAAGGCGAGCTGGCCGTGCGGCTCAATGCGCTCGTCCGCAAGGAGACCTGCGCCCGCGTGGCGCAGGACACCGGAATCGACACCCATATCATCCTGGCGCCGGGCGAGCGGCAGACCGGCGGCGTCGCCAAGAAGGCGGTGCTGGGCGACGCCTGCGAAGCGATCATCGCGGCGCTCTATCTCGACGGCGGCCTGCCGGCGGCCCGGCACTTCATCCTGACCGCCTGGAAGAACGATTTCGACGCCAGCGCCGGGGTCGGCCGCGATCCCAAGACCGAACTCCAGGAGTGGGCGCAGTCGCGCTCGGATCTGGGGCGGGCGTTGCCGGTCTATCGCGTGACCCATAGCTCCGGCCCCGCCCATGCGCCGCATTTCGTCGTTGCGGTCTCGGTCGGAACGGCCGGGACGGCCGAGGGCGAGGGCGGCTCGAAGCGCGAAGCCGAGCGCAACGCCGCCGCCGCACTCCTTGCAACATTGAAAGGGCCGGCATGACGCCGCCAGAGTCCGTCAAGCGTTCCGCCATCGTCGCCGTCATCGGGGCGCCCAATGCCGGCAAGTCGACGCTGGTGAACCGCCTCGTCGGGGCCAAGGTCACGATCGTCACCCACAAGGTGCAGACCACCCGGATGCGGGTGCGCGGGGTGATGATCGAGGGCGAGGCGCAGATCGTTCTGGTCGACACGCCCGGCATCTTCGCGCCGAAGCGACGGCTGGACCGCGCCATGGTCGGCGCGGCCTGGGCAGGCGCCGAGGACGCCGACTCGATCCTGCTGATCGTCGATGCGGCCGACCTCGACGCCAAGCCCAACGGTCTGGGGGCGCAGGACACCAACCGCATCATCGAGGGCCTGAAGGGGCAGAACCGCAAGGCGGCGCTGGTGCTCAACAAGGTCGATGCCCTCAAGCGCGAAAAGCTGCTCGACCTCGCCACGCGGCTGAACGCCGCGTTCCCGTTCGAGGAGACCTTCATGATCTCGGCCCTCAAGGGCGGAGGGGTCGACAGGTTGCGGGCCTGGCTCGCCGGGCGGGCGACGCCGGGGCCGTGGTTCTTTCCCGAGGACCAGACGGCCGACCTGTCGAGCCGGATGATGGCTGCCGAGGTAACGCGCGAGCAGCTCTATCTGAGGTTGCATGAGGAGCTTCCCTACTCGGTGCATGTCACGACCGAGGGGTGGCAGGAGCGCAAGGACGGCTCGGTCAGGATCGACCAGGTGATCCTGGTGGAGCGCGACGGCCAGAAGCCGATCGTCATCGGCAAGGGCGGGGCGACGCTGAAAGCGATCGGCGCCGCCGCCCGCAAACAGATCACCGAGATCCTGGGCCAGCCGGTCCACCTCTTCCTGACGGTCAAGGTGAAGAGCAGCTGGGCCGAGGAGCGGGGGGTCTATGACGAGATCGGTATCGACTTCGAAAGCTAGTTATTTCATATAATTATCTTCTATATCTCATCCAAAACGTGAGGATTCGTGGACTGGCAGGACGAGGGATATGTGCTCTCGGTCGCACGGTTCGGCGAGTCCGATGCGATCCTCGACGTGCTCACCCGCGGGCACGGCCGGCATGGCGGACTGGTCAAGGGCGGTCTTTCCAAGAGCAGGCGCGCCGGCCTGCAGCCGGGCAACCGCGTTGCGGTATCCTGGCAGGCCCGGCTGTCCGACCATCTGGGGCGCTACGAGGTCGAGCCGTTGCGGGCCCATGCCAGCCTCGCCCTTGACTCCGGCCCGGCGCTCGCCGGCCTGTCGGCCGCCACCCAGATGGCTGCGCTGTGCCTGCCGGACCGTGAAATCCACCCCGCCGTCCATGACGCCTTCGGTGTGCTGATGGCGGCGCTTACCGGCGACGACCCGGTCCTCGGAGCGGCGATCTTCGTGAAGTGGGAAACCGGGCTTTTGCAGGACCTTGGCTTCGGGCTCGATCTGGGGCGCTGCGCCCTGACCGGCTCGATGGACGATCTCGCCTTCGTCTCGCCCCGCACCGGGCGGGCGGTCACGCGCGGCGCGGCGGCCCCCTATACCGGGCGGCTGCTGGCCTTGCCGCCCTTCCTGCTCGGCAGCCAGACCGGGCGCCCGACGGCGGGCGACCTTGCCGACGGCTTCCGCCTGACCCGGCACTTCCTGATGCAGTCGGTCCTGGAGCCGCACGGTAGGACGATGCCGCAGGCGAGGGACTACTACGCCGATCTTATGACGCGCTGAGGCTGGACGCGGGCCGCCTGCCGCCGCTATCGCCACCTCTCAGCCTTTTCCGAATTGATTCGCATGGCCCGTACCGCAGCCCCGCCGCCGCCCGAAGACGAAATCCGCGACGAGCCGCTCGCCCGTGCGCTGGGGGAGCGCTACCTCTCCTATGCGCTGTCGACGATCACCGCGCGGGCGCTGCCCGACGTGCGCGACGGGCTGAAGCCCGTCCACCGGCGCATCCTGTTCGCGATGACCCGGCTCGGCCTCAATCCGGCCGCGCCCTTCAAGAAGAGCGCGACGGTGGTCGGCGAGGTGATCGGCAAGTATCACCCGCATGGCGACCAGTCGATCTACGACGCCATGGTGCGCCTCGCGCAGGATTTCGCCGCGCGCTATCCGATCGTCGACGGGCAGGGCAATTTCGGCTCGATCGACGGCGATAACGCCGCCGCCTACCGCTACACCGAAAGCCGCCTCACCGCCGTCGCGACCGCCATGGTCGAAGGGCTGGACGAGGACGCCTGCGATTTCCGGCCGACCTACAACCAGGAAGGCGAGGAGCCGGTCGTCCTGCCGGCCGCCTTCCCCAATCTGCTGGCGAACGGCGCGGCCGGCATCGCGGTCGGCATGGCGACCTCGATCCCGCCGCACAATGCGGGCGAGTTGTGCGACGCGCTGGTCCATCTGATCAGGACGCCGGCGGCCCGCGACGACACGCTGCTCAACTTCATCAAGGGGCCGGATTTCCCGACCGGCGGCGTCATCGTGGAGACCCGCGAAGCGATGGCGGAAGCCTATCGCACCGGACGCGGCGGTTTCCGCACGCGGGCCCGCTGGCGCAAGGAGGACGGCACGCGCGGCTCGTACATCCTCGTGATCGACCAGATTCCCTACCAGGTCCAGAAGTCGAAGCTGATCGAGCGCGTGGCCAGCCTGCTGCAGGACAAGAAGCTGCCGCTTCTGGAGGACATCCGCGACGAGTCGGCCGAGGACATCCGCATCGTGCTGGAGCCCAAGAGCCGCACGGTCGATCCGGAACTGCTGATGGAGCAGCTCTTCCGCCAGACGGAACTGGAAAGCCGCTTCCCGCTCAATCTCAACGTCATCGACGCCGACGGCGCGCCGCGCGTGATGAGCCTGAAGGAGGCGCTGCAGGCCTTCCTCGACCATCGCCGCAACGTGCTCCAGCGCCGCTCGAGGCACCGCCTGGAGCAGATCGCCCGGCGTACCGAGATACTGGAAGGCTATCTCGTCGCCTTCCTCAATCTCGACCGGGTGATCCGCATCATCCGCGAGGAAGACGAGCCCAAGCCCAAGCTGATGGCTGCGTTCAAGCTGACCGACGTGCAGGCCGAGGCCATCCTCAACATGCGGCTGCGCTCGCTGCGCAGGCTGGAGGAGATGGAAATCCGCGGCGAGCACAAGAAGCTGAAGGACGAAGGGGCAGGGCTGACGAAGCTGCTCGGCTCGGACGATCTCCAGTGGCAGCGGATCAGCGAGGAGATCGGTGAGATCAAGTCCAAGTTCGGCCAGAAGACCAAACTGGGCGCGCGCCGCACCCAGTTCGCCGACGCGCCGGCGCTGGACGAGATGCCGGAAGAGCATTTCATCGAACGCGAGCCGATCACCGTCATCTGCTCGGACAAGCTGTGGATCCGCGCGATGAAGGGGCATGTCGAGCGGGGCACGGAGCTGAAGTTCAAGGAAGGCGACAAGGGCCGGTTCTTCATCCACGCCGAGACGACCGACAAGCTGATCGCCTTCGCCACCAACGGACGTTTCTACACGCTGGGCGGCGACAAGCTGCCGGGCGGGCGCGGCATGGGCGAGCCGATCCGGCTGCTGATCGATCTGGAGAACGACGCCGACATCGTGGCGCTGTTCGTCCACAAGCCGGGGCGGATACTGCTCGTCGCCTCCAGCAGCGGTCACGGCTTCCAGGTGGCCGAGGACGAGGTCGTCGCCATGACCCGCAAGGGCAAGGGCGTGATGAACGTCGAGGCCGGGCATGAGGCCGCCGTGGTGACGCCGGCCGAGGGCGACTCGATCGCCGTCTCGGGCGAGAACCGCAAGGTCGTGGTCTTCCCGCTGGCGGAGGTTCCCACACTGGCGCGCGGGCGCGGCGTGACACTCCAGAAATACCGCGACGGGCGCTTGGTCGACGCCCGGACGTTCACCCTCAAGGAGGGTCTCAAGGACTCCAACGGGCGCCTCTGGAGCGACAAGGAGCTCGCCGACTGGCGCGGCGGGAGAGCCAATGCCGGCCGTCTCGCGCCGAAGGGCTTTCCGAAGAACAACCGCTTCCGGCCGATCGGGGAGTTCTGACGCCAGCAGAGGGGGAACCCGAGGACGATACACGTATAAAGTGTATCTTGCGCCTCACACCTCTTTCAGATTGAAATTCCCTTAGGTCAACTTGGGGAAGCGCCATGCCGGATTGGGTCTACTACGCGACGAACAGAAACGAGATCACCGACGCCGCGGGCCGGGAGATCGGCTTCGGGCCGCACCTCAACCCGAAATCGCCCGTCTGGCTGCGCTACGGCGCGGCGGCCATGAAACCGGCGACCCGCGGCAAGACCGAGAACGAGTTTGTCGTGGAACGGCTCCATATCGAGCCGGAGCACATGCCTGATCGCGGCGAGAGCGCCGAAGCGATGGTCCGCGGCAGCGACAAGGTCTTCGAGACACTGCGCAAGGAAATGTGCGCCAACCGTGCCGACCTGATCCTGCTGGTCCATGGGTTCGCCTGTTCGTTCGAAAACGCGCTGTCGAACGCGGCCTCGATCAAGAAGCGCTACTCGACGCCGCGCCGCCCCGTCGAGGTCGCGGTGTTCAGCTGGCCATCGGACGGGTCGATGAATCCGGCGGCCTTCAAGTACAAGAAGGACCGCGACGACGCGCGCTCGTCGGCCAAGGCGGCGTCGCGCGCCCTGCGGCGTCTGATCGAGTTTCTCGAAGACCTGCCTCAGGAAAAGCTCTGCGGCCGGCGCATCCAGCTCGTCGCGCACAGCATGGGCAACTATGTGCTGCGGAACGCCCTGCAGGCGCTGATCTCGGACTTTCCGCACAAGACGCTGCCGCGCATCCTCACCAACATCTTCCTGATGGCGGCTGACGAGGACGACGACACCTTCGAGCACGATCACAAGCTGGCGCGCCTGCCCGAACTGGCCGAGCGCGTGAACGTCTATTTCGCGAAGGACGACAGGGCGCTGATGATCAGCGACGTCACCAAGTTCCAGAGCGACAGGCTGGGCGCCGGCGGGCCGCGCACGCTCACCAACCTGCCGCACAAGGTCGTTCTGGTCGACTGCGCGGAGGTGTCGGACACCACGGCTCTGGAAGCGCGCCACCAGTACTACCGGGCCCGCGCGGAGGTGATCGCCGATGTCCAGCAGGTGCTGGCGGACAGGGCGCCGGAAGACATCAAGCCCGGCAGGGCATGGATTCCGGCGCGGCGCTGCTTCCGCCTCAAGCCTGCGCGGACCGGCTAGTCGGCGGTTGTGAAGTCGGCGCTCGAGGTCTCGCCCCAGAACTGGATGGTCAGGCGATAGCTGACGCCCGGCTTGAAGCGGGCACTGTCGAGCAGGATGGTTTCGCGGCGCTCGATCGTCTGGGCGGCGGCGATGGTGATGGTATCGGGCTCGGGCGCGCAGGCTTCGCCCTTGGACTGGACGAAGTCGTCGGCCATCGTCTGAACGACCCAGCGCACCACGCGGCACGGTCCGTCGACCTTCAGGGGAATGTCACTGCCGGTCCGGTTCTGCAGCGTCAGACGGGCTTCCATCGCGGTCTGCCCGCGCGGACTGAGCGTGACGGGGCCTTCGATCGCGACGGTCAGCCGCAGCCGGGCGCCGCCGAGGTCGCCGAACTCGCCCCGCGAGGCATACCAGGCCACCAGCAGCAGCGTCAGCGGCACCAGAATGGCGATCGCCAGGCGGCGATAGGACGGCTTGACCGGAGGAGACATCAGCGCGGCTTGTACGGGGTCCAGCCTTCAGGCCCATGGCCTTCGAGCGGTTGAAAGCGCGCCTTGTAGGCCATCTTGCGGCAATCCGCGACCAGATATCCCAGATAGACGTGCGGCAGGCGGGCGGCACGCGCCCGCTCCACGTGATGCAGCACCATGTAGCTCCCCAGGCTGCGCGGCTCCAGCGCAGGATCGAAGAAGCTGTAGACCATCGAAAGGCCGTCGCTCATCACGTCGGTCAGGGCGCAGGCGACGAGCTGCCCCTTGTCGCGGGGCCGCTCGGGCGGCAGGCGATACTCGACGATCTGCGTGTCGATCGTCGTGTCCTCGATCATCGCGACGAAATCGAGGACGCCCATGCCCGACATGCCGCCGCCCTTGTGGCGGCTGTCCAGGTAGGATCGCAACAAGTGGAACTGTTCCTCGGTGCCGACCGCCTCGACGGCCTCTGCCGACAGGTCCGCATTCTCCTGGGCGATGCGCCGGAAGCCGCGCGAGCGCTCGAAGGCATCGACCAGTATGCGCACCGACACACAGGCCGAGCAGCCGTCGCAGGCGGGCCGGTAGGCGATCGTCTGGCTGCGGCGGAAGCCGACGCGCGCCAGGCTCTCGTGGATCTGGCGCGACAGCGGTCCGGCGAGCTTCGTGAAGACCTTGCGTTCCAGCCGGCCCGGCAGATAGGGGCAGGGCGTCGGCTGGGTCAGGTAGAACTGCGGAAACCGTGTACCGAGTTGTTCGGTCAACGCCTGATCCTGGACCGGAGGGTTCGCGATGAACTCAGCATGGCACCGCCAGCGCGGCGCGCAAGGGGATCAGGGCTGGGTCCCGGCGGGGAGGGGCGGCGCCTCGCGCAGCAGCACGATGGTCATGCGCCGGTTGGCCGAGGCATAGGGATCTTCGGGAAGAAGGGGTTCGGAGCCCGCCTTTCCGGAGACCTGGAAGATGCGGTCGGCGGGCACGCCGCTGGCCATCAGGAGCTTGCGCGTGGCGTTCGCCCGGTCGGCCGACAACTCCCAGTTGGAGTAACCGTCGGCGCCTTCGAATTGTCCGCTATCCGTATGACCTGAAATGGAAATCCGGTTCGGCAGCTTGAGCACGATCTTGGCGACCTCGACCAGGAGGCGCTTGACGCGGTCGGTCGGCTCGGCCGATCCGGCGGCGAACATCGGGCGGCCTTCCTGATCGACGAGCTGCAGCCGCAGGCCCTCGGGCGTGATGTCGATGAGGATCTGCTTGGAGAGCTCGGCGAGGTCGGGCATGTCCTGCATGGCCTGGCGCAGCGACATCTCCGCCTGCTCGAACTCGCGCTGCTCGGCGGACGATTGCGCGGCCTCCTCGATCTCCTGCGCCGAGGGGCGGATCTCCTCCGAGGGCGGGGCTTCGGTCGGCGGCGCCTCGCCGTCCTTGGTCTTCTGGGCCTCGGGCGCCATCTTGACGACGACCGCGACCGCGCCGCCGCTCTTGCCGCCGTTTTCGCCGAAGCTGGTGCCGTCGAGGATGCCGCCGGAGCCGCTGGTCGAGCGGCTGACCGAGGCGGGGGCGAAATAGTCGGCGATGCCGCGCTTCTGCTCGGGGCTTGTCGTGTTGATCAGCCACATCAGCAGGAAGAAGGCCATCATCGCGGTCACGAAGTCCGCATAGGCCACCTTCCACGCGCCGCCATGGTGGCCATGGCCCGCGATCTTCTTGATTTTCTTGATGACGATAGAATCGTCAGCCATGAGGTGGAACAGGCCCCGGCGCGCGCATGGCGCCGCCGGCCGGACGACGCCTCTCGCACCATGGCGGCGGCTGTCTTAAGAAGCGGTGAACAGGTATTAACCCAGGCAGGCGGGCATGACGGACGAGAAGCGGAAGCTACGCAACGCGCTGGGGTGCTTCACGACCGGCGTCTGCGTCGTCACGGCGGCGACCGAGGCCGGGCCGATCGGGCTGACGATCAATTCGTTCGCGTCGGTATCCCTCGATCCGCCGCTGGTCCTGTGGAGCCTCGATCGCGCCTCCGATCGCGCCGAGGCGTTCCACGTCGCCGATCGCTTCGCCATCAACGTCCTGACCGAGGACATGCGCGACCTCTCGGCGCGGCTTGCCCAGAAGGGCGCCTATGCCGTGCCCGACGACGCACTGGACCCCGGGCCCGGCGAGGTTCCGGTGCTTCACGGGGCGCTGGCGCAGTTTGTCTGCGAGATCGAGGCCAGGCACGAAGGGGGCGACCACGTGATCTTCGTGGGACGGGTCGTGCAGTTCGCCCATGCCGAGGCGGGCCGCCCGCTCGTCTACTATCGCGGGCAGTATCGCTCGCTTGCGAAGATCTAGCGATCATGGCGCGTGTCGCAATACTGGGCCTCGGCGTGATGGGCTTCCCGATGGCAGGACACCTCGCGCGAGGGGGCCATGAGGTCACGGTCTACAACCGGACCGCCGGCCGCGCGGCTTCCTGGGTGGCGGCCGCCGGGGGGCGCAGCGCTCCGACGCCGGCGGCGGCGGCCAGGGGAGCCGACATCGTCTTCGCCTGCGTCGGCCGCGACGATGACGTCAGGCAGGTCGCGACGGGGCCCGACGGGGCCTTCGGCGCGATGGCGCCGGGCGCGCTCTTCGTCGATCACACGACGACTTCGGCGACGCTGGCGCGCGAGCTGGACGCCGCGGCACGGGCGTTGGGCCTCGGCTTCGTCGATGCGCCGGTCAGCGGCGGGCAGGCGGGGGCCGAGAAAGGCCAGCTCACCATCATGTGCGGCGGCGCCGAGGCGGACTTCGCCGCCGCCGCTCCGGTCTTCGCCTGCTATGCGAAGATGGCGCGCCGGCTCGGCCCCGCCGGGGCCGGCCAGCTCGCCAAGATGACCAACCAGATCTGCATCGCTGGCCTCGTCCAGGCGCTGGCCGAGGGGCTGGCGTTCGCGCAGGCCGCCGGGCTCGACGGCAAGGCCGTGGTCGACGTGATCTCCAAGGGCGCCGCCCAGTCGTGGCAGATGGAGAACCGCCACGCGACGATGCTGGAGGGTGAGTTCGACTTCGGCTTCGCCGTGGAATGGATGCGCAAGGATCTGGGGATCGCGCTCGACGAAGCGCGGCGCAACGGCGCCCAGCTGCCCGTGACGGCGCTGGTCGACCAGTTCTATGCCGAGGTCGAGAAGATGGGCGGGCGGCGCTGGGATACGTCCAGCCTCATCGCGCGTCTGAAGGAATGAGCCGGCTCGACGAGGGGCGGGCACGTCTTCTGGCCGCCGCGAGGCGGGCGGCCACCGAGACCGCGGCGTCGCGGGTATCGCTGCGCGACATCGCCAAGGCCGCCGGCCTGTCGCCGGCCGCCTGCTATCGCTACTTCCCGTCGCGCGAACGGCTCGCGGATGCGCTGGCGGTCGAGGTCTGCGCCGAAATCGTCGCCGCAGCCGGCGCGGCGGCGGCCGAGGAATCGGAACCCGGCGAAAAGCTTGCCGCCGCGGCCGAGGCCTATCTCGGCTATGCGGTCGCCAATCGCGGCGCCTTCGATCTCGCCTTCGAGCGCGGCGAGGGCGACTGGGTCGCGGCGGATCGCAGCGGGGCCGGCATGGCGATCGCCAATCTGTTCGGCGATCTGGCCGGGCAGCCCGGCTTCGGCGCCTCACTGTGGGGCGCCGTGCACGGCGTCGTCGACCTGCTGATCAAGGGTGTCATCGACGTCGGCCAGCGCGAACTGGGAACCAGCGTCATCCCTTCGCGCGGCGGCACGCTGCTGCGCGGTCTGGTGGACAGCCTGAGGCTCTGACGGCGGCGCCGCGGCGGCCGCTACTTCTTCAGCGAATCCCGGATTTCGCGCAGCAGGACGATGTCCTCGGGCGTCGGCGGCGCTTCGGCCGGCGCTTCGGGCGCCTTCGGCAGCATGCGGTTCGCGGCCTTGACCAGCAGGAAGACCGCGAAGGCGACGATGACGAATTTCACGAGGGCGTTCGTGAACATGCCGTAGTTCAGCGTCGCCACGCCGGCCTTCTGGGCTTCGGCCAGCACGGGGTACAGCGTGTCGCGACCGCTGATCTGGATGAAGAGGTTCGAGAAGTCGACGCCGCCCAGAAGCACGCCGATCGGCGGCATGATGATGTCGTTGACCAGCGAGGTCACGATCGCCGTGAAGGCCGTGCCCATGATGATGCCGACCGCCAGGTCGAGCACGTTGCCGCGCAGGATGAAGGCTCGGAATTCCTTGAACATTGGGCAGTCCTTCGGTGTTCGACGTCGCCGCGCAACCTTGGCGCGTAGATCAGGCGTTGGCAAGCAGCCGTGCGATGTCGCGGGCGAAGTAGGTCAGCACGCCGTCCGCGCCGGCGCGCTTGAAGGCGGTGAGGCTTTCCAGAATGGTCCGGTCGCGGTCGAGCCAGCCTTTGTCGATGGCGCCCCGCAGCATCGCGTACTCGCCCGACACCTGGTAGGCGAAGGTCGGAACGCCGAATGCGGCCTTCACGCGCTGCACGATGTCGAGATAGGGCATCCCCGGCTTGACCATCACCATGTCGGCGCCTTCCGCGAGATCGAGCGCCACTTCGCGCAGCGCCTCGTCGCCGTTGGCGGGGTCCATCTGGTAGGTCTTCTTGTCGCCGGTGAGCGCCGTCTTGGTGCCGATGGCGTCGCGGAACGGGCCATAGAAGGCAGAGGCGTACTTGGCCGCATAGGACATGATCAGCGTGTCCTTGATACCCGCCGCCTCCAGCCCCGTGCGGATCGCCCCGACGCGGCCGTCCATCATGTCGGAGGGGGCGATGATGTCGCAGCCGGCTCGGACCTGGAGCAGCGCCTGCTCCACAAGGATGGCGACCGTCTCGTCGTTGAGAATGCGGCCGTCCTTCAGCAGCCCGTCATGGCCGTGGCTGGTATAGGGGTCGAGCGCCACGTCGCAGAGCACGCCGACGGCGGAGCTCGCCGCCTTGATTTCGGCGATCGCGCGGCACACCAGATTGTCCGGATTGAGGGCCTCGCGGCCGTCCTCGGACCGGGCCTCCGGCTGGGTGAAGGGGAAGAGGGCGATGCACGGAATGCCGAGCGAGGCGGCTTCCTGCGCCGCCTTGCCGATGAGATCGACCGAGAGCCGCGCGACGCCCGGCATGGAGGGAACTGGCTCCTCGACGCCGCGCCCGGCGCAGACGAAAAGCGGCCAGATGAGATCGTTCGGCGACAGCGCGGTCTCGCGCACCATCCGGCGGGACCAGTCTGCCTGGCGAAGGCGGCGCATGCGAAGGGCAGGGAAGGTCGGTGCGGCGGTCACGGCAGCGGTCTTTACGTTGGCGGAACTGGCGGAAAGATGGCACGTCCAGTATCACGCCGTCCAAGGGAGTCCGCCATGAATTTCGACCTGACCGAGGACCAGCGCGCGTTCCAGGACACCGCGCGTGCGTTCGCCGAAACCCATCTGCGTCCGAAAGCGGCGGAGTGGGACGAGACCGGCCACTTCGCGATCGACGAAATGCGCAAGGCGGCCGAACTTGGTTTCGCGGCGATCTACATCAAGGGCGATGTCGGCGGTTCGGAACTGAGCCGGCTGGACGCGGCGATCATCTTCGAGGAGTTGTCGTGGGGCTGCACCGCGACGGCCGCCTATCTGTCGATCCACAACATGGCGGCCTGGATGATCGACCGCTTCGGGTCGGATGCGCTGCGCCACCGTTTCCTTCCCAGAATGACCACGATGGAGCACATCGCGAGCTACTGCCTGACCGAACCTAATTCTGGCTCGGACGCCGCGGCGCTGCGCACCCGCGCCGTGCGCGATGGCGACCACTACGTGCTGAACGGCTCCAAGGCGTTCATTTCGGGCGCCGGCGTATCGGACCTCTACGTCTGCATGGTGCGCACCGGCGAGGACGGACCCAAGGGCATCTCCTGCATGGTGATCGAGAAGGGGACGCCGGGCCTCAGCTTCGGCAAGCCGGAGCGCAAGATGGGCTGGAACAGCCAGCCGACGGCGACGGTCAATTTCGAAGACTGCCGCGTACCGGCCGAGAACCTGGTTGGCAAGGAAGGCGAGGGCTTCCGCTTCGCGATGATGGGCCTCGACGGCGGGCGGCTGAACATCGGCGCCTGCTCGTTGGGCACGGCCCGATCGGCGCTGGAGACGGCGCGGACCTATCTCGCCGAGCGCAAGGCGTTCGGCCGCCCGCTGGCCGACTTTCAGGGCCTGCAGTTCAAACTGGCCGACATGGCGACCGACCTCGAAGCCTCGCGCCTGATGATCCGCCATGCCGCCGCGAAGCTGGACGCCAGAGATCCCCGGGCGACGATGTACTGCGCCATGGCCAAGCGGCACGCGACGGACATGGGCTTTGCGGTCGCCAACGAGGCGCTGCAGATCCATGGCGGCTACGGCTATCTGAAGGACTTCCCGCTGGAGCGCCACGTACGCGACCTGCGCGTGCACCAAATTCTGGAAGGCACCAACGAGATCATGCGTATGATCGTCGCGCGCGAACTGATGCGCCAATAGGAGCGGGCCATGATCTATCACTCGATCGTCGGATTCATCGTCTGGGTTCTCGCGACGCTGGCCTTCCGCTTCTACGGGCAGGCGTTCTTCTATCCGGACATCCTGGTGGTCTCGATCCTGTTCATCGTCGCCGGGCCGGTGCTGTGGGGGTTCATGATCGTCTATCTGGGCGTTCTGAACGTCCTGCCCGAGAACCGGGCGCTGGCGGCCATCGCCTTCGTTCTGCCCGGGATGGCGCTGGACTGTCTGGCGATCGCGAATTTCGGTCTGGCCTTCCCCAATCTCGACCCGTCTCTGGACGGACTGTTCGGCTCGCTCATGTTGTGGGCCTACGGCTCGCTTCTGTTCGGCGGCTACAGCTCCGACCGGCGCGCCAAGCGCAAGGCGGCGAGGCTGCTGCTGGAGCGCGCGGGCGGCGAATGAGCGACGAGGAGATCCTGTTCGAACGGCGCGGCGGGCTCGGGCTCGTAACGCTGAACCGCCCCAAGGCGCTCAACGCCCTCACCCTCGGCATGGTCCGGGCGATGACGCTCCAGCTCAAGGCCTGGGCGAAGGACGAGCACGTCAAGACGGTGGCGGTGCGCGGCGCGGGGGATCGCGCGCTCTGCGCCGGCGGGGACATCCGCGCCCTGTACGAAAGCGGGAAGACCGGTACGCCCTATGCCAGCGATTTCTGGTCGGAGGAGTATCGCCTCAACACGCTGATCAAGGAGTTCCCCAAGCCCTATGTGGCGCTGATGCATGGCATCGTGATGGGCGGAGGCGTCGGCGTCGCGCTGCACGGCTCGCACCGCGTGGCCTGCGAGAGCACGACCTTTGCGATGCCGGAAACCGGCATCGGCCTTTTCCCGGATGTCGGCGGGACCTTCTTCCTGCCGCGTCTGGCGGGCCGGGTTGGGCTCTATCTGGGGCTCACCGGCGCCCGGCTCAAGGCGGCCGACCTGCGTCACCTCGGTCTCGTCACCCATGTCGCGCCCTTTGCGGACTTCGAGGCGATCGTCGCCGCGCTGGCCGAGACAGGCCCCGACAGGGCGCTGCGCGCCTATGCCGAACAGCCGCAGGATGCGCCGATCGAGGCAGCCATGGCCGAAATCGACGCTCACTTCGGCGGCGAGAGCGTGGAGGAAATCCTCGCAAGCCTCGACGCCGATCGGAGCGACTGGGCGCGGGCGACCGCCGCGACCATCCGCACGAAGTCGCCGACAAGCCTCAAGATCGCCTTCCGTCAGATCATGGCGGGTCGCCGGCTGCCGTTCCGCGACTGCATGGCGCTGGAGTTCCGCATAACCGAACGGGTCCAGAAGGGGCACGATTTCTACGAGGGCGTGCGCGCCACGATCCTCGACAAGGACGGTGCACCGCAATGGAAGCCGGCGACGCTTGAGGACGTGAAGCCCTGGATGATTGACGATTACTTCACGCCCCTTACCCAGGAATGGACGGCCGACGCCTAAAGTTGCAGGCCGAAAATCAAGCTTAATCCGGGATTCACCCCGTTCTTTGACCGGCGCTTAAGCCTGCCCGCGTATGTTCGCCTCAATGGTGGTGGATAAGGCGGGTAACTCGCAATGAACGTCGCTCTGAAGGCTCGCGTGCCTCATGCTCCCGAACTGCCGGCCGCGCCGGAGAGTTCGGCCGAGCTGAAGCCGCTCTACCTGGAGACGCTCAACCGCATCGAGCGGCTGCATCGTCAGCTTCTGGATGTGATCAAGGACGAACTGGAGCGCGTACGCATCCGCGACGTGAACTCGGTTCAGGCGCTGCTGCTGTTCAATATCGGCGACGCCGAAATGACGGCCGGCGAACTGCGGACGCGCGGGCACTATCTCGGCTCGAACGTCTCGTACAATCTCAAGAAGCTCGTCGACATGGGCTACATCAACCATGCCCGGTCCGAAGTCGACCGCCGCTCGGTGCGCGTGCGCCTGACGGAAAAGGGACGCGTCGTCCACAAGCTGTGCTCCGGGCTGTTCGACCGCCACACGCTCTCGGTCGACAAGGTGGGCGGCGTCGATCCGGCGACGTTCGTGACGCTGAACGACTCGCTGCGCCGCCTGGAACGTTTCTGGGCCGACCAGATCCGCTTCCGCCTCTGATCTAGGGCCGCTTCGGCGGCCACGGAACGAACGCGCTGGTCCGCCTCGCATACTCCGCGTAGGCGGGCTTTCGCTTTTTCAGCCCCTGTTCCAGAAGCGTGACCCCGGACACCCTGAGCAGCAGGAAGGTCATGACTGCGGGCGAGAGCGCCGTCCACCAGGGCGCGCCAAGCGCAAGGGCCATGGCGAAGAGGCCCCACCAGAGCACCGTCTCGCCGAAATAGTTGGGATGCCGCGACCAAGCCCAAAGGCCGCGATCGTTGACCTGGTCGGGGGCGCTGCGGGTCTTGCGGAAGCGCGCGAGCTGCCAGTCCGCCACCGCCTCGACGCCCAGGCCGGCGGCGAAGACGGCGAACCCCGTCCAGAAGAGCGCGGCCTCGAAGTCCATGGGCGACGCCAGGGCGAAGATGATCGGCCATGCGACGATCCACTGCAGCACGGCCTGCAGCCCGAAGACCCAGGTCAGGCTCTCGCGAGCGAAGGCGTCGCCTGCCTTCGCGCGCATGGCGGCGTAGCGCGGATCCTCGTGCGTTTCGCCCAGCTTGCGTACCCCGATGTGCAGGCCCAGGCGCAGCGCCCAGACGATCACCGCGCCAAAGAGGATCGCCGTCGGCAGCGCCAGGGCCGGCGAGAAGGCGAGGGCGGCGGCGATCGCGACGACGAAGCCCGGCCCCCACCAGATGTCGGCAATGCTGGCGTCGCGCAGCTTCAGGCTCGCCAGCCAGAGCAGGAAGAACGATACCAGGGCCGCCGCCAGAGCGGCGGCGAGCGCCAGCTTCAGATCGGCATCGAATAGAGGCATGGTGGCTCCGGGGAGAGGCGCATGAAAGACCTGCATCCATATCTACGCCACGAAGGCGTTCTCGGTTTCGCGCATCGCGGCGGCGCGCTGGAGGCGCCCGAGAACACCATGAAGGCGTTCCAGTACGCCGTCGATCTGGGCTACGCCTATGTCGAGACCGATGCCTATGCGACGCGCGACGGCGTGCTGCTGGCCTTCCACGACGACCGGCTGGACCGGGTGACGGATGCAAGGGGCCTCATCGGCGAGCTCGACTATGCGGATGTCCGCAAGGCCAGGATCGGCGGGAGCGAGCCGATCCCGCTGCTCGAGGAGCTGTTGACCGCCTGGCCCAGCCTCAAGGTCAATATCGACCCCAAGCATGACGGCGCGGTCGAGCCGCTGATCGCGTTGCTGAAGCGGCTGGACGCGCTCGACAGGGTCTGTGTCGGTTCGTTCTCGGATGCCCGCATTGCGCGCGTGCGCGCGGCTTTCGGGGCCGACGTCTGCACGTCGATGGGGCCCAAGGAGGTCGTGCGGTTCTGGCTCGCCAAGCGGCGCGTTCCGGTCGGCCGGTTCGTCGCGAACTGCGTGCAGATCCCGGTGCGTCAGGGGCGCTTCCGGCTGGTCGACGAGGCGGCCGTGCGGGCGGCGCAGCGGCACGGGTTGCAGGTGCACGTCTGGACGATCGACGATGAGGACGAAATGCGGCGTCTGATCGGTCTCGGCGTCCACGGGATCATGACGGATCGCCCGGCGCTATTAAGAGCCGTTCTCAAATCATTGTAACGCATAAGTAATCACCACACTTGACCCTCGTTAACCGGGCGGGCAAATCCGCTAGAGTGATTTCCCGGGGCAGGGCCCATGGACTACGACAAGGTATTCGATGAGGCGATCGGCGCTCTGAAAGACGAGGGCCGATACCGCGTCTTCATCGACATCGAGCGTCAGCGCGGTTCCTTCCCGCGCGCGGTTCATCATGCCAGCGAGACCCAGGGCAAGCGCACCATCACCGTGTGGTGCAGCAACGATTATCTCGGCATGGGCCAGCATCCCGTCGTCACGACGGCGATGCACGAGGCGATCGAGGCGGTGGGTGCCGGCTCGGGCGGAACCCGCAACATCTCGGGCACCACCCATTTCCACGTCGAGCTGGAGCGCGAACTGGCGGACCTCCACGGCAAGGAAGCGGCGCTGCTGTTCACGAGCGGCTATGTCTCGAACGACGCAACGCTCTCGACCCTGCAGAACATCCTGCCCGGCGTCATCGTCTATTCCGACGAATTGAACCATGCCTCGATGATCGAGGGGATCAAGCGGGGGCGCGGGCGCTGCCGCATCTTCCGCCACAACGATCTGGCGCATCTTGAAGAGCTTCTGGCGGCCGACGACCCGGAGGCGCCCAAGCTGATCGCCTTCGAGTCCGTCTACTCGATGGACGGCGACATCGCGCCCATCGGCCCGATCTGCGATCTGGCCGAGAAGTATGGCGCGCTGACCTATCTGGACGAGGTCCATGCGGTCGGCATGTACGGCCCGCGCGGCGCTGGCGTCGCCGAGCGCGACGGCGTGATGCACCGCGTCGATATCCTGGAGGGCACGCTTGCCAAGGCGTTCGGCGTGATGGGCGGCTACATCGCCGCCAGCGCGCGGATCGTCGATTGCGTGCGCTCCTATGCGCCGGGGTTCATCTTCTCCACCTCGCTGTCGCCGGTGCTGACGGCAGGGGCGCTCGCCAGCGTGCGCTACCTCAAGCAGAGCAGCGAAGAGCGCGACCTGCTGCACGCCAAGGCGGCGAAGCTGAAGACCATGCTGAAGGCGGCCAAGCTGCCCGTCATGGACAGCTCGGTTTCGCACATGGTGCCGGTGCTGGTCGGCGATGCGGTCCAGTGCAAGGCGGTCGCCGACGAGTTGCTGTTCGAGTACGGCATCTACGTCCAGCCGATCAACTACCCGACCGTGCCGCGCGGGACGGAGCGTCTGCGCTTCACGCCGTCGCCGACCCATAGCGACGAGAAGCTGGCCGAACTCGTGTCGGCGCTGGACCGGTGCTGGCGCCGGCTCAAGATCCGGCGTGCCGCCTGATCGGCCAGGCATGCGCGGCAGCCTGCCGGCGGCAGGCGACATCTATCTGGAGTTTTTGCGCCAGGGGAACGCCATGCGCGCCACGGCGATCGACGCCGCGACAGGCATCGAGGCGAGCGTTCTCGGGCCGCTGAATGCGCCCAAGGCCGATCTGGAAAAGCTGGCAGTCGGCAAGCTGATGCGGGCGCTGGGACGCGCGCCGGAAACTGCGGCCGGCGAGGACCAGGCAAGAGAAACCCCGCCCGGAACCGGGCGGGGCATCGTCGTCTGAACCGCCTGTTGCGGGTCAGACCTTCTTCTTGCGGCCGCGGCCCGAGGCCGGGGTCAGGCGGCCCAGACCGATGCGCTTGGCCATTTCCGAGCGGGCCTGGGCGTAGTTCGGCGCGACCATCGGATAGTCGTTTGGCAGCTTCCACTTCGCGCGGTACTCGTCCGGAGTCATGCTGTAGTGCGTCATCAGGTAGCGCTTGAGCATCTTCAGCTTCGCGCCGTCCTCAAGGCAAATAATGTAGTCGTCCGTGATCGACTTCTTGATCGGAACGGCGGGCTTGAGTTCGCCGGCGACCGGCGTCTCGGCGATCGGCTGCGACACGCCGGCCAGCGCGTCAAAGACAGATTTGATGAGCGACGGCAAGTCTGTCTGCGGAATCTGGTTGCGCCCGACATAGGCGGCGACGATCCCCGTTGCGTACTCCAGCAGATCCGACTTGTCGGCTCCAATTACCCCAGTGTCGTCCTTGGACATGTTCCAGCTTTCCTGTGAATCGATAGTCGAACCTCTTATTCATATCAGTATTGTCGAGCAATACAATCTGTGGGTGTATCTTTTAGTGTAGGAAATCTGACCTTCTCGCTGGGACAATTGCAGTTCGATACCCGCGCGCTAGATATGGTGCACGGGCAAGGGTGCTGGGCTATAAGGCGGCGCGTCGCCTCTTCGGGATTCCCATGACCGCCAGCCTTTCCGATTCCTCCCGTTCATCCGTGTCGGATTTTTTCGCGCGCGGCCTCGCCGAAAGCGATCCCGACCTGTCGGGTGCGATCGGCAAGGAACTGAAGCGCCAGCAGGACCAGATCGAACTCATCGCCTCGGAGAATATCGTCTCCCGGGCGGTGCTTGAGGCCCAAGGCTCCGTCCTGACGAACAAATACGCCGAAGGCTATCCCGGGCGCCGCTACTACGGCGGCTGCGAGATGGTCGATATCGCCGAGACACTGGCGATTGACCGGGCCTGTCGTCTGTTCGATGCGAAATTCGCCAATGTCCAGCCTCACTCCGGCGCGCAAGCCAACCAGGCCGTGTTCCTTGCGCTGCTGCAGCCTGGCGATACCTATATGGGGCTCAATCTTGCGGCCGGCGGTCACCTGACCCACGGCGCGCCGGCCAACCTGTCGGGCAAGTGGTTCAAGCCGATCCCCTACGGCGTCCGCCCCGACGATCACCTGATCGACTTCGACGAAGTGGCGCGGCTGGCGCGAGAGAACAGGCCCAAGCTGATCATCGCCGGCGGCTCGGCCTACCCGCGCACCATCGACTTTCGCCGCTTCCGCGAGATCGCGGACGAGGTCGGCGCGACGTTCATGGTCGACATGGCCCACTTCGCCGGGCTCGTCGCCGGCGGCGCCCATCCCAATCCGCTCGAGCATGCCCATGTCGTGACCACGACCACGCACAAGACGTTGCGCGGCCCGCGCGGCGGCATGATCCTCACCAACGACGAGGCGTTGTCGAAGAAGATCAACTCCGCGGTCTTTCCCGGCCTGCAGGGCGGGCCGCTGATGCACGTCATAGCGGCCAAGGCGGTAGCCTTTGGCGAAGCGCTGCGGCCGGATTTCAAGCTCTACGCCCGCAGCGTCGTCGAAAACGCCAGGGCGCTGGCCGCGACGCTGAAGGCGGGTGGCCTCGACATCGTCTCGGGCGGCACCGACACGCATCTCATGCTGGTGGATCTGAGGCCGAAGAAGGTGACCGGCAAGGTTGCCGAGCATGCGCTGGAGCGCGCCCACATCACTGCCAACAAGAACGGCATCCCGTTCGATCCGGAGAAGCCGGCGCTCACCTCGGGCATCCGGCTCGGCTCGCCCGCCGGAACGACCCGCGGCTTCGGCGTCGCCGAGTTCAAGCAGATCGGCGAGATGATCGTCGAGGTACTCGACGGCCTCAACGCCAACAGCCCCGAGGGCAACACGCTGGTCGAGGACCGGGTCCGCGCCCGGGCGCTCGATCTCTGCGCCCGCTTCCCCATCTACGGCTAGGACGTTTCCATGCGCTGTCCCTTCTGCGGCTCGGAAGAAACCCAGGTCAAGGACAGCCGTCCCACCGAGGACAACACGGCGATCCGCCGCCGCCGGTTCTGCCCGGCCTGCAATGCGCGCTTCACCACTTTCGAGCGCGTCCAGCTGCGCGAGCTGACGGTGGTCAAGAAGCACGGCAAGCGCGAGGCTTTCGACCGCGACAAGCTGTTCCGCTCCATCGAGAAGGCGGTGCGCAAGCGCCCCGTCGAGCCGGAGCGCGTCGAGCGGCTGGTCTCCTCGATCGTGCGCCGCCTGGAAAGCATGGGCGAGACGGACATCGACTCCAAGGAGATCGGCGCGCTGGTGATGGAGGGCCTCAAGACCCTCGATCCCGTCGCCTATGTCCGCTTCGCCTCGGTCTATCGCAATTTCCGCGAAGTGAACGACTTCGAGAAGTTCGTCGATCAGCAATACGGACGGGGCGGCGGTGACGGACGCCGCGACGAGTGACGCCCGCCATATGGCGGCGGCGCTGCTGCTGGCGCGCCGCGGTCTCGGCCGGACATGGCCAAACCCCGCCGTGGGCTGCGTCGTCACGGATGCGGCGGGACGCGTCGCGGGGCGAGGCTGGACGCAGCCCTCGGGCCGCCCGCATGCCGAAACCGAGGCTCTGAAACAGGCCGGCCTGCGCGCCAAGGGCGGCACGGCCTATGTCACGCTTGAACCCTGTGCCCACCACGGCAGGACGCCGCCCTGCGCAGATGCGCTGATTGACGCCGGCGTGGCGCGCGTCGTGGCCGCGATCGCGGATCCCGACCCGCGCACCTCAGGAGAGGGCTTCGCCCGTCTTTCCGCCGCCGGCATCGCGGTGACGACCGGCGTGCGCAGCGCCGAGGCGACCGAGGTGACCGCGGGGTTCCTCAGCCGCATTCTCAAAGGCCGCCCCCTATTCACGCTGAAGACGGCGATGACGCTGGACGGCCGGATCGCATCCCATTCCGGAGCCAGCCGCTGGATCACGGGCGAGGCGGCGCGGGCCTGCGGGCATCTCCTGCGCGCGCAGAACGACGCGGTCCTCGCCGGCATCGGAACGGCCATCGCCGACGACCCCTTGCTCGATGTCCGGCTGCCGGGGCTCGAGGATCGCAGGCCCGTGCGCATCGTCGCCGACGCACGCCTCAGATTGCCGCTGACCTCGCGGCTGGCGCGCACGGCCCGGACGCAGCCGCTCTGGCTGCTCGCCCGCCCCGACGCCGACCGGGGCAGGGCGGCCGCGTTCCGCGATCTCGGGGCCGAGATCGTTGCTGTGCCCGTGACGGCGACCGGCGAACTCGATCTCGCCCATGCCGCTGCGGCGCTCGGCGAACGCGGCCTGACGCGCGTGCTGGTCGAAGGCGGCGGACGGATCGCCGGGGCGTTGGTGCGGGCCGGTCTGATCGACCGGATCGCGGCCTTCCGGTCAGGCCTCGTGATGGGCGGCGACGGCCTCGCCTCGATCGCCGCCATGGGGGTCGACGGCCCGGAGACCGCGCCGCGCTTCGACCTTGCCCGTGTCGAGCGGGTCGGCGAAGACGTTCTGGAAACCTGGGCGGCGCACGCGTAGAAGAACGCGCATGTTCACCGGTATCATCACGGACAAGGGCCGCGTGCGGGCGATCTCGAAGCCCGGCGACACGCTCATCGAAATCGACACGTCCTATGACGTGGCGCGGATCGCCATCGGCGCCTCCATCGCCTGCTCCGGCCCATGCCTCACGGTCGTGCGGCGCGGCGTCACCGAGGGGCAGGGCTGGTTCGCCGTCGAGGCCTCGGCGGAAACGCTGTCCAAGACGACGATCGGCGACTGGTCCGTCGGCACGCCGGTCAACCTGGAGCGGGCGCTGCGGGTCGGCGACGAACTGGGCGGCCACATCGTCAGCGGCCATGTCGACGGCGTCGGCACGGTGCGCTCCATACGGCCCGAGGGCCAGTCCTGGCGCTTCAGCTTCGAGGCGCCGTCAGAGCTCATGCGCTACATCGCCCACAAGGGCTCCATCGCCATCGACGGCGTCTCGCTGACCGTCAACGAGGTCGAGGGCGAGACGTTCGGGGTCAACATCATTCCCCACACCTTCACGGAGACGACCTTCGGGCAGATGACGCAGGGGCAGCGCATCAATCTGGAGATCGACGCGCTGGCGCGCTACGTGGAACGCATCAGAACCGCGAATTGAAGGCGCGCGCCGCCATGAACGAATACACCGACTACATCTCCTCGATCGAAGACGTCATCGAGGACGCCCGCAACGGGCGCATGTTCATCCTGGTCGATGCCGAGGATCGGGAGAATGAGGGCGACCTCATCATTCCGGCCCAGATGGCGACGCCGCAGGCGATCAACTTCATGGCGAAGTTCGGCCGCGGACTCATCTGTCTGGCGCTGAACGGAGAGCGGGCCGAGAAGCTGAACCTCAACCCGATGGCGATGGACAACCGAACCCGCCACGGCACCGCCTTCACGGTATCGATCGAGGCCAAGGAAGGCATCTCGACCGGCATTTCGGCGCATGACCGCGCCCATACCATTTCGGTTGCCATCGATGCCACCAAAGGTGCGGGCGACCTGGTTTCGCCTGGCCACGTCTTCCCGCTGGTCGCTCGCACCGGCGGCGTTCTCGTGCGCACCGGCCACACCGAGGCGGCGGTCGATATTTCGCGCCTGGCCGGCCTCTACCCGGCGGGCGTCATCTGCGAGATCATGAACGACGACGGCACGATGGCCCGCCTGCCGGACCTTGTGCCTTTCGCCCAGCTGCATGGGCTTAAGATCGGCACGATCGCCGACCTCATCGCCTATCGCCGCAAGTACGACCACCCCATCAAGCGCGAGATCGAGACCGAGATCGAGAGCGAGTATGGCGGTACCTTCAAGCTGTATCTCTATGTGAACACGCTCGAATACGCCGAGCATATCGCGCTGGTGAAGGGCGACGTCTCGGCGCCCGGCCCGGTGCCGGTGCGGATGCATGCGCTCAATGTGTTCGACGATCTCTTCGCCGCGAAGGGCGGCCGCAACGACCTGCTGCGCCAGTCGATGCGCGAGATCGGCAAGGACGGCCGCGGCGTGATCGTGCTGATCCGCGACACCAAGGACACTGCCATCTCGGAATACCTGCGCGGCTACGAGGACGTGGAGGCGCAGCGCAACGGGCTGTTGAAGGAGTATGGCGTCGGGGCTCAGATCCTGCTCGATCTCGGCATCACGGAGATGGAGCTGATGACCCGCTCGCAGGGCAAGACGATCGTCGGCCTCGACGGCTATGGTCTGACGGTTACCGGCTATCGGAACATTCCCAGGGAAGGGTCGTAGGATGGCCGCCAGACCGCATCTTCTCATCGTCGAGGCGCGCTTCTACGACGACATCTCCGACGCCCTGTTCGAGGGCGCCCGGATGGCGCTGGATCAGGCCGGCGCGACCTATGAGCGCGTCGCCGTGCCGGGAGCGCTCGAAATCCCCTATGCCATCCGCATGGCCGTCGAGGCCTCGGACGAGGAGACGCTGAAGCGTCCCTTCGACGGCTATGTCGCGCTCGGCTGCGTGATCCGAGGCGAGACCACCCACTACGAAATCGTCTCGAATGAGTCGGCGCGGGGCATCATGACCCTGACGCTGGAGGGCGTCGCCGTCGGCAACGGCATTCTGACCGTCGAGGACGAAGAGCAGGCCTGGGAACGGGCGAGCGCCGAAAAGCTCGACAAGGGCGGCGGCGCGGCGGCGGCGGCGCTCGCGATGATCGCCTGGCGCCGCCAGCTGGGCCTTGAGGCATGAGCAAGCCGCGCATCACGCGCAGCCGCGCCCGGCTCGCCGCGGCGCAGGCGCTCTACCAGATGGAGTTCGGCGGCGAAGACGCCGGCGACGTGGTCTCGGAGTTCCGCTCGCACCGGCTCGGCTTCGAACAGGATGCGGCCCAGGGCGAGACGCTCGCCGACGCCGACGAGAAGCTTTTCGCCGACATCGTCAACGGCGTGGTGGCGCGCCAGGTGGAGATCGACCGCGCGCTGGCCGGCGCATTGTCGGCGGGCTGGCCGCTGGAGCGCATCGACGCCACGCTGCGAGCCCTGTTTCGCGCTGCGGCCTATGAACTGGTGGCGCGGCCCGACGTGCCGGCACGGGTCGTGCTGGACGAGTATATCCGCGTCGCCGACGCCTTCTTCGGCAGCGACGAGGTCAAGTTCGCCAATGGCGTGCTCAACACGCTCGCCCGCCGCGTGCGGCCGGACGAGTTCGCCGCCGCGCCGCGGTGAGCGGCCGGGTGCCCGGCGCCGGCGAGTTCGAGATTATCGCGCGCTATTTCGCGCCGCTCAGCCGCGGCGCGCCGCTGGCCTTCGGGCTGACCGACGATGCCGCGATGCTGCTGCCGCGCAAGGGGCGCGGGCTGGTGATGACCGCCGATGCCATCGTTGCCGGGGTGCACTTCCTGCCCGACGATCCGCCGGATCTGATCGCCCGCAAGCTTCTGCGGGTGAACCTGTCGGACCTTGCGGCCAAGGGCGCGACGCCGCGCGGCTATCTGCTGACGGCGGCGTTCCCGCAGGACGTTGCGCCGGGCTGGATCGCTGCCTTCGCAAGGGGGCTCAGGACCGACCAGAAGCGCTTCGGCATTGTCCTGCTGGGCGGCGACACGGTTGCGACGCCAGGCCCGGCCAGCTTCAGCGTGACGATGATCGGCGAGGTGCCGGGGCGGCGCATGCTGCGCCGGTCCGGGGCGCGGGCCGGAGATCTCGTTTGCGTCAGCGGGACGATCGGCGATGGCGGCTTCGGCCTCGCCGAACTGGGCCATGCGCATGAGGGTCTCGCTGCCACCCAGCGTCGATTTCTGATCGATCGCTACCGGCTGCCACGGCCGCGCACCACCCTGGGTCCGCTGCTGCGGAACGTCGCCGGGGCCGCGCTCGACGTCTCGGACGGGCTGGTGCAGGACCTCGGCCACATCGCGCGGCAGTCGGGCACGCGACTGACGATCGAAGCCGGCGCCGTGCCGCTGTCGCAGGCCGGGCGGGCCATCGTACGGGCGGATCCGTCCGCCCTCGGCCGCGCCCTGACGGCAGGCGACGACTACGAGATCGCCTTCACGGTGACCAAGGCACGCCTGGGGGCCCTCAAGGCCACGGCGCATCGGGCGGGTGTGCCCGTATCGGTGATCGGCCGCGTCGAGCGCGGGGCAGGGGTCCGCGTGCTGGGCGCCGGCGGTGAGGTCATCGAGGCCGGCCCCGGGGGATTCGATCACTTCGCCCGCTAACCCGGACTTAAAGGGTTGGCGCGCAGATTGGCCCCATGCGTCCTGCCATCCTCGCCCTTGCGATCCTCCTCTCCACGTCGCCTGCGCTGGCCTCGGGCGGCGGCGGCGAGGCCGAGGGGGAAGACAAGGGCGCGGCAAACGCCGCGACGGACCCCGCAGCTGCCGATCCCAATGTCCTCGAAATGCCGATGCTTGTCGCACCGGTGACGGTGAACGGCCGCCTCTATCACTACGCCTATATGCGGGTCCTGCTGAAGGCGAAGGACGGCTCGACCGCCGACAAGGCGCGCGACAAGGTTCCCTATATCGTGGATGCGATGCTGCGGGAGACCCACCGCGAGTCGATCGCTCTCAACGGCGATCCGGCGGCGATCGACGGCGACAGTCTGAAGAAGCGCCTGCTGGTTGCGGCCGAATCCATCATGGGGGCGGGAGCGTTCGAGACGATCAGCTTCCGCGACACGATCCAGACCGACGATCCCAACGTCAATCCGCCGCCGCCCGAGGAACCTGCCTCGGCGCCCGCCGCGGCGGCTCCAGCGACCCACTAGGGCCGGATTTCCGGGTCCTGTCAGCCCGACGTTGCCTTCACCGCCGGCATTTGGCATAAGCCGCCCGCTTCTCAGCGGGGGGCTGGCCGCAGACGCGGCCGGGAGGGGCTTTCCTGCTGGCGCTCGGATGGAAGCGGCTTTTGGGGTGCGCAACAGGGATTGCGCCTGCAACCGGCCAAGTCCGACCTTCGACATTCAATCGAGAGGTCAGCCGTGGATACAACAATGGTATTGTGGGCCATCATCGGATGCGGCGTCGCGTCGATCCTGTATGGCCTGTGGGCGACGACGTCGATCATGGCCCAAAGCGCGGGCAATGCCCGCATGCAGGAAATCGCCGCGGCGATTCAGGAAGGCGCCAACGCCTATCTGAACCGCCAGTACACGACCATCGCCATCGTGGGCACGGCTGTCGCCGTTCTGGTCGGCGTGCTGCTCGGCCACTGGGTGGCCATCGGCTTCATCATCGGCGCGGTCCTGTCGGGCATCGCCGGCTATGTCGGCATGCTCGTATCGGTGCGCGCCAATGTCCGCACCGCCGAAGCCTCGCGCCTGGGTCTTGCCCAGGGCCTCTCGACGGCCTTCAAGGCCGGCGCGATCACCGGCATGCTGGTGGCCGGCCTCGCGCTGCTCGGCGTCACCGTCTATTTCTACGTCCTGACCGGTCCGCTCGGCTTCGCGCCCGGCGACCGCGTTGTCGTCGACGCGCTGGTGGCGCTCGGCTTCGGCGCGTCGCTGATCTCGATCTTCGCGCGTCTGGGCGGCGGCATCTTCACCAAGGGCGCCGACGTGGGCGGCGACATGGTGGGCAAGGTCGAAGCGGGTATTCCCGAAGATGACCCGCGCAACCCCGCCACGATCGCCGACAACGTGGGCGACAACGTGGGCGACTGCGCCGGCATGGCCGCCGACCTGTTCGAGACCTATGCGGTGACCGCGGTCGCAACGATGGTGCTCGCCACCATCTTCTTCGCCGGCACCACGGCGCTGATGCCGATGATGCTGCTGCCGCTCGCCATCGGCGGCGTCTGCATCCTGACCTCGATCGCAGGCACCTTCTTCGTCCGCCTCGGCGCGTCGAAGAACATCATGGGCGCCCTCTACAAGGGCCTCATCGCCACCGGCGTCCTGTCGATCGGCGCTCTGGCGCTGGTCATCGCCTTCCTACCGGGCCTCGGCGGGTTCGACGGCGTCAACTCCTATGCGGTCGGCGGCGTGACCTACTCGTTCAGCGGCCTGACGCTGTTCGTCTGCGGCGTGATCGGCCTCGTCGTGACGGCGCTCATCGGCGTGGTGACGGAGAACTACACCGGGACTGGCAAGCGCCCCGTTGTCTCGATCGCCCAGGCCTCGGTCACCGGGCACGGCACGAACGTCATCCAGGGCCTTGCGGTCTCGATGGAGTCGACCGCGCTTCCGGCCCTCATCATCGTCGGCGGCATCATCTCGTGCTTCCTGCTGGCAGGCCTCTTCGGCATCGCCATCGCGGTCGCCACGATGCTGGCGCTGGCGGGTATGATCGTCGCGCTCGACGCCTTCGGTCCTGTCACCGACAACGCCGGCGGTCGGCAACACCACCAAGGCGGTCACCAAGGGCTACGCGATCGGTTCGGCCGGTCTCGGCGCGCTGGTGCTGTTCGCGGCCTATACGTCGGACCTGCAGTACTTCGCCGCCAACGCGAAGGAAGGCTCGTTCTTCGACGGCATCGGCGCGCTCAGCTTCTCGCTGTCGAGCCCCTGGGTCGTCGTCGGCCTGCTCATCGGCGGCCTCCTGCCCTACCTGTTCGCGGGTATGGGCATGACGGCCGTCGGCCGCGCAGCGCAGGCGGTGGTCGAGGAAGTCCGCCGCCAGTTCCGCGAGGACAAGGGCATCATGGCCGGCACGTCCAAGCCGAACTACGGCCGCGCGGTGGATATGCTGACCAAGGCGGCGATCCGCGAGATGATCGTCCCCTCGTTGCTGCCGGTGCTGTCGCCGATCGTCCTGTTCGTCGCCGTCTACTACATCGGCGGCAAGGTCGAGGCGCTGGAAGCCGTCGGCGCGATGCTGCTGGGCGTCATCGTCACGGGCATCTTCGTCGCCATCTCGATGACCTCGGGCGGCGGCGCCTGGGACAACGCCAAGAAGG
>ERZ761602.2558-NODE-2558-length-28031-cov-384.259329_pt1 | contig 28031 bp, 27 predicted proteins | sample MGYA00512165_ERZ761602 | MGnify/ENA primary metagenome ERZ761602 (study PRJEB28899, sample SAMN02445085) | bioreactor sludge metagenome | biome: EBPR sludge; isolation source: Thorneside wastewater treatment plant | place: Australia: Brisbane, Thorneside...
ATAGGAGGATCCGTCGACCAGCAGCAGGGTGGGCATGGGCGGGGGCAGGGCAATGAGGGTGGAGGGTCAGCGGGCCTGGCTGTCACGGCGCGTGACATGCAGCATGTCGTGCCGTCGCCAGTGCAGCCGCCACGAATCCTCTGCATTATGGCAGAGTTCGGCGTCCGGCCGCGCCGTCTCGGACGGTGTGCCGGAGTCGCTGGCAGCGCACGATTCTGTACTACAATCAGGGCTGGCCGGTGCCATGCCGGCCAGCCGATCAATCATCCGGAAGACCGCTGATGCGCCGCACCCATGCCTTCCTGGCCATGCTGGCTCTCGCCACGGCGCCAGTGCTTGCCCAGACTCCGCCCGATCTGCAGCCCTTGCCGGCAGTGCCGCCACCACCACCGGAAATGGCGCCGCTCGACGCTGCAATGGAGCCGGAAGTGACGATCGTCCAGCGTGACGGCGACACGGTCGAGGAACACCGGATCGGCGGCAGGCTCTACATGATCAGGGTGACGCCGGCGCACGGGGTGCCGTACATCCTGGTCGACCACCAGGGCGACGGGAATTTCGCGCGGCAGTCGGTCGGCGGCCCACCGATCAGCGTCCCGATGTGGACCATCGGCACCTTCTGAACGGCAGGTCGCCAGTCCTCCTGCCGCTGCCTGCCCGACATCGCCCGCGCCCATGTCGGTGTTCACCGAACTCAGCGCCAGTGCGGCGGCCGTCTGGCTTGAGAACTACTCGCTGGGAACGCTGCAGCGACTCGAAGGAATCGCCGAGGGCGTGCAGAACTCGAACTTCTTCCTCGGTACCAGCGCCGGCGACTACGTACTGACCCTCTTCGAGCAGGTGCCGCACGCCCAACTGCCGTTCTACACGCAGTTGCTCGTTCATCTGGCGGCGCGCGGAGTCCCGTGCCCGGCACCGGTCGCCAATCGCAACAACGAGTACCTCGGCGAACTCGCGGGCCGGCCGGCGGTGATCGTCAGCCGCCTCGACGGTGCGTCCGCGGCATCCCCGACCCCGCAGCATTGTGCCGCGATCGGCGCTGCGCTGGCCGAACTGCACCTGGCTGCACGATCGTGTCCGCTGCGCCAGCCGCACCCGCGCGGCACGGCCTGGTGTGTCGCGGCAGCCGCGCAGCTCGTTCCGCTTCTGGCTCCCGCTACAGCCGGGCTGCTGGCCGACGAACTGCGGCAGCAGCTGGCCTCACGGCCCGGCAGCCTGCCGCGGGGAATCATCCACGCCGATCTCTTTCGCGACAACGTGCTGTTTGTCGGTGAGCGCGTCAGCGGCCTGCTTGACTTCTATTTTGCCGGTGTCGACGACCTGCTTTTCGACCTGGCAGTGGTGGCCAACGACTGGTGCACCGTTGCCGGTGCCGGAGTCGACGCCGATCGCTGCCGGCTGCTGCTCGCTGCCTACCATCGGCGGCGGCCACTGACTGCCGGCGAACGGGCGGCGTGGCCGATGCTGCTGCGCGCTGCCGCACTGCGCTTCTGGCTCTCGCGCCTGCAGGACCGGCTGCTGCCAAGGCCGGGTGAGGTGGTGACGCAGCGCGATCCGACGGTCTATCAGGACATTCTGCTGGCTCACCGGGCGAGCGACGAGCGCCTGCGAAGCCTCGCGTCGGCCCCGGATGCACGGCTGGCGGATGAAGTGCTGCGTGCTGCGGGTGGCATGGCATGAGTGACGGTTTCCTGCCGCAGGTCAAGGCGCAGTACGAAGCGCTGCCCTATCCACCGCGCGATCCGGAGGAGGAAAGCCAGCGACTGCTGCCCACCTGGCTCGACTCGCTGCCGATGATCAACCACTACTGCTTTGCCGGACAGCAGGATTTTCGCCACCGCTGGCGCGTGCTGGTCGCCGGCGGCGGCACCGGCGACGCGACGATCTACCTGGCGGAACAATTGCGCGCCACCGATGCCGAGATCGTGCACCTCGACCTGAGCGCCGCGAGTATCGCCATCGCCCGCCGGCGGGCCGAGATCCGCGGGCTCGAGAACATCCGCTGGCTGCAGGTGTCGCTGCTCGATCTGCCAGGGCTTGGGCTGGGCGAGTTCGACTACATCAATTGCTCGGGGGTCCTCCACCACCTGGCGGACCCGGATGCCGGCCTGCGCGCATTGCTCGGCGTGCTGGCGGCCGACGGCGCGATCGGCATGATGGTCTACGCGACCTACGGCCGCACCGGGGTCTACCAGATGCAGGAGCTGCTGCGGCGGATCAACGGCGGCTGCGAGGGCATCGGGCAGTGCCTCGACAATGCCCGGCAGGTGCTGGCCACCCTGCCGGCGACGAACTGGTTTGCCCGCGGTGAGCAACTGATTTCCGATCATCGGCGCGGTGACGCCGGGATCTACGACCTGCTGCTGCATTCGCAGGATCGCTCGTACACGGTCGAGGAGCTGTACGCGTGGTTGCACGACGCGCACCGTCTGCACATCGAATTCTCCGATGTCGGCCGCGGCCGGGCACCCTACCTGCCGGAGCTGGTGCTGGCGCCGCGGCAGCCGCCGTTCCTCGACGCCGTTGCGCGCCTGCCGCCGCGCCAGCAGCAGGCGATCGCCGAACTGCTCGGCGGCACGCTGGTGACGCACTCGTTCTATCTGTGCCGCGGCGCGCGCGTCGCCCCCTACGGCGACCCGGAGTGCATTCCGTTCTTCTGCCACGAACCGGTCACCGGCCCCGAGCTCTCGGCCATCATCCACCGCAGCACCGATGTTCCCTTCGTCATGCGGCATAGCCATACCGGCATCAGCACGCCGCTGGATGTCGGCCGCTTCGGCAAGTTCATCCTCAAGTACATCGACGGCCGGCGCAGCTTTGCGCAGGTCTTTGCCCTGGTGCGCGGCGAGGAGAAGTTCCGCAGATCGCCGCCGGACGACGAAACGCTGTTCCGCGACTTTGCGCCGCTCTACCGCTTTCTCAACGCCATCGAGCGCCTGTTGCTGACGCGCTGCCGCGCCTGAGGGTGGCAACGACCACCGGCGTCGCTTGCCACGTTCGTTGCGGACCGCTAGCATCTGCTAACCTCTGTCACCAGCGCGAGCCCTCCATGGAGCAATTTCCGATTCCTGCACCGCAGTATGACGGCGCCAGCCGCCGGCTCGAACCGGGCAGCGTGTTCAACTGGTTTCGCCAGGGTTGGGCGATCTTCGCCGTCAACCCGGCCGTCTGGATTGCCATGATGGTCATCGTGATCGTCATCTACGTCGGGCTGGCGATCGTCCCCGTGATCGGCTACCTGGCAGCGTATCTGCTCACCCCATTGCTGGCGGCGGGCATGCTGCTCGGCTGTCGCAAGGCGGCCAACGAGCAAGCGCTCGAGATCGGCGACCTGTTTGCCGCTTTCAAGAGCAACGCCGGTCCGTTGCTGACGCTTGGCGTCTTCTACATGCTGGCGATGCTGCTGCTCTTCCTGCTGGTCTTCCTGTTCCTTGGTGGCGGCGTTGCCGGCGGCCTGGCGCTGGCAAACCCGCTTGGCGCAGGCATCGCCCTCGCTGGCGTTGCTGTCGCCAGCATCCTCTGGGTGCTGCTGTCGCTGCTGATCGTCATGGCCGTCTGGTTCGCGCCGGCGCTGGTCGTGTTCAACGGCATGGCTCCGGCTGCCGCGCTCAAGGCCAGCTTTCACGCCTGCGCGAGGAATCTTCCCAGCTTTCTCGTCTACGCACTGCTGACCATGGTCCTTTGTTTCTTCGCCGCATTGCCGCTCGGCCTCGGGTTTCTGGTCCTCGGACCGGTTCTCGCCGGCTCCGTGTATGCTTCGTATCGCGATACCTTCATGACTGCCTGAACGGCCAAAAACAATGCAAGCACTGACTCTTCCCGCGGCGCAAGGATGGCGCTGGCTCACCGATGGCTTCCGCATCTTTCGCAAGGGTCACGTCATGCTGACGTTCCTCGTCGTCAGCTACTGGCTGCTGATGGCGCTGGTCAATATGCTGCCGGTCATCGGCTCGGTGGTCACGACCCTGTGCATCCCGGCGTTCTCGGTCAGCCTGATGAACGTCTGTCGCAACATCGAGCGATCTCTCCCGGTCACGCCGCAACTCCTGTTCTCGGGATTTCGCAGCAACCAGCGTGCGCTGCTGGTCCTCGGTGCCGTCTACCTGGCGGCGACGGCCGCCATTCTGGTGGTCTCGGCGCTTGCCGACGGTGGCGCACTGATGGCCATGATGCTGCTGGGCACAAAGCCGGCGGACGATGTGCTGGCGAGTGGCGACATCCTCTTCGCAGCGCAGATCGCGCTGCTGCTGCTCTGCCCGCTGGTCATGGCCTACTGGTATGCGCCGGTTCTTGCCGGCTGGCATTCCCTGCCGCCGGCCAAGGCGCTGTTTTTCAGCTTCGTCGCCTGCGCACGCAACTGGCGCGCCTTTCTTGTCTACTCGCTGGCCCTCGTCGTCGCCGCCGTCGTCCTGCCGGCGCTGTTGCTGGGCGCCCTGGGCACGCTGCTGCAACTCGGCGCGCAGCTGGTCGCCGCGGGGATGACCGTCCTCGTCCTTCTCGTCGTCGCGCCGACGGTCTTCGCCAGCTTCTACGTCAGTTATCGCGACGTCTTCGTCAGCGCCGGCGACAGCGATGCCTGAGGGGGTCGGCGAGGAGGGCCCGCTGGGAATTTTCGGGGGTACCTTCGATCCGGTGCACTACGGCCATCTGCGTCTCGCCGAAGAAGCTGCCAGCGCCCTCGAGCTGGCAGCAATCCGCTGGATTCCGGCAGGGCAGCCGGCGCTGCGCGATACGCCGCGGGTGACAGCCGGGCAGCGGCTGGCGATGGTTCGCCTGGCCACCGCCGACAACCCGCGCTTCGAGGTCGATGCGAGCGAGGTGACGGCCGCACGGCCGAGCTACACCGTGCCGACCCTGGAACGCCTGCGCTCGGCGGCGCATTGCGGTGGCCGCCGCTCGCTCGTCCTGCTGCTCGGTGCCGACGCCTTTGCCGCACTGCCGGGCTGGCATCGCTGGCAGTCACTGTTCGCGCTGGCGCATCTCGCCGTCGCTCATCGCCCGGGCTTTCCGCTCGACCGGGCGCAGTTGCCGCCGGAACTGGCCGCATCCTGTCGCGATCGCTTCTGCAGCACCCCGGCTGAGCTCGCCGCGGCACCCGCCGGGCGTGTCGTCACCTTTGCGATGACGCAACTGGCGATCTCGGCGACGCGTGTTCGCCAGTTGCTGGCGAGCGGCGAGAGCGTCCGCTATTTGCTGCCCGATCAGGTTATCGCTTATATTCGGAGCCATCATCTTTACCCGGAGCACTGAGCTGCCAATGAAACTTGCCGATCTCGAGAAGCTGGTCGTCGCTGCGCTCGACGACATCAAGGGCCGCGACATCGAGGTCATCGATACCAGCCGCCTGACTTCGCTCTTCGATCGCATGGTCATTGCCTGTGGCGACTCGAACCGTCAGGTCAGGTCGCTGGCGCGCAACGTGCAGGAGAAGGTGAGCGCGGCCGGTGGCAATGTCCTTTCCTGCGAAGGCGAGGAAGTGGGCGAGTGGATCCTCGTCGATCTCGGTGACATCATCGTCCACGTCATGCAACCGGCGGTCCGCAGCTATTACAACCTGGAGGAATTGTGGGGCGGCAAGGGTCCGCTGCGCGTTCGCCAGGCGAGCCGCCAGGTTGCAGAGGCCAGCCTCGGCGAGGAATGAGGCTGGCCATCCTGGCCGTCGGGCACAAGCCCCCCGCCTGGGTGAGCGCAGGCTGCGCCGAGTATCTCAAGCGCATGCCGCGCGAGCTGCCGCTGTCGGTGATCGAGGTCCGACCCGAGGGGCGTGGTTCGAAAAGCCGCGAACAACTGCTGGCCGCCGAGCGAACACGCCTGCTGGCGGTCCTGCAGGGTTTTCGCCGGATCGTCGTTCTCGACGAGCGCGGTGCCGACCTCGGTACGCTGGGCCTGGCGCAGCGTCTCGCCGGCTGGATGCAGTCTGGGGGCGACACCGCCTTCGTCATTGGCAGTGCCGACGGCGTCGACGAGGCGCTGAAACAGCAGGCCGACGAGATCATTCGCCTCTCGAGCCTGACCTTGCCGCACGCGCTGGCGCGCCTGCTGCTCTGCGAGCAGCTCTATCGCGCTTGCAGCGTGGTTCGTAACCACCCCTACCATCGCGAGGGCTGAAGTGGCTGCCGGCCTGTTGCAGCAGCGCGTCCATCTCGCTTCGCGCAGCCCTCGCCGGCGCGAGTTGCTGGCTCAGATCGGCGTCGCCTTCGACACCATCAGCTTCCGCAGTGCGCCGCGCGAAGACGCGGCGGTCGACGAGACGCCGCTGCCCGGCGAAGACCCGCGGCACTACGTCGAACGGCTGGCGCGCAGCAAGGTGGCGCACGGCTGCGAGCTTGTCGGCCGGCGACGCCTGCTGCCGCAACCGGTTCTGGCTGCCGACACGACGCTGGAACTGGCTGGCGAGCTGATCGGCAAGCCGGCTGATGCCGATGAGGCATGTCGCATTCTGCAGCGTCTGTCGGGGCGAAGTCATCGCGTGCTGACTGCCGTGGCCGTCGCTTTCGACGGTCAAGTCGAGCTCGCGCTCTCCGACAGCGAAGTGCGATTTCGCGCCCTCGACGAAGGCGAAATCCGGCGCTACGTTGCCAGCGGCGAGTCGCTGGACAAGGCGGGTGCCTACGGCATCCAGGGTCGCGCCGGGATGTTCGTCGAGTATCTGGGCGGCAGCTACTCGGGAGTCATGGGGCTGCCGCTGTGCGAGACGGCGCAGTTGCTCAAGCGCTGCGGCTGCTTGCCGTAGGCGGCGGCGACAGGGGGGCGACGGTGCCGGCGATCCGCCATCCAGACGAGCTCGAATCGCGGGTCGTTGCCGAGCGCATCGGCATGGTCTATCGACTGACGCCGCACACGCTGGCGATGTCGGTGATCGGCTCGACGCTGATCCTGTTGGTCCTCTGGCAGTCGGCACCCCGACCACTGCTGCTCGCCTGGTATGCAACGCACCACCTCGTGACGCTGGCGCGTTATCTGTCGATACGCGCCTATCGCCGTGCCGAGCCACCGGCCGCCGAGGCGCCTGCCTGGGGGCGGCGTTTCGTCATCGGCACGAGCTGCGCCGGTGTCGTCTGGGGCTGTTGCGGTACCCTGCTCTTCCCGGCGGCAGGGGATCCCGCCCAGTTCTTCGTCGGCATGTTCCTGGTGGGCGTCGCCGCGACCGGCATGTTCACCCTTTCTGCGTACTTCTGGTCCTTTCTTTCCCTGTCTGGCCTGACCCTGGTGCCGATGGCGCTGTTCCTGCTGGCGTCGGGCAATCCGGGGATGCAGGTTACCGGCGCGACGACCTTCCTCTTTCTCTACATCGTCCTGTCCAACGCCCGTCGCTTTGAACGAATCACGAGCGAGTCGATCCGCCTGCGCCTCGAACTCAGCGAAGCCAAGGTCGCCGCCGAGGCGGCCAGCAACGCCAAGTCGCAGTTTCTCGCCAACATGAGCCACGAGATCCGGACGCCGATGAATGGGGTCCTCGGCATGGCAGAACTCCTGCTCGCAACGCCGCTGTCGGTCGAACAGAGAAGCCGCCTCGATACCCTGCACCGTTCCGCGCGCAATCTGCTGGACGTGATCAACGATGTCCTCGACTTCTCGAAGATCGAAGCCGGCAAGCTCGACCTGCGCCCGGGCGACTTCGATCTGCTGCAGACCGTGGACGAGATCTGCGGCAGTCTTGCCACCGCTGCCGGCAGCAAGGGGCTGCTGCTCTCGACCGCCGTTGAGCCCGACGTGCCGAGGTTCGTCAACGGCGACGGCGCGCGCCTGCGCCAGGTACTCATCAACCTGGTCGGCAACGCAATCAAGTTCACCGACAGCGGCAACATCGTCGTTTCGCTTGCCCGCAGCGACGAGCGACGGCTCCGCTTTGCCGTACAGGATACGGGCATCGGCCTGACGCCAGCGGAGTGCGAGCAGATCTTCGCTGCCTTTGCCCAGGCTGACGCCTCGAACACCAGGCGCCACGGCGGCACCGGTCTCGGTCTCGCGATCTCGAAGCGGCTCGTCACCCTCATGGGCGGAATCATCGGTGTCGATAGCCTGCCCGGCCGGGGCTCGACGTTCTGGTTCGAGATCCCTCTGCTCGCGGTACAACCGCCATCAACCGATGCGCCCGGGTCGGCGGCCGCGTCGGCTGCCGTCAGGCGGCTCCATGCTCATGTGCTGCTGGTTGAAGACAACCCGGTCAACCAACTGGTCGCCCAGGCCTTTCTCGAGGTGCTCGGTCTGCAGGTGACGCTCGCGGAAAACGGACGGCAAGCCGTCGAACGCTGGCGCGCACAGCGCTTCGATCTCATCCTGATGGACTGCCAGATGCCGGAACTCGACGGCTTCGACGCGACACGGCAGATCCGCGCTGGCGAGCAGGCGGCCGCGGCGGCCGGGAAGGCAGGAATTCCGATCATCGCCCTGACGGCGAATGCCTTCGAAGCGGACCGCGAACGCTGCCTGGCCAGCGGCATGAACGACTTCATCGCCAAGCCCTTCACCCAGGGCGAACTGTATCGGACCCTTTCCCGCTGGATCTGAGGCGCGCCTGCTACGGCGTGGCGGCGGCCTTCACCGCCGGAACCGCCTGCTGCCGTTCGCCAGGGTCGCCACTTCCCACTGCTGCAAGCAGCCGGGCGCGCTGCCGCGGCTCGCTGCTGCATGGCGCGCGCCCACTTAAGAGCTTGTTAAGGATCGCTCGCTAAGCTCTGAACACTTACTCAGAGGATTCCTGTCATGCAGACAGCCCGACGCGACGTGTTCGACAGCCAGTGCGAGGCGATTACCGTCACCCATGCCGAGATCGGCTCGCCCCGCCGCGAGCAGGCCGAATCCTTCATCCGCACGGTCTTTGCCCGCCACCATGCCGCCGATGTCACCTCCTTCGCCCCCAATCTGATGCTCTTCGAGCAAGAACGGCGGATCGTCGCCGCGTGCGGCTGGCGGCCGGCTGCTGCCGAGGCCCTGTTCCTCGAATGTTATCTCGAGCAACCGATCGAGCAGGCAATGGCCGGTCTGGCGCAACAGCCGGTTCGCCGCGAGGAGATCGTCGAAGTCGGCAATCTCGCTGCCGAGAAGCCGGGTGGCACGATACAGGTGGTGTTGAGGCTGACTGCTCACCTCGATCGCCTGGGCTACAAGTGGCTCGTCTTTACCGCAACGCGCGAGCTGATCGGCATCCTGAACCGCCTCGGCCTGCCGGCACTGGCGCTGGCGCCGGCAGATCCACAGCGTCTCGGCGAGGCCGCCGGAACCTGGGGCAGTTACTACAGCACGCAGCCGATCGTCGTCGCCGGTCGCATCCGCACGGCGCTGGCACGAGTCGGGCGGCGCGCATGAGTGGTGGCAATCCACCGCAGCGGCGCGGGGCGCGCCTGTTCGCAGCGCTGTCTGCACGCCCACCCGAAGCGGTCGTCGTGCGCGGCGACAGCGAGATCTGGCAGGCGGCCCAGCTTCTTGACGCCGTCGACTCGCTGGCCAGTGGCCTTGCCGGCACGCGCGTGCTGGCGGTGCTCGCGGACAACGGGCCGGCGTGGGTGATCGCCGATCTCGCGACCCTGCGCGCCGGCATCGTCCATCTGCCGCTGCCGGGGTTCTTCAGCCAGTCGCAGCTCGCGCACGCCCTGACGCAGACCGGCGCCGACACGGTGCTCACCGACCAGCCGGCGCGGATCGTCGACCTGGGTCTCGGCTTTGCCGTCATCGGCCAGGCGAACGGCCTGATGAGAATGTGGCGATCGACCGCAGAACGGCCGCTGCCGCCGACAACCGCCAAGATTTCCTTCACTTCCGGCAGCACCGGTGCGCCCCGGGGCGTCTGCCTCAGTGCAGCGGGTCTCCTCGACACCGCCGTGGCCGTTGCCGGGCGTCTCGCCGATCTGGCGATCGGACGTCATCTGGCCGTCCTGCCGCTGTCGCTGCTGCTTGAGAACAGCGCCGGCCTGCACGCGCCGCTGCTGCTTGGCGCCGAGATTTGCGTCGCCGGCCTGCAGACGCTCGGCTGGCGCGGCATGGCGGGGTTCGATCCCGTGGCACTGCAGCAGACGGTCGTCGCGAGCGGCGCCAACAGCCTGATCCTGGTCCCCGAGTTGCTCAAGATGTGGACGCTGTACCTGGCTGCGAGCGGACAGGTGGCTGCGTCCGACATGCGTTATGTTGCTGTCGGCGGCGCGCGCGTCGCGCCGGCGCTGCTGGCCCGGGCGCGTGCGCTCGGTCTGCCGGCCCATCAGGGCTACGGATTGACCGAATGCGGTTCGGTGGTCAGCCTCAACCGCCCCGGCGACGATGGCGACGGTGTCGGACGCCCGTTGCCGCATGTCAGCGTGCGCATCGCCGATGGCGAAGTCGTGGTCGGCGGGCGCGCCTTCCTCGGCTACGTCGGCGAGGAGCCGTCGCTGCCGGCAACGGCGCCGGCCGGGGTGGAGTTCGCTACCGGCGACCTCGGTCGGCTCGATGGTGATGGCCACCTGCACCTCGGGGGTCGCAGCAAGAACCTGCTGATCACTTCCTTCGGTCGCAACGTCGCGCCGGAGTGGGTCGAGTCGCTGTTGCTGGCCGAGCCGGCCATCGCCCAGGCGGTGGTCGTCGGCGACGGCATGCCCTGGCTCTCTGCGCTGCTGGTGGCGACTCCGGGCGCCGATGGTGGTGCGCTGGCGGCCGCGGTCGAGCGGGTCAACGCCAGCCTGCCGGATTACGCGCGCATCGTCGGCTGGCTGCCGGCGGCGCCCTTCGGCATTGACAACGGGCTCGCGACCGGCAACGGACGGCCGCGCCGCAGTGCCATTCATCGTCACTACGCCGCCGAGCTGGCGGCACTCCATCGAACGAGGGAAGCAAGCGATGTCCTTTCATGAACAACTGATTGCCGCCACCGTCACCGAGCGCGCGCGCCTTCTGGCCGCGCCGGTGATCGCCGATTGCCTGCAGGGCCGGGTCAGCCTTGGCAGCTACCTCGCCTTTCTCGGGCAGGCTTACCATCACGTGCGGCAGACGACCCCCCTGCTGATGACACTCGGCGGCCGGCTGCCGGAGAGGCTGTCCTGGCTGCGGCGGCCGGTCGCCGAGTACATCGACGAGGAAATCGGCCACGAGGAATGGATTCTCAACGACATTGCCGCTGCCGGTGGCGATGCCGACGCGGTGCGTGCCAGTCAGCCGGACCTGCCTGCCGAGCTGATGGTGGCCTATGCCTACGACCTGCTTCACCGCGGCAACCCGGCGGCATTCTTCGGCATGGTGTTCGTGCTCGAGGGCACCAGCGTCGCGCTCGCCCTGCAGGCAGCCGACCGCATCCAGCAAAGCCTCGCGCTGCCCGACGCCGCGTTCACCTACCTGCGCTCGCACGGGACGCTGGACCGCGAGCACACCATGCATCTTGCCCGGCTGCTGGAGCGGATGACAGCGGCCGACCAGGCCGATGTCGTGCATGGCGCGCGCGTCTTCTACAAACTCTACGGCGACGTTTTTCGTGCCCTGCCGAGCGTCGAGGAAGCGGCCGCATGCAACTGAACAACGCCCGCATCCTCCTCACCGGCGCCAGTGGTGGTCTCGGTCAGGAACTCGCCCGGCAACTGGCCGCCACGGGTGCCGCGTTGCTGCTCGCCGGCCGTGACCAGAGCCGCCTGCGGTCGCTGAGCACCTCGCTGGGTGGCGCTGCCGCGTGCGTCAGTGGCGACCTCGGCCGGCCGGCCGGCGTGGCCGCACTGGCGGCCGCTGCGCGCGACTTCGAGGTCAATGTGCTGATCAACAATGCCGGTGTCGGCGCCTTCGGCCTGCTCGAGACGCAGGAGTGGAGCACCGTCGAGGAAGTGCTGGCGACCAACCTCGAAGGACCGATCCATCTCACTCATGCCTTGCTTCCCTGGCTCAAGGCACAGCCGCAGGCGGCGATCGTCAACATCGGGTCGACCTTCGGCAGCCTGCCGTTTCCCGGCTTCGTCGCCTACTCGGCGGCGAAGGCGGGTCTGCGTGGCTTTTCGCAGGCGCTCCGTCGCGAACTCGCCGATTCGCTCGTCGCCGTCATCCATGTCGCACCACGGGCGATCGATACGCCGCTCAACAGCGCCGCGGTCAACGCGCTGAATCAGGCGCTGAAGAACCACAGCGACTCTGCCGAGGAGGTTGCACGGCAGATCGTCGCCGCGCTCCGCCGCGGCGACGGGGAGCACCATTTCGGCTTTCCGGAACGATTTTTCGCCTGGCTCAACGGCGTCGCTCCATCGTTGATCGACCGCGCCCTGAGCGGCAAGCTGGCGATCGTCAAACAGCACAGCCCATCATCCTGAACCGCACTGAAAGGACCATTCCAATGAACATCACGCTTGCCGTCGGCAGGTTTCTGGCCCTGCTCGCTTTTCTTTCCTTCGGCCCGCTGGCGGCCGCCAACACGCCCGAGGATCTCATCCGGCCGATTCAGGAGCAGTGGGCCGAGATCAAGTATCGGCAGCCCGAGAAACAGCAGGCCGAGAGCTATCATGCCTTGGCCGTGCAGGCACACCGGATCGTCGAGGCGAACCCCAGGATGCCCGAAGTGCTGATCTGGGAAGGCATCGTCCTGTCCAGCGAAGCGGGTGCCAAGGGCGGTCTGGGGGCCCTGTCGCTGGCGAAGGAGGCCAGGCAGCGGCTTGACGAGGCGCTCAAGCTCAATGACAAGGCGCTGAACGGGTCCGCGTACACCAGCCTGGCGACGCTTTATGCGAAGGTGCCCGGGTGGCCGGTTGGTTTTGGCGACAAGGAGCGTGCCGAGGAGTACTTCCGGAAGGCGCTGGCGATCAACCCTGACGGTATTGACCCGAACTTCTTTTACGGCGAGTATCTGGCCGACCGTGGCCGGCCGGCCGAAGCGCTGCCCTACCTCGAGAAAGCGTTGAAGGCGCCGCCCCGCCCCGGGCGCGAACTCGCCGACAGTGGCAGGCGCCAGGAGATTCAGGCGTTGCTGGCAAAGCTGAAGAAGGAAAACAGGTAATTGCGCATTCTGCTCGTTGAAGATGACGCCCTGCTTGGGGACGGCATCCGCGCCGGTCTGAAACTGGCGGGTTACACGATCGACTGGGTGCGCGATGGCGAGGCGGCGCGCCTGGCGCTGCTCGATCACGCGTATCAGGCGTGCGTGCTCGATCTCGGCCTGCCCAGGCGTGGCGGTCTGTCGGTGCTGCAGGACCTGCGCGAGCGCGGAAATCCGCTGCCGGTACTGATCCTGACCGCGCGCGACAGCAGCGCCGACAAGATCGCCGGGCTCGATGCCGGAGCGGACGATTACCTGACCAAGCCCTTCGATCTGCCGGAACTGCAGGCTCGACTGCGGGCGCTGCTGCGCCGGGCCGGCGGTACGACGACGCCGACACTCGAGCACGCGGGGGTGGTGCTCGACCCGGCCAGCAAGCGGGTGACCAGGAATGGCGAGGCGGTGAGCCTGTCGGCGCGCGAATACACCCTGTTGCTCGATCTGCTCAGGCACAAGAGCCACATCCGCACCCGCAGCCAGCTCGAGGAAAGCCTCTATTCCTGGGGCGAGGAAACCGGCAGCAATACCGTCGAGGTCTATATTCACCACCTGCGCAAGAAGCTGGGGGCGGACTTCATTCGCACGGTGCGCGGTTTGGGTTACCAGCTCGGCGGTCCAGCCTGATGGCCAGGTCGCTGCAGAGCGTACGCCTGCAGTCGTTGCGCTGGCGCCTTCTGCGCACGGTTTGCGTCGCTTCGCTGTGCGGGCTGGCGATGACCGCCATGATGAGCTACTGGCAGGCGCAGCACGAGGCAGAGGAGCTGATGGACGGGCACCTGGCACAGTCCGCCAGGCTCCTGCTGGCGCTGGTGCGCGACAACGAGGCCCACCTCACCGACCTGGCGACACGACTGGCAACGGTGCGCAGCAGCGAGGAGAACCTCTACGAACCGCCGCTCGAGTTCCAGATCGGCGGCGCCGAAGGAGCGCTGCTGCTGCGCTCGGAACACGCACCGCGGGCCGATCTGTCGGCTCCTCCGGGCTACACGGTCATCGAACACGACGGCCAGCCGTGGCGGCTCCTGAATCTTGTCGCCAGTTCGGGCGATTACCGCGTCCAGGTCGGTCAGTCGATCGTGCTGCGTGACCGAGCGGCGCTTGAGGTGGCCGTTCAGACCGTCCTGCCGATCGTCCTGATGTCGCCGCTGCTGCTGTTGCTGCTCTACTACTCGGTGCGCCGTGGGTTGAAGCCGCTCGACGACCTGGCTTCCGACGTCGCCGCGCGTTCGCCGGAAAACCTCATGCCGCTGGCCAGTCGGAGCGCACCAAGCGAAGTGCAGCCACTGGTTGCGGCACTCAACCGCCTGTTGTTCCGGCTGCGGGATACCCTCGACAACGAACGCCGCTTCACTGCCGATGCCGCGCACGAGTTGCGCACGCCGCTGGCAGTCGTCAGGATTCAGGCGCAGGTCGCACAGCTCACCGCCGATGACGACGATCGGCGGCACGCTCTCGACCAGATCCTCGCCGGTACCGACCGCGCGACGCGGGTGGTCGAGCAGTTGCTCCGCCTGGCGCGTCTCGACCCGCTGGCACAACTGCCGACGCCTTCCGGGATCGACCTGGCCGTGCTTGCACGGCGGGTGCTCGATGCAACGCAGATCCCCGGCGACGGGCGCAGCATCAGTCTGCAGACACGCGGGACGCCGCTGGTGGTCAGCGGTGACGCCGAATTGCTCGAGATCGTGCTGCGCAACCTGCTCGACAACGCGCTGCGCTACACTCCCGGGAAGACGCAGATCACCGTTTTTGCCCGCCGCGAGAATGGTGATCTGTCTCTCGGCGTCGCTGACGATGGGCCGGGGGTCGCAGCGGAGGAACTGCCGCGACTTGCCGAGCGCTTCTATCGCGGCAGCGAGGCCAGCAGCGACGGCAGCGGCCTCGGGCTGGCCATCGCGCAGAGGATCGCGGAGTTGCATGGCGCGCTCTTCGAGGTGGCGAATCTCGATGGCGGCGGTTTCGAGGCGCGTTTGCGCTGGCCGGGCACGGCGGCTGCGGTGCAGCAGGCGCGGTAAGCCGGCCCGCTCCGGGCCAGGCCGCCGGCAGCCGTTCTTCCATCCCCACGCTCTGTGGTCGCCGAGCGGGGCAGCCTGCCGGGTGCCCCGACGCAAACCGGCGACGGCCGTGGTCGCCGCCGCGCGCGTGTTAGAATCGCGCCCCGATCCAAGTCACCCAGCCGCGATGTCTGTTCTCAATCCCCAGCAACGGGAAGCGATCCGCTACCTCGACGGGCCCTTGCTGGTCCTGGCGGGCGCCGGCTCGGGCAAGACGCGGGTGATCACCGAGAAGATCGTCTACCTCATCGAGTCCTGCGGGCTGCAGCCGAGGAACATCGCTGCGATCACCTTCACCAACCGGGCGGCGCATGAAATGCAGCAACGCGTCGGTCGGTTGCTCGGCGGGCGTTCGGCGACCGGTCTGCTCATTTCCACCTTCCATGCCCTTGGCGTCCGCATTCTGCGCGAGGAAGCTGCGGCAATCGGCTACAAGCCGGCGTTCTCGATCCTTGATGCGGCTGATTGTCTCGCCATCCTGACCGAGCTTGCAGGCAGCGTTGACAAGGCAGTTGCCCGCCGCCTGCAGTGGCAGATTTCGAGCTGGAAAAGCGCTCTCGTGTTGCCCGAGCAGGCGGCGCGGCTTGCCGGCGATGAAGGCGAGGTGCGTGCTGCGAGTGCTTACGCAAGTTACGCGGCGACTCTGCGCGCCTACCAGGCAGTCGATTTCGACGACCTGATCGCCTTGCCCGTACGCTTGCTGCAGACGCAGTCGGCGCTGCGCGACAAGTGGCAGAACCGACTGCGTTACCTGCTGGTCGACGAGTACCAGGACACCAATGCCGGCCAGTACACACTGCTCCGGCTGCTGACGGGGCAGCGGGCTGCCTTCACTGCCGTTGGCGATGACGATCAGTCGATCTATGGCTGGCGAGGTGCCGACATGGCCAATCTGCGCAGTCTGCCGAGCGACTATCCGAACCTGAAAGTGATCAAGCTGGAGCAGAACTACCGTTCGACGGGACGCATCCTCAAGGCCGCCAACACATTGATCGCCAACAACGAGAAGCTGTTCGACAAGAAACTGTGGTCGGAGCTGGGTCCGGGCGATCCGATCACCGTCAGCGCCTGCGCGAATCAGGACAGGGAAGCCGAGACAGTCGTCATGAAGCTGCAGGCTCACCGTTTCGAGCATCAGGGCCGCTTCAGCGATTACGCGATCCTGTATCGCGGCAACTTCCAGGCGCGTGCTCTCGAACAGTTCCTGCGCAACCAGCGCATTCCCTATCGCCTGTCGGGCGGCCAGTCGTTCTTCGACAGGACCGAGATCCGCGACATCGCTGCCTATCTGCGGCTGCTTGCCAACACCGATGACGATCCGGCGTTCATTCGTGCGGTCAGCACACCGCGGCGTGGGGTTGGCAGCAGCACGCTGCAGGCTCTGGGCGAGTATGCCGGCGAGCGCCATCTGCCGCTCTTCAGCGCTGCTTTCGAACAGGGTTTCGCGCAGCGGGTGCAGGCGCGGCAGCTCGCGCCACTGCTCGACTTCGCCGGTTTCGTCCTGCGCCTGCAGCAGCGCGCCGGCCGCGAACCGGCAGCGTCGGTGATCAGTGACCTGCTGGCCGGGATCGCCTACGAGGAGTGGCTGTGCGCCCAGGAGGAGGTACGTGCGGCGCGCGCCAAGTGGGAGAACGTGCGCGAGCTGTGCGACTGGCTGGGCAGGAAGGCAGAGGAGGAGGGGAAGACGCTGCTCGAGGTGACGCAGGCCATTGCGCTGATCAGCATGATCGAGAAGGATGATGGCGATGCCGACGTCGTCCAGCTGTCGACGCTGCATGCGGCCAAGGGTCTCGAGTTCAAGCACGTCTTCCTGATCGGCGTCGAGGAAGGCGTCCTGCCGCACCGGGAAGCGCAGGCGGAAAATCGCCTCGACGAAGAGCGCCGCCTGATGTACGTCGGTATCACCCGCGCGCAACGGTCGCTGCATCTCAGCTACGCCGAGAAACGCCAGCAGGGACGGCAGCTGATCAGCAGCGAAGCTTCACGCTTCATTGGCGAAATGGGTCGCGAAGACATGCGCTTTGCCGGCGGCACGGGTGACGACGTACCCGACAAGGCGGGTGGTGCGCAGCGTCTCGCCGCCCTCAAGGCGCTGCTGGGCAAGGCCCGGTAGCTTCGTTCCGCAAGCGCATCACGGCGCGTTACAGCACGTTACCCAACTCCTGACATCGAAGCGGCAGAGCGCCGCGTTGATCGCTGCAAGGCCGCAGGATAATCAGACATTCCCCCGGAGTGGCCGAGCAAACCCCAATCAAATCAAGGAGATCATCATGCTGAAGAACATCATCGCCATCGCCATCGCCGCCGCTTTCGGTACCGCCGCCTTTGCCCAGGGCACCGCCACCAGCCCGGCGAAACCGGTTGACATGGCCAAGCCGGCAGCCCAGGTCGCAGCCGCGCCAGCTCCTGCCGTCGCCACTCCGGCTGCGGCTGCCGGCAGCGCGGCGACCCCGGCCAAGACCGAAGCCGTTGCGGTAGACAAGACGACGCATGCGAAACCGAAGGCGACGAAGGCCGAGGCTGCTCCCGCCGTGACGACGCCCGCTCCGGCCGCCACCAGCGGTTCCGCTCCGGCAGCAGGCAAGTAACGACATCGGCGCCACAAGCGCCGTTGCACGGCAGCGGCGCTGACTGCGAGCACGAGGAAGAAGGAGGCCGCTGGCCTCCTTCTTCCTGCTCCCCAGGCCGAGTCTACTTGGCGAGGCCGACGAGATGTTCCACTGCTGCCTTGATCTCGCCCTCGGTGAGATCGGCGCCACCTCCCTTCGGTGGCATGGCGCCCTTGCCGTTGGTGACGCTCGTGATCATCGCGGCGGTCCCCGTGGCGATGCGTGGTGCCCAGGCAGCCTTGTCGCCCGCCTTCGGCGCGCCGGCCGCGCCGCTGGCGTGACAGGCCATGCAGACCGACTGGTAGACCGTTGCCCCGTCGCGTGGCTTGCCATCGGACTTGGCGGCCGCCTTCGCCAGCTCCACCTTCGCCACCGGCTGGATGCGCGCGTCGGGGTCATCCGCAGAGCGGGGCATGACCTGACCCTTGCCGATCAGGGACAACGGCCAGATGACGACGATCAGGACGATCGCGACGACGATGGTGACCACGAGAATCAAACGCGAGGAGGATTGCTGCTGAGCCATACCAAGTCCTTAGTGGTCTGCTGGTCAAAGCCGGTATTCTAACGCCGTTTGGCGCCGCCCAGAAGTGCTCTCGGGCTGGACTGGCAGGCACAAACCGGTTAAGCTTGCGGCCCTGCACGCGCCCGTAGCTCAGTTGGATAGAGTACTGCCCTCCGAAGGCAGGGGTCGGACGTTCGAATCGTCTCGGGCGTGCCACGAATTCAATCGCTCAGGTGGTCATGGCAGGGCCTGCCGGAGCCTGTACGGAATCCCGACGAATCCCGACGGAATCCGGCCCTGCAGAGCGACCACCAGTCCCTTCCCGAGAACCGCGGCGGCAACCGTGATCCCCCTTGCTGTCGGCTCGCGTGGCAGGCGGCAAGGGGCAGGCGGACGCTCCGCACCAGCGGCCTCGCGGCCGCGGCTCAATGGCCGAGCGAGCTGACGACCTGCGAGAACGTCTGAGCGATCTCTTCGGTTGAGGACGTGAGGCCGAGCTGCCGATCGATCTGCGACAGCGAGAAGACGCCGCAGAGCACGTGGTGGTCTTCCTCGTCGTGGTCCACGACCAGACAGAATGGCGAGCCCAGCTCGCGCAGGGCAGCGAGGACGTTGCCCACCCGGGCCGAGCTGACGTCGCGCAGGTGCATCACCTCGGCGTCGTCATGCTTGCTGATCATCACGTCACCGACCACCAGTTCGGCGGGTTTGATGCCCAGTCGGTGCGCCGCGGCCAGCGGCCGGTGACCCCTCGTTCCCGCCTCGGTGATGATGCCCAGGAGATGCCTCTGCTCGTCGGCCACCAGCAGGTAGTGCGCCTGGCTGATTGCCATCAGCTTGTTGGCGTCTTCCAGCGAGGTGTCGCGTGTGACGGTGATCGGTGGCAGGCGCTGGAAATCGGTCATCACCGACAGTGCCGGCGAATGGATATCGACCGACGGGCGGGCAGCCGCCTTCGGCAGGTAACAGGGAACGCCCCTCTGGAGTCGGGTCCACGGCAGGGGCTTGAAGCGCGTATCGGGCATGTTCGGGTTCCTCCGGGGTCGGTGATCGCAGGAGCATTAGAGCACCGATGTTTGTTCACTGGCAAGCGTGCCGCGCGTCGTCTGGCAACCCGCCCGGCGGCCTTGGCGGTGCGCGCGCCGGGGCGCTGCCAGCCGCTGCCGCGGGCAGGCCAGGGCGGTCGATGCGCAGCCAGAATTGCGTCGGGCGAGTGTTGAAGGTAGTATCCGTGCCGCGCGCCGCATGATGGTCGGGATCCCGTCATCGTGCCGCTCAGGTGGCCCAGTGCGAACGGCACGGCAACGTTCCACCGCGGAGGCGAGCCGGCCCCTGGCTCGGGTCCGCCCATCAACTGCAACTTCCTCGACCGTTCCCAGAATGATTTCCGGCTTACTCAAGAAGATTTTCGGCAGCCGCAATGACCGGCTGATCAAGCAGTACATGCAGGTCGTGCGCAAGATCAACGCGCTCGAGGCGGCGACCAGTGCGCTGTCCGATGATGCACTGCGGGACAAGACGGCGCATTTCAAGGAGCGGGTCGCCAATGGCGAGACGCTGGATGCCTTGCTGCCGGAGGCCTTCGCCGTCGTCCGTGAGGCCGGCAAGCGAGCCCTCGGCATGCGCCACTTCGATGTCCAGCTGATCGGTGGCATGGTCCTGCACGATGGCAAGATCGCCGAGATGCGCACCGGCGAGGGCAAGACGCTGGTAGCGACGCTCGCTTCCTACCTCAATGCGCTGTCCGGCAGTGGGGTGCACATCGTTACCGTCAATGACTACCTCGCCAATCGGGACGCCGAGTGGATGGGGCGTCTGCATCGTTTCCTCGGCCTCACGGTCGGGGTGAACCTGTCGCAGATGCCGCACGAGGAGAAGCAGGCGGCCTACGCCGCCGACATCACCTATGGCACCAACAACGAGTTCGGTTTCGACTATCTGCGCGACAACATGGTCTATTCGGCCGGCGAGCGGGTGCAGCGGAAACTGGCTTTCGCCATCGTCGATGAAGTGGACTCGATCCTCATCGACGAGGCGCGGACGCCGCTGATCATCTCCGGGCAGGCCGAGGACCATACCGATCTCTACGTCCGGATGAACAAGGTGGCGCCGCTGCTCAAGCGCTGTGCCGAAGAGAATGGCCCCGGCGACTACTGGGTGGACGAGAAAGGGCATCAGATTCTGATGACCGAGGAGGGGCACGAGCATGCCGAAGACCTGCTCGCGAGTGCCGGGCTGCTGCCCGATGGCGGCAGTCTCTACGACGCTTCCAACATCCTGATGATCCACCATCTGTATGCCGCACTGCGGGCGCACAACCTCTTCCTGCGCGATCAGCAGTACGTGGTGCAGAACGGCGAGGTGATCATCGTCGACGAGTTCACCGGTCGCCTGATGTCCGGCCGTCGTTGGTCCGACGGGCTGCACCAGGCGGTCGAGGCCAAGGAAGGGGTGCGCATCCAGAACGAGAACCAGACGCTGGCCTCGATCACCTTCCAGAACTACTTCCGCATGTACAGCAAGCTGTCCGGAATGACGGGTACGGCCGACACCGAGGCCTACGAATTCCAGCAGATCTACGGTCTGGAGACGGTCGTCATCCCGACCAACCAGCCGATGCGGCGTACCGACAACAACGACCAGGTGTTCCGCACCGCCAAGGAGAAGCACGCCGCGATCGTTGCCGACATTCGCGGCTGCCGCGAGCGCGGCCAGCCAGTTCTGGTCGGTACGACGTCGATCGAGAACTCGGAACTGCTGTCAGCATTGCTCGACCACGAAAAGCTGCCGCACCAGGTCCTCAATGCCAAGCAGCATGCGCGCGAGGCCGAAATCGTCCGCGAGGCCGGGCGGCCGGGAATGATCACCATTGCCACCAACATGGCTGGCCGCGGTACCGACATCGTCCTCGGCGGCAGTATCGAGAAGCAGGTTTCGCTGGTGCGTGACGACGAAGCGCTGCGCGACGCCGAGCGCGACGCCCGGATTGCCGAGATGCGCGCGCAGTGGCAGACATTGCACGAACAGGTGGTGGCGGCGGGTGGCCTGCACATCATCGGCTCCGAACGCCACGAGTCGAGACGAATCGACAATCAGCTGCGCGGCCGTTCGGGTCGCCAGGGTGATCCGGGCTCGTCGCGCTTCTACCTCGCTCTCGACGATTCGCTGCTGCGCATCTTTGCCGGTGAACGCCTGAAGGCGATCATGGAGCGTCTGAAGATGCCGGAAGGCGAGCCGATCGAGCATCCGCTCGTCTCGCGTTCGCTGGAATCGGCACAGCGCAAGGTCGAGGCGCGCAACTTCGACATCCGCAAGCAGTTGCTCGAGTACGACGATGTCGCCAACGATCAGCGCAAGGTGATCTATGCCCAGCGCAACGAACTGCTGGAGACCGAGGATATCTCGGAGACCATCACCGCCATGCGTGAAGGCGTGCTGCACGACAGCTTCCGCCTTTACGTGCCAGCCGAAACGGTTGAGGAACAGTGGGATCTGCCCGGACTCGAGAAGGCGCTGGCCGCCGATCTGCAGATCGTCCTGCCGGTCAGCGAGTGGGCACGGAATGAACCGAATCTGCGTGACGAGGACATCCTGCGGCGGATCATCGATGCGGCCGCTGCTGCCTACGCCGACAAGGTCGAACAGGTGGGGGGCACGATGTTCCACCAGTTCGAGCGCAACGTCATGCTGCAGAGCCTCGACACGCACTGGCGCGAACACCTGGCAGCGCTCGATCACCTGCGACAGGGCATCCATCTGCGTGGCTATGCGCAGAAGAACCCGAAGCAGGAGTACAAGCGCGAAGCCTTCGAACTCTTCCAGCGCATGCTCGACAGCGTTCGCGCCGACGTCACGCGCCTGCTGGTGACGGTGCAGGTGCGGGCGCAGGACGTCGAGGAAACCGCTCCGCATGCCGATGTGCAGAATGTCCGCTACCATCATGCGGACTATGATGAGGCGCTCGGCCAGGCGGCCGCGGCCGCTGGTGAAGCGGCTGCCGCCAGGCCGGCGCCGGCGGCGCACAAGGTCGGGCGCAACGAGCCGTGCCCCTGCGGCTCGGGCAAGAAGTACAAGTACTGTCATGGCAAGCTGTCGTAGTTCCTGCCGCGGCTGATCCGCGCCGTCGGCGCGCCGGGGCGGGTCGGCCGCGGCCAGCGGTGCCCGTTCCTGCGCTTGCCACCCCTTCGTCTTCGCATGCGAGGTTGTCATGCCCGTCAATTACCGTACTCCCGCCGCCTCCGAGTTGTTGCCGGTCGCCGGTGTTCGCCTCGGTGTCGCCGAGGCGGGCATCCGCAAGCCGGATCGCCGGGATCTGGCCGTCCTCGCTTTCGACACCGGCACCCGCGTTGCCGGCGTGTTCACCGCCAACCGCTTCTGTGCGGCGCCGGTTCAGGTCTGTCGCCGGCATCTTGAACTCGGCAGTGACATGCGTGCGCTGGTGATCAATACCGGGGTGGCCAATGCCGGCACCGGCGAAGCGGGTTGGCAGGCAGCGGCTGCCACCTGTGCTGCGCTCGGCAGCCTGCTGGCGGTCGATGACCGGCAGGTGCTGCCCTTCTCGACCGGCGTCATTCTCGAGCCGCTGCCGCTCGATCGGCTGCTGGCCGGACTGCCGGCGTGCGTCGCCGATTTGCGTCCGGACAACTGGCATGCGGCTGCGCACGCCATCATGACCACCGATACGGTGGCCAAGGCGGCATCGCGACGCATCGATGTCGCGGGCCGAACGCTGACCATCACCGGTATCTCCAAGGGCGCCGGAATGATCCGGCCCAACATGGCGACGATGCTGGCCTTCATCGCTACCGACGCCGGCATCGCCACGCCCCTGTTGCAGGAACTGCTGCGCGAAGTGGCCGATGAGTCGTTCAACGGCATCACCGTCGATGGCGATACCTCGACCAACGACTCCTTCATCCTGATCGCCACGGCTCGGGCAGGGGTCGATTTCAACGCTCCGACCGAGGCTGGCTATCAGGCTCTGCGCGAAGCGGTGAGCGCCGTCGCCAGCGAACTCGCGCAAGCCATCGTTCGCGACGGCGAGGGCGCGAGCAAGTTCATCCGCATCGCCGTCGAAGGTGGCCGCGACCGCAGCGAATGCCGCACCGTCGGCTACGCCATCGGCCACTCGCCGCTGGTCAAGACGGCGTTCTTTGCCGCCGATCCCAACCTCGGCCGAATCCTGGCAGCCATCGGCTACGCCGCGCTCGACGAACTCGATGTCGACCGCGTGCGTGTCTGGCTGGGCAGCGCCGGACGGGAGATCCTGGTCGCCGAGAACGGCGGGCGGGCGGCTTCCTACCGTGAAGAGGACGGCGCGGCGATCATGCAGGAGTCCGAAATCACCATTCGCGTGGCGCTCGGCCGCGGCGGCGCCAGTGCCTCGGTGTACACCTGCGATCTCTCCTACGATTACGTCAGGATCAACGCCGACTACCGCAGCTAGATGCGTTGCAGGCGAATGAGTCTGAACCAGCCGCCGGCAAGCGCCGGTTGATCGCTGCGGAGAACGAGTTGCGGGGTCTTCTCGAGCACCTCCTCGAAGACCACGAACAGAACGCGTGCCGGCGATTGCGGCAGCCCTGCCAGGCTGCGCGCCCGTTGCGCGCGCGTCGCTGCCGTCAATGCCGCGTCGTAGAAAGGCGCGATCAGGGTGTAGCTGTGACGGAGACTCAACGACCGATCAGTGCAGGACGTGCGGCACGGCGAGCGTGAAGGTCGGGATCTCCGCCTCGAACTGTCGCCCATCGACGGCGGTGAACTGGTAGCTGCCAGACATCGTGCCGACCGGTGTGTCGAGCTGGCAGCCGCTGGTGTAGGCGAACTTCTCGCCCGGCTGCAGGAGCGGCTGCCGGCCAACCACACCGAGCCCCCGCACCTCCTGTATCTCGCCGGTTGCATCGGTGATCACCCAGTGTCGTGAAATCAGCTGCGCCGGCACGGTGCCGACGTTTTCGATGCTGATCGTGTAGGCGAAAACGTAGTGATCGCGCGCGGGATCCGACTGTTCGGCAATGTACTGCGGGAGAGCGCTGACGGCGATCTCGTACTTCTTGCTTGCGGCCATTTCTTCCCAGTCTCTGAACGATCGGAACCGGCATTGCACACCAAACTGGGGAAGCTGACAAGCCTGACGATCGGCGCTTTGCCGACCGAGCGCTTGCTCTAAGACAGGCGGGCGATTCGCGCTAGAATCAGGGCCCGTCTCGCGAAGGTTCCCGGTCATGCACGTCATCGCTCCCAGCATCCTCTCCGCCAGCTTTGCGCGGCTCGGCGAGGAAGTCATCAACGTCATCGCCGCCGGCGCCGACTGGATTCACTTCGACGTGATGGACAACCATTATGTTCCCAACCTGACGATCGGTCCGCTCGTCTGCGAGGCGATCAGACCACTGATCGCGGCGCCGATCGACGTCCACCTGATGGTCAAGCCGGTCGATCGCATCGTTCCGGATTTTGCCCGCGCTGGTGCCAACATCATCAGCTTTCACCCCGAAGCGTCCGAACACGTCGACCGGACGCTGGCGCTGATCCGCGAGAACGGCTGCCAGGCGGGGCTGGTATTCAACCCGGCGACGCCGCTCGTGCATCTTGATCACGTCATGGATCAACTGGACCTGATCCTGCTGATGAGCGTCAATCCGGGCTTCGGCGGGCAGAAGTTCATTCCATCGACGCTGCCCAAGATTGCCGCAGTGCGCGCCCGCATCGATGCCTACGAGCGCGAGCGGGGTCGGCGGATCCGGCTCGAGGTCGACGGCGGCGTCAAGATCGACAACATCGCCGAAATCGCCCGCGCTGGCGCCGACACCTTCGTCGCCGGATCGGCCGTCTATGGGGCTGGCCGGGCGGACGATCCGAATCGCTACGACAGCGTCCTCGCGGCCCTGCGAGCGCAACTGGAGAACCCATGATGTCTGCCCCTCTTGCCGTACGTGCGGTGCTCATCGATCTCGATGGCACCCTGCTCGATACCGTGCTCGACCTGCATGCTGCTGCCAGCGGCATGCTGCGCGATCTGGGTCGCCCCGGGATTGCGGTCGAATCAATTCGCAGCTATGTCGGCCGCGGCATTCCCAATCTGGTCAAGCGGGTTCTCGCCGGATCGATGGCGGCGGCGGACGATGCCACGCCACCGCCTGCCGAGGCGCTGGCGAGCTTCAAGCGGCACTACAGTGTCGAGAACGGTCGCCATGCCGCGCTCTTTCCCGGTGTCGGAGAGGGACTCGATGCGCTCAAGGCGCTCGGCTTGCCGCTCGGCGTGATCACCAACAAGGCCGAGGCCTTCACGCTGCCACTGCTGCAGCGCAGCGGCCTGTACCCCTATTTCGACGTCATCGTCAGCGGCGATGTGCTGCCGCGGCCGAAGCCGGATCCGATGCCGCTGCTCTGGGCCAGTGGCCGGCTCGCCGTTTCACCGGTCGACGTGCTGATGATCGGCGATTCGGTGCATGATTTCCACGCCGGCAGGGCAGCCGGCTGCCATGTCTTTCTCGTGCCCTATGGCTACAACGAGGGGCGCGATGTCCGCGAGCTGGCTTGTGATGGTATAGTCTCGACCCTCGCCGAGGCGGCGCAGCGCCTGGTTCACGCCTGAGCGTTCTGCCGGCACCCGCGCTGCTGGGGTGCCCGCCGGAGGGCGCCGGCAGCCAGTCGCGGCGGCCTGCAACATGAGGTCACCTGAGCTTGGGGCGGCAGGCGAACACCGGCAGGGAGCTTGCCCGTTGCCGGCGTGTTTCCTTGTGGAGTTCCGATGACCGAAGCCTACTTCAATCGCCTGGCTGCCGAAGGTTACAACCGCATCCCGGTAACGCTCGAGACCTTTGCCGATCTCGACACGCCGCTGTCGATCTACCTCAAGCTGGGCAACACACCCTACAGCTATCTGCTCGAATCGGTGCAGGGTGGCGAGCGTTTTGGCCGTTACTCGATCATCGGACTTGCCAGCCCGACGCGCATCGTCGTCAACGCGCATCAGGTGCTGGTCCTGAACGGTAACCGCATCGCCGAGCGCGAGGACGATACCAATCCGCTGGAGTTCATCGGCAAGTACATGAAGCGTTTTCGCGCCGCGCCGACCACCGGTCTGCCGCGTTTCTGCGGCGGGCTGGTCGGCTGCTTCGGCTACGATACGGTACGCTACATCGAAACCCGGCTGACGCGCTCGCAGAAGACGGATGAGCTCGGAGTTCCCGATGTCCTCCTCCTGCTGTCCGAGGAGATTGCCGTGGTCGACAATCTGTCGGGCAAGCTGACGCTGGTCGTCTATGCCGAGCCGGGCGTGCCGGGGGCTTACCAGAAGGCGCAGGCGCGCCTGCGCGAACTGCTGCAGCGGCTGCGCGAACCCGTCGCGATCCCTCCGGAAACGCCACAGTCGTCGCCGCCGGCGGCGTCGATGTTCGGTGAGGCGCAGTTCCGGCGGGCGGTGGTCAAGGCCAAGAGTTACATCACCGAGGGCGACATCATGCAGGTTGTCCTTTCGCAGCGGATGAGCAAGCCCTTCGCCGCCAGCCCGATGGCCCTCTACCGCTCGCTGCGCTCGCTCAATCCGTCGCCCTACATGTTCTACTTCGACTTCGAGGACTTCCATGTCGTCGGTGCGTCGCCGGAGATCCTCGTCCGTCTCGAGGGCGAAACGGTGACCGTGCGGCCGATTGCCGGAACGCGCCGGCGTGGCGTCTCGTTCGAGGAGGACCAGGCCCTGGCCGCCGAGTTGCTGGCTGACGAGAAGGAGCGCGCCGAGCATGTGCAGTTGCTTGACCTGGGTCGCAACGACGCCGGCCGCGTCGCCCGTGTGGGGACGATCCGGCTCACCGAGAACATGATCGTCGAACGCTACTCGCATGTGATGCACATCGTCTCGAACGTCGAAGCCCGGTTGCAACCGGGACTGAACGCCCTCGACGTGCTCCGCGCGACCTTTCCTGCCGGGACCGTTTCCGGGGCGCCGAAGGTACGGGCGATGGAAATCATCGACGAACTCGAGCCGGTCAAGCGCGGCATCTACGCCGGTGCCGTCGGTTACCTCGGGTTCAACGGCGACATGGACCTGGCGATTGCCATCCGCACCGCCATTCTCAAGGATGGCCACCTGCATGTGCAGGCCGGAGCGGGAATCGTTGCCGATTCCGACCCGGCCGCCGAATGGCAGGAGACGCAGAACAAGGCACGGGCAGTCCTGCGCGCCGCCGAGCTGGCGGAGAACGGTCTCGACACCCGCTTCTGAGCGCCGGCCGTGATGGCGTCGCCATCGCCCGGCTGGCGCTCAGCGGGACCAGTGCACGTGCAGGAGCAACTCCTGCGGGTTGTAGTGGAACTCGAGTGTGCCCTGGTAAGCGTGATGCACCGCCTCACCGATCGCGCGCGCGAGATGAATGTCGGTGGTGCTGAGTCGCAGCTCTCCCTCGCCATCGTCGAAAGCCATCACACGCTTCAGCGGATGCTCGGCGCGTTGCCGTTCAGCCTCGTTGCGCACCAGGTGCACGATGTCGTCGTGGTGTGCCTGCAGGAAGTCGCCAGCGAGGACGACATGGCCCGCGGGGCAATGGTCGCTCACCCGGTGGCATGCCGGACAGGTGACCTGATGTGCGTCGGCCGGCGCGGCAATGCCCCACTGCCAGCGCCCACGGCTGTACACGGCATGACACTTCGGGCAAACGGTTGGCTCGGCGAGCTTGCCCTTGCTGCGGTAGCTGTCGTGCGCTTCTTCCTGCAGCAGACGATCGCGGCGTACCTGCTGAAAGCCGGCGGGAATGGACTTGCTGCTCATGATGAACCTCCTTGTCGATAAGCTCGCTCCGGCGATGTGCAGGAAAGGCCTCCCGCCCCTGCTGCCGAGCGGCAGCCGCGAACCGCCCTTGCCGGGCTCGCGCAACCCTCATCCTCCATTA
>ERZ761602.2560-NODE-2560-length-28025-cov-5.551376_pt1 | contig 28025 bp, 32 predicted proteins | sample MGYA00512165_ERZ761602 | MGnify/ENA primary metagenome ERZ761602 (study PRJEB28899, sample SAMN02445085) | bioreactor sludge metagenome | biome: EBPR sludge; isolation source: Thorneside wastewater treatment plant | place: Australia: Brisbane, Thorneside...
GTGTCGGGTTTCGCCTCGTGTGGCCTACCAGTCGCCCATCTCCTTCTTCAGCCAATCCTTGGGGAGGGGCTTCTTGGCGGTCCGCTTCAGCTTGAGGTTGAGCGTTTTCGCTCGCTCCTTCCACATCTCGGCCGTGAAGAACCGGGCGCTGCCGTCCACATGGGTGCCGACTCGGCCGCCGTCAGGCCAAGCCTTGGTTTCATGGACCATGATCGTCCTCTCCGGCGCGCTGATGTCCCGCATCGAGACCCCGCCAAGCGCCATGTTGAAGGCGAACTCACCCCCGTTTGGATTCAGCGTTTTGAAGATGTCCCGATTCTTGCTGTACGGGTGGATGGCGCGCCAACACGAGTGGCTGTCCTGAGGCCACGGGAGAACGTCATCATAGTCCGAACAGTAGAGGAGCAGCGAAATGCCAACCTGCTTGCTGCGCGAAAGGGTCGCGGACTTTTCCGACCGACTCGGGTCGGCCACCTGGGCCGACGCAGCGAGGATCGCGAGCAAGCCGACGACCATTGTCGCGAGAAGCCAACGACCGAGAACGTTCATATCCCCATTCTTGCACACCTTCCACGCGCCGTCGGGTTAACATGGGTCCCGATGGGCGAAACCGAATCCCGATCCCAGGAGGTGCTGACTTGGGACGTCCGGCTGGGTGCACACCAGCCTCAGCGCTTGCTGACGGTGATGTTCCTTGCACTCCTGGCCGGCGTGATCGGTATCGCGCTCCTCGGTCACTGGCTGTTCGGCGTGATCGGGGTACTCGCGGTACTCCTCTCTTCATCGGAATTGTTCCTTCCTTTGCACTATTCGCTGGATGAGACTGGCGCAAGGCAGCGGATCGGAGTTTCGGTAACCGAAATTCTGTGGCCGAACGTCAAGAGGGTACAGCTTGACCCGGGCGGGGTCAAGCTCAGCCCGTTCGAGGGCGAAAGCCGCCTCGAGCCGTTCCGTGGGGTCTATCTCCGGTTCTCCGGCAATCGCGAAGAGGTTTTGGCTAAAATCCGCCAATTCTGGCGAGACGATGAACGACTTCTGGCAGAGCGAACTGACGGATGAGGAGGCGGATCGACTGATCGCAAAGGCGGTCGAGGAGATTTCGAAGCGGAAGCTTCATGCCCCATCGATCCTGTTCCTCGAGATGCACAAGCCATTGGGGCGGGTGATGGGCAATGCCGGCGTGGTCTTTGCGCCGTTCCTCGTTCCCGTCCTTGGATTCGATACCATCAACGATTACAGCCGCCTCGTGACGAAGCGCGAATGGGTGGAGCGCCTCATTCGCCGGATCGAGGAGGACGCGTCCGGCAACAAACCGACGCAGGAGACACCAACGCCATGCAGTGGGCAGACACAGGCTGGATAAACATCCTTTTTGTGCTGGTCCTGATCACCGCCATGCTGACGATGATCTTGACCAACATCAAACGCTCGAAGGCCTCGCGCGAAGGCCTCTACATCCGGCGTATCGCCGGTTTGAACGCGATCGACGAGGCGATCGGCCGTTCGACCGAGATGGGAAAACCGGTCCTCATGGTTCCGGGCATCGGCGGTCTGAACGCGATTTCCGTCCAGGCGCTCAACATCTTCGCCTACGTCACCCGGACGGCTGCACGGTTCGCCAACCCGATCCGGCTGTGCTGCGCCGACGCGGCGGTGTACACGGTTGCTCAGGAGATCATCAGCGACGTGTACAACAAGGAAGGTCTTGCCGACCGCTACGACCAGGACTCGGTCCGGTTCGTCAGTGACCGACAATTCGCCTTCGCGGCCGGCGTCTCCGGCATCATCCTTCGCGAGCAAACCGCGGCGACTTTCTTCCTCGGCGAATTCTTCGCCGAGTCACTGATCTTCGCGGAAACCGCCAACTCGATCGGTGCCATTCAGGTGGCCTCGTCCACGGAAACGACTCAAACCCCCTTCTTCATTGCCGCGTGCGACTACGTCCTCATCGGCGACGAATTCTATGCCGCAAGCGCATACCTCAGCCGCGAGCCGGTTCTCGTCGGAAGCCTCGTCGGCCAGGACATCGGCAAGATCCTCATCGCCGGCTACGTCCTCCTCGGCGTCGCATTCAACAGCGCTCAGCAGTTTGAAAGGACGACCGATCCGGATACCCAGACGAGCCGCCCGCTGAAGTCGGATGAAAGGCTGATGTACATGATCTTCAATCCAGATCCGAACCGGGGCAAGCCCAAGGAGGAGGAGGAGAAGTGAACTTCCTCATCGCACAAGCTCCCGCGACCCCGCCGCTGAATTTCTGGAACGGGGACAACGCCACGGCCGGTCTCTGGATCAAGATCATCATCGGCTTGGTCTTGGGCTTCGCCCTGATGATCGGGCTCCTGTTCGCGCCGACCCGGATGCGCCGACCCATCGTCGTCACCTTCACGTTCCTTGCCGGACTGTTTTGGATGGTCCAATGGCTTTGGCCACGAGCGGGCGAAGGGGTGACCGAGCCGACCAACGCCACCGAAGGCGTCGCGCTCTGGCTGAAGGATGCGCTTCCAGTCGTGACCGACTTCGCGAACATCCTCACCGCCTTTCTGCTCGGACTCGGCATCTACTCTCTCGTCAGCATCCACGGCAAGCGCCTGATCAAGAAACAGACCGACTGGGTCTTCAGCGGCATCTTGCTGCTGAGCATCGTGATCATGATGATCTTCGGGTACGCCGACTGGCTGACTCGGCTTGGCGAGGGCGCGGCCAAAGTGGAGCTCGTACCCGGCTTCTGGAATCGTGGGCGTGACCTTCTGTTCGACGGCATGCTTCAGCAGATGGACGCGGCGATGTTCTCCCTTATCGCCTTCTTCATTCTCTCCGCGGCGTACCGGGCCTTCCGCATTCGATCGATCGAGTCGACGATCCTGCTTTCGACGGCACTGATCGTGATGATCTCGATCATGGGTGCGATCGTGTTCATGCTCGACTCGGCCGCAGCGCCGGTCAGCAACAACCTGAAGCTCTCGGAAATCGCGGGGTGGATCACGGGATCACTCCAAACGCCCGCAATCCGAGCGATCAATTTCGGCGTCGGTGTCGGAGCCCTGGCCATGGGCATTCGCCTCTGGCTGAGCCTTGACCGAGGAGGAGTGAGCGGCTGATGGCAGACCTCGCACAAGAAGAACGAACATTCGGAGAGAAGCTCCAGTCGCTCCCGCGGCAGGTGCTCTACCTCATTCTCATCGTCGTCATCTCGGCGTCCGTCATCGCCTCGAAGTTCGCCGGCCCAGCCTTGGTTCTGCCGAACAAACCCGGAAACAACGCGATCGAGTTCTATGCGACGGTCATGAACGTCCCGGAGGGCTCGACCGTCGCGATTCAGTCGGACTGGACGAACTCCACCCGCGGCGAGAGCGCCGGACAACTCGAGTCGCTCCTCCGCATTCTCATGCGGCGCAACGTGAAGTTCATGGTCTACTCCCTGGCCGACCCCCAGGCGCCCCAGGTCGCTCGTGACACCATCGCACGCATCACCTTGGAACGAAAGCTCAAGGGCGAGCGGGAGTACAAACGCTGGGACGACTGGATCAGTCTCGGGTTCTTTCCCAACGGAGAAGGCACCGCGAAGTCGATCCAGTCGGACATTCGCAAAGCCTTCAAAGGCAAGCGGGATGTGTCTCCGGAAGGTCCGCGCGACGTGTACCAGTCTCCCGTCCTCAAGAACATCCAGACCCTCGACGACCTTGGACTTTACATCAACATCACGGCGTCCAAGACCATCGATGTGCTCATCGAGCGCCTCAAGTTCAAACCGGCGAGATTCGGCGACTTCGAAGTCAAGAACAAGCTGGGCTCCATGTGCACCGGCGTCATGGGGCCGGAGACGGTGAACTACTACTCCGCCGGGCTTCTGTTTGGGCTCGTCGTCGGCCTCAACGGTGTCGTCGAAATGGAGACCCTGATGGAGAACGGAGTCAACTGGCCCGAGGGCAAGAAGACCGTGGAGTATGCGAAAGACAAGCAACTCGTCGTCCCCGGTTGGACTGGCAAGCAGAACTACGCCAGAGGCACCTCGTACTACTTTGCGCTTCACACAGGGATGGCGCTTCTGATTCTCGCCGTCCTTGCCGGCAACATCGGCATGTGGTTGGCCCGCAGCGGTAAGGGGAAGAACGCGTGATGGACTTCACTTGGATCAAACTCACCATCGGTGCGATCGCCACGATCGGACTCTACAGCGTCCTCTACCGTGAGAACAAGTTCTATCGCCTGATCGAGCACATCTACCTCGGCCTCGCTGCAGGGTGGTCGATCACGGCTTTGTGGACGGAGTCCCTCAAGTCGACTTGGTGGGACAAGATGGTCGGAACGCCGACTGCGTCCGGCCAACCGGGAACGCCTGGATACTGGGCGTACATTCTCCTCCTGCCGATCGGCCTCATGGCGTACTTCGTGTTCAGTAGGAAGAACAACTGGGTCAGCCGGATCCCGATCGGGATCATCCTCGGTCTCTGGGCCGGTCAGCAGGCCGACGCCTGGTCGAAGAAGTTCCTGCCGCAGATCGCGGCTTCGATGAAGCCGATCATCCCGAACGACGCCTTCATCGTCCCGGCGGGGACGGGGCCGACCCCGGGCTCCCTGTACGTGTCCCAGGCGGTCACGAACATCATCTTCTTGGTAACCCTCCTGTCCGTACTGAGCTACTTCCTCTTCAGCTTCGAGCTCAAGACGAGGTTCATGAAGGGCATGACCACCACGGGCCGCTGGCTCATGATGATCGGCTTCGGCGCGATCTTCGGGAACACGGTCATGACCCGATTCACCCTCCTCATCGATCGCATGTATTTCATCTGGATCGAGTGGCTCATCACGGGCACGTTCAAGATGTAAGCCGCCTAGCACCCCTTCCCCAGCTGCGGAAGGGGTGCTAGGATGAGACCATGGGCGGTGCGCGATCGTTCGAGCCGAGCGATCCGACGCGGTTGCGGCGGGTCGCGCAAGCCGCAGTCCTTTCACTGACCGCCACGACACTCGTCGTCGCAGTCAAGCTCCTCGCGGCCTACCTCAGCGGCAGCGTCAGCGTCCTCGGCGAAGGGCTACAGTCCACCGTCGACATCCTCATGTCGCTCCTCGCGCTCGTGACGGTCCGGTACGCGGCGCTTCCTCCGGACGCGGATCATCCGTACGGCCATGGGAAGGCGGAGTTGCTCTCAAGCGCGTTCCAGATGCTGGTGATGCTCGGGTCGGGTGTCCTCATTCTGGGGATGGCGATCGGGCGCCTGAGGGACCCCCAGCCGATCGAGGCGGACTGGGGATTGGTGGCCATGGGGTTCGCCCTCGCCTCCAACACGGCCGTGGGTTGGCATCTTCGGCGTGTCGCCAGGGCGGAGTCTTCGGCCGCCCTCGAAAGCGAAGCCCTCCACCTACGGGGCGATAGCCTCGCGTCTCTCGGTGTCCTCGTCGGGCTCCTCGCCTACACCGTCACGGGCTGGAAAGTGCTGGACCCGCTCGTCGCGGTGGCATTCACGTTTGTTTCCATGGGCGTCGCTTTGGCACAGTTGCGACACCTGCTGCACCCCCTGATGGACGGTGCTCTGCCGCCCGCCGACGTCCAACTTCTCGAGGCGGCGCTCGCCGGCCACCCTGAGGTTCGTGGCTACCACAACCTGAGAACCCGATCTTCCGGTTCCTTGCGCACCGTCGACCTCCATGTGATGCTCGACGATCGCCTGACCTTCGTGGCCGCCCACGAAATCGCCGAGCAGATCGAGGACGAAATCCGGGATGCCCTCGGGGGCGCCCTGGTGAACATCCACTATGAGCCCTACGAGGCTGAGGTCGAGCACCGTCGTCGGGAACACGGGGAAAACTCCTTGACGCCGCCCCGAAAAGACATGGGGGAGCGGCGGTAGACTACGGGGCCCGCATCGAATTTCGTGTCGGTGTCGTCCTTTATGGCGAGTGATTCTCAGCAGGATTCTTTGGCCGAGAAACGGTGGTTGCACGCTCTTGCGAAGGGCGACCCCGCCGCTCTCGGTGGCTTGTACGAGATCTATGGCGAGCGGATTTTCCGCTACGCCTTTCGGATGCTCGGCAATCGAAGCGACGCCGAAGATGCCACGGCGGAGACGTTCCTCCGTGTCCTCCGACGCTCCAACGAACTGCGCGCCGACGCCGCATTTCGCACCTGGCTGTTCCGAATCGCTCGCAATCTCTGCATCGACAGGATGCGGCAGCATCGACTGCTCGAGCTTCCGAACGACGCCCATGACAACGGGACAGAGGAACGGACCGCGCTCAAGATCACGGTCCAGCAAGCTCTCAGCGATCTGCCCGCCGACTACCGCGAACCGCTCATTCTTTGTGATCTCGAGGACATCTCGGCAAAGGAAGCGGCCGACATTTTGAAAATCAGCGTCCCGGCCCTCAAATCGAGGCTGTATCGTGGACGTCGCGCGCTCCGCGACAAACTCGGGGGCGCGCTGGAGAAGGTCCTATGAACCGCGAACTGTACACGAAACTGGTCGACCTCTATGCGGGCTACGAACTGCCCGCCGAACTTGAAGACGAGATGATCGTCGCCGCTGGAAACGACCCGGCCCTCGCCTCGGATATGTTGACGCTCCGCGCGGCCGTCGACGCCCTCCAGAACGACCAAGGTCCGTCGTTCACGGAGGAGTCCTTCCAGCGCATCCTCATGAAGCTCTATGCTCGCGGCGTCGACCTTCACACCAAGGCGCCGAGCCCGACCCACCTGCAGTATCAGTTGCCGATTCAAGGCTAATCAAGGAGATCCGTACGTGAAGGTTGAATGTCCCCGCAAGGAACTGCTCGAGGCGGTCACGCTCGCGACGACAGCGTCGAGCATGCGATCGGCCCTCCCGATCCTAACCACGCTCCGGCTCGAAGCGGTGGCCGATGGGCTCAGCGTGCTCGGGTGCGACGGGGAGATGTGGGCGGAACGCAAGATCATGGCCGCGACGAGCGAGCCGGGGGGTGCATGTGTCTCAGCGAAGTTGCTCAGTGACATCGTCAGCAATCTTCCCGACGGCCAGATCAGCCTTGAGACCGAGGGTACTTCGCTCGTCCTCCGGCAGGGTGCGAACGCGGAGTGGAAGCTCATGTTTCTTCCCGCGGACGAATTCCCGGTCGCTCCCGACGTCAGCGGCAACGCTGAACTCAGCCTCACGATGGCCGAATTCCGTGAAGCGGTCGACGGCGTCTCCTACGCCGTCGCAGACGATAACAGCCGGCCCCAGCTCACCGGCGTGCTCTTCACCTACAACGGGCATGAACTGACCCTTGTCGCGACCGACACCCATCGCCTTGCCGTGCTCAAGCTCATCAAGGAGGGGATCGGCTCGACCATGCGAGCGATCGTGCCCGAAAAGGCACTCCGCGCGATCAAGAGCCTTCCGGTCGATGCCTCGGAGACGTTCACGGTGCGCTTCGACGACACGCGATTGGCCGTCGATGCGGGCAATTCGCAGGTGGTCTCCCAGCTGCTTGCCGGTGCGTTCCCGGACTGGGAGCGCGTCGTCCCCGCCGAATCCACGCGCACGTGGATTTTGGATCGAGCCGAGCTTCTCGACCACGTCAAGCGAACGATGATCCTCGCGCGTGACAGCGCGGGTCGGGTCAAATTCTCGGGCCAGGGCGAGGCGATCCTCCTCAGTTCGCGCAGCGAAGACAAAGGCGAGGCCAAGGAACTCGTCGGTGTCGTCAGCAAAAACGGTGAAATCGACATCGCCTTCAATGGCCGGTATGTCATCGACGCCCTGAGCGCCATGAAGGCCGACGGAATCAAAGCCGAACTGACGGAGCCCTCGCGACCGGCCGTGTTCCGACCCGTCGATGGCGGCGAGTCCCAGTTCTGCGTGATCATGCCGATGGCCCTCTCCTGATCGACACGCCCGAGCTAAACTGAACGCCATGGCAAGGGACCCGGCGCTCGAGCACCTCCAGCGACGGATGCGGGCAAGCGACCGCCGCGCGTGGTTGCGCCCGCTCACCCAGAGCGAAATCGGGGACGTCGCCGCCCGCGCCTTTCAACGGCTCGGCCGACCGATTCTACGATCGACGGCCGGTCCGATGTTGATCTGCTACGCGTCGGTCGTTTTCTTCTTCGCGTTCGTTTTTCCCAGCGTCTACACCACTTCGAATCCGAACAGCACCGAAACGCAGATCGCCGAAGTCTTTGCAGTCATCGCCGTGGCGCTGTTCGTCGCACTCCCCCTCTTTGTCAGTGGCGTCTCGTTCACAAGCGCTCTCGTCGCCCAACTCGTTTCCGACTACGTGCTCGGAAACCAGACTGACGAGGCAACGGCCCGGAAGGTCGCCTGGCGGTCGCTTCCGCGCCTCATCCTCTCCAACGTGATCGCCTTCGCGCTCAGCAGCGGGGCTCTGATCGTGACTCTGATTCTGCTCTTGGTGTCGGCCCTGATCACCGAACGCACGAGCGACGATAACCTATGGCCCGCCGTTTCCGCGTTGATCGGCACATTCGGCATCTTCCCCGCGCTCCTCATCGCCCTCTGGCTGGTCAGCCGCTACTCCCTTGCTCCGGCGATCGTCGCCCTCGAGGGTTACGGCCCGATCGCGGCGATGCGACGCAGCCGAAAACTCCTGGCCGGCAATCGGGCTCATCCCGCAGGGAGCGGTAGCCTGATCGGCATGTGGTTCACTTGTGGATGCGTGTTCTTCGCGATCTGGCTCGGCACGTGGGTTACCATGGCCCTGTTCAGCGTCGACGTCTACGTCCGCCAAGCGATGCCCAATGTGCTTCTCGGTGAGCTTGCGACGCAGGCCATCGCCGGAATTCCGCTCTACTTCGCCCTCTGGGTCGTCATCCCGATCTGGTCGACGACCGCGACCGTCCTCTACTTCGACCGCCGTGTGCGGCTCGAAGCCTTCGACCTTGAGGTTTTGGAACAAGATGTCCGCCGCACGAATCGCCAGACTCGTTTTCAGCTTTAGTCTGATCCTGGCGATGTTCGGCGCGTGGGCCGACTATCGACAGCTGGATCGAGAAGTTCGCGCCACGTCTTCACAGAAGGATGTCGTGAGCCTGATCCACCGCTACGCCATGGTTCACGGGCTCGACAGCGAGCTCCAGGAGTTCCTGGATGGGATCGCGGACCGAGCTCCGAGCACGGAAGAGGTCCAGCGCTTGCGTGCCATGGTGGCGGTCCGAGCGATCGCCGAGGCGCCCGACCGTGAGGGCAAGGTCACAAGCGCCGAGAGAGCGATCCGTGACATCAAGAAGTCACCGATCTACCGCGACCCCGGCGTGGGTAAGGAAGGCAATTGGCTGAGCTCCGCCTTTCGACGGGTCGGCGATGCCCTCAGCCGAATCCGCCTCCCAGAGCGTGAACCGGCGAACCGGCGAATGCCCACCGGTCCTCAAATGGGCGGCATCGGTCAATTGATCACGCTCGGCATGTGGATTCTCCTCGGAGCCGTCGTCGTGGCGTTCTTGGTTTGGGCTGTGCGCCAGTTCTCGTTCAGCCGGGCCCGGAGGCTTAAGAAGATACGTGGGCTTCTGGAGGATGATGAGCCCGAGCGAACTGCCGACGAATGGCTTGCGCAAGCCGCCCAACTCGAAAGCGAGGGTCGCTTTCGCGAGGCGGTCCGGTGCTTGTTTCTGGCGTGCCTCGTCCGGGTCGACGAGGCCCAGATCGCGCGGTTCATCCGGTCCGAAACGAACTGGGAACACTACCGTCGCATCCAAGAGTCGCCGCGCCGCTTCCTCGACCTCGACTTCCTTCCGCCGACCCAACTCTTCGACACCGTTTGGTATGGGAAACAGACGCAAGGGCGGCCGGACCTCGAGCTTCTCCGCTCGTTCTACGCTGATCTCCTCCTGCGCATCGACCAGATGAGGGCCTCAGGGTGAAACGGAGCGTGATCCCCGCGATGATGTGGGCCCTCGGGGGCCTCCTCGTCGTCGCCTCGGTGCTGTTCTTCTTTGCGCGCGAAGAGAGACGGACGTTCCCGAGCGCCGCATCGCCGCGCCCCAGCGGCACGATGGCGTTCGCCGAACTTCTCCGCGAGGACGGATTCGAAGTCTCCGTCTCCGGGTCTCCCAACCCCCGGTTCGACCGCGGCAACCTCGTCATCGTCTACCAGGTCGGGGTTCGTCGCGATCGCTTCACGATCTTTGGGGACGAACCCGATGGGGACGGACCGAGTGAGAAACGGGATCCGCTCACGGCGATGCCCGCCGTCGAACGCGCCCTGGCCCGACACATCGCTCTGGGAGGCCGGGTCCTGATGATCGGGGTCCCCGAGAACTTCGACGAGGCTTCCAAGTCCACCGTCGAACTTGGGGTTCTGCGTTGGGACTCCACGGCCGAGGCAGTCTTGGTGTCCGGGTCGACGAGCACGATCCGAGCTGAGGACTTGATCGCCGAACGTGCACCGCTGCTACCCCGAGAACGGAGCGCCGTCATCCCCACGTGGGTCGGGACCGACGGATCGTCCTTCATTGAAGCCGTATCGGATGGCGGTGTCGGTGCGCTCCTGGTGGTCCCCAACGGAATCGGCACGACCAACCGATTCATCGCTCGCGATGCGAACGCCTCCGTGTTCCTCCGCGCTGTTCGCGAAAACGCCCCGAAAGGAGCACGGATCGTCTTCGCGGAGGCGATGTTCGGGAACGTCCAGGACCCTGGATTCATCGCTTCGATCGGCGATTGGGCCAACGCGGCCCGATGGCAGGTGGTCCTGCTGTTCATCGTCGTCATCTTCACGCTAGGCCGTCGATTTGGAGTTCCGATCCATGATCGCGTCGAACAACGCGGAGCACGGGAGCTTGTGGACGCACTCGGCGATACGCTCGATCGGGGCCGTCAAGCCGGCTTCAGCCTTAGTCTCGTCGCACAAGACGTCGATCTCCGCCTTCGTCGCCAGTACGGGCTTATGCCCGATGCACCTCGATCCGATCGTGACGCCGTGATTCCTGCCGAGCTGGCTTCGGCGCTCCGCGAAGCGGAGGCGTTCGAGAACACGCGAATACGGGGTGCCAACGCTGCCGTGCTCGCCCGACGCCTCCTCGCGGCGATGGCGGCCCTCGAAGGCTCGCGCCCGGGACGGACGCGACGCCGCTAGCCGGCTTGGCTCTTCTCGATCAAGGCCGTCATCAACTGGATCGCCGCCTGAAGGACCGGCCCCGCCATCGCGTCGTTCATCAGGACGCCGATCGGCGCCTGACCGAAATGGAGCCCACTTGGCGTCAGGAAGCAAAGACGCGCCGCGTCGCCCTCCGGTGCGGGTGGTCGGTCTCCATCCCAAGGTCCGATTTGAGCGAGAACATTGGAGGACTCCCGAAAGAGGGCTGCGATCTCGCCATCGAGTGAGGAGTCCGGGCGATCCCAGATCACCCCGGCACCCGAGTAGTTGAAGTACCGCGCACTGAAGTCGGCGTAAGCTGCGAGAAGATCGAGTCCCTCCGGCATCGCCACCTCGATCACAACCCCCAGCAATTGCTTCTCTTCGTCAGGCGTGGGGTCGACACCGACTCCGCGGAGGAAGTGCCACGCCTGAAGCCGGTGCCTTGACTCGACTTGTGCGTCGGCGGCGACTTGCTTCCAGCGGGCGATCGCTTCACTGCCGCCGAGGGTCCGTGCTTCGGCGAACGCGCTCCAGGGATACTCTCCGGCGTCACCCTCCGGCCAAAGTTCGATCGAAATGTCGCCGAACAGGGTGTCGCGAAGCGCGTGCGTACTCATCCCCGCGATCATGACAGCGGGGCGGTCGAATTCGCCACAATCGAGTCAGGCATGGAGCCCCTTCTCACGACCGCCATTCCCGGACTCCCTCCCCCGCGTCGCGGCAAGGTGCGCGAGGTCTACGACCTGGGCGACTCCGTCTTGATTGTGGCGACCGACCGGCTAAGTGCATTCGACGTCGTCCTTCCGACCGGCATTCCGGACAAGGGCCGAATCCTCAACCAGATGAGCGCGTTCTGGTTCGAGCGGCTAGGCCACGTCTGCCCCAACCACGTCCTCACGACCGACGACGACGCGATCGCTGCCAAGATCGGGGTGAAGGATCCCCATCTCGCTGGACGCTGCACCCTCGCCCGCAAAGCCGACACCGTCCCGATCGAATGCGTTGCGCGGGCGTATCTCACCGGCTCGCTCTACAAGGAGTATGTGCGCTCCGGCAACAGCCTCCATGGCTTGCTGATGCCGCTCGGCCTGCGCGATGGCGATCGACTTCCCGCGCCGCTCTTCACGCCGGCGACCAAGGCGGCCGAAGGGCACGACGAGAACATCTCGTTTCAGCAAGTCGTGGACCGCGTGGGCCGAACCACAGCCGACCTGCTCCGGGATTGGACGATCACACTCTTCAGTCATGCGGCCAAGCACGCGGCCGCGTGCGGCTTGATCTTGGCTGATACCAAGTTCGAGTTCGGATGGTCCGACGGTGAACTGATCTGGATCGACGAGGCGCTGACTCCGGACAGTTCGCGATACTGGGAGGCTTCCCAATGGAGGCCGGGTGGGCCTCAGCCAAGCTTCGACAAGCAGTTCGTCCGCGACTACCTCGAGACGCTCGATTGGAACAAACAGGCTCCAGGGCCGACCTTGCCGGATGATGTCGTCCAGCGGACCCGCGCCAAGTACGTCGAGGCGTTCGAACGGATCACCGGTAGGACCTTCGTCTGATCCCCCAACCACTTCGGGGTAGTATTTAGATCGTTGGCTAAATACTGAAATGGATGGTGTCTTCAAGGCTCTGGCTGATCCGACCCGGCGCTCGATCCTGCGATTGCTCAACGAACGAGACATGACAGCAGGCGAGATCGCGGCGCACTTCGCGATGTCGGCCCCGTCCGTTTCGCACCACTTGGCGACGCTCAAGCATGCCGAATTGGTATGCACGCGCCGCGACAAACAACAGATCGTTTATTCGCTCAATGCGACGGTGATCCAGGAGTTTCTTGCCCTGCTCTTCGATGCGTTTGCACCGGTCGAGCCGGCCCCGACCACGGTGGAGCCTGTCAGGAGCTCACCTTGAGAGCAAGTACTTTCTTTGGCCTTGGACTCGCCTTGACGGCGGCCCTCACCCTTTTGGCGCTTGTGGCGATCCCTTTCATGCCGGATCAGATCCCGATCCACTGGAACATTCGAGGAGAGATCGATGGCTACGCGAGCCGGTGGACGACGCTCATTTTTAGTCCGGGTCTGCTGCTGTTTGGGCTCGGACTGGCAGCCGCGATCCCAGCGATGTCGCCCAGCGGGTATCGCGTCCAGCGGTTCGGACCAACCTTCTACGCCATCATGTTCATCGTGCAGGCGATGTTCGCCTACATCGCCACGCTCCTGATCCTCGCCGGTCTCACCCCTCGATTGGACATCAGCCGGTGGCTGATCGCCGGGATTCTGATCGCCCTGGGCCTCTTGGGGAACCTCATGGGGAGAACGCGACGCAACTTCTTCGTCGGCATCCGCACGCCGTGGACACTTGCCAGCGACGAAGTCTGGACGCGAACCCACCGCTTCGGGGGCCGATTGATGTTCGCTACGGGTGTGCTCGGCGGTCTCGCCATCGCTGCCGGGGCACCGCCGATGCCGGTCTTCGTAACCGTCATGGCTGCCGTCCTCTATCCGATCTTCTACTCCTACTGGATCTGGCGTCAAGTCGGGAACTGAGCACCTAGTAACATAAGGTCTTGTCCGAGATTCGTGTGCACGATGCATTCGAGGAACTGCGCGACCAGGCGAACGCCTGGCTCGCACGGTTCGCGCCCTTGGTCATGAGTCCGTCGGCAGGACTGACCGAAAGCGAAGTTCGTAAGCGTCTCGAGTCGGTCGAGCGCCTGAAGAGCGAGGCTGGCTCGTTGCGACCCCGACTCGGGTCACTTCGACTGGAGGACGCCGACCTCGCCAACACCGTCGAGCAGGCCTTGCGCCAGCTCGACTCGGTGGAAGAGGAGCTCCGGCGGACCCTCGGCAAACTGGTCCCTGGCGATCCGGCCGGACTCGTGGACCTCGACGCCCTCCAGGACCGCCTTGCGGAACGCGAGGCGCGTCAGGAGCTCGGGCTCCACGCCGGCACGCAACCCCCGGAGATCCTAGAGATGAAGACTTCGAGCGGAAACTGGGCGGGCGCTCTCAGCATGGGCATCTTCGGGCTCGGCTGGACCGCGTTCACGACGTTCCACGCGACCTTGATGATCATCGGCATGTCGAAGGCGTTCGGCTGGGGCGCGCTCGCCCTCTTGCTCTTCTACTCGATCTTCTACCTGGTCGGATTCGGAATGCTGGCCGGGGCATTCTCGATGGCGTCGACCGAGTCGATCCGTCTCGAAGGCCGGCACCTCACGATCACCCGATCGCTGGGTCCTTTCCGCCGCACCCGTGTCTACGAACTCGCCGAGACCGCCAAGGCAACGATCGGGACGGCATCCAACTTCCCGTTGCAGGCCAAAGGTCAGCGTCCGACCCGGTCCGTGCTGCTCCACGACGTGAACGCGAAGGCAATCAGCCTCTCCAGTCACTCGGACGCGAGTTTGAAGCAAGAGGTCATGGATCGGATCAACGCCTACTTACAGGTCCACGGCTAGACCGCGCTTTCGAGCCTCTCACGGAGAAACTCCGCCCGCTGACGCGCCGTGGCGTCCTCATCCGCGCTACTTCGGACCTCGAGGATCGCAAGCCACTGATCTACCGTGCGATACGAATCGGGGAACCCGTTCAGCCCGACCGCCGAGGCCCAACGCGCCCACCCGAGCACGCGCAGGGCATCGGCCAGGGTCACTTGCCTCGCTTCCACCGCAAATCGCACCGCGGCTCTCGCTTGCTCGTCGAGGGCCTTCCGAGGCACTTCCCTGCGGGCCGTCCGCTCCTCGCGAAGCAGGTACTCGCACGCGCCCACGAACAGTGCATCGGATCCGCCGGTCGCCGAAACCTGGAAGAACGCCCCCACCGCTCGGCTCGACTCTCCGAACAATCCCCGCGCCACCAGGCCCTGGTCGGCGAGCGCCTGGAGCACCGGAATCGTCCGCTTTGCGTGGGCGAGTCCGATCAGGTGGAACATTGCCGACATGCGCCGGGCTGCCCCCGCGTTGTAGGGGCTTGCGGTCAGGTAACCACGTGGCTCGGAAAATGCGAACGCGAGGCGTGCTGCGCCCTGCCCAAGAACGAGGTCGGCGATCCGCAGGGCGGCCGATGGAGACCAGCCGGAGGTAAGGGCCTGGATGCGGAGGTGATCCTCTTCGTTGACCATCACGCCGATCGAGCGGTCCTCGTCGAGGAGAAGCGTTCGACCCGGACCCCGGATCGGGAATTCGGGCGACAAAAGCCGGCAACCGATCAGGTACTCGCTTTCAGCCCCGCTCAGGCGCTTGTGAACTTGCAGGGCCAACCCGGACGCAGCGTAGCACGAGATAATCTCCGAGGAGATGGCGCGCAGTTCCGCCTCCGTCGCGTGATGCGGGAAGCGCCGGCCGCGCAGATTGCGCGCATAGCGCACGCGGCTGCTCACGACGACGTCGCCTTCGGGGGCGTCCGGTCCCAGCCAGGCGGGCAAAGGCATCGAGCGGAGCACCATGCGCTTCCAGAGTTCGGAATCACCGGGGCTCTTGCGCGCCATGACGTCAATTCTACATCGCACGCGGGGCTGATCACGGATTCCTAAGACTCTTAGGTACTTGAACGTACCACTCGCATCAGATCGCTCGTTCTTGGGGCCTATCGTGGCGTGTTTCCTTTGATTCGTTCGAGTCGGCCCTGCCGATGTCGTACAATGTCTTCATGCGATTCGCCACCCAAGCCATCCGTATCGCTCAAGACCCGGACAGCACCTACAAGGCCGTGATCAATCCGATCTGGCAATCCGCCACGTTCGCCTGGGACAGCCTCGACGACATCCCCCAGTTCGACTACACACGGGTCGCCAATCCGAACCGCGACAGCCTCGAACAGGTGATCGCAGCGCTTGAGGGGGGTTCCTTCTGCACCGTCTTCGGGAGCGGTATGGCCGCCATCGCCGCCGCAACCAGCCTGCTCGAGGCCGGGGACCATGTCCTTGTGGCCTCGGACATCTATGGCGGCACCCACCGCCTCTGCGCCAAACAGCTGCCTCGGCAGGGTGTCGACGTTCAGTTCTTCGACTCGGCCCATCCGGAGTCGCTTCGCACCGTGGTCAGGCCGAACACGCGGATGGTGATTTACGAAACGCCGAGCAACCCGAATCTCCGGGTGTGCGATATCGAAAGGGTCGCGAAGATCGCTCGCGAACTTGGCCTGATCACCGTGTTCGACAACACGTTCGCCTCACCCGCCCTCCAGCAGCCGCTTGCGCTCGGCGTGGACATCGTCGTCCACAGCACGACCAAGTACATCAGTGGCCATAGCGACGTCATCGGTGGCGCGCTCGTGACTCGCGACGAGGCGATCGCCGCCCACGTCTTCGAGTGGAGCAAGACGGTGGGTGCCGTTCCGAGTCCGTTCGACTGTTGGCTGACGCTGCGCGGTCTCAAAACCCTCGAAGTGCGGATGGAGCGGCATTGCCGCAACGCCCTCGCCGTAGCCAGGTATCTCGAAAGTCACCCGAAGGTGGACACGGTCTCCTACCCTGGCCTTGCTTCACACCCCGATCACGCGATCGCCGCCAAACAGATGACGGCGTTCGGAGGGATGATCGCGTTCACGGTGGCCGGAACCGACGAGGATGCCCGACGCGTCGCCGAAGCGACCCGGGTGTTCTTACTCGCCGAGAGCCTCGGTGGGGTCGAGTCTCTGATCGGCTACCCGCCCCTCATGTCCCATGCGACGCTGACCGAAGCGGAGCGATTGGAGCGAGGCATTCCGCCGACGATGCTCCGACTGAGCGTGGGCATCGAAGACCCCCAGGACCTGATCGACGACCTTGAGCAAGCGTTTGCGCTCGTGGGAGCGGAAGCGTCCGTCCCCGAGTTGGTTTTGGCAGCGACCCGTCGCTGAGGCGGTACTATCCCGGTGTGCAGGCTGCGGCGCTGAAACGGAGTTCGGCGTTGCTCCGAGGGGCCGTACTCTTGTGCGTCCTCGGAGGGTGCAGTCGCGCTCCCGCGCCCCCGTTTCCCACGTGGTACACCCCTTCGGTCGAGACACGCTCGCAGCCCTTCAGCGACCTTCTCGGCCTCGCCGACCAAGCCGAGCAGCTCGCTCCCGCGTTCAAGGATCGGATCGCCTTTCGGCCTGCTGACCGACGCGCCGTGCTCCAGGCACTGGGAAAGCCATTGGGCCGGCTTGCCAAGTTGGTCGAGAAACCTATCCCCTTCCCTGACCGCTCCCGATTCCCGTTCGAAGTCGCCTCCGGGCATCGTGGCTGGCGGCTCCTCGGACGCTGCTTGGTATGGCGGGTCGAGACCTGCGTCGCGGACGGTCACGCGGACGATGCGATCACGAACACCCTCGTCGCCACTCGATTCGGTTACCTTCTCACCCAGGGCAATGCCGGTGATGCCTCGCTAGGTTTCGGGATCGTCGACGAGGCGCGTCAAGCCATGGCTCCCAGCCTCTCGACGTTGTCCGCCGAGCAACTCACCCGTCTCGGGAACGGTCTGACCGCCGCGCTCCGCGCGCGTCCGTCAATCGAGCGGACACTGGATCAAGAGAGGCGGTCGATGTTGGCTGCGGTCCAGTTCGTCCAGGATAGCTACTCGAAAGGCACGTGGAGCCCGCTCCGGCAGGGGCTCGACGTCGATGGACGCGAGGCGGTCGAGTACCTCATCGAATTGAAGACGAAGGACGGTTCCAAACGGGAGGACTACTTCCGCCGATTCGCGGGCGAGATTGATCCGGAAATCGATCTTCTCAAGTCGGTCGCGGAGAAGCCGGTGGCAGCCCGAGGTGCGCTCCCGCTGCCACCGAGCGAAGGTCGTGCCTGGCGACGCTTCGCGCGACACTTCTTCCGTGGTGCGCGGGCCATTCTCCAGGTCAGCGATCGGACGTTGGCCAAGACCAGGCTCTTCATACTCGAATGCTTCATCCACCGTGCGATCCGGGAAAACCGAACCGCGCCCAAGTCGCTCTCCGTGTTCCCTGCCGACTTGACCCTCGATCCGTACAGCGGTCGACGGTTCGTCTACCGTGCCTCGGGCATCGACTACCGTCTGTACAGCATCGGGGCCGATCTGCGCGATGACGGCGGCGAGTCGGACGAAGCAGGGGGTTCGCCGGATATGACCCTCGAAGGCACTTCATAGCCATAATGGGCCCATGCGCCGCCTGCTGTGCCTCCTCCTGGTCTGCCATACCAGTCTCGCCTGTGCCCAGAACGAACCGGTGACTCAAGGAGAAGTGCGCGGGACGCTGCTCCAAACCGAGAAACACTTCCGAGCGGTGCTCAAGATGCCGCCACCGAAGCCGTCGGGCAAGATGCTCGGTGACGGCGAACCGACGACGCGACGCTTTACCATCGAGCGGTTCGCCGCGTTGGTTGAGACGCTACGGCCGAAGTTCAAGATTCGGCCCCGACCGCTGCGGTTCGATGAGAAACGACTGGCGAAGCTGCCTGACGCGCTGCGCACGAAGCTCATCGCTCTTGTCAGAGGCGGATTCATCGCTCCGCTCGGGCCGCTCGCAACGGCAAAAGGCGAGTCGGTCACGCTGAAGGAGTACGGTGACGCGCTCGGCTACCTGATCAGCAGGCTGGCCGAGGTTACACATATGCCGAGCACCAAGTTCAGTCCGTATCTTCAGCCTCCGGACTAACGTCCAGGATCGGCTCGTCCAGAAGCTTGAGGTCGTTCCGCGTCAGCGGAGCGGTCGCGAAAAGATCAGGACGAAGTCGGCGCGTGGCCAAGAGCGCTTGGCGCCGCCGCCATCGAGCGATCGCGCCATGGTCCCCGGAAAGCAGCACATCGGGCACGGATGCTCCTTCGAAGCCGCGTGGTTTGGTGAACTGCGGATAGCCGAGCAGGCCCTCGGTATGCGCCTCGTTGACCAGGCTTTCGGGATCGCCCAGCACTCCGGGGATCAGTCGCACGACCGCATCGGCCATCACGAGCGCGGGCAATTCCCCGCCCGTAAGGACGAAGTCCCCAATGCTGAAGACCTGGGTCGCGTACCGCTGCCGCACTCGATCGTCAACGCCGCCATAGTGGCCGCATAGGAACACGACTTGGGGCCGAGATGCGAGTTCGCGAGCGTGGCGCTGGCAGAAACGCTCGCCGCTCGGATCGGTGAGGATGACGGCGGCTCCGTCAACCGGATCGAGCGAGCGCACCGCCTTCGCCACGAGAGGCGCCATCAGGACCATGCCCGCACCACCGCCGAACGGTGGGTGATCGACCGTTCGGTGGGCATCCTCGGCGAAGTCTCGTGGGTTGGCGCACCGAAACGCGACCTGCCCGGCTTCCTTTGCCCGCAACAGAATGCTGTGCCCGAGGGCAGGCAGGATCAGCTCCGGGAAGAGACTGACGAAATCCACCCGGAGCATGGGCTCAGAACGGCGTACCGTGCTTCAAGTGCTCGCGGAAGCGGGAGATCAGGTCGAGCGTGACTTCGCCCGGCTTGCCGCAGCCGATCGGCTGAGTGTCCAGCGAAACCATCGGGATGACCTCCGCGGCGGTACCGGTCAGGAACGCTTCGTCCGCGCTGTGAATGTCGAACGGCGTCAGCATCTCCTCGCGAACTTCGTAGCCGGCTCCCTGGGCAAGCTCGATGACGGTGTCACGGGTCACGCCTTTCAGAATCCCCGATGACGGGTGTGGCGTGCGGATGACCCGGTTGTGGACAAGGAAGAGATTGTCGCCCGTACACTCGGCCACAAACCCTTGGGCGTTGAGCATCAGCCCTTCGCCGGCGCCCTGACGGTTCGCTTCCATCTTGGCGAGGATGTTCGTCGCGTACCGTCCGATGCACTTCAGTCTCGGGTCGAGACCATCGGGAGGGTAGACCCGATACGACGTGGTCACGACATGCAAGCCGACGTCGTACATCTCCGGGGCATAGAGCGCAAGAGTTGAGATCATCACCATGACGTTCGCCGTCCGGTTGATGTTCTTTGGGTCGAGTCCGAGTCCGGTGCCTCGTGTGACGTTGAGGCGAATGTAGCCGTTGTCGAGATCCGCCTGACGACAGGTGTCGAGGATGATCGCCCTCAGCTCGCTCTTCGGAATATGCATCTCCATCTTCATGTAGGCGATGCCATGGTAGAGCCGGTCGAGGTGAGGATCGAGCTGGAAGATCTTCCGATCGTAGAATCGGATGCCCTCGAAGAGCCCGTCTCCGTAAAGGTGGGCGTGGTCCGCGACGCTGACCGTGGCGGTCTCGAGCGGCGACACGGTGCCGTTGAGCCAGACGAGTTTCGGCATGGATCGATTGTACCGGCGCGGCCTTCAAGCCGGTGAGACCCGTGATGCTGGGATCGGGAACACTGGACACGATGCGAACCCGAATCAAAGTCTGCTGCATTGCCGGAACCGACGAAGCCGAGCTCGCCCTTTCTCGTGGTGCCGACGTACTCGGGCTCGTATCGGCGATGCCGAGCGGACCCGGACCGATTCCCGATTCGGTCATCGCCGACATCCTCGGACACGTCGATCGCTCGGTTGACACATTTCTGTTGACCGCGCTGCAGTCTGCGGTGGCGATCGCCGAACTCCACCGACGCTGTCCGAGCACGGGCCTCCAACTCGTGGATGCCGTCGCACCTCGTGAACTCGTACAGCTGCGCGAGCTTCTTCCCGAGACCCAGTTGATCCAAGTGGTTCACGTCCTTGGCCCCGAAGCAGTCGATCATGCCGTAGCCTGCGCGCCGTTCGTCGACGCCGTCCTCCTGGACTCGGGCAACCCACTCCTCGCGGTAAAGGAACTGGGGGGCACAGGCCGCACCCACGATTGGGAAGTGAGTCGACGGATTCGAGAGTCCATCGATCGGCCGCTGTTCCTGGCCGGAGGACTCAATCCGAAAAACGTCCGCGAGGCGATCGACCTTGTGCGACCGTACGGAGTCGATGTGTGTTCGGGCGTGCGATCAACCGGGCGGCTCGACCTGCACCTCCTCGACGCCTTCGTCTCGGCGGTGAGGGCTTGAGCGCGCAAGGCCATCGCCACGCCAGAACGCGCACAATGACACCATGTACTTCGCGATTCTGATCGCTCTCGCTTCACCCGGCGACATGGCCACGCCTCTGCTCAAGGCTCAACCCACGCGCCCGACCGTGGCCCGCGAAGAGAAGAGCTTGGCCATCCGGCTTCACCCACGACTTGCCGTCACTTATGACCCGAGTACAGGCACCCTGGTGTCCGTCCGGGGCGGCAAGGAGGCTCTGGAGTCGGCAACCTCGCCACGGGCTTGGCTCCTCCGCCAGGGCGACCGAGAGATAGAGGCGAAGATCGAATACAAGGGGTACCGCTTCGTCGACGGCCTCGTTCGTCTTCAGTATCGAGTCCCAATGCCCAACAAAGAGGTGTGGGTCTACGAGACGCCGAGCGTCGCCGAACGCCTGGATAACCGCCTCGACCTGATCCGCACGTTCACGGTGCGAGGTCTTGGCCGCAACGAATCGGTCGGCCTTGTTCTGGCAAAGCCCGAATCGGGTGCGCGGATCGAAGGCGGTCAAGTGACCCCATCCACCGTCTGGCTGAGCGCCGACAAGACGATCGTAACTTCGACGTACAAGGTCCCGCCGATCGGTCCCGAGGCGATGCCGGCGGTCCGTATCACCCGTATGGGTGGTTCGTCCACTTCCCAGCTTCCTGATCCCCATCCCGCCTTCGATGCGACGAAGATCGAACTGCCGGACGTCCGAGCGGACATCCGAGGCATGGACTTCATGCCTGATGGAAGCCTCGCCGTCGTGACGGCGGATGGAAGCGTCAGCCTCGTTGCCGGGCTCGAAGGTCCCGATCCGGTTCGGCTTCGGACTCGAACGATCGCGACCGGTCTCGCCAATCCCGTCGGACTCCAGGTGGTCGACGGACGGATCTACGTCATGCAGCGGGACGAGTTGACTTTGCTCAAGGATCACGACGGCGACGACGTGTCCGATGAGTACTTTGCGATTGCTCGCGGCTTTGCCGATTTGCCGGTGGGACTCGCCGCGTGGAAGGGTCGTTTTCTGGTTCCGCTCCCCCTTCACACCCAAGGGACTCCGGGAGGGCGCATGATCGCCATCGAGCCGACCGGAGCGCAAACGACCGTTGTCGAGTTGCCCGGCGTCCCTCGCGGGATCGGGGTCGGACCCTCGGAAAGTCTGCTGCTCACGGTCGCAGACTCGGGTGGCGCCCGCTTGGTCGTCTTCGATGGCGAGCGCGTCTCGACGGTGGCGTGGCTCCCGCCAGGAAAAGGCGATGCCGGACCGGTCCAGCCGACCGTTCTCGACGTCGGACCTTATCAGGGCCAGGTGATCGTCGGCGAGTCACTCTCCGGGAGCACGGTGCGGGTCGCCTTGCAGGAGACCGATGGCACGGTGCAGGGCACGACCCTAAGCATGGGGGGTTCCCGGACCTCGGCGAACGGCTTCCTCTGGGGACCGAAGAAGACCCTCTACACCTGGGGAGAAGGGAGTTCGGAGATCGGTCGGCTCCGCTACAACTTCCGTGTCCCGTTCGAGGTCCTCGCCGTCCGTGCGCTTGCCAACGGCCTCGAGATCGAGTTCACCGAGCCCTTGCGGGAGGGACTCGGGCACAGCCCGGGCGACTACCGAATCAAGGCGATCGCCGAACCCGCGACCGGTGACGGCGAGACCATTTGGGCACGATCCGTTACGATCGCGCCGGACCGGCGAAAAGTGTTCCTCGAAATCCCGGATCTGAAGCCACGACATCGCTACGATCTCCGTTTGAATCCAGGTCTGACGAGCACCACCGGTCGGCTCCTTTCGACCACGGACAGTACCATCACCATCCAGCGCGTGTCGGGGACCGCCGGCAAGGTCGATCCCGTAGTCGGGAAGGCCAACGCACTCACCGCCCAGGAGAAGAAGGAAGGATTCCAGCTTCTCTTCGACGGCAAGACGATGGACGCCTGGAAAGGCTTCAAACGTGACGGGATACCGGGTGTCTGGTCCGTTCAGGAGGGCGAGCTTCGCGTGAGCCCCGGCAACGACCATGGCGACATCGTCACCAAGGAAGCGTTCGAGGACTTCGATTTGAGGCTCGAATGGAAGGCGAGCCCCGGGGCGAACAGCGGTATTTTCTATCGGGTCGCCGAGGAGGGTGATGCCGTCTGGTGGACCGGTCCCGAAATGCAGGTACTCGACGACGAACGCCACAACGACGGCAAGAGTCCGATGACGTCGGCCGGTTCCCAGTACGGGATGTATGCACGCAAGGTGGTCTCCGTTCGACCGGCCGGATTCTGGAACGAAGTCCGGATCGTCGCCCAAGGCAAGAAGGTCACCTACTGGCTGAACGGGGTGATCATCAACGAGGTCGAGATCGACGGGGCGGACTGGAAGAAGCGGGTCCTTGACAGCAAGTTCGTTCGGCCGGGCTACGGAAAACAAAAGGCAGGGAAAATCGCTCTCCAGGACCACGGTAACCTGGTCAGCTTCCGCAATCTCAGAATCAGACGGCTCTGAGTCGGCCTCGTGCTTCGGGGGTCAACATTCTTCGCGGCGCGCGGCACGGCCCAAGGTCGAGATCGGCCATCTCCCACGCCGCCTTGAGGATGGCCACGGAGGATTCGGTATGCCAAAGGCCGTCGTCGCCGGCGATGCTCGCCGGCATGGCCGACTTCGGATGAGCCTCAGCCCCATTGCAGGAGAACTCGTCCGAACTCGGGCCGGTGGCGAAGACGACTCCGGGAAGATCGTGTAACCCTCCGAGTGCTTCGGAACCGATCTGTCCGTCGGGATCGAGCATCCAGACCGGTCCTTGCGCAAACCGGGCCAGGGTCACCAAATGCTCGCGAATCTCGTCCCCGCGAAACTTACCGTAATAGGGAGGCATCAGGAGGCATGCGGCCACCCCATGGCGGTTCGCATGCTGGGCGAGATCGAGGCTCGCGGCCGTGCTCAGCGAACTCACATGGGCGAGGACAGGCTGGCCATGCGCTTCACGAACCACGATCTCGACGACCTGTTTCCGCTCGCCGAAACTCAGGGTCGTGAATTCACCCGCCAGGGCGGTGACGACGAATCCCGCGACGCGCGGGGACAACGCCCGAATCAGCCGTGCGAGGCGAACCTCGCTGACGTTGGACAGATCGTCCGTGAACGGGGTCGGAATCGGGGCGAGGTGTCCTTGAATCGAGACCATCGTGCGCTCCTTGCATCCGAGGTTTACCCGTTCGCGTTACTTCGGAAAGCGAAAATGTCCCGTGATTTTCCACGCGGTCAGCACGTCGTCGTGATGCACGCCGCCCAAGTTGTGGATCACCAGGGGGAGGCCGGAAGGTGTCTTTTCGTCGCTCACGATGCCGCAGTGGTCGATCCCATTGTCGAACTTCCAATAGACGATGTCGCCGGGCTTCCACTGATCCAAGGTCTTCGCGCTCACGACTCGGGTCAGGGACTTTCCGAATCGCCCGAAGTAGTAGATCTGGTTTGGAACACGGCGGTGATCGATGTTCGGGTCAGGTCTTCGCTCACGCCTCGGGTAGGACGAAAACCGGCCCGCTTTCATGTCCTCGTGAATCAGCTTCTGGAGGTCGTACCCCGCGGCCCGGAGAGCGCGGATCACGACGTCCGTGCAGACGCCCCGATCGGCGGCGACGTCGCCGCGCGGGTACCCGATCTTCACATAGGCCGGATCGTAGGTAGCCCCCCGCCGATACTGGTCCTTCGCCGAGGCGAGTATCAGCGCCGCAGCCTTCGGCTGCGGCGCTTTGGTGCTCCGGGTTGGAAACGGATTCGGGCTCTCGGCAACCAGAACCACGCCGATCACGACTCCGATGACCTTCACCAACATCGCTTTAGTGTAGCCCGCGCCTGCTGCGACCGATGATGGAGGACATGGTTACCAACCCCGGCAACGAGCCGCCAGTCAACGTGTACCTCGCAATGCATTCCGGATCGACGCTGTTGACCGGATTCGCGTACCCGCCACCATAACCATACCAGTTCCGGCCGTCCTTGATCGGGTCGCGGGTGAGGAATCGTCCCACGGAAGGGTCGTAGAACCGGTGCCCGAGGAACATTAGTCCCGTATCGGGGTCGGTTTGGTAGCCATAGGGCCCGCCATACCCGAACGGGCCTTGGTGGGTTCCGCTCGACGACGTCACCGGCCCGAACGCATCATAGTTCCGCGAGGAGACGTGACCGCCGCTCGCGTCGCTCTGGGCGAAGGTGCTCTTCAGCCCATTGAGCTGATAGGTCGAGGTGGTGCCGCGCCGCTCGGAGATACCGGGCGTGTAGGTCGCGGCCCCGTCTGAGAGCACGGGCGAAGTCACGCCCACGCCATCGCGCAGGTAGGTCCGGGTGCCGGTCGAGTCGGTCTTTGACGTCCTAGTGCCGAACCCGTTATGGACGAAGTCATCCGACCCCCTGCCCCGGTGCGGCAGAACGGATTCAGTCCTGGTCTCCAAACTCAAGCCACGCCTGATTGCATCGGCCCTCGTCATCGAGCCTGAAGTGCAAAGCCCAACCGCCGCGACGACCCCAGTCGCGATCGGTAGGTACTACAATTCGATGGGCTGTGCTGGCACGCCCCTCAAGGTAAGAGGCATCAGGCGCGAACTCGCGGACGCGCTCCACGACCCGGGCAGCCGGAGCCCGGTACGCAACCACTTCCTTGACGACCACATACAATTGTGCCTCTTGGGAAATCAGCTCCCCCGTTCTCGCTCCCCAGCTGTGCCAAAGGGCCAACCAGCCTGCGATGAACGCGGTCATTGCCACCGCTATGTAGAGGGCACAGTGAATGCAGCCCGTGCGAGGTCGTACTGCGTCAGCAGGGTCGTCACTCTGAGAACCAGAACGCATATCCTTCGTCACAGGTAGTCCACGGGCCGGGGTTCGAGCCAGGCAACACTGCACCGTCCATCCGCATCAAGTCGGTAGTTGAACGTCCATTGAGTTCCCATTCCCAGAGTTCGAGAAAGCGGCCGCATCATGTATACTTCGTAAGGGTGCTCCGGATACGACGACCCGTAGATTGCATGGGGGTCGATCGCGAGAATTCTTTTGGCGAGTTCCTTGTCAGTTAAGCGCATTTGAACGGCCTCCGAGGCGATCCGACTAAGCGCGATGCCTTGAGTCAACGCGTCTTCCTCTGTACGACACCAAGCGTACCAGAGGGTAGACCATCCGCATCCAAACCCGAGGAGAACGGCGCAGAGCATCACGAGCCACTGAGAGCGAATCATCGCGATATCTCGAGCTTTTGCTTGCTTGCCGTCCATGGAAGTAGTTTCCTCGTCCAACGAGGAGCATAGTCCGCTCCGCCAGGGACAGCTGTAAGTTGATTCGAACTAATCTTCTCGGGCCCTTCAGATGCATTCCACCCCTTAATCACTCCAGTGCGTACCAAAACTGTATAGGCGAACGCGTTGGAGTTGTCGCCCAGAGGTCGATAGATGAATCGCTTTTTAGCTATCTGGTCCCCAACCCCATTGGCCCTGTCGATCCGATCCCGCCGGAAAATCTCCTCAATTGCGACTTGCCGCCGCTCTTGCGAGCCTGCTTTCGTAAGCGCCAGCAACTGATCAATGATAAGCATTTACGAGTTTCTCCACCGCGGCGTCATTCGATGCGGCTCACTCGTCTTCCTGTGGAACGAGCACTTCGAGGGCAGACTCGAAGCTCGGCGTCGTGAATATCACCTCTTGGTCGGACTGATCGAACACGCCAAAGCTTACATCCGTTAGCTCTCGCTGAAGGAAGACGTATCGCAGAAGGTTCCCATAGTCAGCGACAATGAAGCAGTCATTATTCCAGGGAAACACGTAACGGGGCAACAGGCCGCCATCAAAGCAAATAGAGTCCGTGCGAAAGCGAGACGTATGAGTTAGATACTCGACAAGGCTTACCGGCAGCTTGTCTCCGAGACGCCATTCCAAGTCAAGGATAGTCTCCTGTGTGCAAGCGGAGGAAGCTTGGAGACCCGTGGCTGAGAGCCGGACTTCTGATAGCCGGCTTGTTAGCCACGCGTAATCATTAGATAGCAACTGCAAATCCGGCAACTGGTACTGCCGCGCCTCAATAATCTCCGCCCTCGCGAAGAGCTCTCTTCCTAGAGGTCCGAAAGTGATTCCGCTCAGATTGCCTCCGTCAACGCATAGCTCCGCACAGCCCACCCTACTGTCTACAGAGTACCTCACACCCGCAACCTGATAAAGGTCAGGCCCCTTAGAGTGAGTCATGAAGCCCTCGGTCCTCATCACAGATTCCTCTGCTGATCTGCGGACCCTCCCCTTCTGCTCAAGCCAGGGGTCGATCCTCGCGCCGAGGTCGGGCGACAGCGACGTTCGTATCGCCTGGAGGAACCGCATCTCGGCGTCGTCAAGACTCTCTCGACGTGAAAATGGCCACTTCATCGTTCGCGCCCCAATGCGGTATAGCCTACTCCCATCGCTCCGCCGGCCAAACCACCTGAAAGCCAAAACGGAAGTCGCAGAAGCGCCCGAAGTGGCTGAGCAAGGAGCTGCTTTGTCGCCTTTCTTTCGCCCTTGAGATAGCGGTGAGGATCTGTTCGCGCATGAAACTTGGGGCTTACGTAATTGCCATTCAGGCGACACTTGCCAATCAACTTTTTCGCGAGCTTGGATCCTCGATCAGCGTAAGGTTGAAGCAAGCGCTTCGGCATCGTGTGTGAAAACTCCGTGCCTATTCGTTTTGCGCCAGCCTTCCATCCTCCGGCACCGCCCAGCAACACATCGTTCACCGTTCCCACTGTCTGACCCCAACCATACTGCGATGAGCCGAAATCGACGCTGTCATTGGCGTCGCCTACACCCAGCTCTTCCCCGAGCCAGCGCCGCGCGATTTTTGTTCCACCGAGGGTCAGCGTGTCTCCCCAGCCGGCGAAGAAATCGCACCAAGGATCATTACCTGGAAGGCCATGGTTCCATCCTAGCCCCTCATCCGTCGGCACGACGTCTGCCTGGAAAGGCATGAGCCCATCCGGGTCGACGCTGTTGACCGGATTGCCGTACCCGCCACCATAACCATACCAGTTCCGGCCATCCTTGATCGGGTCGCGGGT
>ERZ761602.2562-NODE-2562-length-28002-cov-6.027516_pt1 | contig 28002 bp, 20 predicted proteins | sample MGYA00512165_ERZ761602 | MGnify/ENA primary metagenome ERZ761602 (study PRJEB28899, sample SAMN02445085) | bioreactor sludge metagenome | biome: EBPR sludge; isolation source: Thorneside wastewater treatment plant | place: Australia: Brisbane, Thorneside...
CGAACAAGGCCATCCGCCGGGGCCTGCTGCGTGAGATGCTGAGTCACCGCTTCTGAGCGTCGGACCGATGGACGACGGCCCGCCGGAGCGGGCCGCTGCCTGACGTCAAGTCCAGCCTGCCGTCAATGCGACTGCCGGGCGTGCGGCATGGGGTCGATCAGCTCGCCGCGCAGCAGGTACAGCGGGGCGCGCCAGTACAGCATCACGTCGTGGAAGGGGTCGGTCAGGATCTTCGTCGCCCACACCAGCCCGGTCTTCACGTCGTACAGAAAGAACAGGTGCACGGTGCGGAAGATCAGCCCGCCCACACCCAGCGCCAGCCAGGCGATGCCGACGTCGTGCAGGTAGCCGGCGAAGCCGACGGCCGGCTCGATCAGCCCGAACATCGACGGCGACAGCCACAGTACCACCGGCGCCAGCGCCCAGGCGGCCATCAGCACCACCTTGCGGCGCAGGTTGTAGCCGACCTTGATGGCTTCCTTGTGCTCGTGCGTGGCCTGGTTGACGTGGTCGTAGCCCTTGGGCTCGAAGAAGAAGTGGCCGGCCTGGCGCGTGGTCATGGACACGCCCCAGGCCAGCAGTGCCGCGGTGGCGGGGTCGAAGAAGAGGATCACGTAGGCGGCCAGGAAGCTCAGCGCGCTGACCAGGTGCAGCGACTGGTTGATGCGGCTGTGGTGATAGTAGCGGTGGTCGTCCCAGCGCTGCTGCCTGAGCGCTTGCAGAAACTCCGTCACAGGGGCTCCTTTCGTGAGGGTGCGTCGAACGCCCGGCGACGCCGGCGCGTGCCGGCATGGTGAAGCGCGGTCGTGAAGTCACCGTGACAGCACGATGTCGGCACCACGCTGCGCCGTCCTGTCATCGAACTGTTGCGGGCGCACGCCACCATGCCCGCCATGCCGATGAACGAAGGCGAGGCGATCGTGGTCGACGACTTCATGCCGGCCCGGCGCTCTCTGCGCGTCGCGGTGGTCAGCGAGACCTGGCCGCCCGAGGTCAACGGCGTCGCCGCGACGATCTCGCAGGTCGTCGAGGGCCTGCGCCGCCGCGGCCACGAGGTGCAGCTGGTGCGGCCGCGCCAGGGCGTGCTGGACACCGCGGCCGACGACGAGCGTTTTGCCGAGGTCCTGCTGCGCGGTCTGCCGATCCCGCGCTACCCGCAGCTGAAGATGGGCCTGCCCTCCAGGCGTGCACTGCTCAAGCTGTGGTCGACGCAGCGGCCGGACGTCGTGCACATCGTGACCGAGGGGCCGCTGGGCTGGTCGGCGCTGCAGGCGGCGCTGCACCTGAAGCTGCCGGTGGTGTCGGACTTCCGCACCAACTTCCACGCCTACAGCCAGCACTACGGCATCGCCTGGCTGCGCCGCCCGATCATGGTCTACCTGCGCAAGTTTCACAACCGCACGGCCTGCACCATGGTGCCGACCGAACGGCTGCGCGCCGAGCTGCAGGCCGGCGGCTTCCGCGGCCTGCGCGTCGTCGCACGCGGCGTCGACACGAAGCTGTTCGACCCGGCACGGCGCAGCGAAGCGCTGCGCCGCAGCTGGGGCGCCGCTGCGCGCACGCAGGTCGTGCTGTGTGTCGGCCGCCTCGCGCCGGAGAAGAACCTGGACCTGCTGCTCGCGGCCTTCGACGCGATGCGCGCCGTCGACGGCAGCACGAAGCTGGTGCTGGTCGGCGACGGACCCGAGCGCGCGTCGTTGCAGCGGCAGTGCCCGGATGCGGTCTTCGCCGGCGTGCGCCGCGGGACCGAGCTCGCGGCGCACTACGCCTCGGCCGACGTGTTCCTGTTCCCCAGTCAGACCGAGACCTTCGGCAACGTCGTGCCCGAGGCCATGGCCAGCGGCCTGGCGGTGGTGGGCTACGACTATGCGGCGGCGGGCCACCTGCTGCGGCCGGGCATCGACGGGCTGCTGGCGCGCTTCGGCGACCCCGACGATTTCGTGGCCGTGGCCAGGCGCCTATCCGCGTCGACGGTCTTTGCCCGGGCGCTGGGCCAGCAGGCGCGCCGAGCCGCCGAACGCCTGGACTGGGGCCGCATCGTCGAGGCCGTCGAGGCCGAATACCTGGCCGCGATGTGCAGCCGACTCTTGCCGTTGCGCGGCCAGATGGTGCCGCCGCGGCCCGCGACCGGCTGAGTCGCCGCCGCGCGGCGCGCCGGCCGGCACGCTGCATCCGGCCTGCGTCGCGCCCTCCTGGGGCCCGGCCTGTCACGCGCCTGTCGCCTGGGCTCAGCACAGTCGCGGGGTTCGGGCGCGGCGGCCGCCGCGCCCGGTCCCACCCAACCAGGCAGGAGAAGTGCATGAAGGGCAAGTTTCATCCGAACAACGATGTGTCGCTGAACATGTCGGGCAACCGTTCGATTACCGACGTCATCGCCGAGGTCGACGCCAGCCGGCGCCGCTTCGTGCAGACCGGCGTCGGCGCCGCCACGCTGGCGTCGCTGGGCGGCGTTTCGCTCGCCGGCTTCGCGCAGGCCGTCGAAGCGGCGCCGACGCGTGGCCGCAAGGGCATGGCCGCGCCAATCGGCTTCACGCCGATCCCGCCGGCCCTGGCCGGCACTTCGACCGACAAGGTGGTCGTGCCTCCCGGCTACAAGGCCGAACTGTTCGTCGCCTGGGGCGACCCCATCATGCCCGGCGGCGTGCCCTTCAGCGGCACCGCGGTCGAGACCGCCGCGCAGCAGCGCCTGGCCTTTGGCCACCACACCGACGGCATGCACTTCTTCCCGTTCAGCGGACGCGGCGGCAAGCCCAGCAGCGAGCGCGGACTGCTGGTCGTCAACAGCGAGTACACGCACGAGAACATCCTGTACCCGGACGGGCAGGTCGGGGCGTCGGGCTACGGCATCGCCAAGTGCCGCAAGTCGCAGGCCGCGCACGGCGTCAACGTGATGGAGGCGCGCCGGGTCGGCGGGCGCTGGACGGTCGTGCGCAGCTCGCCCTACGGCCGTCGCCTCACCGGCAACAGCTTCATGCGCATCAGCGGCCCGGCCGCGGGCCACGCGCTGATGCAGACGGTGGAGTTCACGATCACCGACGGCGGCAGCGTGCCCACCGGCGCGACGACCGACGGCCGCGTGGCCTACGGCACGCTGAACAACTGCGCGCACGGCATCACGCCCTGGGGCACCTACCTGACCTGCGAGGAAAACTTCAACGGCTACTTCGGCTCGACCACCGGCAGCGTGCCCGGCGTGGCCAGCGGCGAGACCGGCAAGCTCTACAACCGCTACGGCATCAGCGCCAACGGCTTCGGCTACCGCTGGCACACCGTGGACCCGCGCTTCGACGTGGCGATCAACCCGAACGAGCCCAACCTGTTCGGCTGGGTCGTCGAGATCGACCCGTTCAACCCCAACAGCACGCCGGTCAAGCGCACGTCGCTGGGTCGCATCAAGCACGAGAGCGTGCAGTACGTGGTCGACGACACGCAGCGCATCGCCTTCTACACCGGTGACGACGAGCGCAACGACTACATCTACAAGTTCGTCTGCGAGCGCAAGTTCAACCCGGGCAACCGTGCCGCCAACCGCGACCTGCTGGACACCGGCGTGCTGTACGTGGCGCGCTTCGACGCCGACGGCCGCGGCCGCTGGCTGCCGCTGACCCCGGACAGCCTCGGCGTCGACGGCGTCGCGTTGCGCGACAACCCGAACTTCGCCGGCGCCGACGACGCCGAGGTGCAGGCCAAGATCCTGATCAAGACGCGCATGGCCGCCGACGCGGTGGGCGCGACGATGATGGACCGGCCGGAGTGGATCGGCGCACGGCCGCGCATCGACGGCTTCCGCGAGGTCGAGCTGTACTGCACGCTGACGAACAACAACCGCCGAGGCACCGGCACGCCCAGCGTCAACAACCCCGACGGCTCGACCACGGCGGGCAGCGCCCGCCCGCCGGTGGATGCCGCCAACCCGCGCGCCGACAACGTCCACGGCGGCGTGATCCGTTGGCGCGAGAACGGCCGCTCGGTGGCGGCGACGGCCTTCGAGTGGGACATCTTCGTCGAGTGCGGCGACACGCGCACCACGCGCCCGCCGCTGCCCACCAACGACTACCGCGGCAACATCGTCGACGACCCGGATGGCAGCGCCGACTACGGCGCGCCCGACGGCCTGTGGTTCGACGACTTCGGCCGCCTGTGGGTGCAGACGGACAGCGGCGACGGCACCGGAGCGTTCGCCAATCTGGGCATGGACCAGATGGTGTGCGTGGATCCCGAAACCAAGCTCACGCGGCGCTTCCTCACCGGCCCGAACAATGCGGAGGTCACCGGCGTGATCATGACGCCCGACGGCCGCACGATGTTCGTCGGTCTCCAGCACCCGGGTGACGACGCCACCGCCGCGGACCCCGAGCAGTTCTCGAGCTGGCCGCACAACCAGTGGGCGGTCGAGAGCGACGGCGTGACGCCGCTGCCGGCCGGCCGCCCGCGCTCGGGCATCGTCGTCATCACCAAGGACGACGGCGGGATCATCGGCACCTGAGCGCCATCGTCGGCCCCGGCGGCGCGCGCTGCCTGGGACCCCAACTTCCAGACCGATCGGAGTCCCTTCCATGATCAAGATGCTCTCCCTGGCCGCCGCGGCGGCCGCGCTGGCGGCGATGCCGGCCCAGGCCATGCTGGTCGGCAGCGATGCCGGCTTCGTGGCTCCCACAGTCATCACCTTCGACAGCTACGAAGGCTTCGTCACCACCGGGCCCGAGGACGTGGGCACGGCGGCGATCGGCGTGCCGGTGCTGCTCAGTTCCGGGCCGTTCACCGAGATCGGCGCCTTCGAGCGCGACCTCGGCGACAACGGCCTGTGGGGCGCGCGCGGCAACCCCATCGACGGGCTGATCCCCACGCCCACCGGCAGCGGCCACTTCGTCGCCACGCTGTTCGCCGTGCCGCGCGGCGAGATCGGCTTCAGCCTGGCCGCGCCGGTGGCCGGCATCGGCGCGTACATGAACCAGTTCCAGGTCGCCGGCGTGCCCAACGGCTTCACGCTGCTGGCCTACGACATGGACGGCAATACGCTGGAGTCGCATACGGTCTCGGTGGACACCGACGCCTTTGGCTACAACGAAGGCAGCTTCCTCGGCATCCACCGCACCGCGGCCGACATCTGGGGCTTCGGCATCGCCGGCAACAACCTGGTGCTGGACAACCTGACGATGACCGCGGTGCCGGTGCCCGAACCCGGCACCTACGGCCTGATGGCCGCCGGCCTGGGCCTGGTCGGCTGGCTGGCGCGGCGGCGGCGCGAAGTGCGCTGAACTGCACGCCGCGACCCGCGGGACGCCAGCGGCTCGCATGGGAAAATGAACGCATCGGCGGCGGCCTGCGGGCCGCCGCGCCTCGTTCGGCGGATGGCGACCTCCCATGAAGATCCTGCTCACCGGCGCCGCCGGCTTCATCGGCATGACGACCGCGCTGCGCCTGCTGGCGCGCGGCGACGAGGTCGTCGGCCTGGACAACCTCAACGACTACTACGACGTCCAGCTCAAGCTCGACCGCCTGGCACGGCTGACGCCGCACGAGCGCTTCCGCTTCGTGAAGCTGGACGTGGCCGACCGGCCGGGCATGGAGGCGCTGTTCGAGCGCGAGCGCTTCGACCGCGTGATCCACCTCGCCGCGCAGGCCGGCGTGCGCTACTCGCTGAAGAACCCGCATGCCTACGTCGACAGCAATGTCGTCGGCTTCATGAACATCCTGGAAGGCTGCCGCCATACGCAGGTGCAGCATCTGGTCTACGCGTCCAGCTCCAGCGTCTACGGCGGCAACACCAAGATGCCGTTCTCGGAGCACGACAGCGTCGACCACCCGGTCAGCATGTATGCGGCCACCAAGAAGGCCAACGAGCTGATGGCGCACACCTACAGCCACCTGTACGGGCTGCCGACCACGGGGCTGCGCTTCTTCACCGTCTACGGCCCCTGGGGGCGGCCGGACATGGCGCTGTTCCTGTTCACGAAGGCGATCCTGGAAGGGCGTCCCATCGATGTCTTCAACCACGGCCGCATGCAGCGCGACTTCACGTACGTGGACGACATCGTCGAGGGCGTGATCCGCGTCACCGACCGCATCGCCGCGCCCGACCCCGCCTACCGCGCCGAGGCGCCGGACCCTGGCACCAGCAACGTGCCGTATCGCGTCTTCAACATCGGCAACCACAGCCCGGTGGAGCTGATGGAATTCATCGGCTGCATCGAGGAGGCGCTGGGCCGCCCGGCCGAGAAGAACCTGCTGCCGCTGCAGGACGGCGACGTGCCGGCGACCTATGCCGACGTTGACGCGCTGACCGGGTGGGTCGGCTTCGCGCCGGCCACCGACATCCGCACCGGCATCGCGCGCTTCGTGGAGTGGTACCGGGCGTACTACAAGGTCTGATACGGCTTCGCATTCGATGCGATAGCAGGGCGCGAAGCCGAAGACAGTGCTGACGCACGGCGAGGCGAAGCAACGCGGTTGGCGCGTTGAATGCGAAGCCGTGTGAGCCCGCGCCTCAGCGCCCGACCTGCTTCAGCAACTCGTGCAGGTGGCGAACCGGGATCGCGTAGGTGATCCCGGTCGGGTTGGCGAGCGCGCTTTCGCGGCTGCCGCGCACCAGCACCATGTTGACGATGGCCAGCACGCGGCCGCTGTCGGCGTCCAGCACCGGGCCGCCGCTGTTGCCCGGGTAGGCCGTGGCGTCGAGCTGGAAGACCTCGAAGTTGCCCTCGCGCAGCCGCGCGATGGCCCGCGTGTCGAGCTGCCGCGAGGTCGGCGCCGGCAGCGCCACGGTGGTGATCGACGCGACGATGCCGCGGTGGCTGACCGGCGCGAAGCCCAGCGTGCCGCCGATCGGAAAACCGATCAGCGCGATCGCCTGACCCTCGCGGGCACTGCCCGGCTCGGCCAGCGTCAGCGCCGGCAGCGGCGCGCCGTCGATGCGCAGCAGCGCGAGGTCGTGGTTGCGGTCGCTGGCGACGACGCGCGCGCGCCGCAGCTGGCCGCCGGTGGGCGTGCGGTCGGCCAGCACGGCCAGCTGCGGGCCGCTGCCGTCGGCCGGCAGCTCCGGCGGCAGCACGTGGAAGTTGGTCGCCACCAGCTGGCCGTCGCCGACCACGAAGCCGCTGCCGCGAAAGCCGAAGCGCGGATTGGCGGTTTCGCTGTAGGTGCCGACCGGCACGATGGACGGCCGCGCCGCGGCGATGACCGCCACCAGGTCGGCCCGAGCCGCGGGGCCGCCGGCGGCCAGTGCCAGGCCGGCGGCCGCGGCCAGCAGCGTGCGGCGGTCGGCGTCCACGGGCGGCCGTCCGGCGCCGCTACAGCGTCTTCATCAGCGCCGCCACCTCGGCCTGCGCAGGGAAGCGGTCGCCGAGGCGTGCCAGGTCCTCGAGCTCGGCCCGCGCCTCGGGCTTCTGGTTGTCCTGGATGAACAGCTTGGCCAGGTTGAGCTTGAGCGACGCGTCCTGCGGGTTGCGCGCGATCGCGCGCTTCTGCGTCTCGATCGCCTTCTTGTACTGCTTCTCGGCGGCCAGCGCGCTGGCCAGCGTGTCCAGCAGCGGTGCGCGGTCGGGCAGCAGGCGGTTGGCCTTCTCGGCCATCGCCAGCGCGCCCGGCTTGCCCTGCTTGACGAGCAGCCAGGCGACGTTGTTCATCGCCAGCGCATTGCCCGGCTGCAGCGTGAGCACGCTGCGGTACGCGGCCTCGGCCTGCGCGAGCTGGCCGCGCGCCAGCGCGACGTCGCCCAGGTAGTAGCGGAACGCGGCGTCGGTGCCGTTCTCGCGCTGCCACTGCTCGGCCCAGCGGTCGGCCTCGGCGGCCTTGCCGGCCGACAGCAGCACGTTGTGCAGCTTGACCGCCGTCTCGGTCGTGCGCTGGCGCTGCAGCGCGCCGCGGTAGGCCGCGGCGGCGGCGTCCCAGCCGCGGCGGCTGGCCTCGACGTCGCCTTCCAGCGTCCAGCCGGCGGCGTCCTTCGGGTGCTTGCCCTGGATCTCGCGCGCGATCGCCAGCCCGTCCTGCGGGCGTTTCTCCATCATCGCGATCATCGCCAGCCCGCGCTGCGCGGCCAGCAGGTCGGGCTGGATCTCCAGCGCCTGGCGCAGCGCGCGGGCGGCCCCGGTGCGGTCCTTGTTGACGAGGTGCGCGTCGGCCATGCGCACGTGGTGCAGCGCGTTGGTCGGCTGCAGCGCGGCCAGGCGGCGGAAGGTCGACAGCGCCTGCTGCGCGTCGCCGGCGGCCATCAGCGCGCGGCCCAGCGCGTCGGCCACCGTCAGGTCGTTCGGCAGCGCGGCGACCGCGGCCTGCGCCGCGACCAGCGCCGGCTGCGTCTGCCCGGTGCCCAGCAGCTGGTTGATCAGCGCCAGGTGGGTGGCGGGCGTGGCCGGGTTGGCCTGCACCGCGCTGCGCGTCAGGCGCGTCACCTCCTCGGGCGGCGCGCCGGTGCGTGCGGCCAGCTCGGCCAGCGACAGCAGCGCCTGGTGGTTGCCGGGATTGGCCTGCAGCAGCGCGTCGAAGCGCTTGCGCGCCTCGTCGGGCTTGCCGGCCGCGAGGTCGATCGCCGCCAGGCTGGCCACCGCCGGGAAGTAGTGGGCCTCGCGCGCGAGCGCGGTCTCGAAGGCCTGGGTGGCGCCCGGTATGTCGTTGCGCGAGAGCAGCACGCGGCCGCGCAGCTGCGGCGCCAGCGCACGCTCCGGCAGCTTCTTGTCCAGCGCGTCGATGGCCTTCAGCGCGGCGGCGATGTCGTTGTTGCGCAGGTGGCCGGTGATCAGCGCCAGGTCGGCGCGCGGGCCGCGGTCGGCGGCGGCGATGGCCTGCAGGTCCTTCATCGCCGGCGCGCTGTTGCCGCGCGCCATCTGGGCCATCGCCACCGAGGTGCGCACGCGCGCGTCGTCCGGGGCCACCTTGGCGGCACGCTGGAAGGCGGCGTCCGAGCGGCGCGTGTCGCCGAGCTGCAGGTAGGCCTCGCCGGCCAGCGCAAGGCTGTTGCCGTCGGGGTCGGGGCCCTCGACGACGGGCTGCAGCACCTCGATGGCCTTGTTCGGCATGCCGGTGCGCAGGTGCACCTGGGCCAGCATCTGGCGCGACAGCAGCAGGCCCGGTGCATTCTTCAGCGCGCGCGAGAGCATGGCCTCGGCCTGCAGCCAGTTGCGCTGGCGGAATTCCGCGGCGCCGGCCAGCTCCAGCGTGCGCACGTTGTCCGGCATCACCTTCAGGATGCGGTCGGCAACCTCGCGCACCCTCTTGTAGTCGCGCTCGGCGAAGGCGAACTGCGCCTCGTAGAACAGGACCTCGGGGTGGCTGGGCGCGATGCGCTGCAGCGTCGCGAACTGCGCCTTCGCGTCGTCCACCTTGCCCTGCTGCATCAGCATCGACACGACGGCGGAGCTGGCGATGAACGAGTCGGGCTTGGCCGCGAGCACCTTGCGCAGCGCGGCCATCGCCCCGGCCTCGTCCTGCTTGCCCATCCACAGCACCTCGCCCTTGAGCACGCCGGCGCGCTCGTTGTCGGGCTCGCGCGCCAGCAGCTCGTCGAGCAGGAAGAGTGCACCGTCGGCGTCGCCGTCGGCCGCGCGCAGCCGCGCCTGCAGCGTGATCGCCGGCGCGTACATCGGCTTGGCCTGCAGCCCGGCACGCAGCGCGGCGCGCGCCTTGTCGAGGTCGTTGCCCAGCACGTGCGCGGCGGCGACGGTGGTCAGCAGGTCGGCGGTGGCGTCGCTGTCGCGCAGGCGCAGGTCGCCGAACTGCGCGATGACCTTGGACTCCTCGCCGATCAGCAGCATCGCGCGCGCGAGATCGGGCAGCACCTGCTCGTCGGGCGCCTTCAGCTCCTGCGCCTTGCGCAGCTCCACCGCGGCGGCCACCGGGTCGCCGGTCTCCAGCAGCGCGCGGCCCAGCAGCGCGCGCGCCTCGGCCGACTGCGGGTTCTTCGAGATCGCGTTCTTCAGCTGGATGACGGCCGCCTTGGCGTCCTTCTTCTCCAGGTACTCCTTGCCGGAGGCGACGAGGTTGGCCTCGGACTCGCCACCGCAGCCGGGCAGCACCAGCACGGTCGTGGCGGCGAGGGCGGCGAGGGCGGCGCGGGCCACGGCGGCACGCAGCGATGGAATCATGAGCAGCCTCCCGGGCAGCAGGTCAGGGTGCGGGCTTCGCGAGCCGAGGACGATAGCGCGCCCAAGGCCGGCGGTCGCGCCTCACAGCGTCTTGAGCAGTTGCGCCGCGTCGGCCTGCACGCCGGAGCGGCCGCCGTGGCGCGCGATCTTCTCGAGCTCGCTGCGCGCGAGCTCCTTGTCGCCGGCCTGGATCGCGATGCGGGCCAGGTTCAGCCGCAGGTAGAAGTCTTCCGGCGCGCGCTCGACGACCTCCTTCTGCAGCGCCAGCGCACGCGGCCACTGCTTGTCGGCCGCCAGCGCGCCGGCCAGCGTGTCCATCAGCGGCGGGCGGCCCGGCAGCAGTTCGTTGGCGCGCTCGGCCAGCGCCACCGCGCCGGGCTGCCCCTGGCGCACCAGCAGCCAGGCCAGGTTGTTCAGCGCGAGCGCGTTGTCGGGCTGGCGTTCGACGACGCGCTCCAGGCGCTGCCGGGCCTGCGCGAAGTCGCCGCGCGTGATCGCGACGCCGGCCAGGTGCTGGTCCATCGTCGGCTCGCCCGGGCGTTCGCGGTCCCATTCGGCGGCGACGCGGTCGGCCTCGGCGCGCTGGCCGGCGGCGAGCAGCGCGCCGTGCAGGCGCACCGCGAGCTCGGGGTGCGGGCGCTGCTTCAGCCCGTTGCGGTAGGCGGCGATCGCGGCCGACGGGTTCTTCAGCCGCTGCTGGATGTCGGCCTCGAACAGCCAGCCGGCGGCGGCATGCGGGCGCTGCTGCTGCATCGTGCGCGCCACCGCCAGCGCGTCGCGCGGGCGCTTGTCGGCGAGTGCGAGGTCCACGAGCCCGCGCTGCGCGGGCATCGAGTCGGGCTGCGCTTCCAGGGCGCGCCGGAACGAGGCCTCGGCGGCGCGCGGGTCGCGCATCGCCAGGTGCACGTCGGCCAGGCGCAGGTGGGTCTGGGCAGTATTCGGGCTCGCGCCGGCGAGCCGCCGGAAGGTGTTCAGCGCCTGCTGCAGGTCGCCGGACTCGAACTGCGCGCGGCCCAGCATGTCCATCACTTCCAGGCTCGCCGGCAGTGCGGCGCTGGCATCCTGGGCCACGGCCAGCGCGGCCTTGAAGTCCTTGGCGCGCAGGTGCAGGTCCACCAGCGCGAGCCGCGGCGACGCCTCGGCCGGCGTGACCTTGATCGCCTCGGCCAGCAGCGCCGCGACCTGCTCGCGCGGCGCACCGCTGCGCAGCTGCAGGTCGGCGATCGCGAGGCGCGCGTTCACGTGCCGGCTGTCTGTCCGCACCATGGCCTCGAAGCGCGGGATCGCGTCCTGCGGGCGCTTGGCCGCCACGTCCAGCTGGGCCAGGCTGGCCGCGGCCGGGAAGTACATCGGGTCGATCTCCAGCGCGCGCTCGAGCTCGGTGCGCGCCGCCTTGGTGTCGCCGCGGGCCTGGTGGATGCGTCCGCGCAGCAGCGCGACGAGCGCCGTGTCGGGCTGCTTCTTCGACATCGCGTCGACCGCGGCCAGCGCCGGCGCGTACTCGCCGCGCTTGAGCCGCGCGCTGATCAGCGCCATGTCGGCGAAGCTGCCCTTGTCCTTGGCGGCGACGGCCTCGAGCTCGCTGAACGCCGTGCCGGCGTCGCCGCGCGCCAGGTGCGTGAGCGCCAGCGCGGTGCGCACGCGGGCGTCGTCCGGCGCCAGCTCGGCGGCGCGCAGGAACAGCGCCTCGGCGCGCCCCGGCTCGGCCAGCTGCAGGAAGGCGTCGGCGGCGACCGAGATGGCCTCGGGGTCGGCGCCGTCGCCGCCGATCATCGGCTCCAGCACCGCCAGCGCGCGCTGCGGCTGGCCCAGCCGCAGGTAGGTCTGGCCCAGCAGCCGGCGCGCCACCGGCAGCTGCGGCGCCTGCTGCAGCGCCTTGTTCAGGTGCGTCTCGGCCAGCAGCAGCGAGCCGTTCTGGAACTCGATCGCGCCCGCCATCTGCAGCGTGCCGGCGTGGTCCGGCGCCACGCGCAGCAGCGCCTGCGCGATCTCGCGCGCGCGCTGGTAGTCGCGCTGCACGAAGGCGATCTGGGCCTCGACGAAGCGCGTCTGCGGATGCTTGGGCAGCACCTCGCGCAGCTGCTCGAGCTGCACCTTCATCGCGTCGACGTCGCGGCGCGCGATCGCCATCGAGATCAGCGCGGTGTGCGCGGGCACGTAGGCCTTCTCCAGCGCCAGCGTGCGGCGGAAGGCCTCGGCGGCCGCCTTCTCGTCGCGCTGCACGTACCACAGCAGCTCGCCCTTCAGGTGCCAGGCCTCGTGCAGCGTGTCCTCGCGCGCCAGCACCTGCTCGACCAGGGCCAGGGCCTCGCCGTAGCGGCGCGCACCGGCGAGCATGCGCGCCTGCAGCACGCGCGCCGGCCCGTGCTCGGGCACCAGCGCCAGCGCGGCGGCCACGGCCTGCTCGGTGCGCTCGCGATCGCCCTGCGCGCCCCAGGCCGCGGCCAGCGTGGCCTGCAGGTCGGCCATCGCGGCCTTGTCGCCCAGGTCGACGCTGGCGTAGTCGGTCGTCACGCGCCGGTACTGGCCGGCGAGCAGCAGCGCGCGCGCCAGCGTGGGCACCACGTCGCGGTCGGCGTGCCGCAGGTCCTGCGCCTTGCCGAGCTCGACGATCGCCGCGCCCGGGTCGCCGCTGTCCAGCAGCGCGCGGCCCAGCAGGTAGCGCGCCTGGCCCGAGTTCGGGTCCTGCTGCAGCGCCGCCTTGAGCTGCACGATGGCGGCGCGCGGGTCGCGCTTGTCCAGGTAGCCCTGGGCCGAGGCGACGAGATCCTGCGGCGTGTCGACGCTGCAGCCGGCCAGCGGCGCCAGCACCAGCGTGCCCGCCAGGCACAGCAGCGCCAGCCGGCCGCGTCGGGCGCCACGCGGGGACGGCGGTCGCGGGCGGACCAGGGTCATGCGGTCGGAAGGAGGCGGACGATGGGGCATGGCGAGGGCAGCCTAACCGACTACTTGATGGCCAGACGCTTCATCAGGTCGTACAGCGTCGGCCGGCTGATGCCGAGGATCTCGGACGCGCGCACGATGTTGCCGTTCGCTCGCGCCAGCGCGGCGACGACGGCGTGGCGCTCGGCGGCCTCGCGCACGGTGCGCAGGTCCAGGTCCCCCTGCTCGGCGGTCTCGCCGGACGCGGTGGGCGGCGGTGGCAGCCCGAGGTCCTCGGCGGTGATGCGTTCGCCCTCGGCCATGATGCTGGCGCGCTTGACGGCATTCAGCAGCTCGCGCACGTTGCCGGGCCAGGGGTGCAGCTCGATGGCGCGGATCGCGTCCTCGCCGAAGGCGAGCGCGCCGCGGCGCTGCTCCTGCGCGAAGCGGCGCAGCAGCGCGTGCGCCAGCAGCACCGCGTCGCCCACGCGTGCGCGCAGCGGCGGGATCTCGATGACGATCTCGGCCAGCCGGTAGTACAGGTCCTCGCGAAAACGGCCCTCGCGGATCAGGCTCTTGAGGTCCTGGTGCGTGGCGCACACCACGCGCACGTCGACCGGGATCTCCTGGCGGCCGCCCAGGCGCTCGATCGTGCGCTCCTGCAGGAAGCGCAGCAGCTTGGCCTGCAGCGAGTGAGGCAGGTCACCGATCTCGTCGAGCATCAGCGTGCCGTTGTGCGCGGTCTCGATCTTGCCCGGCGTGGTCTTCGCGGCGCCGGTGAAGGCGCCCTTCTCGTAGCCGAAGAGCTCGCTCTCGAGCAGGTTCTCGGGGATCGCCGCGCAGTTGATCGCGACGAAACGCCCGCCGCGCTTGGACGCCGCGTGCAGGCCCTGCGCCAGCACCTCCTTGCCGGTGCCGCTCTCGCCCAGCAGCAGCACGGTGGCGTCGGAGCCGGCGACGCGCTCGATGGTGCGCGCGATGCGCAGCATCTCGGGGTCGCGCGTGACCAGGCCGGCCATCGCGTCCGGGTGGTGCAGGGCCTGCAGGCGGCGGTTCTCGGCCTGCAGCTCGGCCAGCCGGAAGGCGCGCTCGATCGTCAGCCCCAGCACCTCGGGGTCGAAGGGCTTGGCCAGGAAGTCGTAGGCGCCCATGGCCACCGCGCGCAGCGCATGGGCCTGGTCGTTCTGCCCGGTCAGCACGATGACCTTGACGTTGGGGTCCACGTCCAGCATCTGCTCGAGCAGCTTGAAGCCCTCGGACACCGAGTCGGGGTCGGGCGGCAGCCCGAGGTCCATCGTGACGACCGCCGGCTGGTGGCGGCGCAGCGCGAGCAGCGCACTCTCGCGGTCGTGCGCGGTGACCGACTCGAAGCGGTCCAGCGACCACTTGATCTGCTTCTGCAGCGCGAGGTCGTCCTCGACGATCAGCAGCGGGTTCGACGTGCTCATGGGCGCGGCCCGCTCACGCCGCGTCGGCGCCGAGCAGGTCGGAGCCCTGCCGGGCCTCGAACAGCGGCATCAGCACACTGACCACGGTGCCCTCGCCGGGCCGGCTGGCCACGCTGATGCGGCCGCCGAGTTCGCGGATGTACTGGAAGCTCTCGTAGGTGCCGATGCCCATGCCGCTGTGCTTGGTGGTGTTGAAGGGGCGGAACAACCTGGTGGCCACGAATTCCTCGCTCATCCCGGCGCCGGTGTCGCCGACCTCGACCCGCACCTGCCCGCTGGCGCGCTGCACCGAGATCCAGACCCGACCCTCCGGCGGCGTCGCGTCGAAGGCGTTCTGCACCAGGTGGCCCAGCACCCGCTCGAGCCGGTCGTCGTGCCCGCGCGTGGCCAGGCGTTCCACCGTCTCGGCGTGCAGCACGCGGCCTTGCGACTCGGCCGTGGCCTGCAGCCTGCGCACGATGGGCGCCAGCTCGACACCGCGGCCGCCGCCCGGGGGCGTGGCCCCCTCGCGCAGCTGCAGCATCAGCCGCCGCATCTTCTCCAGCGAACTTTCGACCGTCAACAGCATGTCGCGCTGGAACTCCGGGTTGTCGTGCAGTCGTTGCGCATTCTTCATCATCAGCGAAAGCTGGGTGACGATGTTCTTCAGGTCGTGCACGACGAAGGCGCTCATGCGGTTGAAGGCGTCGAACTTGCGCGCCTCCAGCAGTGCCTCGGTGGCCTGCATCTGCGCCAGGTAACCGGCGGCCTGGCGGCTGGCGGTCTTCAGCAGGTCGCGCACCTCCCAGTTGAGCTCCATCGCAGTGCGCGGGCGCGCCAGCAGCACGAAGCCCAGCAGGTCGTCGCCGGCCAGCAGCGGCACCACCAGCCAGGCGTTGGGCGCTGCGGTCAGCCAGCCGGGCAGCGCGAGATCGCCGTAGCGGCGCGGCGCGGCGCGGAACTCGTCGAGGTCGATGACCCAGCCCTTCTCGTGCAGGAAGGCCGCGAAGGGCGAGTCGGCGGGTTCCTCGGCGGCCTCGCGCGGCATGTTCCAGCGCGCGGCCTGGGTGAAGGGGGCGTCGGGGCCGGCGCGTGTCCACAGGCTGCCGGCCGGGCACTCGACCATGTTGGCCAGGCCGCGCACGACCAGCGCGCCCACCTCCTGCGGCGAGCTGCGGGACGACAGCATCGCGGTGAAGCGCAGCCATTCCTCGCGGTAGTCGTAGCGGTAGCTGAAGAAGTGCTTGCCGACGAAGACGCGCAGCCAGGAGCGCAGCGAGCCGGAGACGATGACCGCGACCAGGAACGCCACCCCCGCGAAGGCCAGGCTGAGTTGCAGCGCGCGGCCCCAGTCGCCGCCGAAGAAGCGCACGTAGTAGCCGATCGCCGACATGAACAGCAGGTACAGCCCGGCCAGCAGCAGCGTCGCGGAATAGAAGGCGGCGGTGCGCGAGACCTGCAGCTTCGCGATCCAGTCGGCACGCCGTTTGGCGGCGACGAACAGGAAGGGCACCGCCAGCAGGTGCACCGGCGCGCGCACGGCCTGCGCGTCGGGGTCGAAGCGGCCGAACAGCAGCGCCTCCGAGAACAGATAGACGTCGAAGGCGAAGACGCAGGCCAGGCCCAGGCACACCGGCTTGGCGTTCCAGCGCGAGTCCTCGCCGAGGTTGCGGAACAGCTGCTCGATCAGCACCAGGCCGAGCACCGGCAGTGCGAGCGCGGTCGCCAGCACGGTGCGGCCGGGGGGCTCCTCGAGCAGGCCGGCGGCGGCGCGCATCAGCAGCAGCACCAGCGCCGTCGTGACGGTGGCGATGGCCGCGACGGTCAGCACGGTCCCCTCGCGCCGGGTATGGGCGCGCCGCGCCGGCCGCACCAGCACGAGCAGGAAGCCCAGCCACAGCGCGTAGCGCGCCAGGTCCAGCAAGGCGGCACCGAACAGCCAGCCGGTGGTGCGCGCGAAGGTGTCGATGACCGTCGCGCCGGCCCAGGCGGCGCTGGCCAGCAGCGCGCCGACGAACAGCAGCGATCCGGGCCCGCCGTCGCGGCGGAAGCGGCCCGAGGCCAGCAGGTAGACCGCGAAGCCCAGGTGCACCAGCGCGGCCAGTGCGTAACCGTAGATCGTCAGGTCGGCTGCTTGCGCGCCCATCGTGCGCCCATCGTGTCGTCGTCGGCGGCCGGGTCGCCGGCCGCGCCGCCGGCAGGGTCGCGCCGCGCCGCGGCGGAGCGGCCGACGCTCAGCGTGCGCCCTTGCCCGTGAGCACCACGCCGATGGTCTCGAACAGGACCACGAGGTCGAGGAACAGCGTGTGGTTCTTCACGTAGTACAGATCGTACTGCAGCTTCTCCTGCGAATCCTCGATCGTCGAGCCGTACTGGTAGCGCACCTGGGCCCAGCCGGTGACGCCGGGCTTGACGCTGTGGCGCACCGCGAAGAACGGAATCTCCTGCGTCAGCTGCTCGACGAAGTAGGGGCGCTCGGGACGCGGGCCGACCAGGCTCATTTCGCCCTTGAGCACGTTGAGCAGCTGCGGCAGCTCGTCGATGCGCGCCAGGCGGATCAGGTGGCCGACGCGCGTGATGCGGTCGTCGTTGGTCGTCGCCCAGCGCGGCTTGCCGTCCTTCTCGGCGTCGGTGCGCATGCTGCGGAACTTGATGACGCGGAAAACGCGGCCATTGCGGCCGACGCGCTCCTGCGTGTAGAAGACGGGCCCGCGGCTGTCCAGCTTGATCGCGATCGCGGTCAGCAGCATCAGCGGCAGCGCCAGCACCGTCAGCAGGCTGGCGCAGACGATGTCGAAGACGCGCTTGATGAAGGTGCGTGCGGCACCCTGGTTGAAGCCGTCGCCGAAGATCAGCCAGCTCGCGTTGACGTAGTCGATGCGGATCTGGCCCAGCGTCTTCTCGAAGTGCGTGTTCAGGTCGTAGACCTTGATGCCGTGCAGCTTGCAGTCCAGCAACTGGCGCAGCGGCATGCTGCCGGCGCGGCGCTCGGTCAGCGCGACGACGATCTCGTCGACCCCCAGCTTGCGTGCGGTCTCCGGCAGCGTGCCCTCCAGCGGCAGCAGGTCGCGCTGCGGCACGGCGGGTTCCTTCTCGTTCGGACCCGCGATGTAGCCGACGACATGGGCATTCGGGTCCGCCGCCTTCAGCGTGCTGCCGACGGTCTTGGCTGCCGGCCCGGCGCCGAACACCAGGATGCGCGTGCGCGTGCGCGGCACCGCCGCCCAGTGCGCGACATACACCCGGCGCAGGATCACTGCGGCCACGCCGGCCAGCGCCGAGTACTGCACCGCGACACGGTTGGGCAGGTCGGCCGGCAGCAGGCCGAAGATGATCCAGGTCAGCGGCAGCGCCACCACGAGCGCGATCGCCGCGCGCACGCAGGACTGCCCGAAGGAGCTGCTGGTGTGCTTCTCGTACAGGCCCGAGGCGCTGTTGATCACGAACAGGCAGGCCGCCAGCGAGACGACATGCGTGCCGGCCAGGGGCATCGCGTCGTTCAGGCTGCCGGCTTCGAGCATCAGCACCGCGACGATGACGAAGAACACCATCGCCACGTCGAACAGGATGCTGGCGATCGTCGCCCGGGGTACGTAGTGGTTGAAGATTCGGATCATCGTGACTTGCGTTGCGGCGCGGCCGGGACAGGCCGGCGCCTTCAGGCGCAGGCGGGCGTGCGGTCGTGGGACGGGCAATCCGGTGCGGACGGGAAGCGGTACGGAGTCAGCGGCTGCATCCCGGATGGTCTCCATCGCATCGGTTTCGCTGCTCGGTGCCTGCATCCGCAGCGCCTGCGGACCGCCGGGCTCCCTCGCTCCAACCCGGCCGGACCACTGTAAGCAGGCGCTACAAACGCCCACAACCCCCGCGTTGAGGGGGGCGCGTGACATATGTCAATCATTCGCGCCCTCGTGACCCGGATCGGGTCCATGCAGACGGTGGCACGCTTGCCGGCCCGGCACGATCAGGCGCCCGCCCTCGCCGGCCGGTCCTCGTGCAGCTTGAGGGCCTTGATCGTGAGGTGTCGCGCCAGCAGCAGCGGCGGCATGCGCAGCCAGTGAGCACGCACATACAGCGCAAACAGCGCCGCTGGCGTCCAGGTGTCCGTCGCACCGGCATGCAACGGTCGCAGCGCCCGCGCCCACAGGGCGTCCATCAGCAGGGCCACCGGGGGCGGGGGCGCGGCGCGCGCGAGCTCCACGGCGACCGCCTGCGGCACCGCCACGCCGAGGATGGCGGCGGCATGCCGCAGTGCGTGATAGAGCGGCCGCTGCAACCCGAGCTGCCGGGATCGGAGCACCAACTGCGGCCAAAACGCAGGATCGGTGGCGAATTCGTCGATCAGAAGCGCGATGTCGGAGAGATCGCGCAGGCCGTGGCTCATCTCCTCGTTGTGCGTCAGGTGGGTCACGCTGTGCAGCAGCATGTCCGCAGGCGCCAGCACCTGCAGCCGCGGGTCGTCGCGCAGCGGCACCGCCGCGGCGAGCAGGCTCGCAGAGTCCGGGCGCAGCCGCGCCGTCTCCGGCAGGATGGCGTGGTGCACGTCGACCACCGTATGGCGGTGCAGGTGCTGCATCGGCGGCAGCTCGTGCATCCACTGGCGGTAGTAGCGCTGGTCGTAGGCCGAGTGATGGGTCGTCGCCCAGCCGTGCATCATCAGCGCCGCCTCGACCTCGGCGATGCGCGCCTTGGGCACCAGGATGTCGACGTCCGAGAACAGCCGCCCGGCGGCCGCTGCGCGGCCGGCCATCAGGTAGGCCGCGCCCTTGAGCAGCGTCACCGGCACGCCGATCGGCGCCAACGCCGAGGCCAGGAAGCGGGCCTCGCGGCGCACCTCGTCCTGCTGCGCCAGGGCCAGCACGCGGATGTTCTGCAGGTGCTCGGCGGGGCCGGGTGGCGGCACGACTCCGGCGCGCTGCGCCAGCACGTCGATGCGCGCCAGCAGGTCCGCATGCCGTGCCTCGCGCAGCAGCCGCTCCCAGCCCGGCATGTCCAGCGTCGCGAGTACCGTCGGGTCACGCAGCGCGCGCACCAGCATGGCTTCGGTTCGGCGGGTCATCGCGACTCAAGCGCGCAGCGCTGCACTCGCGGCCAGGCGGTTGAACAGCGCCGTCGCGTCCTCGAGCCGGCTGTAGCTGAACTCGAAGGCCTCGCAGCGCTCGACCAGGTCGGCCAGCGTCTCGAAGCCGCGCACGCCGTGGACGTTGTAGTTGAAGGCGTTGTCGACCAGCGCCATCAGCGCACGCCCGCGCGACAGCGGCGTCAGCGCCGTCGGCGCGCCGGCCACGTAACGCGGAAGCACGATCCACGCTGGCAGCGCACGTTCGGTGGCGCGCCGGACGGCATCCGCCGGCGGGCTGAAGTGCGCGACGCTGCCCTTGGTCGTCTCGTGCACCACCGGCCCGAAGCGGGCCTGCGGCGCGAAGGCGCGGATAGCCTCGATCGAGGCGTTCTTCAGGCTCACCGGTCGCGGCACCGGCACGAGGTCGCCGCGCGCCGGGTCGATGACTGTCAGCTCGTCCGACAGCAGCCGCCAGCCGCGCCACACCAGCCCGGCGGCGAGCGTGCTCTTGCCCGAGCCTGGCGGCGCGGGCAGGATCAGCGCGCGGCCGCCACGCTCGATCACCGCCGCGTGCAGGATCACGTAACGGTGCAGGTGGGAGTACAGGCACCAGTTCAGGCCCCACTCGAGCATGGGAAAACCCTGGTCGCCGGGCAGCGGCGTGAAGGGGGACTCGCCGTCGAACAGGAAGCGCACCTGCGGCCGCCACCAGCGCCGCAGGCCGCGCGGGCGGTCGACGCTGACATGGAAGTCGGAGAAGGTGTCCTCGCCGGGGCTGTCGTGTTCGGCGTAGTGCAGCGCGATGCCGTCGGCCACCGCATCCAGCCGCGAACGCACGGCAAAGACGGCCGGCCCGGTGCGCAGGCGCAGACCGGCGCCTTGCAGGCGCGCGCGCAGCGCCTGCGGCGCCAGGTCGGCGACCTTCAAGGATCGATGGCGACCACCAGTCCCACCTGGGCCAGCCGCTGAAGCGTCTCTTCGAGCATCAGCCGGGCATTGTCGTCGGGCGCGTCGATGCCGAGGAGGCGACGGCACAGGGTGTCGGCATCCAGTGCGTGCGGGGCGTCACGGAGCGACACCAGAACCTCGCCGGCGCCACCGTCGAGCAGGTGCGTGGTGCACGAGGCTGCGTCGTGGACGACCATCTCGTCGTTCCAGCGACGCCAGCGCATTGAATCGGCGGCGGCATAGCGCCGCAGCGACCCCGACATCCCTGCCACGCCGTCGTCAGGCGGGCATCGTCGTGCGCATCCAGGCGATCAAGCCGCCCATCGGGCTGTCGGGGACGGCGTAGTCCGGATACCACTTGATGCCGGCGGTCGGTTCGTAGTAGCCGCGACTGACGAAGCTGGCCCAGATATTCTTGGCCGTGACTTCGCTGAGCACGTCAGTCGGCGTCAAGCCAGCGTTGGCATTCAGCACCGCAGCCACGCAGTGGCGCGCCAGGCCGTCGCGGCCGCCCGTCGCATTGAGCGAAAGAACCTGCAGGAATGTCATCCCTGCGTAGCCGCCGCTGGCCCCGAAGACATCGTCGAACAGCGTCGCCTGGTTGCTGTTCATCGGCGTGAACTGATTGTTGTTGTTCGTGCTGCTGGTGGCGTTGAAGCGGGACGGCCAACGCTGGGCATGCTGCGGCTGCCTCCAGTAGTCGGGGCCGTGTCCCCCGCACGTGTACATCTGATCCATCCGGCTCATGTTGACCGACGCGTGCGACGAGGCCTGCGTGCAGGTCGTGGCCGTCACAGGTCGGCTGGTCAGCGAGAGCAGGACGGGCGCGGAGGCAAGTCCGCCGCGCAGCAACCGGCGCCGGCCGGCGCGCACCGCTTCGGGCGCGGCGACCGGCTCGGCGGCATCGTGCAGGGGGTCGGGCGTCATGGGCTGTGTGCTCGCTCGGAACCTTGGTTCGTGTGTGAGTGATTGTAGGAGCCGGGGGGCAGGCTGCCTGCCTTCCGCGCCCCCATGATCCGGGGGGAGACCTCGGGTCGTGGGGGATGTCGTGACGACTGCCTGGTGATGCAGCCCGCCGGTATACGTTCGGTCGCTCGCGACCCTGGTCGCGCCGCGCAGGAGAGGCTTGCGCTCGAAAAAGAAGGTGCGCCTGGGCCCGTCTGGCAGCCCTGGCCTGGCCTCCCGGCGAGCCAATCCCAAGCGCGAGCATCGGGGCGGCCAAGTCGATGCGCTGCGGCACGGCAGCCAGCCGGTGTGCCTGGCCACTCCCTTCGTTCGCGGGGGTGCCGGACCGGGACCAGGGTCTTCGAGGCGTCGGGAAAGCTTACAGTTATGCCCAGGGTCATGCCCGCCGGGGCCGCCGGCCGCATGTAAGCTGTTGATCTACAAGAGTTTGCTTCCGCTGGCACACGCCATGCAAAGGTTGAGGCGTCGGGTGACGGCTGACAGCCTCCGAAACCCCAGGCCAATCGACTTCCCAAGGAGCGTTACAGATGAACAAGTTTTGCAAGCTGGCTGCAGCAGCAGCGCTCGCAGTGGCTGGCGCCGGCGCCCAGGCGGCGTTCGTGATCGACGACTTCAGCGCGCCGCAAGCACTGATCACTGACCTGACCACCGGCGACGGCGGTGTGTGGGCCGCCCAGACATTCAATGCATCGAGCATCATCGGCGGCTATCGTGACCTGTACATCGAGAAGACGGCCGCTGTCGCGGACGATGGCTTCCTCGGCGTGCGTGCCGGTGTCGGCGCCGGATCACTGTCCTACTCCCAGGACACGCTCCAGGGTGCGTTTGGCTTCGTGCGCTGGGACGGCGTTGCAACCGGCGGCGCCATCGACACCTCCGGGCTCGGCGGCGTGGATCTGTCGACCACGAGCGTCGCCATCAGTGTCGAAGTGCTTTCGGCGGACCTGAACTTCCCGCTGACCTTCAACGTCTGGACCGACGGCGACAACGACAGTGTGTACACGCTATCGTCACTGACGAAGCTGGCCGGCCCTGGGCCAGGCATCTTCAACTTCATGTTCACCGACTTTGTGGGTGCGGACTTCTCGCGGGTGGGCGCGCTGGAACTCGTGCTCAACAACAGTGCGATCGTCGACCTAGACATTCGAATCGACCTGATCCAGGCCGTTCCGGAGCCGGGCTCCCTTGCGCTCGTCGGAGCGGCGTTGCTTGGCCTTGGCGCCGCCCGCCGGCGGGCCAAGTCGGCCTGATCCGACGACGGATCCTCAGGGAAGTCAGGAAGGGGCGCCTCGGCGCCCCTTCTTCTTTTTGGGCCCGAAACGTGCGCTGACGGCGCTCAACGGCACCCCCCACGACTCAGGGGGGTGACTGCGCGGGCCGGCCGGAGGCGCTCGCTAACATCCCGTTGCGCTCGCGCTGCGACGTGAAATATGCGCCTGGAGCGCCGGCCTGTCGCCCGCCGGGTGCGCGCCGTGGCGAGGGGGCTGTGCCATCATTCCGGCCGGCTTCGTGCACAACCTGTCCAATGGCACACGCTGTGGCACGGTCCGCGTGTCGCCGCCGCCGCGCAGCACCCCGACCACCCCAGCCCAACGATCAGGAGTCCGCCTTGTCCGCACCGTCCTCCCGCCTCCGGACCTTCTGGAACCGCTGCCGCCTGCTGACGGCCGGCACGATCGTGACGGCGCTCGCGGCCTGTGCCACCGGACCGGCCGACGTGCCGCCGGCGCCGGCCGCCGCGGCGACGCAGGACTACACCTACGTCATCGGCGCCGGCGACAGCCTGAACATCATCGTCTGGCGCAACCCCGAACTGTCGCTGTCGGTGCCGGTGCGGCCTGACGGCAAGGTCTCCGCGCCGCTGGTCGAGGAACTGGTGGTGCAGGGCAAGACCTCGTCCGAGGTCGCCCGCGACATCGAGAAGAAGCTCTCCACCTACGTCCGCGACCCGGTCGTCACCGTCATCGTTACCAGCTTCGTCGGGCCGTTCAGCGAGCAGATCCGCGTCGTCGGCGAGGCCGCACGGCCGCAGTTCCTGCCCTTCCGCCAGAAGATGACGCTGCTGGACGTGATGATCGCGGTCGGCGGCCTGACCGACTTCGCGTCCGGCAACCGGGCGACCATCCTGCGCACGTCCGAAGGCAACAAGCAGTATGCGGTGCGCCTGAACGACCTGATCAAGCGCGGCGACGTCTCGGCCAACGTCGAGATGCGGCCGGGCGACATCCTCATCATCCCGCAGAGCTTCTTCTGACGGCGGCTGCGCACTGCGCCGCCAGCCGCGACCCGGCCTGAAGCCGCCCCGTCCAACGTCACCCGAGCCGACACCGCATGGAAGAGATCGTCAAGCAGGTCATGACCATCCTGCGCGGGATGTGGAAGTTCCGCTGGCAGGGGTTGATCGTGGCCTGGATCGTGGCCGCCGTCGGCGTCGTCGTCGTCTTCCGCATCCCGGACCAGTACGAAGCCAGCGCCCGCATTTATGTGGACACACAGTCGATTCTGAAGCCGCTGATGTCCGGCTTGGCCGTGCAGCCCAATATAGAGCAGCAGATCGCGATCCTCAGCCGTACGTTGCTCAGCAGGCCGAACATCGAGAAGCTGGTGCGTATGGCGGATCTGGATCTGAAGAGTGAGTCCAAGCGAGATCAGGAAGAGCTGATCGACAAGCTCATGGCCAGCATCGCGATACGGGACGGCACCCGTGACAACCTCTACTCCCTGGCCTTCCGAGATGCAGACCAGGAGAAGGCCAAGCGTGTGATCCAGTCTCTGGTGTCGATCTTCGTCGAATCGAGCCTCGGCTCGAGTCGAAAGGACACCGATGCCGCCAAGACCTTCCTGAACGAGCAGATCAGGGCCTTCGAGGCCAAGCTCGAGGAGGCCGAGGCGCGCATGAAGGAGTTTCAGCTGCGCAATCTTGACCGAGTCGGACCGGATGGGCGCGACACGCTAACGCGTATGGGTGAAGCGCAAGGTCTGCTAGACGGCGCGCGGCTGCAACTGCGCGAGGCCGAGCAGGCCCGCGACGCTGCCCGCAGACAGCTTGCTGAGGCGCGCGGACAGGCGCCAAGCTCGGCCTTGCCGGATCTGTTGCAGGGGTCTGGAGGCAGCGCCGGTAGCCTGCCTGTGGCTACGCCGGAGATCGATGCCCGAATCGACGCTCAGCAACGAAACCTGGACGCATTGCTGCAGCGCTATACCGACCGCCACCCGGACGTCGTGGGCACGCGCCGGCTGCTTGCGGAGTTGGAGGAGCTCAGGCGCAAGGAGGTGGCCGAGCTCCAGCGCAAGGCTGCGCAACGCGCAGCGGCCGCGCCTCCCGGTACACCTGGTGGTGCCAACGCCGATCTGGCCATCCAGGAGCTCAACCGGATGCTGGCGACGGCCGAAGTCCAGGTCGCGGCGATGAAGGCCCGAGTGGATGAGTACAGCCGGCGACACGCCGCGTTGCGGGAGTCGTTGCGAACTGCACCGCAGATCGAGGCCGAGGCGGCCCAGCTCAACCGCGACTACGAGGTCACCAAGCGCAACTACGAGGACCTGGTCGCCCGCCGCCAGTCCGCGGTCATGTCCGGCGAACTCGACGTCGCCTCAGGCGTCGCCGAATTCCGCCTCATCGACCCGCCGCGCGTGTCGCCCAAGCCGGTGGCGCCGAACCGGCTGCTGCTGCTGCCGGTGGCGCTCGTCGCGGCGCTGGCCGCCGGCCTGTTCACCGCCTTCGCGGCCGCCCAGCTGCGACCGACCTTCGACGACGCCAGCGAACTGCGTTCCAAGACCGGGCTGCCGCTGCTCGGCGTGGTCACAATGGTCATGAGCGACGTCGACCGCCGTGTCGAACGCATGGGGACGATCCGCTTCGTCACCGCCACCGGCAGCCTGGTCGGCCTGTTCATCGCCGGGTTGATTGCCATGTCCCTGATGGGCCGCTACGGAGGCTGACCGATGAGCAGCTTGATCGAACAGGCCGCCCAGCGGCTGGAACAGCTGCGGCAGGCCGGCGTCAGCCTGCCGGACCTCGAGCCGGCCGCCACCGCGGCAGGTCCCGGCGTCGCCGCGGATCTCCCGCCGACGCCGGCCGCGCCGATGCCGGCCGCCGCCGTCGCGCGGCCGGAGGCCGTCTTCACGTCCAAACGCGTCGAGATCGACCTCGACGCCGTCGCCACGGCGGGCATCGTGACACCGAACGCACCGCGCACGCACCTCGCCGACCAGTACCGCGTGCTCAAGCGGCCGCTGATCGCCAACGCCACCGGCAAGGGCGCGGCCACCGTCGCGCACGGCAACCTGATCATGGTGACCAGCGCGCTGCCCGGCGAGGGCAAGAGCTTCACGTCGATCAACCTGGCGATGAGCATCGCCGCCGAACTCGACCACACGGTGATGCTCGTCGACGCCGACGTCGCCCGGCCGTCGGTGCTGCGCGTGCTCGGCCTGCCCCCGGCGCCCGGCTTGCTGGACCTGCTGGAAGGCAAGGCCGAGATGGCCGACGTGCTGCTGCGCACCAACATCGACAAGCTGACCATCCTGCCCAGCGGGTCGCCGCACCCCAAGGCCACCGAACTGCTGGCCAGCGAGGCCATGAACCAGCTGCTGGACGACATGGCGACGCGCTATCCGGACCGCATCATCATCTTCGACTCGCCGCCGCTGCTGCTGACCACGGAGTCGCGGGTGCTCGCCACCCACATGGGCCAGGTCGTCGTCGTCGTTCACGCCGGCCGCACGCTGCAGGCCAACGTGCAGCAGGCGCTGGCGGCCATCGAGGGTTGCCCGGTCAAGCTGATGGTGCTGAACAAGGCGCGCAGCGGGGCCGAGGGCAGCTACGGCTACGGCGGCTATGGTTATGGCTACGGCTATGGTTATGGGTACGGCTATGGCTACGGCAGCGGATATGGCGGCGACCGCGCCAAGGCGGCGCAAGGCGAAGGCTGACCGCTCGCCCTCATGAAGCGCTGCCCCGGTCGTTCCACCATTGCTCCGCCCCCCACGCCGACGGCGCTTGCTGCCGCGTTGGTGCTGGTCGCGTGGCCAGCGTTGGCGCAGGATGCGGGGCAGGTTACGCAGAGCCGAAGGCTTGTCGTGACGCCCACGTTCACGGCTTCAGAGACCTACACCGAGACCGATTCGGCGCGCGACCGAGGCGTCCGGGACGGCGAGTTCGTCACGCGGCTGAGTCCCGGCCTGCGCATCAGCAGCCGTTCCGGCCGCGTGCAGGGTTCGCTTGACTACAGGCTCAACGCGTCCTGGTACTCCAAGACCTCGGAGGCCAAGGCATTCGACAACGTGCTGTCTGCTTCGTTCTTGGCCGAGGCCATCGACAACCGCTTTTTCGTCGACGCTCGTGCGTCGATCAGCCAGCAAACGCTGTCGCCCTTCGGCACGCAGTCGGCCGACGACCGCACGCGCTACAACGAGAACCAGACGGAAGTGCGCACCGCCACCCTGTCGCCGTACATCGTCGGCTCGCTCGGTGAACTCGCGACCTGGCAGCTGCGCTACAACGCCAGTCTCACCGACACCCGTGGCGGCACGGTCAACGACTCGCTCACCTACGGCCCGACGCTGACGGTCTCGTCCAGCAATGCCGGCGCCTTGGTCGGGTGGGGCCTGCTCGCGAGCCAGCAGACGATCGACTTCAAGGGCGGCCGCGCCACCGAGATCGAACGCGTCAATGCGCAGCTCTTCTTCCGGCCCGACCCCGATGTCACGCTCTCGGTCAATGGCGGCCAGGAGCGCACCAACGTCGGCTCGGCCTTCAGCCGCACCTACGACAACTGGGGCGCCGGCCTGCGCTGGACGCCGACGCCGCGCACGCTGATCGCGCTGCAGGGCGACGAGCGCTACTACGGGCGCGGCCATTCGGTGCTGGTCGAGCAACGCATGCGGCGCAGCGTCGTGCGCTACACCGACAGCCGCGACGCCACCAGCGGCGCCGACCCCAACGGCGTCGGCCAGCCGGTCACGCTGTACGACCTGTGGTTCAGGGTGTACGCCACGATCGAGCCGGATACCATTTTGCGCGGTCAGAGGGTGCGCGACGATCTGCGCCTGCTCGGCCTGGACCCCAATGCGCTAGTCGCCGGCGGCCTGCTCGGCTCGGCCGTCTCGCTGCAGCAGCGGCGCGACCTGTCGTGGGCACTGCTGGGCGTGCGCACGACGCTCAACCTGCAGGCCTACAACAGCACGACGCGCATCCTCGACGACCCCAACAACACCGGCAATGCCGAGCCGGTGCGGCTGTGGGGCTACAGCGCCACGGTGTCGCACCGGCTGACGCCGACCGCGTCGATCAGCCTGACCGGTTCGCGCCAGATCGCCAAGTCCACGCGCACGCAGCCCGGCAACGACCTCAAGTCGGTGCTGCTCGCTTGGTCCGACCGCGTCAGCACACGCACCTCGGTCGGCCTGTCGGCGCGCTACTCGGTCTTCGACAGCCCCACGGACCCGTACCGCGAGGCGGCCGTTACCGCTTCCGTCAGCCTGGTCTTCTAGATCATGTACGAGGCCTTCTACGGGCTGAAGAGCAAGCCCTTCCAGCTCAACCCCGACCCGAACTTCTACTTCGCGAGCAAGCAGCACCGGCGCGCGAAGGCCTACCTGGAGTACGGCGTCTCGCGCAACGAGGGCTTCATCGTCATCACCGGCGAGATCGGCG
>ERZ761602.2565-NODE-2565-length-27997-cov-10.331186_pt1 | contig 27997 bp, 26 predicted proteins | sample MGYA00512165_ERZ761602 | MGnify/ENA primary metagenome ERZ761602 (study PRJEB28899, sample SAMN02445085) | bioreactor sludge metagenome | biome: EBPR sludge; isolation source: Thorneside wastewater treatment plant | place: Australia: Brisbane, Thorneside...
GCCTGCAGCTGTTCGGCGGCTACGGCTACATGATGGAGTACCCGATCGCCGAGCTCTACGTGGATGCGCGCGTGCAGCGCATCTACGGCGGAACCAACGAGATCATGAAGGAACTGGCCGCGCGCTCGATGTGACGGTCGCAGCCCGCGCGACCAGCCGGACCCTCCGATGAAACCGAACGAACTTCCCGTGCCTCAGCAGTTGCAGGCGGCCCTGGCCCTGCAGCGCGCGGCGTACCGTGCGCATCCCGTGCCGACCCTGGCCGAGCGGCTCGACGACCTCAAGCGCCTGCGCGCCTTCCTGCGCGACCACCAGGACGAGCTGTGCGAGGCGGTCGACGCCGACTACGGGCACCGCTCGCGCCACGAGACGCTGCTGTGCGAGATCGCGCCGGCCGTCGACGGTGTCGCCCCGGTGCTCAAGGCGCTCAAGGGCTGGATGGCACCGCAGCGCCGGGCCGTCGACCTGCTGACCTTCCCTGGCGCGAGCAACCTGCTGACCCCGCAGCCGCTGGGGGTCGTCGGCGTGATCGTGCCCTGGAACTTCCCGATCAACCTGAGCTTCGTGCCGTTGATCAGCATCCTGGCCGCCGGCAACCGCGCGATGGTCAAGATGAGCGAGAACTCGCGCCACGTCGCGTCGCTGCTGATCGAGCGCATCCCGAACTACTTCCCTGCCGAGAAGCTGCAGTTCTTCGACGATCCCGGGGGCGTCGGGCCGGAGTTCGCGAAGCTGCGCCTGGATCACCTGCTGTTCACCGGCTCGGGGGCCACCGGCCGGAAGGTCATGGCCGCGGCTGCGGCGAACCTGGTGCCCGTGACGCTGGAGCTCGGCGGCAAGTCCCCGGCGATCGTGCTCGACGACTTCCCGCTGCAGACGGCCGCCGAGCGCATCCTGTTCGTCAAGTGCCTCAATGCCGGCCAGATCTGCACATCCGTGGACCATGCCTGGCTCCCCGAGGCCAAGGTCGAGGCCTTCGTCGAGCACGCGCGACGCATCGTGCCGGCGCGCTACCCGTCGCTCGAGTCGCCGGACTACAGCTCGATCGCTGACCGGCGCTCGTTCAACCGGCTGCTCGCCGCGCTCGACGAGGCGCGCGCCGCCGGCGCGACGGTGATCCCGCTGCTGGACGGGCCGCCGCACGACGCGGCCACGCGCAAGATCGCCCCGCACATCGTGCTCGACGCGCCCGACGGCTGCGCGCTGATGAACCGCGAGATCTTCGGGCCGATCCTGCCGATCCACGGCTACCGCGACCTCGACGCCGTGGTCGACTCGATCAATGAGGGCGAGCGGCCGCTGGCGCTGTACCCGTTCAGCCACGACGAGCGCGCCGTGCAGCGCATCGTCGATCGCGTGATGTCCGGGGGCGTGTCGGTCAACGACGCGCTGTTCCACGTCGCCCAGCACGACCTGCCGTTCGGCGGCGTCGGCGCCTCGGGCATGGGGCACTACCACGGTCGCGAGGGCTTCGAGAACTTCTCGAAGATGCGACCCGTCTTCCACCAGGCGCGGGTGTCCGCGCTGAAGCACATCGGCCCGCCCTACGGGCGCGTGGCCGATGCCTTGCTGAAGTTCCTGATCAAGTGAGGTTCCGATGACCCACGCGTATCTCTACGACCACGTGCGCACGCCGCGCGGCAAGGGCAAGAAGGACGGGTCGCTGCACCAGGCCACGCCCGTGTGGCTGCTGCGCACCTTGCTCAAGGCCCTGCAGGCACGCCACGACCTCGACACCTCGCTCGTCGATGACGTGGTGCTCGGCTGCGTCACCCCCATCGGCGAGCAGGGAGCCGACATCGCGCGCACCGCGGTGCTCGACGCCGACTGGGCGCAGACCGTGGCCGGCGTCACGCAGTCGCGCTTCTGCGCATCGGGGCTGGAGTCGGTCAACCTCGCGGCCGCCAAGGTCGCCAGCGGCTTCGAGGACCTGGTCGTCGCCGGTGGCGTCGAGAGCATGAGCCGCTGGACCATGGGCAGCGACGGCGGCGCCTGGTTCATGGACCCGCGGATCAACCAGAAGCTCGGGTTCGTCCCGCAGGGCGTCGGCGCCGACCTGATCGCGACGATGGAAGGCTGGTCCCGATCCGACGTCGACGCGTTCGCGCTGCGCTCGCACCAGCGTGCCGCGGCCGCGCGCGAGGACGGCCGGTTCGTCCGTTCGATCGTCCCGGTGCACGACATCGCCGGCCTGCCGATGCTCGCCGTCGACGAGACGATCCGGCCGAACGCGTCGCTCGAGGCGATGGCCCAGCTGGCGCCAAGCTTCGCGCAGATGGGGGCGATGGGTTTCGACGCGACCGCCCTGCGCAAGTACACGACGGTCGAGCGCATCGAGCATGTGCACCATGCGGGCAACTCCTCGGGCATCGTCGACGGCGCCGCGCTGATGCTGGTCGGCACGAAGGAGGCCGGTGCGCGGTCCGGGCTCCGGCCGCGGGCGCGCGTGCGGGCTGCCGCGGTGATCGGCTCGGAGCCGACGATCATGCTCACCGGCCCGACGCCGGCGTGCCGCAAGGCACTGGCCAAGGCCGGCATGCAGCCCCGGGACGTCGACCTGTGGGAGATCAACGAGGCCTTCGCGGTGGTGCCGATGAAGACCGCGCGTGACCTCGGCATCGACCTGGACCGGGTCAACGTCAACGGCGGGGCCATCGCGATGGGTCACCCGCTCGGTGCCACCGGCTGCGTCATCCTGGGCACCCTGCTCGACGAACTCGAGCGCCGCGACCTCGCCACCGGTGCCGCCACGCTGTGCGTCGGCGGCGGCATGGGCATCGCCACCATCATCGAGAGGGTCTGAACATGTCGACACCAGCCGTGACGCTGACGCTCGAGAGCGACGGCATCCTCGTCGCCGCGATGGACCTGCCGGGCCGGCCGATGAACGTCGTCGGCGACGCGCTGATGGAGGGCATCGACGCCGCCGTGCGGCGCCTGTCCGAACCCGACGTCAAGGGTCTGATCCTGAGCTCGGCGAAGGCCGACTTCTGCGCCGGCGGTGACCTCGACCGGATGTCGAAGTGGACGACACCCCAGGAGCCGTTCGAGGCCTCGATGGCGATGAAGTCCGTCCTGCGCCGCCTGGAGAAGACCGGCAAGCCGGTCGTCGCGGCGATCAACGGGCACGCGCTGGGCGGCGGCCTGGAGATCGCGCTGGCCTGCCATGCGCGCATCGCCATCGACGACCCGCGGCTCAAGCTCGGCCAGCCCGAGGTGAAGCTCGGGCTGCTGCCGGGCGGGGGCGGCACGGCGCGGCTGTCGCGGCTGGTCGGCATCCAGCAGGCACTGCAGATCTGCGCAGAGGGCAACGACATCCCGGTGGCCAAGGCGCTCGGCATGGGCCTGCTGGCCGACACGGCGAAGGACCGCGCGGATCTGATGGCCAAGGCGCGGGCCTGGATCGAAGCGAACCCCAAGGCCGCGCAACCCTGGGACCTGCCTAAGTTCAGGTTCCCGGGGGGCGACTCGCGCTCGCCGGCGGTCGTGCAGATGTGGACCATCGCACCGTCGATCGCATCCGCGAAGAGCCAGGGCAACTACCCGGCAGTGCAGCACATCATGAGCGCGATCTTCGAGGGCGGCCTCGTCGACTTCGACAACGCCTGCGTCATCGAGAGCCGCTACTTCGCGGCCTGCGTGATGTCGCCCGAGTCGCGCAACATGATCCACACCCTGTGGTACCAGCTCAACGCGATCAAGAAGGGCGCGTCGCGGCCGCAGGGCGTCGCAGCGTCGACGGTGCGACGGCTCGGGATCCTCGGCGCGGGCATGATGGGCGCCGGCATCGCCTACGCGGCGGCGAAGGTCGGGATCGTGGTCGTGCTGCTCGACACGACGATGGAAGCGGCCGAGCGCGGCAAGGCCTACTCGCAGGGCCTGCTCGACAAGGCCGTCAAGCGCGGCCGCTCGACGGCCGACAAGCGCGACGCGCTCCTGGCGCGGATCACGCCGACCACCGACTACTCGCTGCTGGCGGGCTGCGACCTCGTCATCGAAGCGGTGTTCGAGGATCGCGAGATCAAGGCCGACGTCACCCGCAAGGCGGAAGCGGTGATCGGTGCCGGCGCCGTCTTCGCGTCGAACACCTCGACGTTGCCGATCACCGGCCTGGCCCGGGCGAGCCAGCGCCCCGCCAACTTCCTGGGGCTGCACTTCTTCAGCCCCGTCGACAAGATGCCGCTGGTCGAGATCATCGTCGGCCAGCAGACATCCCCGGAGACCCTCGCGCGCGGCTTCGACTTCGTGCTGCAGATCGGCAAGACTCCGATCGTCGTCAACGACTCGCGCGGCTTCTACACGAGCCGGGTCTTCGCGACCTATGTGATGGAGGGCCTGACGATGCTGCAGGAAGGCGTGCACCCGCGGCACATCGAGGCTGCCGGGTTGCAGGCCGGGATGCCGATGCCCCCGCTGGCCCTGCAGGACGAGGTCTCGCTGAGCCTGAGCCTGCACGTGGCCGAGCAAACGCGCAAGGACATGGCCGTCGAGGGCAAGACCTTCGCCGAGCACCCGGGGCTGGCGGTGATCCGCCGGATGTGCGAGATCGGCCGCATCGGCAAGAAGGCCGGCAAGGGCTTCTATGACTGGGGCGAGGGCGGGCGCAGCCTGTGGCCCGGGCTGGCGGGGATGTTCCCCGCCGCGCCGCAGCAACCCGATCAGCGTGAGCTGATCGACCGATTGATGTTCGTGCAGGCCAACGAGGCGGCCCGTTGCCTGCAGGAGGGCGTGCTGCGCTCGGTGGCCGACGGCAACATCGGCTCGATCTTCGGCTGGGGCTTCGCACCCTTCCAGGGTGGTGCGCTGCAGTTCATCGACGCGATGGGCGCGAAGGCCTTCGTCGCGCGCGCCCGCGAACTCGCCGCCCGGCACGGCGAACGCTTCGAACCTGCAGCCAAGGTCGTGGCGCAGGCCGAGGAGGGCGGTCGCTTCGGTCTCTAGCGGCAGGCGGCGGAGGACTCCGGGAGGCGAGCGTCGTGCCGGCCTGGGCGGACCGCCCGGGGGCAGCACCAGGGCGACAATCGGGACCTCGACGAACCCGCCACAGGAGACCGCGATGAACCCGTTGACCCGATTGCGCGCCGCCTTGTTCCCTGCGCTCGCCGCCGCGGCGGCGCTGGCCGGCTGCGCGACGGCGCCGGCACCCGAGGCGCCGACCTGCCCGACGGCTGCCGAGACGGCCGAGCTCGTCCGACGCTACGTGGCGCTCGAGACCGTCCCGAATCCGCCGGCGACGATGAGCGCCGAGGGCGCGGCCTGCGGTGCCCGCAAGTTCGTCGCGGCGCTGGCGCCGACCCACGGTACCGTCGTCGGCTACAAGGCGGGCCTGACGAACCCGGTCGTGCAGCAGCGTTTCGGGGTCAACACGCCGCTGCGGGGGACGCTCCTGCAGAAGATGATGCTCGAGGATGGTGCCGTGGTGCCGGCGAAGTTCGGCGCGCGGCCGTTCGTCGAGCCCGACCTGGTCGTCGAGGTCGGCAGTTCGGCGGTGCACGACGCGCAGACGCCGCAGCAGGTGCTCGCGGCGCTGCGCAGCGTCCGGCCGTTCATCGAGCTGCCCGACACCCTGGTGGCCGACCCCTCCAAGATCAACGCCGCGACACTGGTGTCGATCAACGTCGGCGCGCGGCTGGGCGTGCTGGGCAAGCCGGTCCCGGTGCGCGCCGATGGCGCGTTCGCCGACGCGCTGCGCGAGATGACCGTGCGGGCGACCGACGCGAACGGCAAGGAGCTGGCGGTCGCCAAGGGCGCCGCGATCCTCGGCCACCCGCTGAACGCGGTCACCTGGATCGCCGCCGACCTGAAGAAGGCCGGCATCACGCTCAAGCCGGGCGATCTGCTGTCGCTCGGGGCCTTCGGCAACCTGCCGGCCCAGGCCGGCAACGGCGTGCGCGTGGTCTACGAAGGTCTGCCCGGCAATCCGTCGGTCGCCGTGAACTTCCGTTGACGATGACGGTTGCGGCCCTGACGCCCACCCCGCACGGTCCGTGGCGCTCCTACGCCGGGATCCTGCTGCGGCGGCGCAGGGGCCTGGCCGACGATCGTCCATTCCCGTTGATCGGGCGCGGCACCGGCCCGGTGAAGCTGCAACCCTGGTGGCTGGCGCGCTACCGTGGGCTGATCGGCCTGCCCGACGAGCCTGCCGTGCTGCCCCCGCTGGCGTTGCAGGTCGCGGCGGCGCAGTTGCACCTGGAGATCCTGGCCGATCCCAACTTCCCGTTCCCGGCGCTGGGCCTGGTGCATGTGGGCCAGCGTGTGGACCAGACCTCGGCCGTGCTGCCGGGTACCTCGCTCGTGCTCGATGCTTTCACCGGCCGTTCCCGGCCGGTGAAAGCCGGGACCTGCTTCGAGCTCGTGACCGAGGCACGCCGCGACGGCCGGCTGGTATGGCGATCGATCACCAGCGTGTTGTGCCGGCACGCTCGGCGAGGCGATCCATCCCCCGCCGGGGCGGCCCCGTCCGCTTCGCTGGAGCAAGGGCTGGCAGGGCCGGTGCCGGCCCGGCCGGCACCGGGTGAGTGGCGGCGCATCGAGCTGATCGATGTGCCCGAGGACCTCGGACGCCGCTACGCCGCCGCCGCCGCGGACTGGAATCCCATCCACCAACGTGCATGGCTCGCCCGACGCTTCGGCTTCGACCGGGCGATCGTCCACGGGACCTGGACGCTCGCCCGTGCACTGGTGGCCGCGGGCTTGCCCGGCCACGAGGCGTTCTCGCTGCAGGCCGACTTCCGCAAGCCGGTGTCGCTGCCGTCGCGCATCGGCGTGTGGCTTCGAACCGGGCCCTCGGGGCAGGCGCTGCGGGTCATGGATGCGGATGGCGGGGTCGAGCATCTCAGCGCATGGCTCGAACCCGCGCTCTCGCGCGAACCCTGAGCAGCTCGGACGGGTCCTCGGTGAAGTGGGGCGTGGGTCGCCCGGCTCCGCGGCTTCCGCGCGGTCGGCGGCCATCGCGTGGCGGCGATGTCCAGAACTGGACTAGAATGCACTCAGCATCTTGGAGTGGACATCTGAGCCATGGGCCTCGCCGTCGTCGTGCCCGCCACCCCCGGCGTCACCCCTCGCCAGATGAGCGCCGCCGGATTGCGGGCCTTCGACCGCATCGCGCAGGCCTGGCAGCTCAGCGTCGAGCAGCAGCTCGTGTTGCTCGGGCAACCGCCGCGCTCCACCTTCTTCACCTGGCGCAAGCATCCGGAGCGCGCGAATGTTCCGCGCGACACGCTCGAGCGCCTCTCCTGCCTGCTCGGCATCTACAAGAGCCTGCAGATCCTGCTGCCCGACGCCGCGGCGGCCGATGACTGGATCCACCGCCCGAACGCCGCGCTTCCGTTCAGCGGCGGCACGGCCCTGCAGCGGATGCTGGGTGGCAACGTGGGCGACCTGCACGCGGTGCGCCGCTATCTCGACGGTGTCCGTGGCACCTGAGCCGGGTGCGCCCGCGGCGCCGCCCCCGACCGCAGCCGTCCCCGCTGCCACCATGGCGGCGGGTCGTCCTCAGGTTCGGCGTGTGCGATGGCAGAAGGCCTGCCGCGTGATTCCGACCCGCTACCCGGCGGTGTCGCTGTTCGACCGGGTGGCCGACGAGGCCGACTTCGAGGCCCTGTATGCACTGGAGTCGCTGACCAACGAGCGGATTCGCGAGCAGCTGGGCCAGATCGAGCTGGTCCCGCGCGAGGATCGCCTGTACGGGGAGGGCAGCGGGCCGATCATGGCGGCCTTCACGCATGTCAACGTGCTCGGCAGCCGCTTCTCCGATGGCGACTGGGGCGTCTTCTATGCGGCGCGCGAGCGCGAGACGGCCATCGCCGAGACCCGTCACCACCACGCACGCTTCCTGGCCGCGACGCAGGAGGGGCCGATGCACCTGCCCATGCGCCTGTATCACGTGGCCATCGACGCGCGGCTGCACGACCTGCGCCCGGAAGGCGCCGCCGATCCGTCCGTGATGTCGGCACACGACTACGGCGCCTCGCGCAGGCTGGCGCGCGAGCTCCGTGACGCCGGCTCGGACGGGGTGGTCTACCGCAGCGTGCGCCATCCGGCAGGCGAATGCGTGGGACTGTTCCGCCCGCGCGGAGCGAGCCGCTGCGTGCACGCGGCCTACCTGCTCTATGCCTGGGACGGCACGCGTTTCGCCGATGTCTACGAGAAGCTCGACTGATTCGCCTCCGCAGGTGGCGAAGACGGGCCGCCTGGACCGGCTCGACGCCCTGCGCGCCCTTGCCATGTTGTGGATGGCGGCCTACCACTTCGCCTTCGACCTCAACCACTTCCAGCTGATGCCGCGACAGAACTTCTACGTCGATCCGTTCTGGACGCTCCAGCGCACCTGCATCCTGTCGCTCTTCCTCTTCTGCGCCGGGGCAGGGCAGGCGCTGGCCGTCGCACGGGGGCAGGACGGCGCGCGCTTCTGGCGGCGGTGGGCGCAGATCGCGGGCTGCGCGGCGCTGGTCAGCCTGGGCTCGATGCTGATGTTCCCGCGCAGCTGGATCTACTTCGGCGTCCTGCACGGCATGGCGGTGATGCTCATCCTCTGCCGTCCGCTGGTGCGTGCCGGGGCCTGGCTGTGGCTGCTCGGTGCCTTGGCGGTCGTGTTGCCGCTGCTGGTCCGGTACCCTGTGTTCGACGCACCACCGCTGAACGTTCTCGGGCTTGCCACGCGCAAGCCGGTCACCGAGGACTGGGTGCCGCTGCTGCCCTGGCTCGGCGTGATGCTGTGGGGAATGGCGGCCGCGCAAACGCTGGCGCATCGTGCGCCTGCCGCGCTCGGCGGCCCGCTTCCCGGTCCCCTGCGGCCGCTGGCGACGCTGGGGCGCTGGAGCCTGAGCTTCTACATGCTGCACCAGCCGGTGCTGATCGGCGCGATCCTGGTCTGGCAGGTTCTGGTGCGCGCACCCGTGCCCGGCTGACCGCGCCGTGTGCAGCCCTGCCGCGCACCGGGGCCAGCGGTGCGCGGGGCCCTTGAACTGCGCCCGGGTGCACCTAACTAGTGGCGTGAGCGGGGAGCGCGCGAGCGGCCCCGCAAGGCCCGAGTCCTTCTCCCCGGCCGGGCGATCGTTTCCCCCAGGAGGCACACGATGATGTACCGCACGCTCTTCCCGCGCGACCTCTTCGCCGAATTCGATCGGCTGCAACGCGAGATGCAGTCGGTCTTCGAGCCGTCGCCGTCGATCCGCGGCCTCGGCCGCGGCGGCTACCCCGCCTTGAACGTCGGCACGACCCCGGATGCCGTCGAGGTGTTCGTCTTCGCGCCGGGCATGGACCCGGCGAGGATCGAAGTCCACCTCGAACGTGGCGTCCTGACGATCAGTGGCGACCGCCCCGGGCTGCCGAAACCCGCCGACGAGTCGCGCACGACGCTGCACGTCAACGAGCGCTTCGCGGGGCCTTTCCGACGCGTGCTGAACCTGCCGGACGACATCGACCCCGAAGGCGTGAACGCCGAGTACCGCGACGGCGTCCTGCGCGTGCGCATCGCGCGCCGCCAGGCCGTCCAGCCGCGCCGCATCACCGTGCAGTGAACCCGCCAGCATCCCGAGGAGATCCGTCATGAACAGCTCGAATCCGAATCGCGAGAGCGCCGCCGGTGCGAACCGCGTGGCGATGTTGCCGCCGGTGGACGTCGTCGAGGACGCCAACGGCATCACGCTGTATGCCGACTTGCCCGGGGTCGGACGGGAGCAGCTTCAGTTGCGCGTCGACGGCGACCAGCTGTCGATCGACGCGGATCTGGCGCTGCCCGTCGCCGAGGGCCTGAGCCCGATGCACGCCGAGATCACGCGGCACCGCTACCAGCGCACCTTCACGCTCAGCAAGGAACTCGACGCCGGCCAGGTGAGCGCCGAGATGGCGCAGGGGGTGCTGCGCGTGCGCATCCCGAAGGTCGCGCAGGCCCAGCCGCGACGCATCGAGGTGCGTGTCGCCTGATGCGCAGGCGCCCCGGGCGCGTGCCGCTACCATCGCGCGCACGCGTCCGTCGGGCGGGCCCCAGGGGGGGGCGAACTGGCGGTCGCCAGCCGAAGGTGCCCCCGTGAGCTTGCGAGTGTTGTACGGCTTCCATGCCGTGACGGTGCGGTTGAAGACCGCCCCGACGACCGTTGTCGAGTTGCACGTCGACTCGACCAGGCGCGATGCGCGCATGCGCAGCTTCGTCCAGCGCGCGCTGGCCGCAGGGGCTCGCCTGGTGGACAGCGACGATGCCCGATTGACACGACTGTGTGGAAGCGACCGCCACCAGGGGGTCGTCGCCCGTGTCGAAGCGCTCGCGCAGCGCCACTCGCTGGACGACGTGCTCGACGATGCGGCAGCGGCGGGTCGCGGGGCTGCTTTCGTCCTCGCGCTCGACGGCGTCACGGATCCGCACAACCTCGGCGCGTGCCTGCGCTCCGCCGACGCGACCGGTGTGCAGGCCGTCATCGCGCCGAAGGACCACGCGGTGGGCTTGAATGCCACGGTGGCCAAGGTGGCCAGCGGCGCCGCCGAGACGGTGCCCTACCTGATGGTGACCAATCTCGCGCGCAGCCTTCTGGAGTTGAAGGAACGCGGCATCCAGGTCGTCGGCCTGGGCGACGAGGCATCACGGACGCTCTTCGACCTCGACCTCGGCGGCCCTGTCGCGCTGGTTCTGGGAGCCGAGGGTTCCGGGCTGCGGCAGCTGACGCGCAAGACCTGCGACGAGATGGCGAGCCTGCCGATGGCCGGCGCGGTGGAGAGCCTGAACGTCTCCGTGGCTTGTGGCGTCTGCCTCTACGAAGTCGTCCGCCAGCGCCGGGCTCGCGCGTCGACGGCTGCGCCTGCCCCGGTCGCTGCGGCCTGATCCGCGGGTTCAGACCCAGCCCAGCATGCCGGCCAGCGCGCCGGCGATGATGGGCCACACCGGGCTGATGCGGGTGCGCAGCATCAGCGCGATCGTCGCGGCCACCAGCGGCCAGGTTCCCCAGCGGTCGTGCGAGGGTTCCGTCAGCACCCATCCGGTCGCCAGCAGCAGGCCGATGGTCACGGGAGCGAGGCCCTCGGTGAACGCGCGCAGGGCGCGCGAGTGCGCGCGCTGCGTGCCGTAGCGCCCCGCGGCGACGGCGACGAGGGTGGAGGGCAGAAGGCTGCCGGCCAGCGTCGCGCCGGCGCCCGCGAGGCCGGCGACGTTGAAGCCGATGACGGCGACGAAGAGCACGTTCGGTCCAGGAGCGGCCTGGGCCAGAGCGATCGAGCCGCTGAAGGCGGAATCGGACAGCCAGCCCCTCTCGCCGACGACGAAGCGGTGCATGTCCGGCACCGTGGTGATCGCACCGCCGATGGCCAGCAACGACAGCAAGGCGAAGTGCCCGAACAGCTGAGCCCAGGCCAGCGGTGACCAGCCTTGGGCGCCCAGCAGCAGCTCGGTCAAGGCCTCAACCTCGTCCAGGCGATGGCCAAGCCGATCGGGGCCAGGACCGCGAGGACGGCCACCAGCGGCAGGCGCAGCCCGCCCACGGCCGCCATCGTCGCAAGCACCAGACCCAGGCAAACCAGGGGGCCCATGCGGTTGCCGCGCAGGGCCGTCACGAGCCGGGCCGCCGTGGACAGGACCAGCCCGGCGGCCACCACGCCCATGCCCCGCAGCGCGTCCAGGACGAACGGGGCCTCGCCTGCCTGCCGCACGAGCGCGGCCAGCGCGAGGACGATGACCAGCGGTGCCAGCATCAGCCCGCCCAGGGAAGACAACGCGCCGCGCCAACCGAAGTGCCGGTCGCCGAAGATCAGGGCCATGTTGACGATGTTCGGGCCCGGCAGCACCTGGGCGATGGACAGCAGGGCGAGGAACTCGTCGCGGGTCATCCAGCCGCGTTGCTCGACCAGGATGCGCTGCGCGACCGGCAAGACACCTCCGAAGCCCTGAAGGGCCAGGCTCTGGAAGGCCCAGAACAGCTCGTGCCGGGACGACGGCCCGCTGGACTGCGCAGCGCCGCGCCCCGAGGGCGTCACCCGTCGACCCCGGCTCGCGCAGGGTGCCCCGTGGCCCGGATGCTCACAGCTTGACCTTCAGCGCTTCCGGGTTGACCACGTTTGCCGGCCGCCCTTCGACGAAAGCGACCACGTTCTCGAAGGCCGCGCGGAAGTAGAGTTCGTAGCTCTCCTGCTCCACGAAGCCGATGTGCGGCGTGCACACGGCATTCTCCAGGCGAAGCAGCGGATGGCCTTGCAGGATGGGTTCGCTCTCGAAGACGTCGATCGCCGCCATGCCGGGACGGCCCCGGTTGAGTGCCGTCACGAGGGCCCCGTCCTCGACGAGTTCGGCGCGCGAGGTGTTGACGAACAGCGCCGTCGGCTTCATGCGGCCGAGGTCCTCGAAGCTCACGATCCCCTGCGTGTCGTCAGCCAGGCGCAGGTGCACGCTGAGCACATCGGCAGTCGCGAAGAAGGCTTCGCGGTCGCTGGCGAACTCGTGTCCGTCGGCCTGCGCACGCTGTCGCGAGCCCTCGCGGCCCCAGACCAGTACGTGCATGCCGAAGGCCTTCGCATAACCTGCCACGAGCCGGCCGATCCTGCCGTAGCCCCAGATGCCCATGACCTTGCCGCGCAGCACCATGCCGATGCCGAAGTTCGGTGGCATCGCGGCGGCCTTCAGGCCACTCTGCTGCCAGGCGCCGTGCTTCAGGTTGCCGATGTACTGCGGCAACCGGCGCATCGAAGACATGATCAGGGCCCAGGTCAACTCGGCCGGCGCGACAGGCGAGCCGACGCCTTCGGCCACGGCGATGCCCAGTTCGGTGCAGGCATCCAGGTCGATGTGCGCCCCGACGCGACCCGTCTGGGCGATCAGGCGCAGGCGGGGAAGCCGTTCGAGCAGGGCCCGATTGAAATGCGTGCGTTCACGGATGGCCACGAGGATGTCCGCGTCGCGCAGCCGCACCGACAACTGCCCGATCCCCTTGACCGTGTTGGTGAAGACCTTCGCGTTCAGGTGCTCGAGCAGGGCCGCGCACGGCAGCTTGCGAACCGCATCCTGATAGTCGTCGAGGATGATGACGTTCGTGGCCACACGCCATTGTGCCTCGTCGGCACGCCGTTGGAAGCCTGCGGCGGCCGTGGGACGCAAGGCGGCCGGCGGCGCGGCGACCCGCCGTCAGCGCAGGCTCGACAGGGCGGCTTCGGACTCCGTGAACAGCGAGTCCAGGCCGGTCTTCAGCGCGTGACGGATCGAGCAGGTGTCCGGATCGTTTCCGGGCAACGCGGCGAACAGCGAGTGCCGCAGTTGCCACAGGTTGTACGGATCTTCCGCTCGGCGGATGCGCTGGCGCAGCCACTCGCCCCGATGTCCGGGCAGACCGGCTGTCGCAGCCATGAAGTCGTGCTTCAGGTCGACGAAGGCGCGGCGCGCTGCCAGGCGGGCCAGCCGGTCTTGAGGCATTCCGGCAGCGACGGGGTCGAAACTCGCGTGGCTCATCACAGGCTCGAGAGGTGATGACGCAGGCCGCGTGTCTCGAAGTGCGGGGCCACCCGCCGCAGGCGGGCTTCGGCTTCGGCCTGCGAAAACTGGCGCGCCAGGCAGCCGAACAGGCTCGCGCGCAGGTGCCAGAGTTCGCGAAGCGAACTCGCCCGCTCGATGCGCAGCGACAGGACGCAGGCCTCGTCACCGACGGCATCCTCGAGGCAAGCGAGGAACGCGGCACGCACCTGGGGAAGGCGGCTGATCGGCGGCGCGGCCTCTGCCGGTGACGGCGCGAACATCCAGAAGCGAAGCCGCTGCCAGCCCGAGTCCGGCGCACAGCGCAGCGACGGCGGCTTGACCTCGCCCCGCAGACGGCTCGACGAGGCGAACCCGCTGGCCGAGGCGCGTCGGGTGGTCAGGCGATCGAGCGAGAGGCCGAACATGATGGCGATATCGGGCAGGGGGCACGGCAACTTGAGAAGTCAGTGTCCCGTGCGCGCCCCGACGCCGATCGGCCGAGAAACCGCGCCATGCCGGGGCTCTTCGGCTGCCCGGTCCAGGGCGCCGTCGGTCTTGCGGCCGTTCGCGTGAGCCAGGGCTCCGATCGCTCGGAGCGCCCTGCTGGGCTGGCCTCGAGGAGCCCGTGCCCTGCCACGCAGCCGGGCGCGTTCGCAACACACGGGCCGCGCCGTGCGGCGCAGCCCGCGACCTCACATCAGCATCGTGTTGCGGATCAGGCCGACCGCCAGCCCTTCGAGGGCGAAGCTGTCGATGCCCGGGCGCACGACCAGCACCTTGAAGTCCGGGTTCTCCGGAATCAGCTCGACATGGTCACGCGTGCGCCGGAAGCGCTTGACCGTGACCTCGTCGCCGATGCGTGCGACGACGATCTGCCCGTTGCGCGCCTCCTGTGAGCGCTGCACGGCGAGGAGGTCGCCGTCGAGGATGCCGGCGTCGCGCATGCTCATGCCGCGGACCTTCAACAGGTAATCGGGCTTGCGCGGGAACAGCGACGCCTCGACGACGTACTGCTGGTCGATGTGTTCCTGCGCGAGGATCGGCGCGCCAGCCGCGACCCGACCGACCAGCGGCAGGCTGAGCGCGGAGGACAGCGGCAGGCTCATCTGCCGTCCATGAAGATCCAGGCGTGCCGCGTTCAGCGCGCGCAATGTGTCAGACTTCAACCGGATGCCGCGCGAGGTGCCGCCGACGAGTTCGATCACCCCCTTGCGGGCGAGCGCCTGCAGGTGTTCCTCGGCGGCATTGGCCGAGCGGAAGCCGAGTTCGGCGGCAATTTCCGCGCGGGTCGGAGGGGCTCCGGTGCGCTCGATGGCGCTCTGGACCAGGTCGAGAATCTGCTGCTGGCGTTCGGTGAGCTTCGGGCTTTCGATCATGGTGCTCAGGGCGCCGGTGCCGGTTGCGCGCCGGAAGCCTGTCGTTTTGTCCAGTGGCTGTATTTTCATCCACCCGCACCCCCGATGGCAACACCCCGCAACGCAGTGCTGATCCTGGCCACCGGCGGGACCATCGCCGGCGCCTCTGCCAGCGCGCTCGACAATCTGGCCTACCAGGCGGGCAGCGTCGGCATCGACCGGCTGCTCGCCGGGGTACCGGCCTTGGCCGGTCGTCCGCTGATGGCCGAGCAACTCGCGCAGATCGACAGCAAGGACATGAGCCTGCCCGTGTGGCTGGCGCTGCGCGAGCGGATCGTCGCCGCGCAGTCCGATCCCCGCATCGGCGGCATCGTGGTCACCCACGGCACCGACACCCTCGAGGAGACGGCCTACTGGCTGCACCGGACGGTTCGCGCGACGCGGCCGGTCGTGCTGACGGCCGCGATGCGGCCGGCCACCTCGATCCAGGCCGACGGGCCGCAGAACCTGGTCGACGCGGTGGCGGTTGCCGGCGACGACCGTGTGCGAGGGGTCGTCGCGGCCCTTGCGGGGCGCGTGCTGGCCGGTTGCGAACTGCGGAAGGTGCACAACTACCGGCTCGACGCGTTCACGAGCGGCGACGCGGGGCCGCTGGCCATGATCGAGGAGGGACGGCTGCGGATCTTTCGTGCCTGGCCCGACCCGCCCGACGTCCTCGAAGGTCCGCTGCCGGCAGCCGACGGATGGCCGTGGGTCGAGATCGTCACGAGTCACGCAGGGGCCGACGGCCGGATCGTCCGCCAGCTGGTCGCAGCCGGCGTCGACGGGCTGGTCGTGGCGGCCACCGGCAACGGCACGCTGCACCGGGACCTCGAGCACGCCCTGCGTGGTGCCGCTGCCGCCGGGGTGGGCATCCTTCGGGCGACGCGCTGCCAGCTCGGCGCGCTGCTGCCCGACGGGCACGCATGGCCCGCAGCGGGCGGCTTGACGCCGGCGCAGGCGCGGGTGGAGCTGCTGCTGCGCCGTCTGCCGCAGCCGGGCCGCGGCAGGATGACCCCGGCCGGCTGAAGGTCGCGGTCCGCCTGGTCGCCGCGCCGCGGAGGCTGCCCCTCGAGACCGCGTGGAGGCTCAACCCGCCTGCCGCTGCAAGGCCTCCAGTTCGTCCTGCAGCTGCAGCCAGCGTTCCTCGAGCATCGCGACTTCGGCGGCGATGTGGTTGAGCTGCCGTCCGTGGTCGGCAATCGCCGCCGGTTCCAGGGACGTGCTGCTCAGCGCGTTCTCGCGCGTCGTCCGCTCGGCCGCCAGGCGCTCGAGGCGCTCGTCGATGCGCGCGATCTCCACCCGCAGGGGGCGTGTCAGGTCGGCCAGGCGGCTGCGCGCCTGGGCGCGGGCCTTGCGATCCTCGCGAGCAGGGCCGCCGCCCTCGGGCGATGCCACGGGTGGAGCGGGCGTGCGGGCCGTCGTCTCGACGGCAAGGGCTCGCCCTGCCGGCGGCGGGGGTGTCAGCCCGCGCGCGATCGCGCGGCTCTGCTCGAGCAACCACAGCTGGTAGTCGTCGATGTCGCCATCGAACGGCGAGACGCCACCGTGGCCCACCAGCCAGAACTCGTCGCAGACCTCTCGCAGCAGGGCGCGATCGTGGCTCACCAGCAGCACGGTCCCCTCGAACTCGTTCAGCGCGATCGACAAGGCCTCGCGGGTGCTCAGGTCCAGGTGATTGGTGGGCTCGTCGAGCAGCAACAGGTTGGGCCGTTGCCAGACGATCGTCGCGAGCACCAGCCGCGCGCGTTCGCCGCCGGACAGCGTGCCCACGCGCTGGTCGACCATGTCCCCCTCGAAGCGGAACTGGCCGAGGAAGTTGCGCAGGTCCTGCTCGCGCGCCGCCGGCGAGACCTCGCGCGCCAGCCGCACCATGCGCTGCATCGGCGTGTCGTCGGCGGTGAGCAGGTCCATCTCCTGCTGCGCGAAGTACCCGATGGCCAGGCCCTTGCCCTCGGTGATCGTGCCGCCCAGGGCCGGAAGCACGCGGGCGATGGTCTTCACCAGCGTCGACTTGCCTTGCCCGTTCGCGCCGAGGATGCCGATGCGCTGGCCAGCCAGGACGGTGCGCTCGACGCCGCGCACGATCACGGCGCTGCCGTAGCCGCAGTCCACGCCCTTGAGCGACAGCATCGGGTTGGGCAGGTTGGCGGGCTCGCGGAACTCGAAAGCGAAGTCGCTGGCGGTCAGCACCGGCGCCAGGCGCTCCATGCGGGCCAATGCCTTGACACGGCTCTGCGCCTGGCGCGCCTTGGTTGCCTTGGCCTTGAAGCGGTCGATGAAGTGCTGCAGGTGCGCGATGCGTTCCTGCTGCTTGTCGTACGCCGCTTGCGCCTGGGCGAGGCGTTCGGCACGCATCGACTCGAACGCGCTGTAGTTGCCGCCGTAACGCGTGATGCGGGCATCCTCCAGGTGCAACGTGACCTGGGTGACCGCGTCGAGGAACTCGCGGTCGTGGCTGATGACCAGCAGCGTGCCGCCGAAGCGCTGCAACCAGGACTCGAGCCAGACCAGCGCGTCCAGGTCGAGGTGGTTGGTCGGCTCGTCGAGCAGCAGCAGGTCCGCAGGGCACATCAGCGCGCGAGCGAGTTGCAGCCGCATGCGCCAGCCTCCGGAGAAGCTGGAGACCGGCGCGTCGAGCCGGTCGACGCCGAAGCCCAGCCCGAGCAGCAGGGCCTGCGCGCGCGAACGGGCATCGAAGGCTCCGGCCTCCTCGAGGGCGAGCAGGGCCTCGGCGATGGCGTGGCCGTCGTCGGCCGCCTCGGCAGCGGCCCTTGCCGCCTGCGCGCGCTGCAGCGGCAGGTCACCCTGCAGCACGAAGTCGGTCGCGCCGTCGTCGCTCTGCGGCATCTGCTGCGAGACCTCCCCGATCTGCCAGCGCGGCGGCACCTCCGCATCTCCGGCGTCGGCATGCAGTCGGCCGGCCAGCAGCGCGAACAGGCTGGTCTTGCCGGCCCCGTTGCGGCCGACGAGGCCCGCCTTCTCGCCGGGGTTCAGGGTCACCGTGGCGCCTTGCAGCACCACCTTGGCGCCTCGGCGCAGCGTCAGGTTCTTCAGCTGGATCATCGGGGGAGGCGGGCCGGCGACCGGCCATGGCTCAGCATCGAGGGGAACATCGTCGCGGTGGTCGGGCTCAGGAGCCGTCGCGGCTTGCACGCAGTGCGCAGCGCGTGACCAGAAGCGCCTGGTCGTCGCCGCCGCTCGTCGGCAGCCAGACGAGCTCCAGGCCCGGGAACGCCGCCTCGAAGTGCGCACGCTCGTGCCCGATCTCCAGAACGAACAGGCCCTCGTCCTCGAGGTGGTCCGGTGCGTCGCGCAGCACCGTTCGCACGAGGCCCATGCCGTCGGCTCCACCGGACAGGGCGAGCGCCGGCTCGGTCCGGTACTCCGCCGGCAGCTTCGCCATCGATGCGTCCGGGACGTACGGCGGATTGCACAGGACCAGGTCGTATCGCGCCGGGCCGGCGGCCCCGAATCCGTCACCCTGCAGCAGCCGGATGCGTGCTCCCAGCCCGTGCCGCTCGACGTTCAGTCGAGCCACGGCGAGCGCGTCGGCGCTGAGGTCCGCGGCATCGATCTCGGCCTGTGGCCAGGCCATCGCGGCGAGCACCGCCAGGCTGCCGTTGCCGGTGCACAGGTCGAGGACACGCCGCGGCGGACGCGGCAGCCACGCCTCGATCGTCCCGTCGGCCAGCACCTCGGCGAGGAGCGAGCGCGGCACGATCACGCGCTCGTCGACGGTGAAGGGCACGCCCTGCAGCCAGGCCTCGCCCGTCAGGTAGGCCGCCGGCCGGCGGGTCGCGATGCGCTCGCTGACCAGGGCGTCGATCGCCCGTTGCTCGCCGGCCGTCAGCACACGGTCGGCCACGCCGTCGAGGTCGTCCAGCGGCAGTCCGAGGCGCCACAGCACGAGCCAGGACGCCTCGTCGAATGCGCAGGTCGTGCCATGTCCAAACGAAACGCCCGCCTGGTCGAGGCGGGCGCTGCTGCGCTGCACGGCTTCGAGCAGCGTCATCGCGCTCGGCTCGTCAGCGCCTCATCCATGGCGCCTTGCCGCCGGCCTTGAGGTCGTCCGGTCGCACGTCCAGCGTGATCTCGGTGAAGGTCGGACCGTCGCCCTCCGAGGGTTCGCTCTCCGGCTGCGGCTGGCGGGCCTGGGGTGCCGATTCGTTCTGCAACCGCCACATCAGGTTCGTCGGCGAATCGGCGTAGGCCAGCGCCTCGTCGCGCGAGACGATCCCCTGGCCGATGAGTCGTGCCAGGTCCTCCTCGAACGACTGGGACCCTTCGGCAATGGACTGCTCCATCGCTTCCTTGACCGCGGTGAAGTCGCCCTTGGCGATCATCTCGGCGATGAGCTTGGTGTTGATCAGCACCTCGACCGCGGCCACGCGACCCCCGGCCTCCGCGCGCAGCAGCCGCTGGCAGACGACGGCCTTCAGCGCGGCGGCCAGGTCCGCCAGCAGGGCCGGGCGCGCCTCGGGTGTGTAGAAGCTGAGGATGCGCCCCAGCGCGTGATAGCTGTTGTTCGCGTGGAGGGTTGCCAGCACGAGATGACCCGACAGCGCATACGAGATGGCCGCGGTCATCGTCTCACGGTCGCGGATCTCGCCGATCAGGATGACGTCCGGCGCCTGGCGCAGGGCGTTCTTCAGTGCGGTCTGCAGCGAGACGGTGTCGCGGCCGACTTCGCGCTGGTTGACGACCGACTTCTTGTTCGTGAACAGGAACTCGATCGGGTCCTCGATGGTCAGGATATGGCCGGTGACGAGCTGGTTGCGGTGCTCCAGCATCGAGGCCAGCGTCGTGCTCTTGCCGGTACCCGTCGCCCCAACCATCAGGATGAGGCCGCGCTTCTCGAGCACGAGCCCGCTCAAGGTCTCGGGCACGCCCAACGTGCTCAGCTGAGGGATCGTCGTCGGGATGCAACGGAAGACCGCCGCGAGCGAGCCGCGCTGGCGGAACGCGGAGAGTCGGAAGCTGCCGACCTTGGCAATGCCGATGCCGACGTTGAGTTCCCCGGTGTCGTCGAGCTCCTCCATCTGGCGCGGGGAGAGCAGCTCGGCCAGCAGCTGACGCACCTGATCCGGGTTCAGCACCTGCTCGCTGAGCTGGCGGATCTGGCCGTGGATCTTGATCAGGATCGGGGTGTTGGTCGAGAGGTAGACGTCCGAGGCGCTCTTCTCCGCCATCAGGCGAAGCACCTTCTCCATGTTGCCACCGGACATCGCAGGCTCCTTCGGGGCGCTTCAGCGCGTCTCGATCATGAACGCAGCAACTCGTTGATGCTCGTCTTGGAGCGCGTCTGCGCGTCCACTTTTTTGACGATCACCGCGCAGTACAGGCTGTAGCGGCCGTCGCCGCTGGGCAGGTTGCCGCTGACGACGACGGAGCCGGCCGGAACGCGCCCGTACGAGACTTCGCCGGTGGCCCGGTCGTAGATCTTCGTGCTCTGGCCGATGTAGACGCCCATGCTGATCACCGAGTTCTCCTCGACGATCACACCCTCGACGATCTCCGATCGTGCGCCGATGAAGCAGTTGTCCTCGATGATGGTCGGGTTGGCCTGCAGCGGCTCGAGCACGCCGCCGATGCCCACGCCGCCGGACAGGTGCACGTTGCGGCCGATCTGCGCACAGGATCCGACGGTGGCCCAGGTGTCCACCATCGTGCCCTCGTCGACGTACGCGCCGATGTTCACGTAGCTGGGCATCAGCACGACGCCCTTGGCGAGGTAGCTGCCACGGCGGGCGACGGCCGGCGGCACGATCCGCACCCCCGCCTCGCGCATCGCGGACTCGTCCAGGTGCGAGAACTTCGGCCTGACCTTGTCGAAGTACGCGAGGTCACCGCTGCGCAGGACCTGGTTGTCGTTCAGCCGGAAGCTCAGCAGCACGGCCTTCTTGACCCACTGATTGACGCTCCAGACGCCCACGGCATGCCGCTCGGCCACGCGCAGCCGGCCGGCGTTGAGCTCGCCGATCACGTGCTCGACGGCTTCGCGGATCTTCGGGTCGGCGGAGCCGGGGGACAGCGAGGCGCGGCTTTCCCACGCCAGGTCGACGATGTTCTGCAGTTCGGAGCTCATGGTCCTCGGGGTGTCGGGGGGAGACGGTCAGCGGTTGCCGGCTGCCCAGCTTCGGGTGAAGGCGACGATGCGTTCGGCTGCCTCGACGCACTCGGCCGTGTCGGCCACCAGGGCCATGCGGATGCGGCCTGCGCCGGGATTGATGCCTCGGGCCTGGCGCGCCAGCAGGCTTCCGGGCAGCACGCTGACATTGTATTGAGCGAGCAATCCGCGCGCGAACTCGACGTCGTCGGGCATCGCGTCATCGCCACGACGTGGAACGCCGGCCCAGAGATAGAAGCCCGCGTCGGGCAGGCGCACGTCCATCAGCGGCGCGAGCAAGGGCGTGACCCGTGCGAACTTGCGCCGGTACTGCTCGCGGTTGTCGACCACATGCTGCTCGTCGTTCCACGCGGCGATGCTGGCACGCTGCACCATCCCGCTCATCGCGCTGCCGTGGTAGGTGCGGTAGAGCAGGAAGGGCTTGACCAGCGCGGCGTCGCCGGCCACGAAGCCCGATCGCATGCCGGGCACGTTGCTGCGCTTGGACAGGCTGGTCAGCATCAGCAGCCGCGGGTAGCCGGTTCGCCCGAGTGCCCGGGCCGCCTGCAGACCGCCCAGCGGCGCCTCGTCACGGAAGTAGATCTCCGAGTAGCACTCGTCGCTGGCGATCACGAAGCCGTGCCGGTCGCTCAGCTCGAACAGGCGCTCCCACTCCTGAAGCGGCATCACCGCGCCGGTGGGGTTGCCCGGAGAGCAGACGTAGAGCAGCTGCGTGCGAGACCAGGTCGCCTCGTCGATGTCCTCCCAGCGGGTGGCGAAGTTGCGGGCCGGGTCGCTGTTCGCGTACACCGGCTGCGCGCCTCCGAGCAGCGCCGCCCCCTCGTAGATCTGGTAGAAGGGGTTCGGGCAGACGACGGTCGCGCCCGGCCGGGTGGGGTCGAGCACGGTCTGTGCGAACGCAAAGAGGGCCTCGCGCGTGCCGTTGACCGGAAGCACCTGCGTTGCCGGGTCGACCGTGACGGCGTAGCGGCGCTGCAGCCATGCCGCGCAGGCTTCGCGAAGCGCCGCATCGCCCGCGGTCGCCGGGTAGGCCGACAGCGCCGCAAAGCCCTGCACCAGCGCCTCCTCGACCAGGCGCGGGGTCGGGTGGCGCGGCTCGCCGATGCCCAGGCTGATCGGCCGCAGCGCGGGGTTCGGGACGATGTCCCGGGTGAGCTCGCGCAGGCGCTCGAAGGGGTAGGCGTGCAGGCGCTGCAGCAGCGGGTTCATGGCCCGATTATCCGGGTCGCCGCGCGCCGTGTCGGGGGCGCTCAGATCGCGCCGACGCAGTTCGGCGCGCCGCACCGGCAGCGAAGCCTGCCCTCGTGGTGCGTCTCGCCGTAGTTGACGGTGATCTCCTCGCCGGTGGCGATGCCGCGCAGCGCGTAGAACTCGACGCGGCCGTTGCGGATGCACAGCCGCGCGTTCGGCGCGCAGGAGTGGTTGGTGAACCGCATCGGGTCGCTCGAGCGGCTGAAGTCGATCGCTCGGCGGTCCGACAGCTCGACGATCATCACGCGCTCGCTGCGGGTGGCCCGGATGCGCGCGTCGCCGACGCTGATGGCCTCGCCGCGGATCTCGCCGATCTTGCGGCGGGCGGGGATCGGCTCCGCAGCGAAGGCCCCATGGCCGTCGATGCGGCTCGGGTGCACGTCGACCGCGTACTTCTGGTACGCGGGACGCACGACGGTCGGCTGTCGGGCGGCGGTCACGTCGAGGGGCGCGGCAGGGAGGGCTCGATGCGTCGTGCAACGAGCCCGAGGCCGATCCCGGCGATCGCCGAGAGGCCGCTGACCCACAGCGACGAGCGCCATTGTCCGCTGGCGGCGACGACCGCGGCGATCAGCGGCGTGCCGACGAACTGACCCAGCTGGGCTCCTTGCAGGTACAGGCCCTGGAGAGTGCCGATCTGCTGCGGCGAACGGGCGAGCACGGTCGTCGATGCCATCACCGCCGCCGGGATGACGCCCCCGGCGAAGGACACGAAGACCGCTGCCGTGTAGCGCAGGACGTCGGGCAGCGCCGCCCACGTGTAGGCCAGGGCGCCGACACCGGTGGCGACGTGGGCCGCGGCAATCAGGCCGCCACGCGAGAGGCCGCGCTGCACGAGCGAGCCGCCCAGAACGTTGCCCGGGACGCAGGCCAGCAGCATCGCGCTGGTCAGCAGCGCCGTCAGCCCTGCGCCGGCGCCCCGCACCTCGCGCAGGTAGGTCGGCATCCAGACGATCAGCGCGAAGTGCTGGACGGCCCAGGCACCGAAGGCCACGGCCAGCAGCCACGGCAGCGGGTGCGCGACCGCCGTCCGCACGGGTGCCCAGAAGCCCGGGCCTGCGGCGATGGCTCGCGAGCCCGCGCCGGTCGCCGTGCCGGCCGCAGCTGCCGGTTCGCCGCCACATGCCGGGGTTGCAGCCGGTGTCGGCGGACGCCAGTGGCGACGCTGTGACCACACCGCCAGACTCGCGGCGAGCAAGCCGGCGGCGGCGAGCAGCCACAGGGCGCGCCAGCCGGCCTGCGGCAGCAAGGCCGGCGACAGCGCCATCGCGAGCCCGGCCCCGGCCGGCATGTAGGCGCTCCACAGCCCGAGCGCGAACCGCCGGTCCTGCGGCCCCGCAGCCGACGAGATCAGGGCCGGTGCGGCCACCGCGACGCACATGAACCCCAGGCCTTCGATGAATCGGCCGGCCAGCAGCAGGGCGAACCCCGGCGACAACAGCAGCGGCACCAGCGATCCGGTGCAACACACGAGCAAGCCGCCGAGCACCATGCGCATCGCCCCCAGGCGCCCGACCCACATGCCGATGAAGGCGCCCATCAGCAGCGCGACCGAGGTGAGCATCGACGACACCCAGCCGGCCTGCACGAGGCTCAGGCCGAGTTCGGCACGCAGTGGCGGCAGGGCCACCGGCACCTTCCCGACGTTCAGGGCGATCGCGACGCCGGCGGCGAAGGCCGCCGTCACCGCCGGCCAGCGCGTGGCCGCCTGCGTCAAAGGCGGGTCCAGCCGTCGATGCCGCAGCCCTCGCCAGGCAGGTCCACCCGGGGCTGCGCCTTCCAGCCCTTGTGGCGATGCTCGGCCGTCACGAAGGTGCGGATGCCGCCGCGCACGAACCAGTCGGCGTGGATGCGAGCGAAGCGCGGCTGGATCGCACGGACCAGGTCGTCGAGGATCGTGTTGGTCACGCGCTCGTGAAAGGCGCCCTCGTTGCGGTAAGACCAGAAGTACTGCTTGAGGCTCTTGAGCTCGACGCACAGCTCGTCGGGCACGATCTCGATGCGGAAGTGCGCGAAGTCCGGCTGCCCGGTCAAGGGGCAGTGGCAGGTGAACTCGGGTACGTCGAAGCGGATCACGTAGTCGCGGGCGGGCTGCGGGTTCGGGAAGACCTGGAGCTCCCTGGACGGTGCGCTGGGTGGCGTCGCCGGGGGCTGGCGCTGGCTCGCCGCAGGCGGCGAAGCGCCTCGCCGCGAGCGGCTCGAAGGGGAAGTGCTCATCGGCGCGATGTTATCATCGCGGCCCTCCAAAGTGCCGGACGCCGGCACTTTTCTTCAATGAAATCAACGGGTTACGAAGCGCCCGTCGGGTCCCTCGACGACCCGGCGCGGGGCGTTGCGGCACCGGTGCTCACCCCATGCGCCTGAACCAGATCAAGCTGGCCGGCTTCAAGAGCTTCGCCGAGCCGACGACCTTCCAGCTGCCGGGGCAGCGGGTGGGTGTCGTCGGGCCCAACGGCTGCGGCAAGTCCAACATCATGGATGCCGTGCGCTGGGTGCTCGGCGAGAGCAAGGCCAGCGAACTGCGCGGCGAGTCGATGCAGGACGTGATCTTCAACGGCTCGGGCAACCGCAAGCCCGCGGGCCGCGCGAGCGTCGAGCTGGTGTTCGACAACAGCGATGCCCGCGCCGGCGGCCAGTGGAACAGCTTCGCCGAGATCGCCGTCAAGCGCGTGCTGACGCGCGACGGCACCAGCAGCTACTACATCAACAACCAGCCGGTGCGCCGGCGGGACGTCCAGGATGTCTTCCTCGGCACCGGCCTCGGCCCGCGAGCCTACGCCATCATCGGCCAGGGCACGATCAGCCGCATCATCGAGTCGCGCCCGGAGGAACTGCGCCTGTTCCTGGAAGAGGCCGCCGGCGTGTCGAAGTACAAGGAGCGCCGCCGCGAGACCGAGAACCGGCTGAAGGACACGCGCGAGAACCTCACCCGCGTCGAGGACATCCTGCGCGAGCTCGGCTCGAACCTGGAGAAACTCGAGAAGCAGGCCGAGGTCGCCCAGCGCTATCGTGCGCTGCAGGAGCAGGGCACGCTGCGGCTGCACCAGCTGTGGTTCCTGAAGCACCGGGACGCGGCACAGGAGCAGGAACGCGTCCAGCGCGCGATCGCCGAGGCGACCAATGCGCTCGAGGCCCGGATGGCCGAGCTGCGCCGGATCGAGGCCGAGCTCGAGACCGTGCGCCAGGCCCATTACGGTGCCTCGGACGAACTGCATGCCGCCCAGGGCGCGCTGGCGGAGGCGGCACTGGAGGTCAGCCGGCTCGAGGAGCGCATCCGCTACGTCGTCGAGGGGCGGCAACGTGTCGAGCAGCGCATCATCGACCTGCGCGCACAAGCGGCGCAGTGGGGACGGCGCGAGGCCGACGCGGCCGGCGAGCGCGATGGCCTGGACGACCAGGTGGCGCAGGCGCAGGAGCAGGGCGATGTGCTGGCAGCGCAGGCCGAGGAGCAGGCCGCCCTGTTGCCGTCGTTCGAGGATGCGTTGCGCGCCGCGCAGGCGCGCAGCAACGAGCAGCGGCAGCTGGTCGTGCAGGTGCAGCAGCAGATCCAGGTGCTGGCGGCGGAAAGCCGGGGCATCGACGAACAGGTGCGCCAGCTGGGCTTGCGACGCGAGCGCCTGTCCGGCGAACGCAGGTCGCTGTCGGCGCCGGACCTTGCGCGGCTGGACGAGCTGCGCCGGCAGCTCGCGGCCGCCGAGCAGGCACAGGCCGTCGCCGATGGCCGGTTGCACGAGCTCTCGGAACAGGTGCCGGCCCTGGACGAGCAACGTCGGGCGCAGCAGGAGGACACGAATCGCGAGGTGGCGCGTCAGGGCGAGCTCGCCGCGCGGCTGGAGGCGCTGCGGGCGCTCCAGGAGAAGGTGCGCACGCAAGGCAAGCTCGAGCCGTGGCTGGCCCGGCACGGGCTCGACGGCTTGCAGGGCCTGTGGACCCGCGTGCACATCGAAACGGGCTGGGAGACGGCGCTGGAGGCGGCCCTGCGCGAGCGGCTCGGGGCGCTCGAGGTCGGGCGGCTCGATGTCGTGCGCGCGTTCGCCGCCGATGCGCCCCCCGCGCGCCTGGCTTTCTACACGCCGCCGCAGGCCGCTGTCGACGACAGCCATCGAACCCTGCCGCGCCTGTCGGGCCTCCTGCGACTCTCCGACGCCGGGCTGAAGGCCCTGCTCGTCGACTGGCTCGAGGGGGTCTACACGGCCGAGAGCCTCGACGAGGCCCTCGCCGGGCGATCGCGGCTGACGCATGGCGAGGTCATCATGACCCGCGAGGGGCACGCGGTCTCGCAGTTCGCGGTCAGCTTCTACGCACCGGACTCCGAGCAGGCGGGCATGCTCGCGCGGGCGCAGGAGATCGAGAACCTCGATCGCCAGTTGCGGGCGCAGAAGCTGATCGCCGAGGAGGCGCGGGCGGCGCTGGTGCGGCTGGATGCGGCCTTCACCGAAGCGTCGACGCGGATGACCGCGGCGCGCCGGGACGCGACCGAGGCGCAGAGCCGGTCGCACGCGCTGCAGGTCGAGGTGCTGCGCCTGTCGCAGCAAGCCGAGGCGACGCGCAGCCGGCACGCGCAGCTCGACGACGAACTGGCCGAGATCGACGCCCAGCTGGCCGACTTGCAGGAGCGCCGCGCCACCGGCGAGGCACGCTTCGAGGAGCTGGACATGCAGCTGGCCACGACACAGGAGCGCCATGCCGAGCTGGACGAGCAGGTCCTGGTAGCCGAGCGCCGTCAGGCCGATGCCCGCGAGCAGCTGCGCGGCATCGAGCGGCAGGCCCAGGAGGCACGCTTCCATGCGCGCTCGCTCGAGGCCCGGCGGGCCGAGCTCGAGCGCGCGATCGAGACGGCGCGCCAGCAGGTGCGCACCGACGAGCAGGCCGTGGAGCAGCTGCAGCTCGAGCTCGGCACGCTGAACGATGCCGCGGCCCAGGCTGGCCTGCAGGCCGCGCTGGCGCTCAAGCTGGACCGCGAGCAGGCCCTGGGCGCCGTGCGCAGCGCCTACGACGACCTCAGCGCCAAGCTGCGGACGGGCGAGGAGCAGCGACTCGAAGCCGAGCGCAGCCTCGAGCCGATGCGCGAGCGGCTGACCCGGCTGCAACTCGAGGAACAGGCGGCGCAGCTGGGCGGCGCGCAGTATCTGGAGCAGCTGGTCGCCGCGGCTGTCGACCAGGAGGCGCTCGCGCGCAGCATCGAGGCCGACGGCGTCAAGCTCTGGGGCCTGCAGGGCGAGATCGACCGCATCCAGCGCGAGATCGCGGCCCTGGGCGCGGTCAACCTCGCCGCGCTCGAGGAACTCAGCGCCTCCCGCGAACGCAAGACCTTCCTCGACGCGCAGAACGCCGACCTGCAGGATGCGATCCGCACGCTGGAGGACGCGATCCACAAGATCGACCTGGAGACGCGCGACCTGCTGGGCAAGACCTTCGAGCAGGTCAACGAGCACTTCGGGCGCATGTTCCCGAGCCTGTTCGGCGGCGGCTCCGCACGGCTGGTGATGACCGGCGACGAGATCCTCGACGCGGGCGTGCAGGTGATGGCGCAGCCGCCGGGCAAGAAGAACTCGACGATCCACCTGCTGTCCGGCGGCGAGAAGGCGCTCACCGCGATCGCGCTGGTCTTCGCGATCTTCCTGCTCAACCCCGCGCCGTTCTGCCTGCTGGACGAGGTCGACGCGCCGCTGGACGACGCGAACACCGAGCGCTACTCCAAGCTGGTCACGGAGATGAGCCACAAGGGCACGCAGTTCCTGTTCATCAGCCACAACAAGATCGCGATGGAGATGGCCGAGCAGCTGATCGGCGTGA